>Ga0209333_1000882_pt1 | contig 15414 bp, 11 predicted proteins | sample BlaSpr_A8_OM2_O3_FD_187982 | JGI IMG/M metagenome (GOLD analysis project Ga0209333, IMG submission 187982) | Forest soil microbial communities from Thunder Bay, Ontario, Canada - Black Spruce, Ontario site 2_A8_OM2_O3 (SPAdes) (version 2) | ecosystem: Environmental > Terrestrial > Soil > Boreal... | reverse complement strand
ACCGGCTAGGAGACGCCGCCCTCGACCAAACCGCCAGGTCGGCCGACGTCCAAAATTCTACGTTTTTACATGATCGCTAACATCAGAGTTATGAATCCTTTCGGAAAACCTGTGTCGGGAGCTGAAGTGAAGATTTTCGACCCACGCGATGCCTCGACTGGGTCGGATGGGGCGGAACTGGTTGACTCAAGCATTGTCCGGCGCAGCCAGCAATGGTGGATGTATTTGGCGGGCCAGCCCCGAGGATTCGGAGCCACGGACATCTACAGCGCGTCGCTCGCCACGGGAGCACCGCTGTCGGCGACTGGTTGGAAGCTCACTCGCGGCACGACGGGGGAGTTAGCGCCACTCTCCGGACGGCAGCGTAGCCGGGCATGGGATGGCAACGGGGGACGGCACTGCCCATCGTATGCGAGGGGATGGGACCCCACCATAGGGAAATGGGTCGAACGGATTTACTACGCCGGCGCAGCAGACAACCTTTGGGGCCCGTACACTATCGGATTCCTGGAATGGGATGGGGAGAAGTGGATCGATCAATCCGAACCAGCTTTTACCGCCAAGGAAGACTGGGAGCACGGAAGCGTATACGAACCGAACCTAATCTATCACGATGGTAAATGGAGGATGTGGTACGTGGCCGGATCGAACCACGAGGATTATCTCATCCAAGGCTACGCAGAGAGCGACGACGGGCGCACCGGCTGGAGCGAACACGTTGTCTTTGCGCCGCCGGAAATGAAGATGTTCGATTTCTGCATTCGTCAGAGGGGAATTGGGTTCGACGCTATCTTCGCGCGCGTTTGGGTCGGGAGCGGGGCACCACCGCCGGAGACTGGTTTGTGGTGGTGCAGAGCGGAACGTCCATCGCAAATGCTTTCCGAATGGAGTTCGCCCATGCAGATCATGACTGCCGACGATCGCGGGTGGCACTCTGGGCCATGGAAGCCATCTTTTCAGTTCGACGAGCAGCTTCCGAACCGTGCGATCGTCTTCTTCGACGGGCTATATCGAACCAGCGATCCCGGCCCGTTCCCGTTTGCCTTCACGCTGGGCTGCCTCCATGTGGATCTACCGTAACGCGGTTCGCCGGACTGCCGCTGCGGGCATCCGTGCTATTTTGGGACTGGAGCACGGATGAGCATAGTGATCCAACCCGAGTTGGAGTCCAGGCTTCGCGCAAGGGCCGAAGCGGAAGGCGTTACGATCCAGGCCTACGTCGAGCGGATCGCCCGCGACGACGAAGCCGCGGAGGAGGAGCTTGAGGCCTTGGCGATCGAAGGTCTCAGTTCCGGCCAGCCGATCAAAGGCTCTAAGAGCTATTGGGATGAGAAGCGTCGCCGAATCGTTGATCGCTCCCGGAACACCGGCGCTCGGTCAGAAGCCACTACACGATAAAGCCGCGAGTCGACTCTGACATCGAGGATTATGCCGACTATCTCGCACGCAACGCGAGCCTCGATGTGGCGCTACGCTCCTGACTGCCGCGGACGAGACGTTTTCCCTCCTCGCCACCCAGCCGAACATGGGTTGGCATGCACGGCTCAGGACCCCGGCGCTTGGCACGTTACGCATGTTCCGCGTCGCAGGGTTTGAACGGATGCTCATTCTTTACCGCCCCCTGGAACACGGAGTGGATATACTCCGCATCGTCCACGGCTCCCCAAGCTCCAGGCGCTCTTCCGCCGGCGGGAGGAATCGAGTGATCAAAGACCGGACGAACAGGCAGGCGTTGGCGGTTTCGGCAGAACTGACCTTTCGCAGCCCGCGCGTCGGCTCTGCGATGGCCACAATCTTTCGACCGCCGAATTCGGTGCTGCGGCAACCCTCTACCCGGTCTTCGATCCTTCATACCGATTCCCGGCTTCCGGATGACGGCCTATCTGGTCGCCGTGCAGGCGATGGGCTGGCGTCCTGAGCCGATCAGCGTGCGGCTCGCGGAGTGTAGTCTGCTGCGCGGAGAGCGACTTCCCACAAGCCGATTTCTGGGGCCTACTACGGCAAACTTCTAGTCGAGGCGCTATGCCAAATTCTTACCGGCCAGATCGGCCGTATCAGTGAGAACGCAATCAATTGTCGGCGTGGCCGACTTGCTGCCAGCAACCGAAAGACGGAGCACACAAAGGCCTTCCACCAGTCTATGGGCGATATATCTGGCGTCCGTAAGAGGCGCCAAAAGCAGACACCTAGCCATGAACTCCCTCCACGCCCCGACACCGAGCGGCTTCAACCCGTAAAAGTGGTATGACCGACCCGACTTCACGATGGCTCCATCGCGCTGCCCCAGCCGGTCCAAGCAAATGCGCACCAATGACTGAAAGTACGGGTTAGGTGCGCATCGGAAGTCCATCATCGGCAGGTGCAATATCTCGTGATCCGGCGTCTTGCAGAGCGAACAAAATGCCAGAACGTGGTTTCGTGGCAGCGACTCCACGATGCGCGCCATTGACGATGGAGTGATCTGTCCGGACTCCATCTCGAACCCCCTTATAGCTTGTCGACCTTCCTCATGTCTAAGTACGATGTCAATTGAAGCCGCAAAGCTCCTCTCGTCGATCGACTGCGCCAGAATCGAGTTCCAGCCCACCTCCCAGTTGCGGTCGCGAGGTACAATGCCGCCAAGTCCTCTGATGGTATCGTTTCCAACTCGGTCCCAAAGAGAATTCAATGAGTCCAGGAACTCCGGATTGATGTGAGGTCGGATCGCCTCCATGGAGCCCGGCTCCACCTCGAAAGTAACGAATGTGAATGTCCAACCTGGGTGACGCGCGGCGATCGCGGATACGAGATCGATTGCGCTCATTCCCGTCGAGATTTCGCATTGCGCCTGATCCGCGATCATGATGTTTTGATGCGCCTAACGAGCAAATACCCGGCCGATGGGATGAACAGCGCCGTTACAACAGATACGCAGACGCTGGCCCAACTCGGCCATCCGAATCCCTTGGCAAGAATCGGCGCCAACGGTGGAAGGACGGACCCAGCAGCAAGCAGGGAAATGACCAAGTATATTAGGAGGGTTGGCGGTTTCAGCTCAATGTGCTCTTGCACTTCGGGCGAAATTATCGAGGATCTTGAATCGGTCGATGGAATTCGAATCCACAACATGCCAGCTTGCCGATCGAACGTTCGCCGACAGGTCAGCAAAAAGCGGGCTCGAAAACCTTCTTCGAGCTGCTCCGTAAATGGCCCGCTAATGGAACACAAATCATCCCCAACACTAATCGCCGGAGGCGTGAAGTCCGCATTTTGCCCGGGAAAGACGACTAATGAAATGCCGCAGGTATCTCCAGCACGCCACGTATAACGCTTAGTGCCGCCGCGCGAGATCTTAGGTTGGCTAAATGCGAAACGGTCTACCCACTCATCCCTCCGGTCCAGGAAGAAAAAATGACGGGTTCCGAGGCCGAACAGGGTGCTTACATGCTCGATTAGGGATTCGGGGCGTCCCTCGGTGAAGAACTCTTGATCGGCCCACAAATCCGGCGCAGAATGCACGAACAGTCTAGCGGCCCCGGAATGAGGCGCATCGGGTCGCCTCTCATACCACGACTGGAGCTGTTGTCGATGCGCCTCGTTGTCTTTGTCCGAATAGTTAAAGAAATTTCCAAGCGTGAACGTGAAAGTCTGCCCCCCGCCCTTCCGTTTGTGCAAGCTCGAGACAACGACCCTACGAATAGGGTGATACTTCAGATAGCTCTTGGATCGCTCTAAATCGTCCTTCCGCCGAACTTCCCCAAAAACGATGACGCCCTTCTTCTCGTCGGGGGAGAAACTCTCAGGCAACCATTTGCGGCCGTAGCCGAATACTATGGATTCGTCGACAGGCAGGCAGCAGGATCGGAGTAGATCTCGGGTATAAAGCGGCCTCTTATCGCCGGCCAACGTACTGAACAGAATCATAGACCCACCCGACTAATCGGAGGCTGAACACCCCGCCGCCCTTCGAGTTGAGACAATTGCCTTCTAAGTCTTCTCCGAAGCGGGTATGCATAAACTTTGAGCGGTGCCAAGGTACTGCGCGATCTAGTGATCCTCGCGCCAACCCTGCGAGCCAGGATGGCATGGTCTGCCGTTCCGAAATCTTCTATCATTCGACGGTCAGTGACGTATTCGTCGTCGAGGTAAAGATACCTTCGCTTGTGTTCCAATCCGATCATCACCCAATTTGTCGCGCGATAGAGGGCCCCCGTAAATCCGACATTGGGATTCAAGTACGTTAATAGCCCTGCGATATCGGGCAAGTTGCTTCTGACCCAGGCGAACACGCGTCCGAGAAAATGCGACGCGAGATTAGGACCACCACCGTCCACGACAAAGAACCTAGAAAGCACCAGGAACTCGTCAAGCAAGTTCGTCGAAGATGGTAGCAACGGCCCGAGATGCGGCAGATCCATTTGGGACAGAGTAGCCAGGCACAATAGATGTCCACCCTGGCTGACCGGCGCCCTCAGGCTCAGGTGAATGCCGTCGGGACGAGGGCTGCCAATGTAGTGCATCTGCTTGTGTATCGCCACAGCCTCGTCCTTGTCCTCCAAGGCCAAAACACAATCGAGAAATTCTGGTTGAAAACTGACAACTTCGGCGGTCCAAGAGGACTGAAGGGACGCGACATGGTGGGCCGCAATGCATAGTTCATCCGCAAGGCGGCTGTCGTCCAACTCATTGTCGTGAAACCGCCGCACTTGAATCATGAATCGGCGTAGAACGCTCCTAGAGTCTACGTGAGCACTTTCGATCTCGGCGAGGCCCGCCAGCGACGCGGCGCCGACGCTTGTCGGGACCACCCCCACGACATCCAGACAGCGGCCTACGTTGGCGGATACGTTCAATCGGAGCCAAACGGGATCTGTCCAGCGGCACTGTTCGACTTGGCCGTCCCTGATGATGGCAACCTCCTTCGCCAGATTTCAATGGTACCGCAACTCGCGGATTGCGGCGGCTAACCGCTCGGCAACTCGGCTGACGCAAGAACCACTCCTCTGAATTTTAGGCCTAGTCAGGTCGCTAGCCGTAGGGTTGCGTCGCTGCAACCGTGACGCAGAATCTGCCCTGCGTTACGGCCCGGCGCGAGCTGAGCGCCGCTTTTTCGGATCTGTGGCGCCGCGGCCCCAAACGGCGTTGCGGGAACTAGCGAGGGCAGACCGACGGGATCACGCGCCGCGTCGATGTTAAGCCGGCAATCCTAGACCACGCCCCAACACGCGCGCCAGCCCGAGGGCAACACCCTGCTGGCGGTACCGCGAGAGTCCGTCGGCAACGTGGCGCCACGCCGAGCTATCGGACCCCGGCCACACTGATCACACTCCATTCAAAAACAGCCTTCCCCAGCGTTTTCCTCGCCATGCAGCCCACCGCCGCCTTCCAGCACCCGTACCCGACCGTACCCCGTGCTATCGTAGAAACGGGAAGATATCGTGCGCTTACAGGGCGAGCCGCGATATCACCCCCATCCAGCTAAAAAAGCGCCAACATTCTCACCGAGTATGATCTTTGCGCCTCGACAACACCGCCACGGAAGCAGCGACCGCCGAATCACCATCCAAAATATTGATTCCAATAGCTTTGCGCGAAATTGGCTTCGTGTGTCCAAAAAGCTTTCAACCACCCTCGCCCCGCCCCCCACGCACAAATCCGCCCAATCCCGCACAACCCCATGAAAATCGGCATTGATCTCGGCACCACCAATTCCGCCCTCGCCTACATCGACGAACGCGAAGCCGAAGATCGCGATTTTCCCCCTATCCACATCTTCGAAACGCCCCAACTCGTCGCGCCCGGCCGCACCGAGCCGCGCCGCACCCTGCCCTCCTTCCTCTTCCTCGAAGACGGCCAGCCCGTCGGCGTCTACGCCCGCGAGCAGGGCGCGCTGGTGCCCACCAAGCTGGTGCATTCCGCCAAATCCTGGCTCTCCAATCCCGACGTGGACCGCACCGCCAAAATCCTGCCCTGGGATTCGCCTGAAACCGGCCGCGTGCTCTCCCCCGTCGAAGTTTCCGCGCGCTACATCGCCGCCTTCCGCGAAGCTTGGGATGCATCTTTGGGCAAAGCCAAGCAGCTTCCGCTGGCCGATCAGGATATCGTCCTCACCGTGCCCGCTTCCTTCGACGAAGAAGCCCGCGAGCTCACCGTGATGGCCGCCGAGCAAGCCGGCTTGCCCAAGCTCACCCTGCTCGAAGAGCCTGCCGCCGCCTTCTATTCCTGGATCGCCAACAACCTGTCGCAATCCCGCAAGCTGCTTTTCGATGGCCAGATCGTCCTGGTCTGCGATGTCGGCGGCGGCACCAGCGACTTCAGCCTGATCCGCGTCGCGCGCCAAGGCGATCTGGTCGATTTCACGCGCACCGCCGTGGGCAAGCATCTGCTGCTGGGCGGAGATAATCTGGATCTCACCATCGCCTGGCTGGTGGAAACCAAGCTGGGCGTGCCGCTCTCCATCCGCCAGCGCAGCGGACTCCGCCGCCAATGCACCAACGCCAAAGAACGCCTGCTCTCCGATCCCAATTTGAAGAGCGTCGAAATCACCGTGCTGGGCACCGGCTCCGCGCTGATCGGCAAAGCGCTGAAGACCGAGGTGCTGCGCGAGGAGGCGCTGGAGCTGGCCCTCGACGGCTTCCTGCCTATCACCGAGCGCGGCGACATGCCGAAGGAAGAAAAGCGCAGTCTCTTCCGCGAATTGGGCCTGCCCTACGTTTCGGATCCCGCGGTCACCAAGCATTTGAACGCCTTCCTCGAAAGCGCTGGGCAAGCCCCCGACGCCATTCTGTTCAACGGCGGCTTCTTCATCCCGGAGATCCTGCGCCAGCGCGTGGCCGATGCCGTGGCGCACTGGTATGGCAAGCGGCCCGAAGTCTTCGAGAATCGCGATCTCGATCTCGCCGTGGCCACCGGAGCGGCATATTACTCGTACGTCCGTTCCACAGGCAGCGGCGTGCTGGTGCGCGGCGGCCTGCCGCGGACTTACTTCATCGGCATCGGCGATACCACCGCCGTCTGTCTGGTGCCGCGCGGCGCCGAAGAGGGCGCCACGCTCGAAATCGATAACGAAGCGCTGCAACTCGTGGCCAACAAGCCCGTATCGTTCCGGCTCTACAGTTCGCTTACGCGCAGCGACGACCGGCTCGGCGACGTGGTGGACCTGCCCGCGCTCGGCCCCGATCTGCACACGCATGCGCCGCTCAACGCTGTCATCCGCTTTGGCAAGAAAGCCGGCGAGCGCCTCATCCCGGTGAAACTCGGCGCGCGCTTGACCGAAATCGGTACGCTCGAAACCTGGTGCGAATCCAAGATCAGCGAGAATCGCTGGCGCTTGCAGTTCGAATTGCGCAAGGCGGCAGCCGAAGTCACGGGACGTAAGCCCGCGGCCGTCATCGCCGAGCAGGCCTTGAAAGACGCGCTGGCGCTGATCCCGGCGGTGTTCTCTCCGGGCGCCAAATCGCCGATCGCCCCCGAGGAGCTGCCGGCCAAACTGGAACAGATCCTGGGACTCGGCAAGAATTCCTGGCCGCTGGCCGCCATCCGCCAATTGGCCGACGTTTTTCTGGTGGCAGCCGACGGACGCAAGAAAAGTCCGGCTTACGAGGCACGCTGGCTGAACCTGGGCGGATTCTGCCTGCGCCCTGGATTCGGCTTTCCGGGCGACGACTTTCGGATTGAATTAGCCCGGCGTGTTTACTCAAGTGGTATCCAGCATGCTAACCAAGTGCAGTGTGAAATCGATTGGTGGATTTTCTGGGGACGTCTGGCGGGCGGTCTGAACCGCAATCAGCAGAACGACATTTACCAACGCCTGTCGGGATTCCTGCTGCCGCGCGGCGGCAAGAAACAGCGTCTCAACAGCAGCCTGTTGCGCGAGATGTGGCGCACCGCCGCCAGCCTGGAACTGCTGCCCATCGGCACCAAGATCGAGCTGGGCGATGCGCTGGTGCGCCGTGTCAAAGTCGGCGATTTCCGCGAGAGCGAGCTATGGTGTTTGTCGCGCCTGGCCGCGCGGAAGCTTTTCTATGGGCCGATAAACCAAGTGGTGCCGCCGGCTGCCGCTGGGCGCTGGGCCGAAGCCCTGGTGCCACTGGATGCCTCCGGAGTCGGCGATGCCTTGGCGGCCATCGCGCGGCGCACGGAAGATCCCACGCGCGATTTGGCCCCGGCGACGCTCACTGGCGTGCGGCGCAAGCTGGAGCGCCTGCCGCATGCCGACCGCTATCTGGCTATTTTGGAGGGCGATGAAGAGCGCGACGACCGCGCGTTAGGCCGTATCTTCGGTGAGGAACTACCGTCCGGTTTGGTGCTTGCGTCGCCGGACTAGCGCGCCCAGACCAACTAAACCCAATGCCATCAACATGTAGGTGGCGGGCTCTGGAGAGTTTGGGCCGCCTGTAGTCGTCAGCACACCGTCGTACATCACGCCGAAGGGGCTGCCGCCCACAAGCTGATAAGCGTCGATCACCAAGGTGTAAGTTCCAGCCGACAGATTCAGCGGGATGACCGCGTCGTTGTTAGCGAGGCAGCCGATCGCCGTAATCGCACAGTTGCTACCCAGGACCCCGTTGGCCGCCCACTCCAGCGTGCCGCTACTTCCCGTGCCGCTGGTGACGGTTCCGCTATCCAGCCAAACGCCTGCGGTGTCGTCTGCCCACACGTCGAGGTTGCCGCTAGCGGCTCCCGTCAACGTGAAGGTCTGGTAGAAGATCGCCGTGGGAGTCCCGGTGACTGTGGTGGCCGAGGGATTGCCGGGACCGGGTGTGCATCTGCCGGTGGCCACTACGAATGTGTTGCACCCAGTGTCAGTATAAGAAATCCATTCGTAGTCGTTGGAATTCGTTGGGACCGCCCATGCCGGGGACACCAGAACACTGGTATTGGTCCCGGTCCTGTCGTTGCTCCCCAGGTTCGGCGCACTCCAGATGTCGATCGTCCCAGCCGTGGCCATTCCGCCGAATTGCGCCGGAAAGCCCGCAACCAGAGCCAACACCAACACACCCAAAGAAATGCTTCGCAGACCTGCCGCCGATGGCATGAAAGACCCTCCTCCAAGTAATCTAACGCACATCCGGCTCTGACGCAATTGTTTTGGCCATTTTAATACTGGTACTTTTATACTTATTCTTACCCGCCTTTCCGAAAGCCGGGGACAAGGGCCGTTCGTTCCCCGCGCTTGTAGGAGCTAACGCCTTGTGCCAGAATGCTTTATCGTCAAAGGAGAGGGTTCGGTCGCGGTCACAGCACCACTGCCGGGTGGTATAAATTCGGCAAGACGGCCTCGCCGATAGCGATCAGCTCGCCGTCGCTCGAAACAGCCTTCACGTACCGCGTGCCCTGCTGTACCCGAAAAGGCGACACCGGGAAGTTGCGTCCCTGCCGGATCTGTCCGGCGGTGGACGCCTCCACGTAGACGCTGGGGAAGTCCGGCAACATGCAGTTGGCCGCAATCAGCGCCTCACCCAGGCGGTCCTCGGCGGCCAGTTGCTGCAGTTGGGGAATCGTGCGCGCCTGCTGCAGCGTGAACTCGGCGGAAGCCATGCGCCGCAATTCCCGCAGGTGCGCGCCGCACCCCAGGGACCGGCCCAGATCGTGCGCGATCGAGCGCATGTACGTGCCGCCGGAGCAGCGCGCGCGCACCCGGGCTTCTGAACCGCGCACTTCGAGCAGCGTCAGCTCATGGATGCGCACGGGCGCGGGCGGCAGGTCTACCGGCATCTGCCGGCGAGCCAATTTATAGGCGCGCACACCATCCACTTTCTTGGCTGATACCGGCGGCGGCGCCTGTAGGATCTCGCCGCGAAAGTCGTCGAGCAGCCGCTCCAGATCTGCGGCGCCGATATGCGGTTCCGTCTCCGGGCATGTTGGCGACCCGCCCCGATCATAGGTGTCGGTGGCAAAGCCGAACCGGATCAGCGCCTCGTAGATCTTATCGCTGCGCGTATAGAATTGCGCCAGGCGGGTGGCCCGCCCGATCACCAGGGGCAGCACTCCAGTGGCGATTGGGTCCAGCGTGCCCAAGTGGCCGATTCGCTTTGTATTGGCGATGCGGCGCATCTTGCCCACCACGTCGTGCGACGTCCAACCCTCTTCCTTGTCTACGACGATGACTCCGTCCACGTTATGACTCTCCGGTAGGCCTGCCGGCCTGCCCGTCTATGCGCGGCTCACCTTCACGCCGTGCGTCGCAACGTGCACGGGCAGCACGGCGCCGCCTTCCCGTTGGATGGCCTCCGACACGCGCGATTTCGCTCCGCGCTCCACCAGGAACAACACGCATCCGCCGCCGCCGGCTCCGCAGGCTTTCGCGCCGGCCGCGCCGCAGCGCCGCGTCACCTGAACCAACCGGTCGATCAGCGGCGTGGTAATCCCGGGGGCATTCTTCTTGCGGTTGGTCCACTCCTGCCGCAGCAAGCGCCCGGCTTCTTCCCAATCCGGTTTTTCCAGCGCCTGCCGCATGGCGCGCGCGATCTGCGCGATGCGGTCGAAGTTGCGGTGAACGGCGCGGTCGCCATCCACGTGCGCCTTCATCACCTCCCAGTTGTTGATGCCGGAATTGCGCGGCACACCGGTATAGGCCAGGACGACGCGTTCGTTGAGGTCTTCCGGATCCACGGCCACAGGCTGGCGCACCACCCCGGCTTCGGAAAGCTCGATTGCGTTGACGCCGCCGTACATGGCCGGATAATAGTCCTGGCAGCCGGTCGGCACGCGGATGATCCGGGCCTCGATGTTCTGCGCGATTTCCCGCAGCTTTTCGAGCTTATGGCCCGCATTGGTGAGCTTGTTGAACGCGGCGGCGAGCGCGATGATAAGCGTGGACGATCCCGAGATGCCGGCCCCGGCCGGGGCTTCGGAATCGGTGACCAGGTCGAGGCCGGTAGCCGGCGCGAAGTAGCGCACCACATGCGCGGCTAAAGGTAGCTTGTAACGCCTGGCGGCGCGCAGCGCGGCCAGCGATTCGAACTCCTCCTGGCCATTGAGGTCGCGCGACCGCAATATGATGCGCGTATCCGCGCGCGTTTCGAGTACGCAACTGGCGTAGCGGTCTACGGCGAAGTTCACGGTGACCGGCGCGGCGTGGAACAGGTACAGCGGCCAGATATCGAGTGTGCCGCCGGCCATATCCACCCGGCAGGGAGCCTTGGCTGTTATTTTCATGCGAGTTGCAAGGACCACTATATATCGCGGCAGGTGCGGCATGGCGCTGCCCACATGCTGTAATAACGTCAATGTCTACCGCGAGTGGCAAGAAACTGCGCAGCCAGGAATGGTTCGCCGACCCCGCTTACTACGGCTTCGCGCGCCGCGCATGGCTGCGCTCGGAAGGCTTTACCGCCGAGGTATTTGAAGACAAGCCCGTGATCGGCATCTGCAACTCCTGGAGCGAGCTGAACAACTGCAACGTCCACTTGCGCACCGTCGCCGAAGCCGTGAAGCGCGGCGTGTGGGCGGCGGGCGGCTTCCCGCTGGAGTTCCCCACCATCTCGCTGGGCGAGATGTTCATGCGGCCGACCACCATGCTCTACCGCAACCTGATGGCCATGGACGTGGAAGAGTCGATCCGCGCCAATCCGTTGGATGGCGTGGTGCTGCTCTGCGGCTGCGACAAGACCACCCCCGCGCAGCTCATGGGCGCGGCCAGCGCGGATATCCCGGCCATCATGGTGCCTGGCGGACCCATGCTTGCCGGCCAGTGGCGCGACCAGCGCCTGGGTTCCGGCACGGACGGCCGCAAGCTCTTCGATCTCTTCCGCACCGGCCGGCTCACCGAAGAAGAGTGGTGCGAAATCGAAGGCTGCATCGCGCGCAGCGCCGGCCACTGCACCGTCATGGGAACGGCTTCCACCATGACCAGCCTGGCGGAGGCGATGGGCATGACGCTGCCCGGCTGCGCCAGCGTGCCCGCGCCGGATTCGCGCCGCCTAGCCATGGCGGAGATGAGCGGCCGCCGCATCGTCGAGATCGTGCGCGAAGATCTGCGCCCTTCGCGTATTATGACGCGCGCGGCACTCGAAAACGCCATCACCGTCGATATGGCGATCGGCGGGTCCACCAACGCCGTGATCCACCTGATCGCCATCGCCGGACGACTGGGCATCGATTTGCGGCTCGACGAATTCGACCGCATCTCGCGCCGCACACCCTACATCGCGAATATAAAGCCCTCCGGCGAGTATCTGATGGAGGACTTCTTCTACGCCGGCGGATTGCCCGCCGTAATGAAGGAAATCCTGCATCTGCTCGATGGCGATGCCCTGACGGTCACGGGCAAGACTGTGCGCGAAAACGTGGAGCGGGCCGAATGCTCCCGCCGCGAAGTGATCCGTACGGCCGCCGAGCCGCTGCATCCGGAGGGCGGAACCGTGGTGCTGTTCGGCAATCTGGCCCCCGATGGCGCGGTCGTCAAACAGACCGCCGCCTCGCCTCACCTTCTGCGGCATCGCGGCAAGGCTTACGTTTTCGAGGATTACGGGCAGATGCGCGCCCAGATCGATTCCCCGGACCTCGCGGTCGACGCTTCCACGGTGCTGGTGATGCGCAACTGCGGACCCAAGGGCGCGCCCGGCATGCCCGAATGGGGGCACATCCCCATGCCGCGCGTGCTGCTGGAACGCGGGGTGAGCGATATGGTGCGTATCAGCGACGCGCGCATGAGCGGCACCAGTTTCGGCACGGTGGTGCTGCACGTGGCGCCCGAATCCGCGATCGGCGGACCCCTGGCGGCGGTGCGCACCGGAGACGAGATCGCGCTGGATGTGGCCGGCCGCCGCATCGAGCTGCGCGTGCCCGCCGAAGAGATCGAGCGGCGCATGGCCGCGTTCCAGCCCGCGCCGCCGCATTACGGCCGCGGCTATGGCCGCCTGTTCCTGGAGCACGTCACGCAGGCCAACCGGGGGTGCGATTTCGATTTTCTGGTGGGATAGGCCTTTGACATCTTTGCAATTCGCAACTCTTCAACGGCGGATTTCCAGGTTGACTTGTTTGAGCACGTTCGGCAATATGCGCACGAAGTTACGATCGCGCTCTTGAATGTCCGGCGGCAGATCTTCCCATTCAACCAGATATGGAGAGTGCCGCCTTTCGACATCTTTGGGGCCTGAAGTCCAGCCGCCCAGGAAACGCTCGGCCATCCAGCGCCTATGTTCCATCTTGGCCAGCGGCTCGACTTCCTTCTCTTCATCAAACTGCTCGACGAGCACACCGGGATCGGCCGGATCGCCTCTGGCCGCAACATGGCAACCAATGGCGCGTAGTTTTACGGGTATGTGATCGGCTAACTGCCGGTTGGATTCCACTAGATCGTCGTCCAGGAAGTCCCATGGATACGAACTCCGGTTTTCAGGACGCGAGCGCTCAGCCTCCGGGAGCCTCGCCAAGTAATCCTCGTGTAACTTCCTCGCCATCGCATCCAGTTCGGAATCCAGCCAGCTCTTCCTTCTGGAGGCTTCGCGTATCGAACCGAACCCTGTGATTTGTCCCCGCGGCAGTATGGCAGCAAGACTCGAATCGTCATTCAAGCGCAGCCGGATAGGTGCGTAGCAGCGCAAACCGTTGAGCAGTGACAAGGCTATCGAGAGCCCGTGGGGAGGCTCGTCAAACGAGATCGCAATCGTGGAGATCGTCTCCGCCGCCGATTCGGCGCAAAGTGCGGCGATCAAGGCCTGGGTTTCAGGTTCCTCCGCGTCGGCTTCTATGAACTGGGCGACCGCGACATCGGCGAAATGCGGATAACGATTCCGAAAAAGCCTCTCCTTCCGATGCGCGCTGCGATCGATGACGACGGCCTGGAGGCGCTCGAGGTTAGCGTAATGCCCGGTCAGCGCCGCGCGGGCCAGCACCGCCTCTCCCATATGGCCGAAGCCGATTACGATTAGTTGCACAACCTGATCCGTCTCGGGCCGGATCCGCGAGTGGTCGAGCGGATAATCGCGCAGCAGCAGACGAGCGCTGTTGTCGAAAACGTTGAAGACGGTGGCAGGCGTCGGCCCGTCGGAACGAAACGTCCGCTGATGACGCAATAACGCTCTAAGGTGGGGGTCGGCGATATGAACGAAGGCGCGCGCCCGCCTTCCCGGCGCGACCTCACGAGCTCGGATGACTGCAGCGATATTGGCGCTGTCATCGGCCGTTGCCGTTAGAATGAGCTTCGCGCGGTGGACGCCGGCTTTGCGCAGTACATGCGGATCCGCCGGACTCCCCCGAAGCAAACGGGCGTTCGATTCCAAGATGTGGATCGGGCTGGACTCCGGGTCAATTGCCACCACTCTTTCGCCTTCGCGTAGGGCGTCTTCGACGAGTTCGAGACCATAACCGGTTAATCCGCATATCACGGTGTGACCGCCCCTCCGCACCGTCCACCATAAACGTAACTGTCTGCTGAAGGTGAACGCCACGAGCAGTACTCCCTCGGCTTCGAACGCGACTGCCAAGATCCTGGCGATGAGCAAAGGGAAGTGCCTACCAGGCGGTTCACCCTCCGCATGCGAATGCAGGAGAAGGACCTGCGCGCTGGGATAAAGTGCCTCAAAGAAAATGGCGGAACCCTTATTGTGGTATCCACCGAAGCAGAAGGTAGCGTAGCTCAAAAGGAAGCTGGCCGACCCAATAAGCAACAGGGCCCACCAAGCGCGCCGCCCGGATGGGGCTAATTCGGCGTCCTTACTCTCCATCTAAGCCTCCTCGGTCAAGTCCTGTTTTCCGATTGTACAGCCAAAACACGCGGATTTCCCATCCCGCACCGTTTCTATCCTGCTAGAATAGTCCCCAGGAGTTCGCGCATGTCGCTGAGATACTCTCTCGCAACGTTCCTGATTGCGGCCGGCGTCATCCTGGCCGAAGAACCGCCAGCCACGCCCGCTGGCCCGGTGGCCGATTACACCATCGCCCCCGGCACCCGCATCCCCCTCGGCCTGATCAACTCCGTGAGCACCAAGAATGCGGCGGAGGGCGATCGCGTGTACCTGGAGACGGTGTTCCCGATCTTGAACAACGGCCGCATCGTGATCCCGCCGGGCAGTTGGGTGTCCGGCACGGTGACCGAGGTCAAGCGTCCGGGACGCGTGAAGGGCCGCGGCGAGCTTTACTTGCGCTTCGATTGCCTGACGCTGCCCAACGGGGTAACGCGCGATTTCCGCGCGCGCGTGGGCGGCATCGACGGGCGCGGCGGCGAAGAGTTCAACAAGGCCGAAGGCAAGATCCAAAGCGAAGGCAACAAGGCCGGTGACGCGCGCACGGTCGCCGAAGCCGCCGGGGCGGGCGCCACGATCGGCCTGATCGCCGGGGGCGCAAACCAGCACTATGCGATGGGCGGAGGTATTGGGGCTGCGGTCGGCGCCACCGCGGGGCTGATGGCGGTGCTGTTAACCCGCGGGCCGGATGCGGTGCTGGCCAAGGGCAGCACCATCGAAATGATCACCGACCGGCCCTTGCAAT
>Ga0209333_1000881_pt1 | contig 15438 bp, 15 predicted proteins | sample BlaSpr_A8_OM2_O3_FD_187982 | JGI IMG/M metagenome (GOLD analysis project Ga0209333, IMG submission 187982) | Forest soil microbial communities from Thunder Bay, Ontario, Canada - Black Spruce, Ontario site 2_A8_OM2_O3 (SPAdes) (version 2) | ecosystem: Environmental > Terrestrial > Soil > Boreal... | reverse complement strand
CGCAGCCGCTCTACGGCGGCAGCCAGCATCTGATTCACCAGGTAATCGAGCCGCTCGGCTTCGTCGCGCACGCGGTGCCCGCCGGCAATACCAAGGCGCTGACCGACGCGATCGAGAATGCGAACAATCTGAGCCTCGTTCTAATCGAGACTCCCGCCAATCCGACGCTGATGATGACCGATATCGCGCAAGCCGCCGCCGCAATCCGCAAGCGGCAGAAGCGCGCGCTGCTCGCAATCGACAACACTCTGCTCGGTCCCACGTTTCAGCATCCGCTGATTCACGGCGCCGACCTCGCGATTTACTCCGCGACCAAGTTCCTCGGCGGGTTCAGTGACTTGCTCGCGGGTGCGGTGCTGGCGACGGACCCCGAATTGATCCAGACGCTGACCGGGATGCGCGCGCTGCTCGGCAACATCCTGCAGGCCGACGAATGCTGGATGCTCGATTCGCGCCTGTCGACCGTCGCGCTGCGGATGAACCGGCAAAGTAAGAACGCTCAGCGTATCGCCGAGCAGTTGGCCAGGCATGCCCGCGTCAAGCGGGTCATCTATCCTTCGCTATTCGCCGACGCCACGCAGATAGAGATTCGCGACGCGCAAACCGACTACCCGGGCTCGCTGCTGTCGTTGGAGGTTGATGGTGGGAAAACCGGCGCGTTTGAATTTCTGCGGCGGCTGAAGATCGCCAAAAACGCGGTCAGCCTCGGCGGCGTCGAAACCCTCGTGTGCCATCCGATGACGACCACTCATAGCGAGCTGTCGCCTGAAGAGCTGTCCGCCGCGGGAATCAACGAGTCGCTGGTCCGCATCTCGGTCGGCACCGAGCATTGGCGCGACCTGCTCGAGGAATTTACCCGCGCGCTCGGTTAATACCTCAATTCGTCAGGTGCGGATCTCTTCCAGACGGCCGGTATGGTTTGAGATGCCGGCACGCAGGCAGTCCGCGTCGATGCCGAGTGCTTCGCAGACGGCGACGTACGAGAATGGTCCGCACTCCTCGTCGCAGCTGAGCCATTCGGCCGCCTCGAGCCACTCCTCGTTACTGCGCGCTTCCGCCCGATCGCGATGCCGCAGGTAGCATCGGATCGCATCTTCGAGCACGGCGAACAGCAGCTTGCGTTCGCCTTCCGAGGGCAGCTTCCGTCGACGGGACTCGCCGTACTGAATCGGCAGGATGCCGACGGCGGCAAATATGTTTGGCATATCGTCGTGGGCAATGTATGTGCTGGCTTCCATGATGATGTTCTCTCCTCCGCTTTTCAGCTCGTCTATTTTCGAGCCTCACCAGTTTGAGCAAGAGTGCTGCCAACGGAATCGCAGCGAAAATGCCAAGATTTAACAGCATTTTTTCCGCACGGCGGAGAACTCTGAAAATTTTTCACGAGCCGGTCGCGGAACGGGCGACACCGGGACCGGATATCTTTCAGACGAGTTTCATTCCGGTGGCGGCTTCGAGTTCGGCGATCGCTTGTGGTCCGCTCTCCACTTTGATTGTCGTCATGCCCATCGCGCGCGCCGGTTTGAGATTGCCGCCCAGGTCGTCGAGGTAGACGCACGCGTCCGGCGTCACACCGAGCTTCTCGCACATCATCAGGTAGATGCGCGGGTCGGGTTTGCGGATTCCTATCTTTGACGATTCGATCAGCTCGTCGAACAGTTCCATGATCTCGCGCGAATAGATCGATCGACTGGTGACGACGGCGGCGCTGGCGTCGGCCGGCATGTTGTTGGTGATGCAGCCGGTCTTGAACCTGGCCTTGATCCGTCGTAGCGCTTCGATCATCTCGGGCCGGAAATCGCCGGCAAGCAGCGCGACGACATCGCGTCCCGGAATCTCGTAGCCGAGCATCCGCGCTTCCGCCGCGAACGCCGCGTCGAAGCCGGCGAAATCAATTGCCGAGCGCTCGAACATCGCCCACGCATTGCTTTCGTGATTGGTGGAGTTAATTTTGCGGATGACGCCGACCGGGATGCCTCGCTCGCGCTCATAGCGCGCGAACGCCTCGAATGGCGAGGTCGTGAAGACTCCGCCGAAATCCCATATCACTGCTTCGATCACATCGATCTCCAATACGCAATCGCTTTTACCTGATTCCCTTCTGCGACTCGTTTGAGCATTATTGTGAGCCAGCATCTCAGCTCTGCCAACCGCCTTGAGAGGATTGGTGATGAAGCCCAATAGCCGTATCGTACTGTGTCTGCTCGCGCTGTTCGTTGCAGCAGGATGCGCGTCCACCAACGTCACCCAGCAGACGCCGATGAGCAACCCGGGGCTCCCGCGCCCCAATCAGATCTGGGTGTACAACTTTGTCGCCAACTCCGCCGACATGCCTACCAACTCGTCGATCGGCGGTCAGGTCGGAGCGCCGAGCACGCCACCGACGGCCGAACAGGTCGAGGAGGGCCGCCAGCTCGGCGCGCTCATCGCCCAGGATCTGGTTGAGAACATCAACGCGATGGGACTCTCTGCATTGCAAGCAACACAGGGATCGACGCCGCAAGTCGGTGACGGTGTAATTCGCGGTTATCTCGTATCGGTTCAGGGCGGGAGCGCAGTCCAGCGCTTCGTGATCGGATTCGGGGCAGGAACGTCGGAGATGGATACGGTGGTGGAAGGTTACGCGGTCACGCCGCAAGGCTGGCGCAAACTCGGGTCAGGAACGCTCACCTCTTCCGGAAACAAAACTCCGGGGATGGTCGTGCCAGCCGCGGTCGCGATTGCCACCGCCAACCCGATCGGCCTTATCGTTGTCGGCGGCGCGAAAATCTATGGCGAAACGAGCGGCAGAAGCGGACTCCAGGGGAGAGCCAAAGCGACCGCCGACGAAATCGCAGCGCAGCTCAAGATCAGATTCCAGGATCGCGGCTGGATCCAGTGAGCTGAACCCAAATGGCGCCGCGCATTATGCACGATTCTATTCTGTCGCGCTGATCCTCGTTGGTAGCGGCAGACGACCGTCGCTTGTCTGCTGCGCATCATGATGGGAATTGAGGCATCAGGCATCGCGGTGCCGAACATAACATCCTGCTATTGCTTGAGCTTTCGATCTCTAAGTCCGGGGCGCGGTCCTTGCTACGTTGAATAGCTTGATCTCGCGAAGGTCGCTTCAGGACCGCACGAGAAAAGCAATTCAAAATTTCGGAGGACACGAATTTGAGCGGAAGCTCGGCACGCTTGCAGGCTATCGAGGCCGTCACGACCTACCGTCCCACCTCGGCACCCCTCTCATTTGCGAACGTTTCGGCTAGCGAACTATTCGGTTCAAACGTCTTCGGCAAGTCGGCGATGAAGGAGCGCCTGCCCAAGCCGGTGTTCAAGTCGCTGATGAAGACGATAGAGACGGGATCGCGCCTCGACCCGGCTATCGCGGACACGGTCGCGTCGGCGATGCGGGACTGGGCGATGTCCAAAGGGGCGACGCACTATTCGCACGTGTTCTATCCGCTGACAGGGTTCACCGCCGAGAAACACGACAGCTTCCTGTCTCCCGACGGCGAGGGTGGCGCGATCGCCGAATTCTCCGGCAAGACTCTCACCCAGGGCGAGCCCGACGCGTCGAGCTTCCCCAACGGCGGCATCCGCAACACGTTCGAGGCGCGCGGCTACACGATGTGGGACGTCACGAGCCCCGCCTACATTCTCGAGAACCCGAACGGCACGACGCTTTGCATTCCAACCGCCTTCGTCTCGTGGACCGGCGAGGCGCTCGACAAGAAGACCCCGCTGCTGCGCTCGATGCAGGCGCTGAACAGCCAGGCGCAGCGAATTCTGAAATTGTTCGGACACGTGAACCCGGCCCAAGTGGTCTCCTTCGCCGGCTGCGAGCAGGAATATTTCCTGATCGACCGGCATTTCTACTTCTCGCGGCCGGATCTACTCGCGACCGGACGAACCTTGTTCGGATCGCCGCCGCCCAAGGGCCAGGAGTTCGAGGATCACTATCTGGGCGCGATTCCCGAGCGCGTGCTCGCCTTCATGCTCGAGAGCGAACGCGAGCTGTTCAAGCTCGGCATTCCGGCCAAGACGCGGCACAACGAGGTCGCGCCGGGGCAGTTCGAGCTGGCACCGATGTTCGAGAACGGAAATGTCGCGGCCGACCATCAGCAGTTGACGATGGTCACGCTGAAGCGAGTGGCCGAGCGGTACGGCATGGCTTGCCTGCTGCACGAAAAGCCGTTTGCGGGCGTCAACGGATCGGGCAAGCACGTGAACTTCTCGCTCGGTAATGCGACCCAGGGCAACCTGCTCGATCCGGGCGACAATCCGCACGACAATGCGCAGTTCCTGGTGTTCTGCGCGGCGGTTATCCGCGCGGTCCATCGATGGGGCGGGCTGCTGCGAGCGGTCGTCGCGTCCGCCTCGAACGACCATCGCCTCGGCGCCAACGAAGCGCCGCCGGCGATCATCTCGGTCTTCCTGGGCGATCAGCTCAACGACATTTTCGAGCAGGTGACCAAGGGCGGAGCGAAGAGTTCTAAGGGCGGGGAGACGCTGAAGGTCGGCGTCGACTCGCTGCCCGTCATTCCGAAAGACGCGGGCGACCGCAATCGTACGAGCCCGTTCGCCTTCACCGGTAACCGTTTCGAATTCCGCGCAGTCGGCTCCAGCCAGGCGATCGCAGGCGCGATGACGGCGATGAATACGATCGTGGCGGAGTCGCTCGACGACATCGCAAGCAAGCTCGAGAAAGCGGTCGGCGACGATCCATCGAAGCTCAACGGCGCCATCCAGAAGGTGCTCGAAGAGATCATGGCCGAGAACGGCAGCATCGTCTTCAATGGCAACGGCTACTCGGAGGCATGGCACAAGGAAGCGGCCAGCCGCGGCCTGCCCAACCTGCGCTCGTGCGTGGAAGCGCTGCCGCTGCTCGGAACCAAGGAGGCGACGGATCTCTTCGCCAAGTACGGCGTGCTGACCGAGCGCGAGACGCATGGCCGCATGGATGTGGACCTCGAGCAGTACTGCCTCGTGGTCGGACTCGAGGCGCGGACCGTGATCGAAATGGCAAGGACGATCATTTTCCCGGCGGCGATCCGCTACCAGGGCGAGCTGGCGCAGACTTGCGCGCATCTCAAGGCCGTCGGCTACGTGTTCGACACCGACACGCTCGATAAGGTGACCGTGCTGGTGAAGGACCTGCAGGACGGGATCGTGAAGCTCGAAGGGATGCTGGCCGAGGGCGGAGGGCACAGCAAGCTCGACCACGCCAAGCATCTCTGCAACGCGGTACTGCCGGCGATGTTGGCGATAAGGAAGACGGCGGACCAGCTGGAGGGCATGGTCGCAGATGATTTGTGGCCGCTCGCGACATACCAGGAGATGCTGTTCATCATGTAGTGCCGAGCTCAACGACAGGTGCCTGACACAATATCGGCGCGGCAGTCTCAGACTGTCGCGCCGATAATTTTTTCGGGGGCGGGTTAGCGGCTCAGTAGAACAAACGCTCCGCTAGCCGGCCCGGCCTCATCTACCTTAAAGTACGGGGAAGAGACCAGAAACCCGGAGGGACAAAATGGACTTCGCCGAAATCATTTACGAGAAGCAGGATCGCGTGGCCACCGTCACGATGAACCGGCCCGAGAAGATGAACGCGTGGACGCCGAAGATGGGCGCGGAGATGCGCGCGGCGATGCTCGATGCCGAGCGCGATCCGGCGGTCGGCGCGATAATCGTCACTGGTGCGGGACGCGCGTACTGCGCGGGCGCGGACATGAGCGCGCTATCGAATATCGCGGCCGGACACGCGGGAGCGCGTACTCCCGAGGCAGCCGACGAATGGTTGTCCGCGCAGCGCGTCGATTACCGCACGTCGTACTCGTGGCCGCTGGCGCTCAACACTCCGGTGATTGGCGCGATAAACGGCGCCTGCGTCGGCCTGGGATTCACCACCTGTCTCTACCAGGACATCCGGATCGCGTCGGAGAACGCGCGGATGGGATTGATCTTCACGCAGCGCGGACTCGCGATCGAGCACGGCAGCAGTTGGATGCTGCCGCGAATTATCGGACTGGCGCGCGCGACGGAACTGGCGATTACCGGCCGGCTGGTCGATGCGAACGAGGCGCTCGAGATGGGACTGGTCAATCGCGTCGTGCCGCAGGACAAGCTGATGGCCACGGTGCGCGAGATAGCAGTGGGCATCGCGAACAAATGCTCGCCGCTCGGCGTCGCGCAGGCCAAAAAGATGATCTACCAGCATCTGTTCACCGACCTCGCCACCGCGGTGCGCGACGACGACGCGTCGATGGAGATGATGACGCACTCGAACGATTTCAAAGAAGGCGTAAAAGCATTCGTCGAGAAGCGCGCCCCAAAGTTCACCGGCAAGTAGCTTCTCAGCGCATCGTTCGCGACGCTCGCCCCTCAAAGTCCGGTTCCCCTTCCCACTATGGGAAGGGGTTAGGTTCCTCTCTCATCACGAGCAACGCAGCGCCGGCGCACCTCAGCGATGAACTTTTCAGCCTGATGCGAGCTGGTTCGACGTGCTACGACTACTGTGTGGACAACCGTCACAATGCCTGCAGCGCGCCCCAACCCCGGCGAAGCCCGCTTTCTTCAAAAGCAATTTTTGACGGAACGAAGCTACCCGGAGCCGTCCCAAACCACTACCGAAGGTATGAATTGCGGCGGCGCCCGTCCGCGACGCAGATCGACAACCCGCCCCCTCGCAATCCAAAACTTCGGCTGGTGGCCGAAATCGCGCACCGCGGCTGACGATGAAAATTCTTCGCTGGAGAAAATTTCGATTGTGGATTAAACCTCATCCATAACCACGATGGAGGAATACCCGTGACTGCGAGAAAACAACGAATCCCGTTCCGCGACTTTTCCACCCTCAGCGCCGAGGACCGCGAGATGGGCGAGCGCAACAAGGTCAACGGCGAGGTCGTCAACATCTTCAGAGTCCTGATGCAGAATCCGAAGCTGGCGCGAAGCTGGTCGCGCTTCGCCGGCTACATCCTGGGCGGTCAATCGCTGCCGGCGCGCGACCGCGAGATTCTGATTCTGCGCATCGGCTGGCTCAACCAGGCGCCCTACGAATGGGAGCAGCATGTGCGAATCGGCAAAGCCGCGGGACTCACCGACGACGAGATCGATCGAATCAGCAAGGGTCCCAAGGCGGGATGGGACAGGCACGAGGCTGCACTGATCCAGGCAGCGGATGATTTGTACGAGAATTCCGTTGTCTCGGACGAGACCTGGAAGCAGCTCTTCGGACGTTACAGTATCGAGCAAATGATGGACCTGGTTTTCACGATCGGGCAGTACAACCTGGTCTCGTGGGCGCTCAACAGTTTCGGCGTGCCGCTCGACGACTACCTGCCCGGCGCCAGCAAACAGAACGCGTAACGATCGAAGTCCGGTGAAGTAACCATGGATCTTCAACTCAAAGGAAAAACGGCGCTGATTCTTGGCGGCAGCAAGGGACTCGGGCGCGGCGTCGCCGACGCGCTCGCGGCTGAAGGCGTTGCAGTTGCGCTGGTCGCGCGCGGACAGGATGCGCTCGATACTGCGGTCGCCGAAATCGCGGCGCGCGGCAGTAAGGCCGTGGGTTTCGCGGCGGACCTCGCGAACTGGCCCACCGTCGAGGACGCCGCCAACGCGGCGCGCAAGCAGCTCGGGTCGATCGATATCCTGCTCAACAATTCCGGCGGCCCACCGCCTTCCGGCGTGGTCGGAGTCGCAGCCAAAGTCTGGGAGGATCAGTTCCACGCGATGGTGATGCCGCTGCTTCGAATTACCGATCTGCTGATCGGCGACATGCGCGCGCGAAAATGGGGGCGCATCCTGAATATCGCATCGACCAGCGTGGTCGAGCCGCTCGCCGCGATCGGAGTGTCGAATACGCTGCGCAGCGCGATTGTAGGATGGGCCAAGACGCTCGCGACCGAGACTGCGCGCGACGGGATCACGGTCAACACTCTTTTGCCGGGCGCGATTAGCACCGATCGCACAGTGCAGCTTAGCCGCGCGATGGCGGAACGTCAGAAGATTTCGGTCGAGGAGGCAATGCAGCGCGGCGCGCAGGCGATTCCGGTGGGAAGGTTCGGCACCCCGGCGGAATTCGGCGCCGTCGCGGCCTTCCTGGCGAGTCCGCTGGCGGCCTACGTCACCGGATCGTTGATTCGCGTCGATGGCGGCGTGCTTCGCTCGGTTTGAAACATGAGCAACCTGCTGCCACTGAATTCCGAAATCAGATTCGGCGCGATGGCGACCGCCGCGGATCGCGACCACGCGCTCAAAACCGTCAGCAGGCTGTCAAAGTGGGGCTACGACAGTATCTGGACCGGCGACCACGTCGCGTTCACCGGGCCGATCGACGATTCGCTGACCCAGTTGACCTACCTCTCCGCGCTGAATCCGGAACTGATTTTCGGCACCAGCATTTATCTGCTGCCGCTGCGTCACCCCACCACTGTGGCCAAAATGGTCGCGAGCGTGGATCGCCTGATGGGCGCGGGACATTTCATTTTCGGCGTCGGGGTCGGCGGTGAATTTCCACCCGAGTACGAGGCGTGCGGCGTCCCGGTGAATCAGCGCGGCGGACGCGCAAACGAGGCAATCGAAATAATCAAACGGCTCTGGACCGGAGAACCGGTCGAGTATCGCGGCAAATATTTCAGCTTCGGGAAAATTACGATGCTGCCAAAACCGCGCACGCCCGGCGGACCTCCGGTGTGGGTCGGCGGACGCGCGGAAGCCGCACTCAAGCGTGCGGCGCGGCTGGGCGACGGATGGATGCCGTATGTGGTGACGCCCAAGCGCGTCGGCGAAGGACTCGAGTTCATTGCGCGCGAGGCGGAAAAGGCCGGTCGCAAGTTCGAGCGCTTCGGTACGGCGCTGCATTTATTCGTAACGCTCGGGCCGAGCTATGAAGCCGCGCTCGAGGTCGCGGCGACGCATCTGAGCAGGCGCTATGCGATGGATTTTCGCGAACCGGCGAAACGTTACGCCGCGATGGGCAAGCCCTCCGACGTAGCCGCTCGAATCGACGAGTTCATCAAGGCCGGGATTCGCGACGTCAACGTGGATATCATCTCCGCACCGGCGGAGCGCGATGCGCAGCACGAGCAGTTCGCCCGGGAAGTGATCCCGCTGCTGCGCCGATGATCTATCGCCAGGTCAATTTGTTCTTAACCCCGACCACGCCTCGCGTATTCAGCGCGATTGATTGCGCCGCCCGCGCGTCATCGGCCGACGCCACCACTCCGCTCAACTGGATCGTCCCATGATCGCAATCGACCTCAACCGGATATCGATCCGAGATACCCTGCTCGGCCAGCGAACTCTTCACCTCGGTTATCAGCAGGTCATCGTTGGCGCGTTCGGCGGGAGAGTTGTAAAGGTGCTCGGCTGAAGTTTTCACCTTGTCATGCTCGACAGTCAGCGACTGGTCGGTAGTTGTCGCCGGAACCTCAGGTGCCGCGCCAGGTGAATCGGCAGACATTCCCTGCTGTGCGTGCGAATTCAAAACAGGCAGCGACACGGTCGCAAGACCGCACAAGAAGATTACGTTTACAAATTTGAATTTCATGCGAACTCTCACATGGGCACGGGAAAACGACGGCGTCTTCCCGTGCCCACGCTCAGGCAGTTAGTTGCTTTGCTGGTAAGTCTTCTGCTGGTAGGTGGTGGTGGTTTCCTCCTGCGGAGGCGCCTGCGTCATCGGAGTCACGGTCGAAGACTCGCTGTGATACGCGCTGGTGCTTTCGCTGGTCGAGTTGTTGCCCACCTCGTTTGAGTCGGAGCTGCTCTTTTCCTCAGTCGTTGTCACCGTGCTCGGCGGCGGCGCTACCACAACAGGAGCCGGCTGAACGACGACCTCCGATGGCGGAGTGGGAACGTAGGCTGTGGTCGTCTCTTTGACCTGTTCGGTGGACGAGCCACAGGCGCTGATGAAAGGGATCGCGGCGAGACTCATCAGTGAGATCGCGATTTTTGCAGAATTTTTCATTACGTGAACCTCCTCAGGTTTCGGACATGCTAGAAAACGAAGTAACTATTAAAATCGTCGAGTGAGTAATCGAAAATACAGTCACCAGGTATCTGCTACAGATGGCTATTGGAGCGCGATTTGCCAGGGAACTTCGCTATTGGCTATTTGCAAGTCAGCGATACTGTCGGCGACAAACACGGCTCGATCTACCGCGTCCCATGAATTGGCACTGCCCGGTATGGTTACAACGCCGTGATCGGTGTGCACTTTGATCACGCTGCGCATGACGGGATGTGAATCTTGGGCAGCTACTCGATATTGCATGCTAGGTGAATAATTCAGACAAAATGCTGTGCCAATCATCGCTATGGTGGCAACTACCATCGTCAAGAGGGACCACAATATTTCGCGTTTCATTTGCTTTTCTCCATTCCAGCTCGCAGGAATTGGAACGATGTACATGCAGCAATTGGCATACCACCGGTGGAGGGCGGCTAACGCACACTATTCAAGTAATTGTGACGTGTAGTATTTTCCGCGTTCCGAACAGCGCTGGTAATTTCAGCGAAATACTCAGTCGACAGAATCCGCAACGCGATCGGACGAGTCGAAACGCTCCAGCACGTACACTCGCGACTCGGGAGCGGCGCGCGACAACTCGGCGGTGAACTTCCATCCGGTCTCAGAGAGGAACGTAGAGTCACATACGATGTGATCGAAAGTCTGATTGGACTGGAGCATCCGCAAACCGTCAGCGGACGATTCCGCGAGGACAACCTTGCATCCGCTCCGCTCGAGGCACTCTTTGATCGTGCCATTTCCAGCAGGCGAGCTCGTTATGAGAAGTGCGGTGCGCGGACTATGCACGGCAAGGATCGCATTGCCGGTGGCGCCTTGCTTCATTGCCCGCCTCGTCGTGCGCTCTGACCTCATCGAGGCGACCAGTTCTTCCGCGCGCGCGTATTCTTCCAACCGCTGCACGCGCCGAGACGCCTTCTCGACCAGCCCGGCCAGACGCGAAATCTCGGCCTCAAACGCGGACGCCTCAATCTGGTGCTGCAAGAGCGAGATGCGCAATCCGATCGCGTTAAGAAGGTCGTTCAGCTCGCTGACGGCATCTTGAACGGCGAGCACGATTGGATTTGGTTTCCGCGATTTTGTCACGTCGGAACTCCCTGCCGGGACTGGCGAATTCTCAACCAAGCTACCGGACTGCATTTTCTACCGCGTGGCGGGTGCGAAAAATATTCCGGCGCTGCTTTTCGCTTCACGACCAACGCCGTGACATCAACAAAAGAGAGCAAGTATAGGGCCATTTGGAGGAATCGTTATCTGGCAAGACTTTTTTTGGCAGTGGCCGGGGTAATTTCTTCACGATTCCGGAACGCGCAGTGCACCGCCTGACTTCGTGTCATCGCAGCGCCGATCAGCATTGCGATTTGAAATGTTCGCTGCGATCGAACTTAAGGTGCGGGTGGAATTGTGGACTCCGCAAGTTTCGGAAGCGGCTCGAGCAAGGTGGAAGCCTTGGTGGCAAGACTTATTGCGGCGACGCTGTCGCGGCCCGCGAGTGCCCGGTTGGCTTCCTGCAATAATCTCTGCGCGAGAATGTCGCGTTGAGAATCGTCGGCCGTAAGATTCTTGCGATCGACGCGCTTCTCGATCCGATCGACGCTCTGGATCAATTTTGCCGCTTTCGCAGGATTGGATTCTTCCGGCTGACTGGATGACTCCAGCGCGGGTGAGCTGATCGTCCGAGTCATTCTTGCGTCGCGGGCGTCGGAGGACGTCAGCGATGGACTCGAGGCCGGCGTCGCGCGATTTCCAACCGCGCCGAGTGGAGTGCCTGCCGCCGCAGGGGCCTGATTGCTCTCGAGGCTGACGTCCGCGTTGGACGGCCCATCCATCTGATTCGACGTGCTCGTCGCCTGCTTCGAGGCGATCGCTGCGGCCGCGGACGCGCTGGCAGCTTCTTTCGCGGCCGCCGCCGCATTGTCCGACGCGGCGCGCGCTTGCTTGACGGGCTTCTTGCCCGGGTGTCCTTCCGGTTCTGAAGCGACCGGACTCGCGGCCGGAGCGGGCGTCGCAGTCAGGGGTGGCGCAGCGGCTGGACTCGGCGTTGGCGATGAGCCGCTGAAAATATTCGAGACTCGGTTCATGCCTGACGTTCCGCCGGCGCATCCCGCGAGAAAAGTCAGTGCCAGCCAGATTACTGGCCAATCGATTCGCTTAAGCCGCGCTAGAGACCGCTGGTTTGGCAGGCGCATTGGTCGCAATCGGAATCGTAATCTTACACACCGTACCTTGGCCGACTTCTGAATCTATTGCTATCTTGCCACCGTTGAGCTCGATCGCCCTCAGTGCGAACGGCAGACCGAGCCCGCTCCCGCCAGCTTTGGTTGTGTAGTACAAGTCGAAAATCCGATCCAGTCGGTCCTTCGCGATCCCGGGACCGCGGTCGGCAATCGTCAGTTCGACCGCCTGCCCCTGCGACTTGCTGGACAGAATCAATTCTCCGCCATCGGGCATCGCCTGTTCGGCGTTGGTGATCAGATTGGCGAGCGCTTCATAAATCAATCCGCGATCGGCTTGAACCGCAGGCAGCTCGGGATCGAGCTGATACTCAACCTTGATCTTTTCCGCGTTGACGCGCGCGCCAAGCTCCTTCAGCAATTCGTTCATGTCGACTCCGCTGAGCTTCAATTGCTCGGGCCGCATGAATCTCAGGAGCGCCTCGACCGCTTCGTCGAGCCGCGTCACCTCGTGCCGCAATTTGTCGATGTGCTTTGCACCTACTTCGCCGGCGTCATGGCGCAGCAACTCGAGCCGCATGTTCATCCCGTTCAGCGGACTCCGCAGCTGATGGGCCAGGCCGGAAATCAGCGTCCCTAGCCGTGCCAGCCGGTTCGACGAATCGAGCGCGGTTTCCAGTTCGATGACCGGCGTCAAATCTCTCAGCACGATCAACAGACCGGCCGGGACCCGCTCACGGCCGAGACGGAAGAATGAAACCAGGTAGGTTCCGCCTGCCGGCAGCGCCAGCGGAACGTCGTGGGCTTCGATGCCGGCCACGGTGGATTCGACCAGGGGCAGCAACGGATGCGACGGGTCGAGCGCCGAGACGAGTGAGGCGCCTTCGAGCGAGCCGCTCTTCGGCGCCAGCCGCTCCTGCGCTTCCTTGTTCGCGAACAGCACCACGCCGTTGGCGTCGAGCAGCACGACGGCGTCCTGGATCGAACGGACCACGTCGAACAGATGAGACTGGTCGCTGTCCAGGCGAGATCGATCAGCCCGCACCTGCCGCGACAGTTCGTTGAACTTCTCGGCCAGACTGCTCAGCTCGCCCGCCCCTGAAACCTTCACCTCCGACGGATTCCTGCCGGCCGCAAGCTGTTCGAACCCTCTGGTAAGAACGGCGAGCTGTTCGAGAATCCGATTGGCAATCAGCAGCACCGCAATCATCGCGCCCGCGATCACCAGCCCCGCGGTGGCCACGATCACCATCAGCAGATGGCGGGCCTGGTCCGCGATCAGCGCGGTCGTCACGCCGACTGAAATTATTGCGGCCGGCTTGCCGTTGATATCCACCCGGCGGCGCGCCTCGTAAACCTTGGCCGTCAGCAGGCCGGGCAGCGAGGTGAACAGCAGCCATCGCGACGCCTGCTCGTCAAGTTCTCTGACCGATGGCAAGTCCAGCGCGGGTTTGCCTTCGCCGTCGCCATTGGCCGCCACGATCACGACGTCGTCATCGCCAACGATCGACGCGGCCACCACCGCCGGACCGAAAGCAACCGTCGAGTCGAGCAGCTTGCGCAGCGATTGGCTGTTGCGCAGCGCGGTAGGGACATCGCTGTTGCTTTGCGTAAGAGCCAGCCGCACCTGTTCGAAGATTTGCGCGATCATGAAGTCGGTCGATCGCGACATGTCGTCGATCATCGTGCCGATGCGCGAGTCGATCGAGATGACGCTGAGGATGATCGTCGGAACGAGCATCAGAACGAGAGCGATCAGCGCCAGTCTTGCCCGCAGATGCATAGTCTCCTCGCGCAATTAGCCGCTGGACAGAGCTCGGGCCGAACGGCGTTGCGCTAGTTTCAAGCTAGGTGCGTTCGGAGCCGAAGCGTTCCAGTTTGTTGTACAAAGTTTTGGCGCTGACCCCGAGAATTTCGGCGGCGCGGGTTTTGTTGCCGGCGGTGAACTCGATGGTGCGTGTGATCATCTCCTTCTCGACATCGTCGAGCGAGGTGCCCAGCGGTATCTTGATGAAGCCGCCGTCGCCGCCGTTGCCCGCCGCGCGGAAGTCGTCGGGCAGGTCGGGCTTGCGGATGGTGCGGCCCTCGCACACGATCAGCGCGCGCTCGATGACGTTGCGCAACTGGCGCACGTTGCCGGGCCACGGATGCGCCTGCAGCGCCTTCATGCATTCCTCGTCGACCCCGGTCACGTCTTTCTTGTTCTGCGCCGCGTAGTGGTTGATGAACATCTGGGTGAGCTGCGGCAGGTCGTCGATACGTTCGCGCAGCGGCGGCAACGTAATCGTGAATACGTTCAGCCGGTAGAAGAGGTCCGAGCGCAGCTTGTTCTCGCGCACCGCCTGCTCGATGTCGCGGTTGGACGACGCCAGCACCCGCACGTCCAGCGGTATCTCGGCGGTCCCGCCGACCCGGCGCAAGCGCTGCTCTTCGATAACGCGCAGCAGCTTGGGCTGCAGCTCGGGCTTCATCTCGGTCAGCTCGTCGAGCAGCAAGGTGCCGCCGTTGGCAACTTCGAAGCATCCTTCCTTGCGCCGGTCGGCGCCGGTAAACGAGCCGCGCTCATGCCCGAACAGCTCGCTCTCCATCAGGGTCTCGGGAATCGCCGCGCAGTTGACGGGGACGTAAGCCGCGTCGCGCCGCGGCGACAACTCGTGGATCGTGCGCGCCACCAGCTCCTTGCCAGTGCCGCTCTCGCCGGTTATCACCACCGACGCCGAGGATTGCGCCAGCCGCTCGATAGCTGTGATCACCTTGCGCATCGGCAGCGAGCGCCCGAACAGTGGACCCAGCTCGCCGACCTCGGCCAGGCGTCGACGCAGAGTCGAGTTCTCCTCGCGGATGCTGATGTTGTCGGCGAGGTTGTGGAGCACGCGCTGCAGATGCGCGGGGTCAACCGGCTTGCGCATGTAGTCGAGCGCGCCCTGCTTGAGCGCTTCGACCGCGTCGGGTATTTCGCCCTGCCCCGAAATCATGATGGTCGGCAGGTTAAGCCCGAGCTCGCGGATATCGTGCAAAAGCTCGAGACCGCCCTTGCGCGGCATCCTCAAATCCGAGAGCAGGATATGCGGATCGAAGCTGGAAATAAGCTCGAGCGCCCGCACCCCGTCCTCGGCGATCTCGCCGCGAAAGCCCCACGCCGCGAGCGACTCGCGCCACTCCTCGTGCGTGTTGACGTCATCTTCGGCGATCAGAACTCGAATTTCATTTGCCATTGGTTTTCCAGCGATCAGATGCGTTGACGTT
>Ga0209333_1000880_pt1 | contig 15440 bp, 13 predicted proteins | sample BlaSpr_A8_OM2_O3_FD_187982 | JGI IMG/M metagenome (GOLD analysis project Ga0209333, IMG submission 187982) | Forest soil microbial communities from Thunder Bay, Ontario, Canada - Black Spruce, Ontario site 2_A8_OM2_O3 (SPAdes) (version 2) | ecosystem: Environmental > Terrestrial > Soil > Boreal... | reverse complement strand
GCCCAGGCCCCGTCCGTTGTCTCCGTTGAAGAATTCGTAGAACAAGGTCAGGTCGCGCCAGTTCGGATCTTGCGCATAATGTGGCCCGTTGAACTCGCGAATTGCGACCCCGGCAGCATCATGCCGGCCGGCGAAGTGGCGGCATAACGGCGTACTCGACGGACATGGGATTCGCCATGCGCTTCGAAGCATCGAGAACCTCGAAACCCGCTATGCTCCCGCCGGCGTCGTAGTCCAGGATGACGCCGGGCTTATCCTGATCGCTTTCCGCTACGGGCGTGTCGCTCAGCAGGACGCTGAGAATGTCAACTTCGGAATCGTATATTAATTTCATCCGGCGCTCCAATACTTTTCGATCTTGCTGGTCCGATAAACCGTGACAATCGCGGGAGGCTCGTCATCCTCATCCACCACGACCCGCACCAACTATATTGTCCACCTTCGAACAGCAACCGCGACTGGTAGATCCAACGGCCCTTGCAGGACTCGTCGGCCAGCCGTTGTTCGGGTGGTTCATGACAGCCTGGACCAGCGTTAGCGCGATGCCGCGGCGGCTCATCTCCGATTCGGCGTGGCGGGAAACTCGGACGTCCATGGCCGCCTACGGTTCTCCCCGGAGCGTGTGCGCCAGGTACTCCATCTCCTTGTCCAGCAACTGCGGGTTCCGGCAGACGTGGAGAGCCCACCGCCGGAACTGGCCCCAGTTGTTCACCGCCTCCACCCAACGGTTCGCAGCGGTATGCTTGGCCTTCGTCTGGTCGTCTTCGAAGCCCTTGACCTCCAGTACCACGGTCACGCCGTTACCGAGCCGCACCAGGAAATCCGGTTCGTAAGCATGATCGATTCCCATGTATTCATACGGGATCGTCAGCCCCATGTGGTCGTTGCGGGCATAGAACTGCACCGCATCGCTCGATTCCAACCGGAAGCCCGCGCTCGACTCCCACGACAAATTGTCCAGCACGACCTGGTCGATGTGGCTCTTCATCGTCGCGTGGCAGGCGCGCGTAGTTTTGAAGTCGCTTCGGCTGTCGCGCCGAGAGGCTTGTATCGATTTACGATCGGCATCAGCGGAGCCTCGCCTTCCGATTCGTCCGGTACGATAGCATCCCGCAACCGTTCCACAATCCGTTGGACGTATTTCTCCAGGCCCAGTTCGCACGGGTGGCAATTCTGGAAATTCACCTTCCGGCGCACGTATGCGTCCACATACCGGAACACCTGCGGGAAAAGCCCATGGCGCGACTGGAGAGCCAGCACACGCCGCCGGCGGTCCGTAGCGCCGGCGCCAGCTACCGTCAACTGGTCCACAATGAGCCGCGCTATCTGAAACTCGATGGTTTGCAGGTGCGTTCTCCGATAGTATTCCTCGCGGTTCCGCTCGGCGAATGGGAACGGACTGCTATGAGACGACGGACTGCCCTCGGCGTACCCGACGGTAGGCCGCACGAACGTGGCGGTGGGCTCCCGATTCGGCTCGATGTCCATATGGGCATTCCGTCCAACATATTTCAATTTTCAATCTTTATTTTGCTTGTGCATATAATCATGTGTACAATGGAATTGTGCCCTTCGAATGGGACCCGAACAAGGCTGCGGCCAACGTTCAGAAGCACGGAGTGCAGTTTTCGGAAGCGACCGGCGTATTCAGCGACGACTATGCGATCACGATTCGTGACGATGAGCGATCCGCACGAGGAGCGGTTTGCGACCCTCGGTATGGGAATCAAAGGGCGCATTCTGGTAGTTGTTTATAGCTACCGTGGCGAGAACGTCCGGATCGTCTCCGCTCGCACCGCCGGGCGGCAGGAATGCGGGCAATATGAGGCGCAAAGATGAAGGATACTTACGACTTCAGCAAGGGTAAGCGGGGCCGCGTGGTAGCCGAGCCTGCTCCAGAACCCGGAAAAGTGAGAATCACCATCCGGCTGGATGAAGATCTGATCGACCATTTCGGCTCGATCGCCGATCGGTCTGGCGGGAAGGTCGGATACCAAACCTTAATCAATTCGGCGCTGCGCGAATACGTCGAAGGGAAAACGCCAAAGTGGGAAGAGACCCTACGGCGCATCATCCGCGAAGAAATTAGTAACCACAGCGCCGCATAGCGGCTTGGCGAGATATCCCACCTTTACCTGCTTGCATTTCGCCGCGCCGTAAAGAACAGAGAAGTCAGGAGTCAGAAGCTCGGACGCGAGCATCGCCGGGACTTCACTTCTGACTTCTGTCTCCCGACTCCTGGCTTCTTCTCTTCGCAGCGTCTTCCAGACACCGCACCACCAGCGCCGTCCAGCCCGTCTGGTGGCTGGCGCCCAGGCCCCGTCCGTTGTCTCCGTTGAAGAATTCGTAGAACAAGGTCAGGTCGCGCCAGTTCGGATCTTGCGCATAATGTGGGCAGCATTGCCACGCAGCGCGGCCGTCTTCGCCGGGCAGAAAGATACGCGCCAGGCGCGACATGATTTCTCCCGCCACCTCTTTCAGGTTCATCATGCGCCCCGAGCCGGTGGGACATTCGACCCGTAAGTGGTCGCCATAGAAGTGGTGATACCGTTCAAGCGCCTCCACCAAAAGGTAGTTGATCGGAAACCAAATTGGTCCGCGCCAGTTGGAGTTGCCGCCGAATGTGCCGCTGGTGGATTCGGCCGGCTCATAATCCACGCGCTGCTCGGCGCCGTCGATTTGCAGAGTGTAAGGCTGCTGCTGGTGAAACTTGGAAAGCGAACGGATGCCATAGGGCGATAGGAATTCGTTCTCGTCCAGCATATATTTCAGCACCCGCAGCAGGCGTCCCAGCGACGGGATGGCCAGCAGCCGGTGCGTGTGCCCGTCGGAGTCGTCCTGCTCCATGTAAGAAATCTGTTGGGTCAAGTCCTGGCGGTTCTCGAGGAACCAGTCCATGCGTTTACGAAAGCCCGGGAGATGCGTGATGTCGTCATAGTCGAGCACGGCCACGGCAACCAGCGGCACGAGTCCTACCACCGAGCGGACGCGCAGCGGAAGGGTGGTGCCATCCACGCGGAGCTGGTCGTAGTAGAATCCGTCCGTCTCGTCCCACAACCCGTTGCCGCCCAGCGAATTCATGGCGCTGGCGATGGCCACGAAATGCTCGAAGAACTTGGAGGCCACGTCCTCGTATTCGGGATCTTCGCGGGCCAATTCCAGGGCCATGGACAACATGGTGAGGCAATAAGCCGCCATCCAAGCGGTGCCGTCGGCCTGCTCCAGCTTCAAATTGCCGGGCAGCGTCCGCGAGCGGTCGAACACGCCGATGTTATCCAGGCCCAGGAACCCGCCCGAAAAGATGTTCTGCCCTTCCACGTCCTTGCGGTTCACCCACCAAGTGAAGTTGATCAGCAGTTTTTGGAACACGCGGCCCAGGAAGACGCGGTCGCGCCCGCCGCGCGGGCCGGTCATCTTGTATACGCGCCAGCAGGCCCAGGCGTGCACCGGCGGGTTCACGTCGCCGAAGGCGAACTCGTAGGCTGGAATCTGCCCATTGGGATGCATGTACCATTCGCGCAGCAGCAGCACGAGCTGATCCTTGGCGTAGTTCGGGTCGAGCTGCGCGAAGGGAATCATGTGGAAGGCCAAGTCCCAGGCGGCATACCACGGGTATTCCCAGTTGTCCGGCATGGAGACGACGTCCCTGTTGTAAAGGCTCTTCCAGTCGCGGTTGCGTCCCTGGTCGCGGCCAGGTGGGGGCGGGGGTTGCGCGGGGTCGCCTTCCAGCCACTGGGCCACTCCATAGTGAAAGAACTGCTTGGTCCACAGCAGGCCGGCATATGCCTGGCGCGCGATGCGCCGCGACTGATCGGTATAGCCTTCGCGCAGCCACGTCCCGTAGAATTCGTCGGCCTCGCCCTGCCGCTGTTGGAACACCTGCTCGGCATCGGGCGATGGGCTCGCGCCTTCCGCCGCCAGTCGCAAATGGAAGGTGGCGCTCGCGCCGGGGTCCAGGTCCATGCGATACAGAGCAGCCGCCTTAGTGCCTTCCTCTCGCGGGTTCACGCTGTCCGCGCGGCTCTCGATCAGGTAAGCTTGGAAAGCGTCTTTGACGTACGGCCCGGCGCTCTGCACGCCGAACATCCGCTCCATATTCGTTTCGTTCTCGGTGAAGAGAAACTGGCTTGCGCCGGGCGCGTCGAGCCGGTACTTCCCCAGCGAAGCGTGCTCGGCCAGCAACGCCGCATCGCCCACCCGGCTTATTCCGGGTTTGGGCCAATAGCCTTCGCCCTCGCGCCCCCACGACCAGCTATTGCGGAACCATAGCGTGGGCAGCAACGCCAGCGTAGCGCGCTCCGGGCCGCGATTGACCGCGCTGATGCGGATGGCCAGGTCGTCGGGTCCCACCTTGGCATATTCGACGAAGATATCGAAATACCGCTGTTCGTCGAAGATGCCGGTGTCTTCCAATTCGAACTCCGGCTGCGCGCGGCCGCGGCGGCGGTTCTCCTCCAACAGCCACGTATACGGAAAGGGACCCTGCGGGTATTTGTAGAGCGCCTTCATGTAAGAGTGCGTGGGCGTGGAATCCAGATAGTAATAGCACTCCTTGACATCTTCGCCATGATTGCCTTCATGGTTGGAGAGCCCGAAGAGCCGTTCCTTCAGGATGGGGTCGCGCCCATTCCACAGCGCCAGCGCGAAGCACATGCGGCATTCGCGGTCGCAGATGCCCAGCAGCCCGTCCTCGCCCCAGCGGTAGGCGCGGCTGCGCGCGTGATCGTGAGGAAAATACTCCCAACAGGCACCGTTGGCGGAATAATCCTCGCGCACGGTGCCCCACTGGCGTTCGGAAAGATACGGTCCCCAGCGCTTCCAGTTTTTCTCGCGGCGCTCGTCCTGGGCGAGGCGCTCCAGTTCGGCGATCACGCGCGGGCCGCCTGGGAGATCGCGATCACGTTCTTAATGCCGCCGGCTTTGCCCATCACCGGATCGTGGAAGGCTTCCATGGGATAGCGGCCCGTGATCATGGCGCGCAGGGCTTGCGGCCAACGCGCCGCGAAAACGCCGATATCGCGCACGGCATTGTCGAACGCCTGCGGGCCGGCATTTACGACCCCCAGCACCACCTGATTCTTCAGCACGAGATTGTACATGATGCGTTCGGTGTCGAATTCCACCGGCGCCTGATCGCGCGGCACGCCGGTGAAAACATAGATGCCGTTGGAACCCAGATGCTTCAACACTTCAAACGCGAATTGCGGCGCACCCGCGGCTTCGTAAATCAGGTCGATGTTGCCCACTTGTTCGGCCATCCGTTCGATGCTGGTCTGCTCGGACGAAATATACCGCGCGCCGACGGCTTCCGCCAAGTCCGCTTTGGCATTTGGCTTGGGCGACCGTGAATAGACGTACGTTTCGAAGCCGGCATTCACCAGCACCATGGCCCCCAACAGTCCGACAGGGCCGGAGCCCAGGACGACCGCGCGCCGCCGGCCGCCATCCCAATGCAAACGTTGCTGGATTTCGCGCACCTCAATGAGCGCCTTCTCCGCAATGGTCAGCGGCTCCACCAGCACGGCCACGTCCCGCAATTCGCGCGGCACCGGATGCAGGTTGTGCCGGTCTTCGACGACGAACTCGGTCATAAAACCGTCCAGATCTTTAATGCCGTGCTCGCGGTAGTTGCCGGTCGTGCAAAAGTCGTAGTGGCCGGCGCGGCAGGCGGCGCAATGCGGGTCTGAACAGGGCAGCCGAACGGTACTCACCACCAGGTCGCCTGCGCGCAGATCCGCGACACCCGGCCCAGCCTCCACCACTTCGCCCAGCGATTCGTGGCCCAGCACGAAGCGATCCGATCCGGGCGGTGGCGTGCCATAAGCAAAGGCGCAGATGTCCTTGTCGGTGCCGCATACGCCGACTTCCAGCATGCGCAGCTTTACTTGGGTGGGCGCGGCGATGCGCGGCTCGGCAATTTCCACGATATCGACCGCGCGCCTGGCGGGATAAACAGCTACGGCTTTCATGGCGGTACGCGCGTTGCGCTGATATTTGCATTGTACCCAACGCGGAGTTGCAACTCCGTCCGCAGGCTGGCGGAAGGCCCGGGCGCTCCCCGGGCTTTCCCGAATCGAAGCTCTAGTACTCCTTTCGGGTACTTGCTCTTCCAGTCTGAAACGGAAAGGCCTCCTCTTCTAGGGTGTGGCGATCCGGCCAGGATTCTCCGTCTTTGCGGCCCAGTGGAGTCCGATGCCGCCGAAGATGAAGCCGTGCGCTTTCACGGAAGCGTAGCCCGATCTGCGCAGGCGTTCCGCGAAATCCTGCATGGAGATGAAGGAGCGCAACGAATCCGGAATATACGTATAGATGCGCGGGCGGCCGTGCAACAACAGTCCCCAAAATCCGCCCTGCAAATACAGATAGCCGACATATAACTGCCGCAGCACCGGATTCGCCGGCAGGAAAAAATCCAGCGTCACCAGAAGGCCGCCCGGCCGCGTGACGCGCTCAATCTCACTGAGCGCCGCGTTCAAGTCCGGGAAATTGCGGAGACCGTAGCCGATGAACACACAATCGAAAGTGTGTTCGGCAAAGGGAAGGATGGTGGCATCGGCGCAGACGGCGTCGCGAATGCCGCGCTCGCGGGCCAGCCCCAACATTCGCTCAGTGAGATCCACCGCTATGGACTGGGCCTGGGGACAACGCCGCACCACAAGCTGCGAAAAGTCGCCGGTTCCGGAGGCCAGATCCAGGACCACAGCCCGCTCCGGCAAGCCCGCCATCTCGACGCAACGCCGTTTCCAACGGCGGTCCATTCCATAGGAGAAGATGCGCGTAATAAAGTCGTAGCGCGGAGCGATGGTGCTGAACATCGCGCGCATCAGACGCAGGTCCCGCTTTTCGGCTGGAATAGACATTAGCAGCCGAATTGTAGCACTGTCGGGCGCCGCGGCGCGGCTTAGCGGCGCGACGATCTGGCGTTTAGACTCCGCGGCACCTCGGCGCCAACTCCGGTCGCGAATGTCCCGAGAGGCTTGGTCACCGGCGGCTCCATCATTTGCATCATGGCATAAGGCGGCATGTCTTCCGCTTCCTTGAAGAACGTCATCAGATCCAACTCGCCGTCGTAATCCACCTTGACGAGATCCCCGCCGCGCACCTGCTCGGTAGCGATCAGGTTGGATAGCGGATGCACCAGGCTGCGATCGATGGCCCGCTTCAGATGCCGCGCCCCATACTTGAGGTCCGTGCCTTCGCGCAACAGAAAGTCCTTGGCCGGTTCGCTCAGCGCGAAGATGAACGGCGCGCCGTTCGCCGAATTGAAAATGCGGTGCTGCAGGATGTTCAGTTCCAGACCCAGAATCTTGCGCAACTCCGGTTCGCCCAGGGGCCGGAACACCACCACCTTGTCGAGCCGGTTCATAAACTCCGGGGTGAACTTCTTGCGCGCGGCTTCCACGCCTGCGCGCGAAATTTTCTCCGTGAGGCTTCCGTCCACCAGCCCTTCGGCACACTTACGTGCCATTTCGGAAGCCGCGAATCCCAAATTGGGACGCAGGATCGAGCTCATTTCTCCCGCGCCGAGATTACTGGTCATGAAGATCAAGGTGCGCGAGAAATCCACGCGGCGGTTGTCGCCCAGCGTCAGAGTAGCCTTGTCCAGTATTCCCAGCAGCAGATTCCACAGAGAGTCGCTGGCCTTCTCGATCTCGTCGAACAGCACGAAGCTCAGCTTCATTTTCTCCGTGTAATGCGCTTGCAGCACTTCCTGGCTCAGTAGCGGGTGGGTTTCGCGATGCCCCAGATATCCCGGCGGCGAACCGATCAGCTTCGCTATCTCATGGCTATGTTGAAACTCCGCGCAGTCTATCTTGACCACCGCGCGCATGTCTCCCAACAGGCTTTCCGCCGTGGCTTCCACCATGCGCGTCTTGCCAGAGCCGGTCGGCCCCAGAAAAAGGAAATTGCCGATGGGCCTTCCCGGACTCGACATGCCCGCCAGGAACGTCTGATAGATGTTCACGATCTGATCGATCGCCTCATCCTGCCCCACGATCCGGCGTCGCAAATCGGCATCCAGTTTCACCGCTTCAGTTCCCGTAAGCGTCGGGTCAAGCTGTCTGTTCGTACGGCCCATGACTTTACCTCTTTAAGCCCCCCCTGTTACCGTGAGGTGCTTTCTTCGATAGGGCCATCAGCACGTCTCGTGCCAATTTATGGCACGCAGTGTTTCCTATTACTTCTGAGGCTTGGAAGGCCTTATTTCCACCCGGCTAATCAGCGTACGCTCAGGCATGCGCAACAACACGGCAACGACTTCGGCAACATCTTCCGGTTGGATCTTCCACGGGGCGGCGCCGGCGCGGGCGCCGAAGTCGGTATCCACACTCCCCGGCATAATATAACTGACACGCACGTTGTCGTAACGGTGATCCAGCATCATCGCCTCGCTGAAGCCGTTCAGTCCGAACTTGGACGCGTTGTAAGCCGCGCCGCCTGCAAACGCGTTCTTCCCGGCCAGACTGCCGATGTTGACGATGCATCCCGCGCCGCGCCGCTTCATACGCGGCAGGGCTTCGTGGCTGCAATAATAAACACCGCTCAAGTTCAAGTCGATGGTGCGGCGCCATTCTTCGGGCGTGAGATCCGCCACACTCTTGAACACGCCGATGCCGGCATTATTGATCAGAATATCCGGACCGCCGAAGCGTGCGTCCACGCTGGCGAAGAAGCGCCGCACGTCTTCCAGGCTCGATACGTCGGCGGTCTCCGCCATCAGCCGGCCGTCCGCGCCGGGATCCAAATCTCGCAGAAAAGCTTGCACGTTCGCGTGCAATCGGCTGCATACGGCGACCGAGGCGCCCTCCCGGAGCAGCCGCTCGGCGATGGCCCGCCCGATCCCCCGCGTGCCGCCTGTAACAATTGCAACCTTGCCGGTCAATATTTGTTCCATTCTTCGATTCTATAGCTAACACAGGTTTCAGCTTCCGGTGGCGGGAGGAAAAGGACACGATCGCAGAACCGGAGATTGTTGCGCAGCCGCCAGCCGTATTATCCGTGCGCATCTGTGTGCATCTGTGTCCATCCGTGGTTCCATTCTTCGCTGCGCTCCGCGCTTGGTAGAATCGTTCCAGGATGTCCACCGCCGCTCCGTCCCCGTCCCTGCGTAGCTTATTCTCCGAATTGGAGCAATTGTTTCAAACAGAAACGGAAGCGCGCGTTTCCACCAGCGTGCAAGCCGCGGAGCGGGCCTTGGCCGAACATTTGAATCAGTCGGTGCGGCGCTTGCGCCAGGCCGCCGCGTTCCCCGAGATTGCCGCCATCCTGTGCGATGCCTCGGCCCCTTTCGCCAACGCTGGCGCCGTCTTTCACATTACCGAGAATATAGTCGGCGGCGAGCGTCTGCGGGGTGCAACAGGCGAAGCCGCCGCGCGCTTTCGCGAGATCCGATTTGCCGCGGCCGGCGCGGCCGCCTTCGCTGGCGCCATCGAGTCGCGCGAGCCTGTGGTGGCGCTGTGCTCCGCCGCGGAGGTGTCGCCCGCTCTGGTGGAAGCCTTCGCACACGCGCCCGGCGACAAAGCGTACCTATTTCCCCTAACCGTGGATCGCACCACTGTCGGCATGCTATACGCCACGGGCGCAGTCGATAGCGCGGCTCTGGAGTTGTTGGCCCAAGCCACAGCCGCCGTGATGGAGGCGCGGCAGCGCCCCAACCGCCGGGCGACTGCAGCACCAGCCTCGGATCTGGTACGCATCGAGCCGGCCACCGGCGCGCCAGCCGCTCCCGCACCGGATTGGGATCAGCTCAGCGCGGCCGACCGCCAACTGCATCTGCGCGCGCAGTGCTTCGCCCGGGTGAAGGTTGCGGAGATGCGGCTGTATCGGCCCGATGCCGTCAAAGCCGGCCGCGCGCAGCAGGATCTGTACACCGCTTTGCACGATGTTATCGATGAAGGCCGCGAGGCTTTCCGGCAAACGTTTATAACGGCCAGCCCCACGATGGTCGATTACCTGCACGTGGAGTTGGTGCGCACGCTGGCAAACGATAATCCGGCGTGGTTGGGGGGTAAATATCCTGGCCGGTTGGCGTAACACAGCGGCGCAGGCTTTAGCCTGTGGAGTGTTGGCCGCCGCGGCGTTTGGCCAGACCCCGGAATCCCTCGCCCGCACCTATCGCGATTCGCCCACACCCGGTCGTCGTAAGGCGCTGGAGCACTTCGCAGCCAGCCACAAAGACTTCAACGGCGCGCTGGCGCACCTGACACTGGGTGTGGTTGCGTTCGAACAGAAGCGCTTCCCGGATTCCATCGCGCAGCTTGAAGCCGCCCGTCCGCGGCTTCCCAATCTGGCCGACTACACCGCATATTATTTGGCTGCGGCCCGCTCGGAAACCGCCGACTATGCCGCTGCAGCGCGGGACGCCGCCGCGGTCCGGACCATGCCGCTGCGCTCCCCGTTCGCCGCCAAATCCATGGTGCTGCAAGCGCGCGGCCTGGCGGCTTCGGGAGCCGCGGCAGAAGCCGTGCGCATGTTGCGGGAACGCTATGCCGATCTTCCGCAGCCGGATGGCGACCTCGCCCTAGCCATCTCTTATGAAGCCGCGCGCGACCTGCCGCACGCCGTGGAATACTACCAGCGGGTCTATTACGAATGCCCCACAGGCGATCCCGCCACTCGCGCCGCGGCCGCGCTCATCACTCTGCGCGACGGCATGGGAGCGGCCTATCCCGCGCCTACCCCGCAAGCCATGGTGGAGCGCGGCGATAAGCTGCTCGCGCAACGCGAATACGCGCGCGCCAAGTCCGAATTTCAAGCGCTGGCGCCGCAACTGAGCGGCCCGGAGCGCGATCAGGCCCGCGTGGGCATCGGCGCCGCCGAGTACCTTGCGGGCGACGTCGCGGCGGCTTATTCGCACCTGCGCGCGGTGGAAATTTCCAACGGCGACGCCGAAGCGGAAGCCGAGCGGCTCTATTACATCGCCGAATGCGCCCGCAAGCTGAACGACGAAGACCAGATGATGGAGGCAGTGAAAAAGCTCGGCAAACACCGCGATTCGCCATGGCGCTACAAGGCGCTGCTGGCCGCCGCCAATCGATTCCTGGTCACCAACCAGCCCGACAAATACACGCCGCTTTACAAAGCCGTCTACGAATCCTTCCCGGAGCAGCCCCAGGCCGCGTCCTCACATTGGCGAGTGGCTTGGGCCGCCTACATCCGGCGCCGGCACGACGCGCGCGAGCTGCTGCGCGAACACCTGGAGCGATACGCCGGACACCCCTCCGCCAGCGCCGCGCTCTACTTCCTGGGCCGTCTGGCTGAAGCCGACCAGGATTACTCCGCCGCGCGCGCCTTCTATACCAGGCTCGCGGCGCAGTTTCCCAATTACTATTACGGAATCCTGGGGCGCGATCGCATGGCGCAGCCCAAGATTGTGGCCGCGGTTCCCGCGGAGAAGACCGCCCAGTTCTTGCGGGACATCGCCTTCCCGCCGCGCGTGCCCGCGGTTCCGAGCCAGCCGGATGCCGAAACCGCCTTGCGCATCGCGCGCGGCCGCCTGCTCCAATCGGCCGGATTGCCGGATTTGGCCCAGGCCGAGCTGCGTTTCGGCGCACGCAATGGAGGCCAGCCCTATCTGCTGGCCATGGAGCTGGCGCGCGCGGCGAACACGCCCCACGAGCGGCTGCACAATATCAAGAGCGCCGCGCCGGACTATCTCTCGATGTCACTGGAAGACGCGCCGCCCGCATTCTGGCAACTGCTGTTCCCCTTGCCCTATGAGAAGGATCTGGTGCGCAACGCGAAAGAGCGGGACCTGGATCCGTACATGGTGGCGGCGCTGATCCGGCAGGAATCCGAATTCGACCCGCAAGCGCTCTCCCCCAAACACGCCTACGGCCTGACGCAGGTGGAGCCGGCCACCGGACGCGCGCTGGCGCGCCGCGCCGGGGTGAAGCGCTTCAGCAATCGATCATTGTTCCAGCCCGCCATTAATTTGAAACTTGGCGCGTATTATTTGCGCGGGTTGCTCGACCAATGGGGCGGTAAGTGGGAGGAGACGCTGGCGTCCTACAATGCGGGCAAGTCGCGGGTGAACGAGTGGATTACTTGGAACCAGTACCAGGAGCCGGCGGAATTTGTGGAATCGATTCCGTTTACCGAGACGCGGGAGTATGTGGAGGCGGTGTTGCGGAATGCTAGTGTGTATCGGCAGATTTATGGGGGGAAGGCGGCGGCGGGGCGGGCGGCGGGGGCGCGGCGGAAGGGCAAGCGGGGCGCGGTGTAACGATTTCTCGGTTCATTTCACTATTAATATTCACGGTAATGTCACAAGTTATGCTTTCGGCCGACATCTAGAGTTCGCTCGGTAGCTTGCATGACGGACCGCATTCAAGCTTCCGGTTTTCGCGAACATGCGGACAGAGGAACTCTCTCGCATTCATGAAGCCTTCGCGTACGCAGCCACGAGACACAGGTTCGATATATGATTTTTGGTTCCATTAGGCCAACAGCGACTTCAATGAGTACTTTCAAAAAAGGTAGTGCGCTATTTGTGAAATAGCGCACTACCGCAAAATAGACCACCGGGGCGAAGAGAAAGTAGACCACTTCGTAGGCAGTGGATGCTTCGCTTTGAGGGATTTGCCGGGGTGGCTGGTACTTTGGTGGGCGGTGCGTGGCCGGAAACCTTAGATTCGCACGCTACAGATGACGGGGCCACTAAACCGCCGGGGATCTGGAGAATTACTTGTTTGGAAAGCCGGCACTCTCCCGCCTGCCCGATCGCCGCGCACTCTGACTAGGACGTAGCCGACGCCGATGAATTCCTTGCCGGTCGGCACCACATTGGCCGTCTTCACCATGGCGTCGGCCGCTTCGAGCGCGCCGGTCATTCCTTTTGTTTCAATCAGGCCAAGCTTTCAACGACATTGCCGCCTCCCGTTGCAAATAGAAGCGACCTAAAGTTCTATCGGCCGATTTCCGATCTTTAGGGTTATGACGTGTTCGCAGGGAGATATCGACGGCCACCAGTCCGATGAAGACCTGGAGAGTTACTCTCTGGGGCGCCTCGCGTCTTCCCGGACGGCCGCACTTGAGCAGCACCTTTTAGTCTGCCCGACGTGCCGAACGGAGCTCGACGCCATCGAGTTGTACAATTTCGTTCACTACACCCGCGAAGGGCCTTTCTATTCCCGCGTGACGAAGCTGCGGACGGGAAAGCTGTTTGCGCGGCATTGGAGCCGGAGCCTGGAAGTTGGCAAGGAGTTTCGGACGCACCACGAAGCCAAGGCATACCCGGCGCTCACATTCTGCCAGATGTTCCCGCATCATGTCTGCACTGCGCGCTGCGGCTCTACCGCGCAATGACGTAACCCGCGCGGGCCTTCCAGTGAACTGTTCTTATCTATTGAGATCAGTTAAGAATTTGCGGTGGTCGCCCATAAGCGCCTACGCGGCTTTCGGCTCTGATTCGCTAATGCAGTTCGCGCGCGATTGCGGCGACATTCGCCAAGCTTTGTCGCGTCACGGAAACATGGAATCCGTGTGCCGCTTGATTGCGTGATCGAACGGCTTCGTCCAGGATCCGGGGGCAGCACTACGGCAGCCACCGCCGGTCCTCCGCATGTTAACCTCGGCACATGAGCGGCCCGGATGCGGAAGGCTCCAGCGTGGCCGTCCTGGCGGAAAAGCCTTCGGTGGCGCGCGACATCGCGCGCGTGCTGGGCGCCACGAAACAGGGGCAAGGATACCTGCACGGCAACGGCTATGTGGTCACTTGGGCCATCGGCCACCTGGTGGCGCTGGCGCAGCCGCACGAAATCCAGCCGGAGTGGAAGCAGTGGCGGCGCGATCTGCTGCCCATGCTGCCGCGCGAATGGCCGCTGGTGGTCTACGAGAAGACCCAGCCGCAATTCGAGGTGGTGCGCAAGATCCTGAACTCGCCGAAGGTGGCGCGCCTGGTGTGCGCCACCGACGCCGGCCGCGAAGGCGAATTGATCTTCCGCTATATCTACGAGGCCGCCGGATGCCGGAAACCGTTCAGCCGCCTCTGGATTTCCTCGCTCACCCCTGACGCCATTCGCAAAGGTTTCGGCGCGTTGAAGGATGGCGCGGCATACGATCCGCTGGCCGACGCGGCGCGCGGGCGCAGCCGGGCCGATTGGTTGGTGGGCATGAACCTGTCGCGCGCCTACACGCTGGCGTGGGACGACGAACTCTCGGTGGGCCGCGTGCAGACGCCTACGCTGGCCATGCTGGTGGAACGCGAGTTGGCGATTCGGGCGTTCGTGCCGGAAGACTATATAGAGGTGGTGGCGACATTTTCGCCGAGAGCCGATGAGAAGTATCAAGGCACCTGGTTCCGCGAGCCGGTAAAGGATTCCGTCCAGATGGCCATGCGGCTCCCGCCGGATGGCGCGGAGGCGGAGCGCATCGTGGCGCGGGCGCACACCGGCGCGGCGCACATTGCATCCATCCAATCCGAAACGCAGCGCATGGCGCCGCCGTTGCTTTACGATCTTACCGAACTGCAACGGCATGCCAACCGCCTGTATGGCTTCAGCGCGCAGAAAACGCTGGAGACGGCGCAGGCGCTTTACGAGAGCCGCAAGCTGATCAGCTATCCGCGCACCGATAGCCGCCACCTTTCGCAGGATGTGGCGCGCACAATGCCGGAGGTGGTGCGGGCGATCGAAGCTCCTTACCACGCGCTGCTGGCGCCGGGCACGGGCGAGCGTCCGTTGGGCCGCCGTTTCGTGGACGATTCCAAGGTGACCGACCACCATGCCATCATCCCCACGCCGATGCAGGCCGGCGATCTCACTCCCGATGAGCGCAAGATTTACGATCTGATCTGCCGGCGACTGCTCAGCGCCTGGCACGACGATTACGTCTGGGCGGTGACCACCGTCATCACGGCCATCTCGGAGATCTCCAAGACGGGCGTGACGGATCATTATCACACCAGTGGGACGGCTGTCCAAAAGATGGGCTGGAAGGCGCTGGACGTGGTGCCGGAGCGGCGCCAGGAGCGCGCCCCGGAAGCACCCACGCTGCCGCCTGGTCTGGCGCAAGGACAATCGCAGGCAGTGGTGGCGGTGGAAGCGCTTAAGAAGAAGACGCGGCCTCCCAAGCGATTCACGGAGGGTACGCTGCTAACGGCGATGGAGACGGCGGGCAAGACGCTCGACGAGAAGGAATTGTCGGACGCCATGAAAGAGACTGGCCTGGGCACGCCCGCCACGCGCGCTTCCATCATCGAGGTGCTGCTGAAGCGCGGCTATATCGTGCGGGATGGGAAGGTGCTGGAGGCCACGGCAAAGGGTATCCATCTGATCGAGGTGGTGCACCCGGAAGTGAAGAGCCCCGCGATGACGGGACAGTGGGAGTCCTACCTGAAGCGCATCCAGCGGGGGACGGCGAAGCTGGGGCCCTTCATCGAGGGAATTGAAAACTATGTCCGCGAGGTGGTAGGAAAAGTAGGCAAAGCCCCAACCCCC
>Ga0209333_1000879_pt1 | contig 15442 bp, 11 predicted proteins | sample BlaSpr_A8_OM2_O3_FD_187982 | JGI IMG/M metagenome (GOLD analysis project Ga0209333, IMG submission 187982) | Forest soil microbial communities from Thunder Bay, Ontario, Canada - Black Spruce, Ontario site 2_A8_OM2_O3 (SPAdes) (version 2) | ecosystem: Environmental > Terrestrial > Soil > Boreal... | reverse complement strand
GGTCAGAAGATGCGCTTCGTAGCCGTCGTCCAAATCGGCGGTGTTGTAACCGATTTCGTCAGTCGAGTCGACGAGTTGGGCTTCCAGCGGAGGGCGCTGGTCAAGCAGATACTCGGCAAGTTCCGGATGCTTTGCCGCGTCGTAATCGCGCGAATGTTTGACGATGCCCTCGCGCACTTCGAAGGTGAGATTCAATCCGCGAAACGCTGCGTAGCGCTGCTCAAAATCTTCAACGATGCGCAGGGCGTGCAGGTTGTGGTCGAAGAACAGACCATGCTCGCGCATGGCGGCATCGAGGGCCTTTTCGCCCGCGTGGCCGAACGGCGGATGGCCAAGGTCATGCCCCAGAGCTAAGGTTTCCGCCAAATCCACATTCAGCGAAAGCGCGCCAGCTACGGTGCGAGTGATCTGCGCTACTTCGATGGTATGGGTAAGTCGATTTCGGAAATGGTCGGAATAGCGCCGCGTGAAAACCTGCGTCTTGTCTTCCAAACGGCGGAATGCACGGGCGTGGATTACGCGATCACGATCCCGCTGGTAATCGTTGCGATAGGGATGAGATGGTTCAGGGAAGCGGCGTCCGCGGGAATGTTCAACCTGCACCGCGTAGCCGGCCAGCATGCTCGGAGTTTAACAGAGTTGCAAGTACTTCGTTGCGAGTCTCTAGTACCGAGAGTACCGAGCGCGTACTACTTCGTCTTGGTTTGGTACTGGGTGCGGATTACTGTTTCCCCGATTCTTCCTTGGCCAGGCGGACCTTGGCGGCGTCGAGCTTGGTTTGCGTGGCCGCAAACAGATCGCTGTCGATCTCCGCAGGCACCGTTTTATTCCACTCTTCCATGGCGCGCTCCCAGTGAGCTGCGGCCAACTTCAGGCGGCCCGTCTTCTGGAAAAGATCGCCCAGATGATCCTGCACGGTGGGATCTGAACCCATACGCATAAAGGCCTTGTTCAGGTTCTCCTCGGCAAGATCGTATTTGCCCAGCTTGAAATAGGCCCAGCCCAGGGAATCCAGATAAGCGCCGTTGGTGGGGTCAAGGCTTACGGCCGTCTTAATGTAATTCAGGGACTCTTCCAGTTGCACGCCGCGATCGGCATTCATGTAGCCGAGATAGTTCAAGGTCACGGCGCTTTCCGGATTGGCGGCAAGTATTTTCTTGAATTCCGCTTCCGCTTCATCGTATTTCTTTTCGTGCTCGTAGTTATCGCCGCGCAGGAAGAAAACGTACTCCTTGTCCTCGGGCTTGATGGAAAGCTGCTCGGCCTTGTTAAGAGCCTCCCCGGCTTCGGTGTAGCGCTTGAGGCGCGTGTACATTATGGCCAGCCGGACGTAGACTTCACGATCTTCCGGCTTGCCTTTCAACAGCGAGCGCACATCGGCCAGGGGCTTGTCGGGATTACCCGTATCGGCAAGCTGCGCGTCGAGGACCATGCGCAATTCCTGGTCATCCGGCAGCTTTTGCACGGCCTCTTTGGCAGCGGCAGTAGCTTGCGGCCACTGTTTCGCCTCGCGATAAGTATCGATGACATCCTGATAGCCGGTTTTGGCATTGTCGTCGCCAAGCGGAATCATTTTGCGGAACGCGTCCACGGCCGCTGCATAGTTTTCCTGATCGCGATAAACCATTCCCAGGCGCTCAATGAAAATTCCGCGATTGTTGCGGTCACCCTGGGAGTAGCTGTTATCCGGTTTCTCGGTTTTCTTCAGCAGATCCTGCAAAATCTTGACGGCCTCGTCGTAGCGCCCCTGAGCTTCATAGACGACCGCGATGTTATAGGGAACTTCCAGCGCATCAGGGACCATGGCTTCGGCTTTTTTCAACCCCTCGAGGGCCTCGTCATATTTGCCCTGACGGCGATAGATCTCGGATATGCGCAGGTACGTCTGCGCATCTTCGGGATTCGCGTCGGCAATCACTTTGTACTGCTCCAGGGCGGCATCGATCTGGCCATCGTTTAGATAGTTTTCCGCCAGGCCACGGATGGCATCAAGATTGTCACGATCCAACTGGATGGCGTGCTTGTAAGCGTCGATCGCGCTCTTGTAATCCTTGCGCTGCTCGTAGGTGGCGCCGAGCGCGGCATAGAGTTTGGCGGAGCGGCCGGTATCGGGCACGGCGCTGAGCACCTGCAGGGCGTGCGAAGTATCGCCTTCATCGCTGTAGAGCAGGGCGAGAGTGGTGACAGCTTCTTCCGAATCAGGATCGAGTTTAACCGCCGTCTTGAGTTCGTTTTCTGCTTTTTGCGAATCGTTATCGAGGCGGTAGAGGCGGCCCAGCAGAAGATGATCGTCCACATTGGTGGGCTCGATCTTGATGATCTGTTCGTACTGCTCGATGGCCAGCTTTAAAACATTTTCAGAGCCATTGCCGCTGCCCGGCATATCGCCCAAGGAACGCAGATAAATCCGGCCGAGCAGCTTGTGGGCTTCAAGATTACTGGGGTCACGCTTGATAATGTCCTGAGCTTCGAGGACGGCGTCGCGAATGCGCCCCGTCTTCACGTAAAGTTCGGCGAGACCGGAGGTCAGAAATTCGGAAGAGGGGTCGGCTTCGATAGCTAGCCGGTATTCCTCCATGGCTTTCGTCGCCAGTTCGCTGCGACCGTAGGCCGTAACCTGCTCTTCGTACAAATGCGCCAGCGTGTAGTGATAATAGGCGGCGGCATGATCCACTTTGTGCGGCGCAGACTTGGATTCGGGCGTCTTGGAATCAACCGGTTTAGCGTCAGCCGGCGCGGATGGACTGCTTTGAGCGAATGCAGCCGCTGCGATAAAGAAGAATACTAAAGCTGCGCGAAAAATTCGATTCATGCTCGACCTGATGACGCTGGAGTTGATTTCAAGAAACTATTCGTACAGGTGCTAAGCGGACCTCTGGAACCCATAACCATTGGATGCACAACCGCCGGGAGTAGGGTGCTCTAATTCTAACCTGTCCCGCCAGCGATTGGGAAAAAGTCTACGGCTCATGCCGACGCCAGCGAAGCCGAAAGTACAGGGACCGGGGGGACTTGCAGGCGCGGGTTGTCAAGTTTGGTAAAGCACTCCGCCCTGCAATCGCCGTAGCCGAGTGAATGGCGGAGTTCGTTTTGCCTCGCACGCTCCGCAGCCTAGTGGCGGAAGTGGCGAACTCCAGTGAACAGCATGGCGAGGCCGAGGCGATCGGCGGCCGCGATGACTTCGGGATCGCGCTGCGAGCCTCCGGGTTGGATGATGGCAGTGGCTCCGGCCTTGGCGATTTCCTCGACTCCATCGGGGAATGGGAAAAATGCGTCGGACGCGGCGACCGTTCCCTTCAGGGGAAGCTGTGCTTTCATGGCTCCGATTTTAGCGGAATCGACGCGGCTCATCTGGCCGGCGCCGACGCCGACAGTCTGTCCATCGCGTACGTAGACGATGGCGTTCGACTTCACATGCTTGCAGACTTTCCAGGCAAACAGAAGCGCACGAGTTTCTTCGGGGGTAGGGCTGCGCTGGGTGACGACCTTCAGGTCACCATCCTGCAAACGGCGAGAATCCGCGTCCTGTACGAGGATTCCGCCGGAAACATTTTTTAGAACCCATTTTTGCGGGGCGGCTGCGACTTCAACCAGGCGGAGATTTTTCTTGGTCGCGAAGCGGACTTTGGCGGCTTCATCGAAGGCGGGAGCGGCGATCACTTCTAGAAAGAGTTTGTGCATCTCCTCGGCGGTTTCGGCGTCGATGGGACGGTTCACACCGATCACACCACCGAAGGCAGAGACGGGATCGCATTCCAGGGCTCGCTTGTAGGCATCGGCGAGGGTCTTACCCGTGGCTGTGCCGCAGGGATTGGTGTGCTTGATGATGGCGCAGACGGGCTCGTCGAATTCCGGCTCGCTAAATTCCTGCGCGAGATCCCAGGCGGCCTGGAGGTCGACGATATTGTTGAAGGAGAGTTCCTTGCCTTGAATCTGGCGAGCATTGGCAACTCCTACGCCAGAGCCGTCTGAATACACGGAGGCCTTCTGGTGCGGGTTCTCGCCGTAGCGCAGGTCGAGAGTTTTTTGGAATGAAAGGCGTAGGGTTTGTGGGAAGGTTTCATCGGCGAGCGGCAGTTGGAAATTGTTGACATCGGAAACCCGCTCGAGCGTAGAGGCGATGGCCGAATCGTAAGCGGCGGTGGTGGCAAAGGCTTTCTGCGCCAGCCGCCATTTTGTTTCGAGCGAGAGAGCGCCGCCAGAGCGGGAAAGTTCTTCGGCGATGGCTTGGTAATCAGCCGGAGAAGTGACGACAGCGACATCGTGAAAATTCTTGGCGGCGGAGCGGATCATCGAGGGTCCGCCGATGTCGATGTTCTCGATCAACTCCTCGAAAACCACGCCCGGCTTGGCCGCGGTTTTCTCGAAGGCATAGAGATTCACCACGACCATGTCGATCGGCTGGATGCCGTGCTCGGCGACGGCTGCGGTGTGCGCTGGATTCTCGCGGCGATGCAGAATTCCGCCGTGAACTTTGGGGTGCAACGTCTTGACGCGGCCATCGAGCATTTCGGGAAATCCGGTGAGTTCGGAGATCTCTTTGACCGCAATGCCGGAGTCGCGCAGAAGTTTGGCCGTGCCGCCGGTGGAGATGAGCTCGATGCCGAGAGCGGAGAGTTGGCGGGCGAAATCGACGAGGCCGGTTTTGTCGGTGACGCTGAAAATGGCGCGCTGGATGTGGGAATTGCTGGAAGACATGTTCGGCCTCATCAAGAGAAATAAACGCGGAGCGACCGAAAATTCTATCAGCAATCAGTTGGGAGTTGGTCACGCGTCGGAGCGAGGAGTTGGATGAAAACCAAAGTCGAGCAGTATCTAATGCTGACGCCGATTCCTAGGCCTTCGCCTTAGCCTTCAACTTAACCTGGCCCTCAGTAAGTTCCACTGAGAACTCCACGCCCTCGCAGCCATACTGCTTGCGGATCTGCTCGGTTTTTTTCTGCACGAAGTTGGCAAAGGAATCGAGGTTTCCGGAGACATTTTCTCCCGCCTTTTTCTTGGCGGCGACCAGAGTGTTGTAGAGGCGCTCCACCTGTTCTCGCTCGGTCTGATCGACCTTATGCAAGGTGAAAGGCTGCGGCGCAGTAGCCGCTGCCGCGGCATGGCTCAACCCATAGACCGGATTGTGCTGGGGTTTATGCCCCTCGACTTCGGGGCGCACGCCCGCCACGGCGAGCAGTGCATCCTGCGGACGGCGGTAACCTTCTTCTCGGATGCGCGACTTCTTGCGCCACAGGTCGCTATAGACGGCGTAGCGCTGGGCCATTTCGTTGTAGCGGTAGCGCTGGGAAAAGCTCATGCGTCCGCCATCGGAAAATTTGCGCAGCAAGGAGAGGACCTTCCACTCGATGTCAGTGGGCGGCCGCTTGGTCGGATTGCTGAAATAAACTTCGTACTCGATCTTCAGTCGCCGCAGCTGCGTCTCAAGAACGCCGAGTTCTTCGTCCGTGGTCACGTGTGGATCTCCAAGTCAACAGTGTAATGACGGAGTGCGTTGGCGGCGAGGTACCCGGCGGTCACCGAGGGTCAGGTACGAAAGTAAGGGCTGCGAGCTTTGCGTTGCCGAGCTATGAGCCAAACCTGAGGATCTGCAGCGTTTCGGATCAGATGTACATCTCGGGCATGAGCCGGCATGGACCTCGGCCTGCCCGACGAGGTGCTGCTCGGAGGTCGTTTTCGCAGCTAGCCTCTACTTCGAGTTCGCAGCCATCTTCTTAACCATGGCCAAAACCAGCTTGCGATCGCTTTCATTGAGGTTGGTGGCGTAGCGGCGAACCTGGCTTAAGAATCGAACTTCGTCTTCTGAGAGTTGCGGCAATCCCTTGGAGCCGTTGCTGTGACCAGATTCGGAGAAAAATTGGGAGAGCGCAATTTCCATCGCGCCGGCAATCTTCGAAAGTGTGTCGAGCGAGGGGATAGTGTGGCCATTTTCCACGCGCGAGAGGTAGCAGCGCAGCAGACCGGTGCGCTTCTCGATGTCTCCCTGAGACATCCCTTTCTGCAGCCGGTAGTTTCGGATGGTCTCGCCGATGTTGATCGTTGGGAGCATTGCAGGATGCGACATAGTAACCAGATCGGCATTTTCTGGCAAGTGGAAATTAGTGCTATATCAAAACCAGTGCAATTCGCACTCGAGCAAAGGTAAACATTTTTGATGCTTAGACATCGTATAAGGAACGCAATGGCCGGAGCAGAGCGCTTTCGGTTCGGCGGCAAAGCATGAAGTAACCAACAGTCGAGAAGTCGAGAGAACGCGGAGCAGCTAGCTGGTCACAATTCCAACTCCATATAGACTGCGCCCGCCATCGGGTTCGTGCAGTAGGGCGCAATCTCCTTGAACCCGAGCCTGCGGTACATTGCAATGGCATCTTTCATCACCGGCTCAACGGAGTCAAGACGCATGCGTTGGTAGCCGCTCTGGCTCGCTTCGACGATGATGCGCTCGGCCAGTGCGCGCCCCACGCCTTTACCGCGAAACTGCGGACGCAGGTAGAGCCGTTTCATTTCGCAGATGCCAGAGCCTAACTTGTGCAGCGCGACGCAGCCAACGAGTTGACCGTCGTATTCCGCGAGCAGCAAGCGGCCCGGCGGCGGAGCATAGTCACCCGGCAGTTCTGCGAGTTCTTTGTCGAAGTTTTGAAAGCAAAGACTGAAGCCAAGGGTCTGCGCATACTCGAGAAATAATTCGCGGGCTTGCGCGATCTGCGCGGGTGAGGCGGCTTGAAAGATCGAAATATTTTTCACTGCCGAGGACGCAGACAACGCCGAGTGAATTTCGGGTCTCAGTGGTGGATGCGAATTAGTTTTCATTTCCTCTGCCTTCTGGGCGCACTCGGCGGTGAGTTCTTCTTATCCCATCAGCAGACCGCCGTTCACGCTCAACACGTGCCCGGTGATGTAGGAGGCTTCGTCCGACGCTAGAAAAGCTACGGCATTGGCTACATCGGCCGGCAACCCCACACGGCCGAGCGGAATCTGCTTGGCGGCAGTTTGCTTGAATTCCTCGCCGAGCACTTCCGTCATGGCGGTTTCGATGAAGCCGGGAGCCACGGCGTTGCAAGTAATGTTGCGTGAACCCAACTCGCGCGCGACAGCCATGGTCAGGCCGATTAGCCCGGCTTTCGAAGCGGAATAGTTCGCCTGCCCTGCTTGCCCCATCTGGCCGAAGACGCTGGTGACGTTGATGATGCGTCCCCAGCGCTGCTTGAGCATGGAACTGGTGACTTGCTGGGTACAGAGATATGCCGAAGTGAGATTGGTTTGCAAGACGGCGTCCCAATCGGCGCGCTTCATGCGCATGACGAGTTGGTCGCGGGTGATGCCGGCATTGTTCACCAGGATGTCAATCTTGTCGAATTGGGCGATCGCGGCTTTAATGGCGGACTTGATCTGCTCTTCATCGGTGACGTCGAGAGCGAACGCTGCCGCCTTTCCGCCGGCCGCGGTAATTTCGTTTACCAGCTGATTCAGCTTGTCTTGATTGCGCGCGGCGACGGCGACTGCCGCGCCCGCCGTGGCGAGTCCCAGCGCGCAGGCCCGTCCGATGCCTTGCGACGCGCCTGTGACCAACGCCACCCGTCCGGAAAGGGACATGAATTTTTCTCCTCGGTTGCCGCGAAGCCTGATCTGAAAATCTTTCCGCGGAACGTCGAATTATACCCGCCGCCGCTTGCGTTCGGAGCAACCTTGCAGGGCGAGCGACGGAAGTTATATGGGCGCGAGCACCAGTATCATTCATCTAACGATTGCAGATTATTGGTTCGCCGATTAACATTCGAAACATTCCCATGCCTCAAACTGTGACCAACGAAGTGATTGCCGTGCCCGAACCTTCCAATCAGAATTCATCTCCGGCCGATTCGGCTTCGTCCGGGTCCGGACACCGTTCGCCGCAACGAGCATCGGCTGCGGAACGTCCCGCGGCTCCTGAAAAGTTACAGCCTGAAGCGCCTTCCACCGAAGTCTTCGCCGTCTACGGCGTGGAGCCTGAGATCCAGGCGTACGCCATGGCGAAGTATTCGCGCTCGTCGTTGTCGATGAAGGAGTCGCTGCGCGACATTAATTCGCAAAAGGCGGAGAAATTCCTCAACACGTTTTATTTTCAATACGGCCATCGCTCGATTGCCGACTTGGCGCATATCGCGCTGGCGGTCGAACGGCTTTCAATTCTCGCCGCCATTGAACTGGCTGATGAACAACGCTGGGACGGCCAGGAGCGCTCGACCCGCTATCAGGACTTCAAAAAAAGCGGTTACTACGTCCCTGGCTTCGGCGCCGACGACGAGGCCCGTAAGCTCTACTGCGGGACGCTGGATTTTCTCTTTGCCGAGTACGAAGCGCTTTCGGCGCACATGACGCAACACTTGATCAGCATTACGCCCAAGCCGCCCGACATGAAGCAGGAAGCTTACGAGCGCACGCTGAAGGCGCGGGCCTTTGATATTACCCGTTATCTGCTGCCGCTGGCCACGAATACTTCATTGGGCGAGATTGTCAATGCGCGCACGCTCGAAACCCAGGTGGCTCATCTGCTCTCGCACACCCATAAGGAAGTGCGGGTTCTCGGCGAGTCTTTGAAAAAAGCAGCCACATCGGCGGCCTACAACGTGAATGCCGAGTCTTTGCAGGATTTGGTGGAGCAGATTCGGAAACTGAGTCCGGAGTTGGGCGCGCGCGCCGAGCAGGAGCTGCTGCATGAAGTTCGAGTCGCGCCCACGCTGGTAAAGTATGCCGACCCGAATCCGTACGAAATGGAAACGCGCCGCGAGCTGCGGCAAGCGGCGCGGGAGCTGATGAAGAGCGAGCAGCTTGCGCCCTCGAAAGCGATCGTCGATCTGCTGGACGAAGAGCCGCTTGAGGTTGAGATTGCAACTACTTTGCTGTACGAGCACTGCCATTTTTCCTATCGCCAGGTACGGCAGGCGCTACAGGTATCGGGCGAGAGGTTCCGGCGCGAGATCATCGACCTCGGGCTCCGCCATCGTGGCAGGCATGATGAAATGCTGCGCGGCTTCCGTGCCGGACAGCAGTTCCGCTTCGACATCCTGATGGACACCGGCGGCTTCCGCGACATGCACCGTCACCGCCGCTGCATCCAGGTGATGCAGGGATTCACCACGGAGCACGGTTACGAGATGCTGCTCGATCTGGAAGATGCCGGTGTGCGTCGACGCTTTGACGCCGCCATGCGACGGGTGCAGGCAGCGGTGGCAACGCTCGCTGCGAGCCAGGCGCCGGAGGCGGAAGAGAATTCGCAGTATGCCATTCCGCTGGCGTATCGCAAGCGCGCCCTGTTCAAAATGGACTTTGCCGAGGCGGTGTACATCTCCGAGTTGCGCACCACACCGGCGGGACATGTTTCCTACCGCAACGTGGCATACGCGATGTATGAGGCTGTAGCGCGGAAGTATCCGGCGCTGGCCAAGTATTTCCGGGTGCACGATGTAACTGCGCCGGTGGATTTGCTGCAGAGGTGATTAGCAAGCTGCGGTAATATCTGTGCAATGAGAAAATTTTCTTCCCTGTTCTTGCTGGCCTTTTGCGCTGTGATCACGCTGGGCGCAGACGAGCCCAGATTCCCTCCCATGCCGGCCGCGGTTTCTAACAATGCAGTCGCCAGCCTCAAGGGCGGCTTCCAACTTTTTTCTTTGATGGGGGTCGGTCCGAAGAAGACCTGGGACGATGTCACGAACCAAGTCTATGTGATGACCTTCTCGCGCGCGGGGAAATGGAGCCGTGGCCGCGCGGTTCCAGGGCCCGTGGGCCGTTTGAATGCCGCGGCCAGCGGAGCCAAGGGACTGATCGTACTCATGGGCGGCTATGTGGTGGATAACCATGGGCTCGAGCTCACGGTTCCAGACGTAAATATCTACGAACCCGGGGCGCGCCGCTGGTCACGCGGCAAAGACATCCCTGTTCCCGTGGATAGCGCGGTCACGGGCGTGATCCATGATCGCTACGTGTATCTGATCAGCGGACGGTCGGCTAGCGGCCCGGTCAACAACGTGCAGATTTACGACGTCCAAACGGATACGTGGAGCCAGGCTACGCCGTTCCCCGGCACTCCCGCTTTCGGCATGGCTGGGGGCATGGCCGACGAAGCGATTGTTGTGGTGGATGGCGCCAAGCCTGGCGCGTCGGGCGGCCCGCGCTACGTGGCTTCTGACGAGTGCTGGCTGGGCAAGATCGATCGCAAGGATCCTACCCAGATCGAATGGAGCAAGCTGCCGGTGCATCCCGGAAGCGGCCACTTCGGCATCTCCGGCGGCGGCGCGGAGAAGGATCACAGGATTTATTTTTCAGGTGGCACCACTACTCCTCACGATTACAAGGGCGTGTCTTATGATGGCACTCCTGCGGAGGTTTCTGGGGTGACCTTCGATTTTGATCTGCGCGGGCACCGGTGGGAAACTCTTAGCGAAGGCACCTCGGATCCGCGAGCCGATGGCCGTGGACTTCTGGAGACGCCGCTCGGCCCCGTGGTTCTGGGAGGGATGGCAAGGAATCTGGCAGTCACGGCGCAAGTGACGCTATTTGCGAAAAAGTGATCGCCACCAGCCCCTCGCATTTATCTACCTCCGTCGCTTCGTGCTACAATCCCGTCTGAATTAATTCGTCGCTGTCGGCCCGCACCTTCGTTCGACGATTCGTTTCAAGGAAACGCCAATGTTTAACCCTCGGTAGTTCGCCATCCTCTGAGCCCGCGAGAGCGGGCCTCTCATCGCTCCAGTAACCTTGCTTGACGCATTCGCTTGATTTCTGTTTGGACGACTGCGTTGGGAGCTCGCAGAGCACTATGGAAACGACCACCTCAGCTGTCGAGAAGCCGCACACGCTATGGTCGTCACTGTTGGAAGCAGTTCGCGGCTCTCATCAGGACTACACCACTGGCAGCCTTAACCGGGCGATCTTGCTGCTGGCTGTCCCCATGGTTTTGGAAATGGCGTTGGAGTCGTTGTTCGCGGTGGTGGACGTGTTCTGGGTGGGACGGTTGGGCGCGAATGCGGTGGCTACCGTGGGCCTCACCGAGTCAATGCTGAGTCTGGTGTTCTCCGTAGCCATGGGATTGAGTCTTTCGACGACCGCCATGGTGGCGCGGCGCATCGGCGAAAAAGATCCTGAGGGAGCTGCGGTTGCAGGAGTGCAGGCGATCGCCCTTGGACTGTTTGTTTCTCTCGCCGTCGGAGTACCGTGTTTTTTATTTGCCCCGAATCTGCTGCGGTGGATGGGGGCTTCCCCCGAGATTGTCGCGACCGGCAGCGACTATACCAAAATCTGCCTTGGCGGAAGTTTTGCTGTGCTGCTGCTGTTTCTCAACAACGCAATCTTCCGGGGCGCTGGTGATGCGGCGATCGCCATGCGCCTGCTGTGGGTATCGAACATCATCAATCTGATCCTTGATCCCTGCCTGATTTTTGGCTGGGGTCCATTTCCGCGCCTGGGGGTGACTGGCGCGGCTTTAGCGACGCTGACCGGCCGCAGCATCGGTGTGCTCTATCAGTTCCATCGCTTGCTGCGCGGGACTGAGCGCATTCGAATACTCAGAACCCAGGTGCGGATCAGTCTGAATGTGTTGTTGCGACTGATACGGGTTTCGCTGACCGGCATCCTGCAGTTCGCCATCGCACACACCAGCTGGATCGGATTGGTGCGCATCGTCAGCATCTTCGGCGCCGCTGCTCTCGCTGGATATACGATCGCCATTCGTATTGTGATTTTCGTGATTCTGCCGTCGTGGGGGTTAAGCAATGCGGCGGCTACTCTGGTGGGACAGAATCTGGGAGCCGGACATCCCGAGCGCGCGGAGGAAGCCGTATGGCGAACCGGACTCTATAACGTAATTTTCCTTGGCGCTGTGGGCCTAGTCTTCATATTTTTTCCCGAACCAATTGTTCGATTATTCACACAAGATCCGGCGGTGGTCCCGCTGGGTGCGGCTTGCCTGCGCATCGTGAGCTACGGAAACCTCGGCTACGCCTATTTTATGGTGATGATGCAAGCCTTCAATGGAGCAGGCGACACAATCACTCCAACCATCGTGAATTTCTTTGGCTTCTGGTTGTTTGAAATACCACTGGCCTATTGGCTGGCCATCCCGATGCACATGCGCTCGAACGGGACATTCGCGGCCATTGCCATCGCAGAGAGTTCCATGGCCGCTGTCAGCGCTGTCCTGTTCAAGCAGGGCCGGTGGAAGAAAAAGAAGATCTAGCTCTCAGATTTCTGAGAACCGAGAATCCCTAGCGGGCCCGCGCCAGCACCAGGGTAATGTCGTCTGGCTGCTCGTTGTCGCCGATCCAGTCATCGACTGCAGACGTGACCTCCTGACTGATCTGCACCAGAGGGAGATGGCGGTGCGCGCTCACCAGGTCGATCAGGCGCTCCTCGCCGAATTCGCCGAATTCGTTTTCCGGTTCGGTGATCCCATCGCTATAAGCGATGAAGATTTCACCGGGATGCATTTGTACGCATCCCTCGTCATAGGAAATGTTGTCGAACAAGCCGACAACGGTCCCGCCCGCCTCCAAACGCCGCACGCCGCCATCCTCGCCGATCAGAATCGGGGGGAGATGGCCTCCGTTGCTGTAGGTCAAGCGATGCAAACGGCCATCGTAGATGCCGAGAAACAACGTCGCATATTTTTCCGGAGGAGTGCTCTCGTAAAGCTGATGGTTGAGCAGGCCAAGCAATGCTCCCGGGGAAACTTCGATGCCTTCGGGCCAGGCCGCCATGATCCTGCCCGCGCCGGCCACTGCGCCCACGGCCACCGGCTCTCGCATCTGCGGCAGGCTTTCAACGCTATAGGCGCGCACCGCCGAATGGATGGTCGCCATCAACAGCGCCGCGGAAATTCCCTTCCCGCTGATATCTCCGACTGCCAAAATCAGCTTGTGAGAACTGGCAGTCAGAAAATCATAGTAGTCACCACTCACCGTGCGCGCCGGGCGACAGAAGCCGTGCACTTCGAGCGACTCCAGTTCCGAAACCTGCCGCGGAAAAAGTTGCGCCTGTACTTCTTGCGCAATGGCGAGCTCGCCCTCCAGGCGCTGCTTTTCTTTTTGTTCCTGAATCAGCTTCTCGATCGACTCCGTCATCGAGTTAAACGACAAGGATAGTTGCGCCAACTGGTCCGAGGATTTCACCGGAATGCGATGGCTGAAGTCGCCGCGATCGACGTTTCGGGTAGCGTCATATAGCTGTGCGACTGCTCCTGTCACAGTGCGAGTCATTCGTGTACCGATGATGAGGGCAATCAATTCGATCACCGCAAAAAAGATGACAATCGCCAGAAGGATGTACTCGACTCCCCGCGCGATATCCCCGAGCGCCGCGAATAAGTGACTGTAGAGTACGGAGGGGCGGGTCTTTACGCTTACGAGCGCGCCAATGCCTTCCCGTTTGCCTGTCTTCCAATCCACGACTTGCAACGGTGTCCCAAAAGTTATCTCGCGGTCCATCATGCTGGTGGGAGCGGTCAGAGAACCCACGGTGAAAGTCGGCCGGAAAACCTGTTGATCACCTTCCACGCTGACGTCCGACTTGTTCGCGCCGATAACGACGACGCTGTTGTTTTTTTTAGGCGTTACCGAAATACTAGCGTGCGTACTGTCATCCGGTGTCGCATTTTGTTTCAGCCCGTGCGCCTGAGGACCCTCGAGCGATACTCCCGCCGCAAAGAGAGTGATCTCCCCAAGATTCGCGGCAATCTCCGCGACCAGACTGTTATCTAGAGGTTCACCGGTGACAACGGTCAACTTCTCCTGCCCAATGTCGTAAACCGTGGCCACGCGCAAATACAATTCACCGTTATCGCGAGCGATTTCTTTGAATGGCTGGCCCGCGCGCAGCGCAGTGGCGAACTCGCTATCGTCCTGGTTGAAAAAATCAGGGAAGGTGATGGGCACAGGATTTTGATTTCCGCCGCTGAGCAACACCAGCCGCGCCCCATACCAGGCGGAGACTCGCCGCCTTCCCCATGCCCGGTCGCGCTTTCTCAGCCCGGCCAGGGATTCCACCGCAGGGTTCTCACCTTTCTCGATGTGTGAGGCAAGCTCATTGCTCACCGCCGCATTCACCGCCTGCATGCTGCGCAACTGCGAGTTGATCTCTGAAGTGACTACGAAACTGGCAAACTGGCCGGCGAAAAGATAGAGGGTAATGAACGCCATCGCCACTAACAGTGCTGCCGGAATCACTCCAATGAATACGTAGGTAACGATCAGCCGGTTGCGCAGACGCCACAGGACCTTGCGCTTCAGCTTGCGAAAAGCCAGAATGCAGAACAGCAAGACAGCGTCGAAGACCAGAAACTTAACCCAACCACCAAGGCTGTCTCCCCACTTCGGGGCAAAAAGCTTCAGCAGCATTTCGAGGGCGAAAAGACCCACCGCCAGGCCCAGCGAATAGCAGGCTCCGCGCGCGATCCAGCCCTGCGGCCATAAATCTGCCGCCTGCATTCTGGCGCGCCATTTCCAGTAAAAGTCCCGCATAATTCGACTCGCTGCATGGTCACCGGGCAGAGCAGCTCCATGCAAAAAACTTCGCCCAAAGCGCAGCCAAAAGTCGCTAAATTTCCGGATACAGGTCGAAGAAAGCTTCCAGGCTGGTGCGCAACTGTTTTTCGATTTCTTCTTTACTGCCTTCGAGCACGTGCATGGTGACGTGGGCTTCGCGCCCATTGCTGAGCTTCACCGGAGCTTGCCCCACTTCGGCCACGTCTTCCGAGGGCAGGAGCCGCATTCCATAGACCAGCGTAAGATTCGCCATTTTTGAATTCTAAACGTCTTTCCTGCCGGCACAACAACCTTCTGCGCCTCTGGGTTTAAGGTTTAGCGCGGTCATCATTTAGAATTCCGCAGTGCTCGCAAAACCTAGGCTTGTCCTTGCTGCAATCCTTTGCACTGTGCCGGCAACCGGTCAGCAGTCTCCGAATGCCACGTCGACCCAACCGCAAGTAAAGGTCAACGTGCTGAATGTGTGTACGCCCTCCGCCGAAGAGCAGAAAGAAATTGCGGCAGCACTGGCGCGCATCCCCAAGCAGCCGCTATTCGCTCCCGACTTCGAGATTTCCCATGGCGTTTCCACGCTCACGGATGCGCCGAACTTCCTTCAGCCGGGGCAAGGCAAGCAGGTTTCAGGCGAGCCCTCCGTTGCCCGCTACGTTCGCATCCGGCGCGAATTCGCGGTGCAGGCTTTGTTCGCCAGCGTGCAGTATTCCTTCAGCAATGATGGGCAGAACATGGTCGAGACTCTGGTGCTGCACGTGCGCGATCCGAAAGATTTGATCCAGGTATCGATGGAGGACAGTGCGTCGTCCATTGGCAGCGTGGCAACCATGCTCGCCGCCAACACGCCCGCCAGCCGCATTCGGCTCGAGCGTTTCGGAAAATCGTCGGTGGCATTGGCCCGCTGCTCGGCTTCCGAAAACGGAGCCGCGCCGGAT
>Ga0209333_1000878_pt1 | contig 15468 bp, 7 predicted proteins | sample BlaSpr_A8_OM2_O3_FD_187982 | JGI IMG/M metagenome (GOLD analysis project Ga0209333, IMG submission 187982) | Forest soil microbial communities from Thunder Bay, Ontario, Canada - Black Spruce, Ontario site 2_A8_OM2_O3 (SPAdes) (version 2) | ecosystem: Environmental > Terrestrial > Soil > Boreal... | reverse complement strand
CGCGGGCGCCCCAGATTGCCGTTGGCATCGAAGAGGCCGTCGATGCAATGAATGGCAATCCCGCCGATCCGGAGAGCTTTGAATCGCTTCATGAACTCATCAAGGCGCAGACTTTCCGATTGGCCAATTGGAGAGTCGCCTCCGATGATATCAATTACCGGCGCTTTTTCGATACCAACGACCTCGCGGGTATTTGCACGGAAAACGAAGCCGTATTTCAGGCCACTCACCGGCTCATTTTGAATTTCGTGGCGGAAGGAAAAGTGGACGGCCTGCGGGTGGACCATCCCGACGGATTGTACGATCCAGCTCAATATTTTGAACGCTTGAGGCGAAGCCTGGTGGAGGCTGCGAACCATGGCAAGAGCGGCGAGGCCGGTTCGCGCTATGTAGTCATCGAGAAAATCCTTACCGGCTCAGAGCGGCTGCGCAGCGAATGGCCAGTCGCGGGCACAACCGGCTACGATTTTTCCAATCTGGTGAATGGGTTGTTCGTCGACCCAGCGGCGGCCGCGCGCTTTGCGCGGATTTATCATAATTTCACCAGAAACGAAATCGATTTTGGAGAACTTGCCTATCGCTGCCGCAAACTCATTATTCGAGTTGCGCTGGTCAGTGAATTGAACGTGCTGGCCAATCGACTGACCCGGATTGCGCTTTCCAAGCGACATACCTGCGACTTCACCCTCAACAGCTTGCGTGATGCGCTCATGGAGGTGGTAGCAAACTTTCCCGTCTACCGGACTTACGTCAGTCCTGCTGGAATCTCGGAGAGCGATGCGAACTATATCGACGGTGCGATTCGGGCTGCCAAGAGGAGGAATCCGGCCGTGGATACTAGCGTGCTCGATTTCGTCAGAGATGTGCTTTTGACGCGCATCGCCGATGGACAGGATCCGGCGTATCAAAAAACTGTGACTGCTTTCGCCATGAAATTCCAGCAATTCAGCAGTCCGGTGATGGCGAAGGGATTGGAAGACACGGCCTTCTACCGGTACAACCGGTTGGTCTCGCTGAACGATGTGGGAGGAGATCTTCATTGTTTTGGACTTACCGCACCTGCGTTTCACGCGGCGAACCAGGAGCGCCTACGCGATTGGCCTCACACCATGTTGGCCACCAGTACGCACGACTCCAAGCGCTCGGAAGATGTGCGCGCCCGGATCAACGTGCTCTCTGAGATTCCGGGGTTGTGGAGACTTCATGTGCGGCAGTGGAAGCTCCTCAATTGTGAGCATCGGAGGGTGGTCAATGAACAGACCGCGCCTTCGGCGAATGACGAATATTTTCTTTATCAGACATTAATCGGGGCGTGGCCGGCAGAGCCTTTCAGTAACGCCGACGATCGGAAGATTTTTCGCGAGCGGATCGAGAATTATATGTTGAAAGCGCTCCGCGAAGCCAAGCAAAACACCAGTTGGATCAATCGCAACACGGAATACGAGCACGCGGTCTCGTCGTTCGTGGCGGCGCTGTTGAATACTGATTCCGGTAATCCGTTTCTCGACAATTTTGTGCCCTTCCAGCAGCGAGTCGCCCGCATTGGCCTGTGGAACAGTCTCTCGCAGACGTTGCTCAAGCTGGCGTGCCCGGGCGTCCCTGATATTTATCAGGGCAACGACCTGTGGGATTTTAGTTTGGTCGACCCTGATAACCGTCGCCCCGTCGATTATTTCCGACGTGCGCGAGCGCTCGAAGATCTTCGCAACTTCGGCAACGACCCGGGCAATTCGGCGGCAAAGGAATCGCTGGCGGCGCCCCAGGATGGCCGCCTGAAGTTATATGTGATTTGGAAGACTCTGGGCTTGCGCAAACAATATCCGGCACTGTTCCGGGAGGGTGAATATGTTCCGCTGGCGGTCCACGGCGCCAGGGCGAATCACGCGGTTGCGTTCATCCGCAGGTTTGAAGGTGTCAATGCGCTAGTGATCGTCCCCAGGCTTATCGGCGGTTTGCTTAGTCAACTCGAGGGTTCGCCAACCGGGCCCGAGATTTGGCAGGATACTCACATTTTGCTCCCGTCCTGCCCGTGTTCAACAACCTACCGGAGCGTGTTTACCGGAGACGCTCCTGAATTGGTTAAAACCGCTGACCAATTGCGGATGAATCTCTCGACAGCCTTGGCGGATCTTCCCGTAGCGCTTTATCTGCAATGATGTAATCGTGTCCGGGAACACCTTAGAACCGGGCCTACGGTATTTCCCTTATAGACTCCGGTCTTTTGCGGAGGTAAATTCGATTTCGATCCAATCTCATCCGGAGTCTCCGCCCTGCATTCTGAGGTGTTTATGGTGAACTTACAATCCTCCCCTAAAGCTGAAATTTGGCGCGAACTTTATACCGCTGCCCTATTCGAGGCGGACAAGAATCTTATACCGGGGCGAATCGCCACCGCCGAGCACGCGATTGTGGCCCGAGCACGCGAACTGTTTTCGACCGGCAACGATACAATCGAGGAAGATCAGGCCCTGGACGATGCCCTATACGCCTTAAGAGCGCTGCAGAATTGCCTGCAACTGCAGGCTGCCGCAGCCTAGACCGGCAAGTACTCGTTCGCGGGTATGCCATTTTAGGCGAAATGGCCAAGCGGCCGCGGTAGCTCCCCCCCGATCACGGTTACATCTGGTTCTTTGGAACGGAGGGGTTCCCATCAAGTTCTCAGGCAGAAACTTCCGGGACGGTCTCGTTCAACGGGCAGGAGCCATTCATTTCGGGGCTGGAGCTTCCGATTTTAGATAAGAGATCACCGCTTCGGCATCCTCACGGCTGATCCGAAACTGGGGCATAGGCGGGCGCAAGTAGGTTCCCGTTTTCCAGATTCCGGTGGTTAGCAGCGTGAGCATCTCAGCATCGGTTCCGGGTAGGGCTCCGGCAATCCGGGGCGCGCTAAGCGGCCAATTTTCCACCGGCTGCGCCGACGTTAACCACAGCGGAGCGCCTTCCAACCATTTGGTACGGTCTGGCTCCCCCTTGGCGTTACGCGGTGTGTGACACTGGCCGCACACTGCCACGTTGTTCACGATGTATTCGCCGCGAGCGTTTTCCCCTGGAGCCGTCAAATTCTGGCTGGAGCGACTTGATTTGGCGGCCGGCTGCGGATTTTGCCCAAAACTTGTATGAGCAAGGCCCGATACCAGCAGGAAGCCAAAAAGGGCATTTCCGAGATTCCGGAAACTCGAATTACTTGAATGCTTCACGTCTGTTGGTTGATGATAATCGCAAAGAGGTTGGCGGGAGCGCGGGGGGAGCTTCACGCAGCCGGGGGTGTCCGACAAACCCTGCTCAGGGTTTCGGCATCTTCTTTGGGGCCGTTGCATTCCTAAGGATAGGACTGTCATACTCCTAGCCACTCTTTACGGACTTTCGCGAGCCCGGCAATGGGAATTTGCTTGAAAACGGTAGCAACCGCACATGACGGAACGGCAAAATTTCTGGGGGGGATGGCAGGAACGCATCTCAGCGCTCCGGAATGTGCCAGCAGTACTCAAGATCGTATGGGACTCCGGCCCCGGCGTTGTGGTTTTTGGTTTGGTCTCGCGGGTATTCGCATCGCTGATGCCCGTTGGGCTTCTGTGGATTACCAAGCTCATTATTGACAACATTAATTACGCGGTCCACGCTCACCAAACGGTGAGACCGGGGTTTTGGTGGTTGGTGGTGGCGGAATTCTCGCTGGCCGTCCTGAACAGTATTCTCCTCCGCAGCATCGACTACTCGGATTCACTGCTGGGCGATAAGTACACCCGGTACGTCAGCATTCGAGTCATGAGCCATGCGGCAAGCCTGGATCTGATCGCCTATGAAGATCCGGTCTTCTATGACCGTCTAGAGCGGGCCCGGGTGCAGGCAACGGATCGTTTGGTGATGATCCAGCAGATCGGGCGGCTGGTGCAGCAGGCCATCACCACCATCACCCTGTCGGTCTCCATCATGTTGTTCTCTCCGTGGCTGATGCTCCTGCTGATTGCGGGGGTGGTTCCCGCATTCCTTGGTGAAAGCCATTTCGCCTTCCTGGGATACGCTAAGAATTTCCGGCAGACACCGGTGCGGCGGCAATTGGACTACCTGCGGATCCTGGGGGGAAGCAAAGAAGCGGCAAAGGAGTTGAAGCTCTTTGGACTGAAGAATTTCCTGCGGGATCGATTTACCCATTTGTCCGACGGCATCTACGAAGAAAACGTCGCCTTGTCTCGACGCAAGCTCATCGCCGGAGCACTGCTTTCGATGATCGGCACCACGGGATATTACTCTGCCTATGTCTTCGTGATCTGGCGGACCGTGGCGGGTGTGCTGACTATCGGCTCATTGACCTTTCTGGCCGGGGCCATTCAACAGGCCAGCAGCAATATTGAACAGATCTTCTCTACCTTTGCCGGCATCGGGGACCAGGCATTGTTCCTGACCGATTTGCTGGCATTCTTTGAAATGAAGCCGACGATTCAGTCCAAACCCAATGCCCTGCCGGCGCCCCGGCCGATTGTGCGCGGAATTGAATTCAGGAACGTCTCGTTTTGCTACCCGGGCAATTCACGGCGGGTTTTGGATCGTATCAATTTTCAGTTGCATACCAACGAGCGACTGGCTCTGATCGGCGAAAATGGACAAGGGAAAACGACGATCGTGAAATTGGTCACGCGCCTGTATGACCCCACGGAAGGGCAAATCCTGCTGGATGGTATCGACCTCCGCGAATATGATCTGGAGGATCTGCATCGCGAGATTGGCGTGATCTTCCAGGACTTCATGCGTTACGAAATGACTGCCGGGGAAAACATAGCGGTTGGCCGCATCGAGGAAATCGGTAATCTGGAGCTGTTGAAGAGCGCCGCAGAGAAGAGCATGGCGGATCAGACGATCAGTCGGCTTTCCGGGGGGTATGGCCAAATGCTGGGCCGGAGATTCGAGCAAGGAATCGATCTTTCCGGTGGCGAGTGGCAAAAAGTCGCGCTGGCACGCGCCTACCTGCGCGACGCCCAACTGCTGATTCTTGACGAGCCAACTGCCGCTCTGGACGCGCGCAGCGAATACGAAGTGTTTCATCGTTTTGCAGAACTCACGGCCGGAAAGATGGCGTTTTTTATTTCCCACCGCTTCTCAACCGTGCGTTCAGCGGACCGCATCCTAGTTCTGGAAAACGGCAGGATCGCCGAGGAAGGGACCCACGACCAACTGGCACGCCTGGGCGGTCGTTATGCGGAAATGTTCGAGATGCAGGCCTCGAGCTATCGCTAGGAAAACGTAGAATGACACCACCGAGCAGTCATCTGGAACTCGTTACTACAGAACCGAAAGACCTGAGTACACCTCTGGATATGGGACGACCCGAACCGGATACGTTATCCTCAAACGCTGCCGACCTCGCCCGCGCCCTGGCCTGGATGCCGGGACAACAAGAATCGCGCCATTTCCGCGATCGTTGTGAAACCCTTAACCGTGCATTCCATCCGTTATTAATTTCGCTCGAAGCCCGCGCGACAAAAACAGCTTCCGAGGATTTTCTGCGCCTGCAGGAAAACATGTTCCTGATCGCGGGGGAGCTGCAAACCACCTGTGGGACCTTTAGCGCTCCGCACAAGCTTCCCCAGGTTCGGACTCCTGACGGCAAAGTGATTCCACGAATCGCCGCACTGGCTGACGGCTTGCTCGCCGCCAGCGGCTTCCAATTCAGTGAGCCGAGCTTCACCGCATACATTCAGGCTTTCCAGGGTGTCACGGTTCTCAAGATGACGGAGCTCTGGATGCTCATCCCCGTCATGAAGATTGTGCTGTTGGAGCACATCGCGGAGCGGGGGCGGCGGCTGCTCGAGGATCCCTCGCCTTCCTATGGCATTCAGGAACTGGTCCGCAGCCTGCAGGATATTAAGCAAACCTCGTGGAAGTTGATCATCGAGCCGCTGATTTTGTTTGACCAAGTCCTGCGGCAAGACCCGGCCGGTGCTTATTCCCGGATGGATTACGAGACGCGCGAGCTCTACCGCAAACGGCTGGTGACGATCGCCGACCGCTGCGACTGTTCGGAGTCGAGGGTTGCCAGCGAAGTACTCGCGCTGGCCCGCGAGGCGCAGGCACATCCAAGCCAGGATCCGCGCCTCACTCTGCGCGAGTCTCACGTAGGATCGTATCTGCTGGCCGAAGGCAGAGCTGCTCTGCGGCAGAAGGTTGGCTTCCACCCGCCGATTGTGCAGCGCTTGCGCACTTTTCTTCTCGACCACCCAGATGAGTTTTACCTGCCGGGCATAGCCGCCCTCACGTTCGCAATAGTGTCTGCGGTCGTTCTGCAATTGACGCCGCCCAGCACTTCTCTTGGTTTGGTTTTACTCGCGATTTTAGCTGTGTTGTTGCCGGGTTCGCAGAGCGCCGTCCAAATCATGAATTACCTGGCCACTCTGGTGTTGCCGGCCCAGACTTTGCCCAAGCTCGATTTTTCCGAGGGCATTCCGAACGATTGCGTAACCATGGTGGCGATTCCGACCATGTTGATGAATGAGAAGCAAGTCCGCAAGCTGGTGGACGATCTGGAAGTTCGCTATCTCGGTAATCAGGATGCAAACGTCCATTTTGCACTGCTTTCCGACCTCCCTGATTCTCCATCGGAGCCACGGCAAGATAATGTCCTTGTAAACCTGGCTTCGACTCTGATCCGCAAGCTCAACGACAAATATGCGGCGCAAGCCATGGGATCGTTTTTCTTATTCCATCGTCATCTGGTCTACAACCCGCGCGAACGGCTCTGGATGGGCTGGGAGCGCAAGCGCGGCAAATTAATGGATCTGAACAATCTGTTGCGTGGAAAGTTTGACAGCTTTCCGGTCAAGGTCGGAAATCTTTCCATACTGTCGGGTGTTCGTTTCGTCATCACCCTTGATTCCGATACTGAGTTGCCGCGAGGATCGGCCAGCCGGATGGTTGGTACCCTGGCGCATCCGCTGAATCAAGCGATTATCGATCCGGAGAAAGGGATCGTGGTTGCGGGTTACGGCATTCTTCAGCCCCGGGTGGGGGTGAGTGTTCGAAGTTCAGCGCAGTCCAGGCTGGCCAGCATTTACTCGGGGCAAACCGGATTCGACATCTACACTCATGCTACCTCCGATGTGTACCAGGATCTCTACGGCGAAGGCATTTTCGTGGGAAAAGGGATCTACGAGGTAGAAACCTTGCACCGCGTTCTCGATCGCCGGTTTCCGCGGAATGCGTTGCTCAGCCATGATCTTGTGGAAGGCGCCTATGCCCGGGCGGGTTTGGTCAGCGATATCGAGGTAATTGAGGACTACCCTTCCCACTACAGCGCTCACAACCGGCGAAAGCACCGATGGATGAGGGGCGACTGGCAGATCGCGGGATGGCTGCTTCCCCTGGTTCCAGAAGAATCCGGAAATCGAGTTCCCAACCCTCTTTCCGTGGTTTCGAGATGGAAAATCCTCGATAACCTGCGGCGCAGCCTGGTGGAACCCGCCATTTTTCTTTTGTTCCTGTTGGGATGGTTGTGCCTGCCCGGAGGCGCGGGCTCCTGGACCATTGCCACCGTACTCATTCTCTTTTTGCCTGCGCTGTGCCAGTTGATATTCGATCTGGTGCACGCAACTACGACGGGGAAACGCCCCATCGTCCGCGACGCATTCGATGCCTTTCTCAATGCCAGCATTGCGAACTGGTTGACTATTACATTCCTCGCGCATCAGGCGCTGCTGTCGATTGATGCTTTGGCAAGAACGATGGTTCGGCGCCTGATCACGCGGCAAAGACTTCTGCAATGGGAAACCTCGGCGGAAGCGGAACTCGCGGGCGACAAGCGCACTACGCTCGACATTTACCTCAACTGGACTCCGGCTCTCGCGATTGGATTATTTCTTCTAGTTTGGTTGGTACGCCCCAGCACGCTGCCAGCGGCGCTGCCTGTTCTTTTTTTGTGGGCGTGCAGCAAGCCGGTTTCATTGTGGCTGAACCGCCCGCCGCAAAGTCCGCGCAAGCAGACCTCGGAGCGCGATCGATGGCTGCTTCGCGTGTCCGCGCTCCGCACCTGGCGGTATTTTGCCGCGTTCAGCACCGAGGAGAACCACTGGCTGATTCCCGACAATGTCCTGGAAAAAGATACCAAGGTTGCGCCTCGGGTTTCTCCCACGAATCTTGGCTTGCTTCTTAACGCGCGCCAAGTAGCTTGCCAATTCGGCTATCTCACGGTGGCGGAATTTTCTCAACAGACCCTGCGCACTCTGGCGACGGTCTCCGAGTTGAAAAAACACCGGGGGCATCTCCTGAACTGGTATGACACGCAGACTTTGATGCCCTTTACTCCGGCCATCGTTTCAAGCGTGGATAGCGGCAATCTAGTGGCGTCACTTTGGACTTTGCAGCAAGGGTCTCTAGATCTGCTAAACCGGCCTCTATTTCCGCGCGCATTGGCCGATGGCCTCCTCGATCATCTCTCTCTGCTGTCCGGCCTGGGCGCAATTCCGCGGCGGAAGTATGCTCCGATCGAAAAGGCGCTCCGGCGGCAAGACTGGTTGCAGTACGTTCTCGATATTCCAGAAGCGGTCCTGAAGGACATTCATCAGCCATCCCCCACTGCGAATCAAGCCGACAGCAGTTGGTTCCTGAACCAGGCCGAAGAACGTATTCGGCAGATCTGCCGCACCGTGCAGCTTTACTCACCCTGGCTTCTGCCGGAATATGCCGGCATAAAAGACCAGGCGGTCCATCCGGTAAGTCTGCCGAGTCATGGTCCGACACTCGAACAGATTCCGCAGTTTATTGATGGCCTCGCCATTCAATTGCGTGCGAGGCTTGATGCCACGGGATTGGAGGAGTCAGTCGCGCTTTGCCGCGAATTGCTCGAACTGCTTCCCGATGCGCGTTCCCGGACGGTGCGCCTCATCGATGAGATCAACCGAGTAGCGGATCAATCATTCGCACTTTCCGACGAAATGGATTTTGGATTTCTGCTGAATCGCAGCCGAGCCCTGCTATCCGTCGCCTTCGAGATGGAAAAACAACAGAATCATCCTGCGTGTTACGACCTGCTGGCGAGTGAAGCGCGCATCGCCTATTTTGTTGCCATTGCGAAAGACGATATCCCGCAAGAGAGCTGGTTCGAGCTGGGGCGTCCGCTGATGCAGGAGCAAGGAATGACCGGTCTGCTTTCGTGGACCGGAACAATGTTTGAGTACCTGATGCCGACGCTCTGGATGCGGCTGTATCCAAATACTCTGTTACAGCGCGCGGCGGAAACCGCGGTTCGCGCCCAACGAGCGTACGCAGCCGAGAAGGGCGCACCCTGCTGGGGCATTTCCGAATCATCCTCCAGCAAGTTGGATGATTCCGCCAACTACCACTACTTTGCTTTTGGCGTGCCTCAATTAGCAATTTTCAAGCCAGAACAGGACGGTCCGGTAATCTCTCCTTATTCAACCTTCCTGGCACTCGATATTGATCCTGTCGCTGCTACGCGGAACTTGCGCAAGATGCAACGCAAACGCTGGCTGGGGCCGTACGGATTTTACGAGGCTTTGGATTTTACCCCCTCACTGCCGCGGGGTTCCGAAGTGGTCCGATGCTGGATGGCTCATCACCAGGGCATGAGCCTGCTCGCCATCGCAAATTTCCTTGACGACGAGATTGTGCAACGCTGGTTTCACAACAACCCGCGAGTGCAGGCCACGGAACTCCTGTTGCAGGAGAAGCCGGCGGCACGCATGAGTTCGAATGGGTCCCACGCGAAAGTCGCGTGAAACTCCAATCGCCCGGCGGAAATGATTTACTAACCGTCTGTCATCCGAAGATCTGTCATCTAAATATCTGTATCGGAAATGGATGGCCTAATGCGACGATACGGTACGCAACGTCTCCTCAATCTTGCTCTCGCAGTGCTCCTAGTGTTTTCCTCGAATGGCTCTTTACTCATCGCTCAGTCGGGATCGACCCCGGAGATCATCGTCGATGCCAAGGCGGCCTCGCATCCCTTTCCCCACTTCTGGGAGCAGATGTTCGGCTCAGGACGCGCGATCCTGAGCCTGCGTGAAAGTTATGGCAGCGACTTGCATGCGGTGAGGCAGATCACCGACTTCCGCTACATTCGCTTCCACGGCATTTTTAATGACGAAGTCGGCATCTACTCCGAAGACAGCCAGGGAAACCCGGTTTACAACTTTTCTTACATCGATCAAATCTACGACCGGTTGCTGGCCGTCGGGGTGCGACCTTTCGTGGAGATCAGCTTTATGCCCAATCAGCTGGCGGCCAGCCACACTCTTCATCCTTTCTGGTACCACCCGAATATTGCTCCTCCCAAGGACTGGCGCCGCTGGGATGACCTGATCGCCGCGTTCGCACGACATCTTATCGAGCGCTATGGTGCGGATGAAGTGGCGCAATGGTATTTCGAAGTGTGGAATGAACCCAATCTTGATTTTTGGGCCGGACAGCCGAAGCAGGAGACTTACTGGGAACTCTACGATCACACCGCTCTGGCACTCAAGCAGGTCAGCCCACGGCTGCGCGTAGGCGGACCGGCTACCGCGCAGGCGGCGTGGGTGGATGTTTTCATTCGTCACTGCGCGGAGAAGCAGATTCCCGTGGATTACGTTTCAACTCACGTTTACGCAAACGACAGCGCTCAAGATATTTTCGGCACGCAAGAGAACATTCCTCGCGATCGGATGGTTTGCCGCGCGGTGGATAAAGTTCACGGCCAGATAAAATCCTCAGCGATGCCGAACCTGCCACTGATCTGGAGCGAGTTCAACGCCAGCTATAAGAACGAGCCCGACGTCACCGACGCGGCCTACATGGGGCCGTGGATGGCCGACACTATTCGCCAGTGCGATGGACTGGTGGATTCGATGTCTTACTGGAGCTTCTCCGATGTGTTCGAAGAACAGGGCGTGGTGAAGACACCTTTTTATGGCGGCTACGGGCTGATCGCGGAGGACGACATTCCGAAGCCGGCTTTCAATGCCTTCGAACTTCTGCACAAGCTGGGCGACGAACGAATCCAAATAGATTCCGATTCGGCTCTCCTTACCCGCAGAAAAGACGGCACCCTGGTGCTGGCGGTGTGGAACTACGCTTCACCAGGAGAGGCCGGTTCTCCAAAGCAGATTAGCTTGCGGCTCAAGGGCACGAACGCAAAGCACGCCTTGATCTCACAAGTTGATATCAACCACGGAGACATCCATCCGGCCTACGAAAAAATGGGTAGTCCCCGCTATCCCACGCACACACAAATCCGGGATCTTCAGCGAGCCGCGGAGCTTCCCGCCCCTGAGGATCGGCGGGTTGAACGCGACCAGTTGACGCTGACGCTGCCGGGTCAGAGCTTGGCAGTGGTTGAGTTCAAATAGGGAAACTGCTGTGGCGCTGCAACAATTCAGGCGCCAAATCTAACGTATCTAAGGCTGATACTTTTTGAAGCCGGCACGATCCATGCCGCGCTGCGCTTCTTGATTCTTCATGAAGGTATTCCAAACAAAACCGGTGCGGACGTTTTCCGCCATGAGCATCGTGATGCCCACATCAATGCCGACTGCGTCACTGTCATACCAATTCTTCAACGGATTGAAAGCATTTACAAATCCGTAGCGGCACCACGCCCGTCCGTAGCGGTCTTTTATATTTCTGAGCACGCGCAATACAGGCTGCGTCATAAACGGCAAGGAACCGGCTGACGCGCTCGGCACAACCGTTCCATCAATCGGGCCCATCATCGGTGGACCACCCCAAATCACGTAGCCCTTCTGGGAATCCGAAGCAGAAATGCCCCAAAGGTCGTCGCTGTAATCCGGAAATTGCTTGCCTAATTCCAAACAGAAATGCCGGTGAGCGTCGGTCGCCAAAATTGAGTTTTCGAAATAATCGGCATACTGGTCACGCCGGCCCCGGAAATCGAACCACGCCTGCGAGTACTGATGCACAAATAATGGCGCAAAGGAGCCGATATAACGGATGCCGTCATACTCAAACTTGGTGCGCTTCCAGGCATTCCAGGCATTGGCTGGCAAGGGATGGGGAAGTGATCCCAGGCCAAGCAGATAGATCATCATCATCTCGCTGTAGTAGTCCCATCGATAGGGCAGGAAGCCGAATTCCGGAGTCCAGCCGTGTGGCAAGAGCGAAGTGTCTTCCGACAGCCAACTCCAGTCGACGCGATTAAATATCTCGTAAGCCAGAAGACTGATTTCAGAATGTTCTTCGAAGTGGCGACGGCAGGTGAGAAGTCCGCAGAGCAGAATCGACGTATCGACGGATGAAACTTCAGAATCCCATACACGCTCACCGGAATTAATGTCGGCAAAATGGTAAAAGAAACCGCGATGCGTGGGCATCTTTTTCCATAAAAATCGCAGCGTGGCCAGAACCCGCTCCCGCACGTCGGCCGTAGGAATGTAATTGCGCCCGTCCGCGATGCAAAGAGCGGTCAGGCCGAATCCAGTTGCAGCGATGCTGGCGACGATCGGATTGTCGTTATGGATAACGTTGGAGCGGTCCCTGACCAGTCCCGTCAGCGGACTTGCCTGGTCCCAAAAATATTGGAAGTTTCGCCTCTCCAGATCATCCAAGAACGCATCATCGTCCGGTGAGAGTACGCTGGGGTTGGCCAGCGATTGGGTGGCCTTTGACTGCTCCGCCGGGGCAATCAGGGATAACATCTGTCCCTTACCTAACATTCCAGACAGCCCTAAACCGCCGATTTGAAAAAGGACATCTCTCCGGGAAAGACGGGTTGTAAAGGAGCTTTTTTCTTTCATGCGCATCGGCTAGACGATTTAGATGCTCGACATCCATTGGACGACCAGCAACTTGCGGATCATTTAAACTCGCAAACTTGTAACTCAGCAAACTTGCCATCCACAAAATGCGTCCTAGAATGTTTAACATATGGTGAAGCAATGACAAAAGGCAAGACCATCGCAGTCTGGACAATCCTGGGCGTGGCTGTATTGGCCGCGGTATCCGCAATCGCCTACCTGAAGCGCCGTCAGCCAGTAACGCTGCGAGGCGCAGTATTACGCCAGGATGAAGATGCAAACCGGCAACTGCCGTTGTCGGACGTCCAGATCACGGCAATCAACGCTCTGGGAAGCGGCACTTCTAAATCCGACTCAGCGGGCTTCTTCAGTCTAACCCTGCCGAAGGGGCTGCGGCGGCGTCAACAGGTCATCCTCAAATTCCGGCATGAAGAGTATCGGCCGCTGGATGTGAACGATTTTATTGGCGACAAAATCTATATCGTCCGCATGATTCCGATTCGACAGGAGACGAACGCCGAATCCCATACCGGATCTGCAATCTCGAATCCGCGGATCCGATATTCGGTCAAGGCCACCACCGAGGTAAATATCGGCAGCGCGGTGAAGACCTTCCAGATTGTCAACAAGGGCAATGTCCCGTGCAACAATCACGATCCATGTGCGCCTGGAGGAAAGTGGAAAGCAACGCTGGGCTCGCTTTCTCTTGATGCCGGCGAGGGCAACGAGTTTCGCAACGCCAGAGTTTCTTGTATTGCGGGGCCATGCGCATTCACCAAAATCGAATTGGAAAACTTTTCGCCGGACCGGCGACGCTTCATCGTTTCGGCTCTCAATTGGTCCGATACGGTTACCTTCCTGCTTGAGGCTGAGGTGGTTCATCCCATGACGAGCGACATGGTGCGTGAAACCTATCCTGTAATCTTCGGCCGCGCTTTGAATTTCAGTTTGCCCGCTTCAGCGGAGGGCCCTAGCATTGAAGCGGAGGTCGCGGGAGATCCGATCGTGTTTCCTCTCGGCCCTGATCTTTTCCTGCGCTGGGCGGACTGTCACATGGTGGTAGACCGGGATCAATCCAAAAACTATCGCTGCGAACTCAAACCCGGTTATCAGTTTTGATAGAGCCAGGGCTGTCCGGATCATGCCTTTGGCCCTTTTGTGGTTGGACCCCTAAAGTAACGTGAAGGGGATAGTGCGCGGCACGAACATCTGATTCAATAGTAGATGTGTACGCTGACCAAAATGTACGGGCACTAAAAACGTCATCTGAGATAATGAAGATGCTGAGGGGCAGTCGCGGTCGCACGATGGCTTGTGAGCCTCTCTCCAGATGCTCCGCCGAAACCGGACGTCCCTTCCCTGCCCGCTGTGGAGTGCGAATCTAAAATGGAACCAGAGAGCCTCAATTTGGAAGAAAATCGCGACCAATCTCATCCATTGGGTGTGACCGTTCACGCACGTGAAGTCCCAGACGTCCTTACTCTGGAGGAAATCGCCAACCTAGCGGCCGAGGAGGGCCAGCCCGCCGAGACTCTGATGAACGTGGTGGCATTGATTGCCAAGCGATTTGATACCGACGTTTGTTCCGCATACCTGCTGGAGCCCGATCGGGCGAATCTGGTGTTGGCGGCGACCATCGGCCTTCGACGAGAGTGTGTCGGTCAACTCCGCATGGCCATCCACGAAGGACTTGCCGGGCTGGTGGCGGAACAAGTACGGCCCGTGCCCGTGGTACAGGCCCATACTCATCCCCGTTTCAAATACTTCCCGGAAGCCGGTGAAGACGAATACCAGTCGTTCCTCGGCGTTCCACTGATCCACCGGGGAGTTTTGCAGGGCGTACTGGTGGTTCAGACCATAGAGCCGCGGCTTTTCAGCGACGATGAAATTCAGATGTTGACCGAGGCGGCTAACCAGGTCGCTCCGGTGGTGAGCGAAGCGCGCACGCTCGACCGCTTTATCGCTCCAGCGCAAGAGCGCCTTTGGGCTCTGGCCCGCAACTTGTGGTGGAGCTGGGGGCACGATGCCGGAGCTTTGTTCCGGGATCTCGATCCACTGCGTTGGCGCCAATTGAATCAAAATCCGGTTTCGCTGCTGGCCGAGTTTCCGCTAGCGAAGCTGGAACACCGCGCCACGGAAATGGTGTTGCACAGCCGCATCAACTACGCCTATCGCCGGTTGCAGGAATATTTGCAGTCGGACAGCACCTGGGGAGCCCGGCACGCCGGGGTTTTGCGGCCTTGCCCCGTGGCCTATTTTTCGGCCGAGTTCGGCATCCACGAATCGCTTCCCGTCTATTCCGGCGGCCTCGGCGTTCTTTCCGGAGATCACATCAAAAGCGCCTCTGATCTTGCCATCCCGCTGGTTGGCATCGGGCTGTTTTATGGGCAGGGATATTTCCGCCAGCGCCTGGATCGCAACGGTTGGCAGCAGGAAGAATATCTGGAGACCGATGTCGCTCAACTGCCGCTGGAGACCGCGATCGGCAAAAACGGCCTGCCAGTCGCGGTGCAGATCGATACTCGCAACGGTGCAATTCACGCCAAAGTGTGGCGAGTGGCGGTGGGACGCTGCGACCTGTTTCTTCTCGATTCGGACGTGGACGGCAATTCCGCGGATGACCGAAAACTCACGTCCCGGCTCTATGGGGGAAACGCGCGCACTCGAATCCGCCAGGAGTTATTGCTCGGCGTTGGAGGGTTCCGCGCCCTGAAAGCCATGGGCATTA
>Ga0209333_1000875_pt1 | contig 15520 bp, 13 predicted proteins | sample BlaSpr_A8_OM2_O3_FD_187982 | JGI IMG/M metagenome (GOLD analysis project Ga0209333, IMG submission 187982) | Forest soil microbial communities from Thunder Bay, Ontario, Canada - Black Spruce, Ontario site 2_A8_OM2_O3 (SPAdes) (version 2) | ecosystem: Environmental > Terrestrial > Soil > Boreal... | reverse complement strand
TACTTTCTTGATACTGGGTGCAGGGGTCACCCCTGCCGAAGGAAGCGTGAAACCCACCGCGGGTTTCACATTTGATGAAGCGATTTACCCTTCCGCTTAGTTCCGCCGGTACGGTTCGCCTAGCGCGCTTGGGGCTGAGGCCTGGCCGCCGAAGGCTGCGAGCACTATCAGCGTCAACGCATACGGCAGCGCCAGAAATAGCTGGTACGGGACGACGGTGCCGAGCGCCTGCAATCCGAATTGGAGCGCCATCGCGGCGCCGAACAGTAGTGAGGCGGACGCCAAGCCCCACGAATTCCAGCGGCCGACGATCACGACCGACAGCGCGACGAAGCCGCGGCCGGCTGAGATGTTCTCGACGAAGGTGTTGGCGTAGGCGAGCGTCAGGAACGCGCCGGCCAGGCCGGTCAACGCGCCCGACACGAGCAGCGCCTGCCATCGAGTTGCGATCACGCCAAGCCCGAGTGCGTCCGCCGCTTCCGGACGCTCGCCGCACGCGCGCAGCCGGAGTCCGTAGCGCGTGCGTGCGATCAGGTACCAGAGCGCGGGCACGAGAAGGAACGTGAAATACACCAGCGCGTTGTGATCGAAGAGCACCGGGCCCAGGAGCGGGATTCGCGCCAGCGGCCCGAGCGGGATCTTTGCGATCGGCGCCACCATGAACGCCTTGCCGGTCACGCCGAACAACTTGCGATAGAAAACTCCGGTCAAGCCCAGCGCGAGAATACTGACGGCGGTGCCGGTCACGACCTGGTTGACGTTGAGATTGACGACGAGGATTGCGAAGATCGCGTTGATTGCGACGCCCGCCACGATTGCGCCGGCCAGTCCGAGCGCGGTGCTGCCGCTGAAATACGCGATCGTCAGCGCCGCGAACGCACCCGACAGCATCGCGCCCTCGATTCCGATATTGACAACGCCGCTTTCCTCGACCAGCAGCTCGCCCAGCGCCGCCAGCAGAATTGGCGTCGCCATCGTGATCACCGAGATGAGAAACGCTTCAAGCATCCGGCATCTCCGCGACCGGCGGCACCGCGGCGGCGTCATCATTCGACGCGCCGAAAATATTCTCGCGCAGTCCGCTCCACGCCGGCGTGTCGAACGCGAGGATGATCAGAATCACGAGGCCCTGGATAACCTGCACCAGCTCCGGCGAGATACCCTGCGTCCGCTGCATCGCCTGCGAGCCGTTGTCGAGTGCGCCGAACAGAATCGCGGCCGGGATGATGCCGAGCGGATTCAGGCGAGCGACCAGGGCAACGGCGATCGCCTCGAAACCCCATCCGGGCGAGAGCTTCTCGTACAGTCGATGCGAAATCGCGGACACCTGCACGGCGCCGCCGAGCCCTGCGAGCGCGCCCGACAAGGCCATCACCCAGACTGTGAGAGCGGGAATCCGGACGCCGAAGAAAGTCGCGGCGCGCCGGTTGCGGCCCATCGCGCGCAGCTCGAAACCGACGCTGGTGTTGAACAGCAGCATGTAGCATGCGGCTGCTAGCAGGATCGCCAGCAGCATGCCGAGGTTGACACGGCTCGGCGCGAAGTAGAAATCGAGCTGCGCGGCTGATGCGATCGGCGAGCTGGTCGGATACGCGCGCGACGGTTCCATCAGCGGCCCGTGCACCATCCAGCTGAGCATCTGCACGGCGACGAAGTTCAGCATGATGGTGCTGATGACTTCGTTCACGTCGCGCCGCGCGCGCAGCCATCCGGCGACGCCGCCCCAGGCCGCGCCACCCAGCGCGCCCGCGATGAGAACGATCGCGACGGCGAGCGAATGCGGAAAACCGCCGAGATGCGTCCCGATTGCGCCGGCGGCGATTGCGCCGATTGTGAGCTGCCCGTCGGCGCCGATATTCCACAGCGCGCCTGAAAATGCGATCGAGACGGCGAGCCCGGTGAAGATCAGCGGCGTGGATTTTACCAGCGTATCGACGCACGCGTACCAACTGCCGAATGCGCCTTCGCCGAGCGCGGCGAACACGCCGAGCGGAGACGCGCCGAGTGCGGCGAGCACGATCGAAATCAGCGCGGCGGCGACCAAAAGCGCCGCGAACGGTTTGGCAATCGAGGACAGCATCAGTCGCGCGCCCCGGCCATCAGCAGGCCCAGCCGCTCCGGATCGCGCTCGCCGGGACTCGTCTCGCGAATCTTCCCGCGGCTGATAATCAGCAGCCGGCCGCAGATCGCCAGCAACTCGTCGAGGTCGCTGGAAATCAGCAATACAGCGCCACCGCCGGTATCGGAAGCAAAGTCGAGAATCGTGCGATGGACTTCGGCAGTCGCGGCGAGGTCGAGGCCGCGGCAGATATTGTGCGCGACGATTATTCGCGGCTGCGACGCGATCGCGCGCGCGACCTCGAGCCGCTGGCGATTCCCGCCCGAAAGCGCACCAGCGATCGTGTCGGGACCCGGTGCGCGAATCCGAAAGCGATCGATCAGTTCGCGGGATAGTTCGAGAGCGCGCGCAGTGTTCAGCCATCCATGCGACGTCACCCGCTCCCGGAGCGGACGCGCGAGAATCAGGTTTTCCCACAGCCGCATGTCGAGAATCAGCCCGTCGAGATCGCGATTCTGCGGTATCACCGCCATCGCGCCGCTTGAAATTATCTTCCCGTCGCTCGACTGGCGTACGCCCGCGAGCAACTCGACCAGTTCGGTCTGCCCGTTGCCGTCGACGCCGGCGATTCCCACGATCTCGCCGGCGGCGACGCGAAAAGAAAGTCCGTCAAGAATCCGGCGTCCGGTGTGATCGTCGAGCTTCAAATTTTCGACTTGCAGCACGGTCGCGCCCGCTTGCGATTTGGTCGCGGCGGCCTCTGGCTGAATCACGACCTCGCCAATCATCAGGCCGGCCAGTTTTTCCTCGCTGGTCTCGGCGGGAGTCGTGCGCGCGACCACGCGTCCGCGCCGCAGCACGGTGATTCGATCCGCAACCGCCATCGCCTCGGCCAGCTTGTGCGTGATCAGCACTACGATTCGGCCCTCGCCGCGCAGGTTGCGCAGCAAGTCCAGGAAGGCCGCGAGTTCCGACGGTGCGAGCACGCTGGTCGGCTCGTCGAGAATCAGCACGCGCGGATTGAAGCTGAGCGCGCGCAATACTTCGAGGCGCACGCGCTCGGCGACCGAACGATTCTCGACGGTGGTTCCCGATGGCGGCAGCTCGAACCCGAGCTTTGCCGCGAGCGCTCGCCCACGCGCCGCGACTGCCGCGAGATCCAATCGTTCGGCCCCTGTGTCGAAGCCGCCGAGCGCGAGATTCTCCTCCCACGTCATCCGCTCGAACAGCATCGGACTCTGATGCACGGCGGCGATCCCGGCGGCCAGCGCGGCGCGCGGCGATCCGGCGAGCAGCGGCCGTTCGTCTAGGATCGCCTCGCCGTCGTCGGGCGCGAGCGAGCCGGCCAGCACGTTCATCAGCGTCGTCTTGCCGGCGCCGTTCTCGCCGACCAGCGCGTGAATCTCGCCGGGACGCGCCTCGAAATCGACGTGGTCGAGCGCGAGCGTGCGGCCGAAGCGCTTGGTTATGGCGATTGCGCGGAGCAACTAGGCGGCGTTCACGCCGTAATGCGCGCGCACATATTCAAGCGCGGCTTCGCGGGTTTCGAGCGCGCCGTCGAGCTGATGGTCCTCGACGTCTTTCAGAATTTGCTTGAAGCGCGGACCCGGCGTGAATCCCAACTGCTTCAGGTCCTCGCCACCAATCAGGCGCGGCGGACGAATCTCGGCCGCCGTCATCGAGGTCATCGCGCGGCGGCAGAAATGCCAGTAGCCGAGGTACGAGCTCGACGCCATCGCGTCCATGAACGCAACGTCCATCAGTTCGTCGAACCCATCTTCAGCGAGCATCCGCTTGAGCGTCGCCGGACGCATCCGCGGCGCCATGCAGAGCTTCAGATGATTCTTGACCAGGTAGGCAACGCGCTCCTGCACCGCGCGCGATCGCTTCAGCCGCGCGAGCATCTCTGCCGCCATCACGGCGCCATCGTCGGTATGCCCATAGAACGTGACCTTGTCGCCGACGACCGCGCGGCACTTCGGCTTGGCGATATCGTGCAGCAGGATTCCGAACGCGACCGTCTCGGTGCATCCCGCGGGCAGCATCGCGACTCCGATCCGCGTGTGCGTGTACACGTCGCCTTCGGGATGAAAATTTTCGGGCTGCGCGCATCCGCGCAAGCGGACGACCTCGGGCAGGAGCAACTGCATGAGGCCGCTGTCCATCATCAGATCCATCGCGCGCGCGGCCGCGCCCTCGGTCATCATCATCACGATTTCTTCGCCGATTCTCTCGGCCGCGATCTCGACAATTTTCGGCGCCGCGTGTTTCATCGCGTCCCAGGTCGCGGGCTCGATCGTGAAGTTGAGCCGCGCGGCGAAGCGGGCAGCGCGCAGGATGCGCAGATGATCCTCTTCGAAGCGGTCATAAGGATTTCCGATCGCGCGGATAACTCCAGCGCGCAGATCGCGCATCCCGCCGACCAGATCGATCAGCTGGCCAGCAATTGGGTCGTAAAACATCCCGCCGATGGTGAAGTCGCGGCGAATCGCGTCTTCCTCGATCGCACCGAACCGCACCGACGACGGCCGGCGCCCGTCAGTGTATTCCGCGTCGGCGCGGAACGTCGCCACTTCGAACAGATCGTCGCCGATCAGCACGCCGATCACACCGAACTTCGCGCCGACCGCGACGGTACGATCGAAGAGTTCCTGCACGACCTCGGGACGCGCGTCGGTGGCGATGTCGAAATCCTTGGGCTCGACGCCGAGGATTCGATCGCGTACACATCCGCCGGCGAAAACTGCACGAAAGCCGGAATCGGCCAGACGGCGAATGATGTGCAGCGCGCTTTGCTCTTTGTCGCTCATGGGGAGTCCCAACCGCGGAACTGATTGTATGTGAAACCCGCGGTGGGTTTCACGCTTCCTTCGGCAGGGCTGAGCCCTGCACCCGGTATAAAAAGAAAGATGCGGGACTTCGTCCCTGTTAGGAAGCGGGTTGGGGGAATTCACCTCTCCCTTCGGGAGAGGTCGTGCGGCGACACAAGTGTCGCGCACACGGGATCAGGGCGCTCGCATCGAGCTCAATGCGCTCGGGCGGGGGCGCGCGATCCGTTTACGCGGCTTCTTTGCGGGTGCCTGAGTATTCCTTTCGGTAGACGCGCAGCAGGGCCGCGAAGATCGACATGATCGCGGGGCCCAGGAACAGGCCGAGCGGGCCGTACGCCTCGAGGCCACCGAGGATTCCCAGGAACAACGCCATCGTCGGCAGGCCGGTGCCGTGCTTCATCGCCAGCGGCTTGATGAAATTGTCGATTACGGCCAGTGCGATCGAACACCAGATGACGAGGCCGACCGCCGCTGACCAGCTCGAGGCAAAGCCGAGGTAGATGGTCGCGGGTATCCATACCAGCGCGGTGCCGCCGATTGGCATCAGGCCCGCGGCCGCCGACGCGATCGCAAGGAACAGCCAGTACGGCACGCCGAAAATCAGCATGCCCAGGCCGATCGTCACGCCCTGCAGCACCGCCGTGAGCATCAGCCCGCGCATCACGGAGGAGAGCGTCGTCCGCAGCGTGTCGAAAATCGCTGCCTTGTCGTCTTCATGCAGCGGCGTCAGGTCTTGCAGGCTGTGGTAGTAAAAATCGCCGTCGCGCAGCATGTAGAAGAACGCGAGCAGCGCAATACCGAAGTCGACGATGAACCCGAAGACGTTTTTCGCGGCCGAGGCGGCATTCTTGGCGACGTAGTCGCTGGTTATCTGCGCCGCCTGCAACGTGAGCTTGGGCAGCTCTTCGTCGAGCTTATAGCCGTGCTCGCCCATCCGCTTGGCGACCCATGCGCCGAGCTGAGTATTGACGGCCCAGTCGTGCAGCTTGGTCACGCCGCCGGTATTCACCATGTCGGTGGCCTGCACGTACAGTGCTTGCGCCTCGACCACGAGCCGGCCCGAGGCCCAGACGGCGGGCAGGATTACGCCGAGGCTGACGACGACGCTGATGATCGCCGTCGACAGCGAGCGCCGCTTGACGTATTTCTCTACCTCGATCAGCGCCGGATGCGCCATGAAGGCGAGCAGGATTCCCCACGCCAGCGGCGTCAGGAACGGCAGCATCAGCTCGTACAGCTCGTAGGCCATCACGGCCAGGAAGCCGAAGAAGAAGAGCTGCACGATGCGCTCGCGATCCATTTTCCGTGGCGTAACCGGTCCTCCGTACGCGTGAGACGTGGCGCGGAATCCTAGCAGATGGCCTCGCTGCGGTCGCCTGCCGCGCGATAGATGGAGGTGAGTCCCGTTGAAGGGTTACCACTGGACTTCCGACGGTTGGCGTTGAACCATATTTCGCTTGGAGAGAGCACAATCATGGTGAGCTCGCGTCGAAGTGCTTTGAGGCTGCGATCCGTCCCCGTCATCGCAGTCGGGATTTTCGTAGCGATGGCAGTGGTGGCGTCGGGATGCAAGAAACCGGGGCCGACGGCTGCGGAACAAATCCCCGACGTCGCGGTAGCCGACGTCGTTCAGCGGGACGTTGCGCAGTACGACGATTGGGTTGGCACGACCCAGGGTTTCGTGAACGCCAACATTTATCCGAAGATTTCCGGCTATCTGCTCAAGCAGAACTACCGGGACGGCGATGCGGTGAAGGCTGGGCAACTGCTGTTTCAGATCGATCCGCGCGAGTACCAGGCGGCGCTGGACCAGGCGCTCGGCAATCTTGGGCAGGCGCAAGCGCAGCTCAAGCAGAACCAGCTGAACCTTGCGCGCTACACGATCCTCTACAAGCAGGCAGTGATTTCGCGGCAAGAGTTCGACAACATCACGCAGACCACCCGCGCCACCTCAGGGCAAGTGGCAGCCAATCAGGGCGCGGTCGAGACCGCCAAGCTCAACCTCGAATGGACCAAAGTGTTTTCGCCGGTCGACGGCGTCGCCGGGATTGCAAAGACGCAGGTCGGCGATCTCGTTTCACCGACCTCGCTGCTCACGACCATCTCGCAGCTCGACCCTATCAAGGTCGAATTCCCGATCAGCGAGGCGCAGTACCTTCACGTCGCCGATCTAATCAACGGGGATGCGCAGACGCGCGCAAAGAATGGTCCAAAATTCGAAATGATCCTTGCTGACGGCAGCACCTACAAGTACCTGGGTACGGTTTACGACGTGAATCGGCAGGTCAATATCCAGACCGGCACCATCATAGTCCAGGCGACCTTTCCGAATCCCGGCAATATTCTGCGCCCGGGCCTGTACGCGAAAATCCGCGCCGCCGTCGGCACTGTGCATAACGCGCTGCTGGTGCCGCAGGGCGCGGTGCTCGAGACCCAGGGGCAATACCAGGTCGCAGTCGTGGGTTCGGACAACAAGGTGACGATGCGCACCGTCACGATCGGCAAGCAGTCAGGGGGCCTTCGATTAATCGAGACCGGGATCTCCCCCGGCGAGCGCGTCATCACCGAGGGACTGCAGAAGGTTCACGACGGGATGGAAGTGAACCCGCACGTCGTACCCGCCGAGCCGGCGGCGGGATCTGCGCCCGCGTCAGCCGCGACTTCGGGCGGACAGAGTTAGCGCGGTGTCGAAGTTTTTCATCAATCATCCGATCGTCGCGATCGTTATCGCGATCTTTTTCGTGATCGCCGGTGCGGTGATGGTCTTCCGGCTGCCAATCGCGCAGTTCCCCGACATTGTGCCGCCGCAGATCCAGACCACTGCGGTTTACACCGGTGCCGACGCGCTCACGGTCGAGCAATCCGTCGCCACTCCGATCGAGGAGCAGGTCAACGGCGCCAAGAACATGATCTACATGCAGTCCATCAACGGCAACGACGGCACGATGACGCTGCAGGTCAGTTTCGAGGTTGGCACCAATGTCGATCTCGACCAGGTCCAGGTTCAGAACCGGCTGGCGCAGGCGACCTCGAGCCTGCCCAATGAGGTCAGCAACTACGGGCTGACGACGGAGCAAACCGTCGGCATCCCGTTGCTGGTGTTTACGATAAATTCGCCGAACCGGACGTGGAATCAGACCTTCCTCTCCAACTACGTCGCGATCAATATCGAAGACGAGCTGGCCCGCATTCCCGGCATCGGCCAGGTCAAGGTCTTCGGAGCCTCGAACTATGCGATGCGGATCTGGGTGGCGCCGGATATCCTGTCGAAGCTTCAGTTGACGGTGGCGGACCTCGAGAATGCGATCGCGGCGCAGAACGTGGTCAATCCCGCCGGTCAAATCGGGGGTGCGCCGGCGCCGCCGGGCCAGCAACTCACCTACACCGTGACCGCGCAGGGCCGCCTGCTCAACGCCGACGAGTTCGGGAACATTATCGTTCGCGCCAACCCGGACGGATCGCTTGTGCGGCTGAAGGACGTCGCGCGGATTGACCTCGGCGCGGAAACTTATACCCAGGAGGCATACACCAACGGCGCGCCGTCGGCGATCATTGGGCTTTACCAGAACCCGGGCTCCAACGCGCTGACGGCGGCCAACCTGGCAAAGGCCAAAATGGCCGAACTGGCGCGTAGTTTCCCGAACGACATGAACGTCGAGCTGACGCTGGACACGACGGTCCCCGTGACCGAGGGCGCTTTCGAGATCGTGCAGACGCTGCTGGAAGCGATCGGCCTCGTGATCCTGGTGGTCTTCATCTTTTTGCAAAGCTGGCGTGCGACGTTGATCCCGATGCTCACGATCCCGGTCTCGCTGGTGGGAGCTTTCATGTTCTTTCCGGCGGTCGGGTTCTCGGTCAACACGCTCGCGCTCTTGGGCCTGGTGCTTGCCGTCGGGCTGGTGGTGGACGACGCGATCGTCGTGGTGGAGGCGATCGAGGCAAAGATTGAGCAGGGAAAATCGCCGAGGGACGCGGCGCTGGAGGCGATGGACGAGGTCGGTGGAGCGCTGGTCGGAATCGCGCTGGTGCTGTCGGCAGTCTTTATCCCGGCCGGATTCATGGCGGGAATAACCGGATCGCTCTACCGCCAGTTTGCACTGACGATCGCATTTTCGGTGCTGCTCTCGGCCTTCAACGCTCTCACACTGAGCCCGGCGCTCGGCGCGATGCTGCTGCGTCCACGGAGTGCCGCGCCCAGCCGCGGGCCACTGGCGCGCTTCTTCGCGCTATTCAACGCCGGTTTTGCGCGGGCGCAAAATGGTTACGTCCGAACCTGCGATCTGCTTATCCGTAAATTTGCGGTGGCGATTCTGATACTGGTGGGCTTTGCGGTACTGGCGGGCGGCCTGGGAAAGATCGTGCCGCAATCATTCCTGCCCGACGAAGACCAGGGCTACTTTCTGATGAACGTCGAGCTGCCGCCGGCCGCGTCGCTCGAGCGCACCAACTCGGCGATGAGGCAGATCGACGCGATCATGAAGCAAGAGCCGGGCGTCCTGTACTACAACGCGGTCGCCGGCTACAGCATCCTCTCGCAGACCAGCAGCAGCCGCAACGGACTCTACTTCTGCCTGCTGAAGCCGTACGCGCAGCGGAGGACCGCGGCGCTGCAAGCCGAGACAATCGTCGGCGACCTGAACCGCAAGCTGGCGGCGCTGCCCGAGGAGCAAGCGTTCGCGTTCCTGCCGCCGGCGATTCCCGGTATCGGCCAAGCCAGCGGTCTCGATTTCTTCATTCAGGATCGGGCCGGCAAATCGGTGGACTATCTGTGGGATAACACTCAGAAGTTTATCGCCGCAGCGAAAAAACGGCCCGAGCTCGGACCGATGAACCTCCTGTTCAATCCAAAAAATCCGCAGATGTTCGCCGCGGTGGACAAGGACAAGGTGTTCAAGCTCGGCGTCCCGATCGAAAACGTCTACAACGCGTTGCAGACCTTGCTCGGCGGCTATTACGTCAACCAGTTCAACCGCTTCGGGCGCGTGTGGAAGGTGTTCGTGGAGGCGGAGCCGCAGTACCGTGCCCGGGCGAGCGACGTCGGTCAGTTTTACGTCCGCAACAAGCAGGGCGGGATGGTGCCGCTGTCGACGCTGGTCGATATGCAGCGCGTGTTCGGTCCCGAATACACCACGCGCTTCAACGAATACCGCGGCATCGAGATATTCGCGGTCCCCGCTCCCGGCTACAGCACCGGGCAGGCGATGAGTGCGGTGACGGCGGTCGCCAACGACGTCCTGCCCAAGGACATGGGCTATGCGTGGAACGGAATCTCCTATCAGCAGGCAGTCGCCGGCGGTGGCGCGGGAGTCTTCGGGCTGTCGCTGGTGCTGGTATTTCTGATCCTCGCCGCACTCTACGAAAGCTGGTCGCTGCCGTTCAGCGTACTGCTTAGCGTGCCGGTCGCCGTATGTGGCGCGTTCTTCGGCCTGTGGTCACGCCATCTCGAGAATGACGTCTATGCGCAGATCGGTCTCATCATGCTGATCGGCCTGTCGGCCAAGAATGCGATCCTGATCGTCGAGTTCGCCAAGGCCGAGCTCGAGAAAGGCGAGTCGGTGGTCGAAGCGGCCCTCAACGGTGCACGAGTGCGTCTGCGGCCGATTCTGATGACGTCGTTCGCGTTCATCATCGGGCTGTTTCCCTTGTGGACCGCGCTTGGCGCCGGCGGCAAGGCGCGCCGACTCATCGGGACGGTGACGATCACCGGCATGGTCTTCTCGAGCGCGTTCGCCATCTTCCTGGTTCCGGTGCTGTTCGTGGTGGTCGAGCGGATTTCCAACCGAGGTCAGGTCAAGCGGCCCGAGGCAAAACGAGAACCTCAACCATCGCAACCACCGGCGGAACCTCCCCAGGACCGCGCGGCATCATAGGCCATTCGTAGTAGTTGCGATGGAACCTCTTCTGCTTTGGTCGTCGGTGCTGGGTCTAGTGCTGGGATTGAGCCTCATACTGTTGAGATCGGCCGCAATGAAGTTACATGAGCACGCTCTTCGTGATTCCCGATGGCGGCATGTAGCGGCAGTGCTGGCTTTGGGAAGGTATATTGTCGCAGTAGCTTATAGCTTGGGATATCCGCAACTGCTGAAGTGGCACTTTCATGCGGACTCGATATTCTCAGAGTGGCCTCCTCAGTTTCGACGGGCTGTGGTGAGTTACGCCGCTGGTCTCGGCATCGGACTAGGCTGCTATTTATGGCGAATCAAATGGCGCCCAGAATTCCGAATCGCGCCTTAATCGGCGTGGTAGAAGTTCGAGTCCGGCGTTTACCGTCTAGCTACTGACGATCCGCGTCTCGCAAGTTTGAGCGTTCTAATTCGACGGTTTAGCGATCGGCGTAACCGCGACTGAGACTGCCTGCCAGGTTCCGTTGCGCTTGGCAAAGACGCGCAGGAAGCGCTGGTCGATGCGGTGATCCTCAAACTCGATTTCGAGGCGTCCCCGGCTTATCCCCGTCGCTCCGAAGACGCATACGAATTGCTCGCTGAATGTGACTGATTTGACCGCGGGCCCTGAAGGGTTGACCATCAGAATCGCCTTTGTGATGGGTTCGCCCCGAACGTGCAGACCAGTGAAGTCGTCCGCGAGGATGTGAGCGAGCGGCGAGCGGTCGCCACGCAGATACGCCTCGTTCCACTCGCTATCGAGCCGCAATATCTGCGCTTCGTCGTCTGCCTGCATCCCCATATCAAGCTACGATGGATTCGAGCCGATCGGCCTGGGCAGCGTCCAGCTCGCTATGTGATGGGGAAGCCGGGCATTCACTGGCCGGCATAGCAGAGGAACGCGTCGGTTTGCTCGAGAGCGGGGTCATGCGCCGGATAGCACTGAAACTTGGCATCCAGACTCCTGGTCTCAGAGCCGGTCGTTACCTTGCCACTGAACATTCCCGTGTAAGGCGGAGCATCACGCTGGACCGTGACAGCGGCATTGGCTTGGCCGGAATTGTTCGAGAGTCCTAATCCCCCTAACAACTGCGACACTCCGTCGATTCCTTGTGCTCGTGAAGAACCCGGCAACATGAGGCACAGTATCAGAACAAGAGCCGATGCACCGACTAAAAGCGTATATCGAGTGATTCTCATATTTCTCGAAACCCCCGCTCTCGCGTCCTAACCAGAAAGACGAAACGCTCTCGCGCGGGTTACAAGGAAATCCAAAATGGCTCGCAGCGCATTTCCGGCGAATCTTGAGCCGCCAGCCCCGCGCCTATCAACCTGAGATAGGTTCGAGCCGATCAGCGCGGGCGGCTTCATCCTCGCTATGTGATGGAGAGGCCGGATTCCGGCCGCGGCTATATTGTCGTGGCGAACAGCCCATGACCCTCTTAAAGGCTGTGCTGAATGCGCTTTCGGATTCGTAGCCGAGCGACAGGGCGATGGCGGAAATGGGATCGCCGGAGTTCACCAGCCTGTCCCCGGCCAGCAGCATTCGCCAGCGCGTCAGGTATTCCATCGGTGACGCGCCAACCGTCTGTTTAAACTTCAGCGCAAAGGTCGATCGCGACATGCCGGCGCGCTTGCCCAGCTCCTGCAATGTCCAACGATGCGCCGGGTCGTCGTGGATAGAATAGATCGCCGCGCTCATCTGCTTATCAGCCAGGGCGAAGAGCCATCCAACTCCCCCGCTCAACCCTTCCTCCAGATGCAGCCGCAGCAGTTGAACCAGCAACATGTGCGCAAGGTGTTGAGCGACGAGGACGCCGCCCGGCTGTGGCTCGCGCAGCTCCTGCATCATCCGCTCGAGGCACCATCGTAGCTCAGCCTTGTCGGATTCCTTGCGTATATGGACGATGGGCGGCAGGACGCCCAACAGGATCTCGGCATGCTTGCCGGCGAATTCGAACCAACCGCCTATTCCAAAGCATTCTCCGCCGCCGTTGAACGATGCGACCCCGCCACCTGGTGCGCCGGAAACGATCGCCATGGCATCGACAGGCTCCAGAGCCAGGTCGCTCGCCAATCGGAAAGCCCGTCGCGTCGGCAGTAGCAGGCAATCCCCACTCTTCAGTTGCACCGGGTCGGGAACGCCGTCCATTGCCAGCCAGCATTGCCCGGCCAGCAGGGAGTAACATTTGATGCCGTCCTTCGGGGCAAACTGGATGGACCACGGACCGGCCACATCAAAACCGCGGACCATGTAGTTGCGTGGCTTCAGCAGCGACAGAACATCGGAGAGGGGGTCCATGAGGGCATTCCTCGGACGATCGCGAAGATAATACGGACTTTATAGCATAGACCGTATTGTTTCAATTACTTATTTTGTTAGCACCGATCGGAAAAGGAACTTGAAGGAGTTGTCGAAATGCGGGTCTTCATAACCGGTGCTACAGGGTTTATCGGTTCTGCAATTATTCCGGAGTTGATTACCACGGGACATAAGGTAATCGGCCTTGCGCGCTCAGATGCGAACGCCAAGTCGCTGGTCGAGGCTGGTGCGCAGGTGCATCGCGGCGATCTTGAAGATCTGGAAAGCCTGCGCAGAGGCGCGGCTCTGTCGGATGGCGTGATCCACTGCGGCTTCGTCCACGACTTTTCGAAATATCAGGAGAACTGTGAGATAGATCGGCGCGCCATCGAGGTTCTCGGATCGGCGCTGGCTGGATCTGGCCGTCCTTTGCTCGTCACCTCGGGAACTGCGGGTCTTGCGCTAGGGCGCCTCGGTACCGAAGAAGATGCGTTCGTTCCCGGGTTTCCCCGCGTTTCAGAACAGGCAGGAGCCTCGATGGCAGAGCGCGGCGTGCGCGTGTCTGCGATACGTCTTCCTCCATCGGTCCACGACCGAAGCAAGCACGGATTAGTCACGATGATGATCGCTCTAGCCCGCGAGAAGAGAATTTCGGCGTACGTTGGTGACGGTCTCAACCGCTGGCCTGCGGTGCATCGGCTCGATGCGGCCCATCTCTACTGCCTGGCGCTTGAGAAGGGATCTGCGAACGCGCGGTATCACGCGGTCGCCGAAGAGGGGGTGCCGCTTCGAGAAATCGCCGAGGTGATAGGCAAGCGCCTGAAGGTGCCGGTCGTCGCCAAATCGCCCGAGGAGGCGGCCGCTCATTTCGGCTTCCTCGCGTTCTTCATAGGTGTCGACGCTCCGACGTCGAGCGCGCAAACGCGGGAACGGCTGGGGTGGCGCCCGACACAGACCGGGCTCATTCCCGATCTCGAACATGCGCACGATCTCGAAGCCTGACATGGAACGAGAAAGTCGGGGACCGACGTTGACGATCTTCGCAATCTGTCTCGGACTGATGGCGGTCTCGAATTTTCTAAAGCCGCTGAAGCTGAGTCACAGCGCCGGATTCGTTTTCTTCGGGATAAAGTTGAGCGGGATCGCGAACGCTATCGTCGGGCCGATCTTCGGCGTCATCCTCGCCGTTCTCGTATACGGGATTTTTGCGATGCGACGCTTCGCGCTCCCGCTCGCCTGGTTTTATGCCGGATACGTGATCCTGAATACCTTGCTGTTCACGCTGCGTTACGGAATCCGTAATGTGCCGTTGCCGTTGTGGATACTCTTCGTGCTGGTGGCGGTCGGCGTTTCGTCGGGAACCCCGATTATCCTGACTCAGCGCAGAGCGGAGTTGGTGTAAGGAGAAAACCATGCCCCTTCCAAGTCTCAAAGGCCAACGTGTCGCGATCATCGGCGGCAGTTCCGGCATCGGCTACGCGGTCGCCGAGTGCGCCCTGGCCGAAGGTGCGCAGGTGGTGATCGGCTCGAGCAATGCAGCCAATGTCGAGGCGGCCGCCGCGCGTCTCGGTAAGGGAGCGACTGGCGGCGTCGCAAATGTCAGCGACGAGGCCAGCGTCGCCGCCTTTTTCGAAGGGCTGGGCAGTTTCGATCACCTCGTCTTCACAGCCGGGGATTGGGGTCCGCACCTGTTCGCAAGTCCGATTGCGCAGATGAACTTCGGCTCGGCCGCCGAGGCGATGAAGGTCAGGTTCTGGGGCGCGCTGATGGCAATCAAGCACGCTCATGGGCGGATATCGCCGAACGGCTCAATCACCCTCACCGACGGAGTTCTGGCCCATCGGCCGCGAAAAGGCGCGCCGCTAACGACTGCATTCGGCGGCGCGATCGAACATCTGGCGCGCGGGTTGGCGGTCGACCTGGCGCCTCTTCGAGTCAACGCAGTCTGTCCGGGCCTGGTACTCACCGAGAACTTGGCCCTGTCCCCTGAGGTTGTCAGCCGGCAAACAGAGCGCCAGTTGATTCCGCGTGGAGCCGAACCTGCCGAGGTGGCGCAGGCCTATCTCTACCTGATGCGCGGGAGCTACACGACGGGCCAGGTGCTGATCGTGGACGGTGGCCGGACGCTCACGTGACGACGTTTGCGCCGAGGTCGTCGACGAGCCAGATATCTTCAGCGCGAGACGAAGGGAATCACATATTGGACGGTTTGCAGTGCAGAACCGATCAGAACCATGAACGCGCCATAACCTCCCAGCGCTCGATCCGGCAAGTTGTCGGCCCACCATTCCACCAACGGGCTCAGGAGGGTCACGGTGGTGTTGAGCACACCGACGACCAGGCCTATCTGGATACCATGAAGAAACGCCTCAGAGCGTCCGGTAATTGCGCCGCCAATTGCGCCGGCTAGCCCGATCATCAGGCCTCTCACGAAGCTGCCTAGCAA
>Ga0209333_1000871_pt1 | contig 15583 bp, 11 predicted proteins | sample BlaSpr_A8_OM2_O3_FD_187982 | JGI IMG/M metagenome (GOLD analysis project Ga0209333, IMG submission 187982) | Forest soil microbial communities from Thunder Bay, Ontario, Canada - Black Spruce, Ontario site 2_A8_OM2_O3 (SPAdes) (version 2) | ecosystem: Environmental > Terrestrial > Soil > Boreal... | reverse complement strand
CCGGGCACAGGCGGATGAAATCGTCCCAATCGAGCGGCGCGGAGGCAGTGGCGGCTTGCGCCGGCCGCAGCATGGCAGCCGCCACGGCCAGCGGCGCCCAGAAGATCGCGCGCCGTTCGATGGTGACGCCGGGGGCGAGTTCATGGGTGTCGGGAATCCAGGTCATGCAGCCAGATTATGCGACTGCGCCGGGCAATACTTCTTCAATCCTGCTGTTTTCGCGCCGATTTTCACGAAAGCCCCGTGGCGAGACGCCGAAGCGTTTGCGGAACAGCCAACTGAACGATCCCGGGCTTTCGAAGCCTACCGCGAAGCAGATGGCCGTGATGCCGTCGCCGGTATGCGCCAGGAGCCGGCGTGCGGCTGCGAGGCGTGTGTCTTGCAGAAACTGCATGGGAGTCTGCCCGAACGCCAGCTTGAACATGCGCTGGAAATGGAACGGCGACAGGCCCGCCACGTGCGCGGCCGAGGCCACCCTGAGCGGCTGATCGTAGCAGGAGATCAAGAAATCGCGCCCGCGATGGAGGCGGCGATAGAGTTCCATGCGGGTGGCGGGGCGCAAGCCGGGGAACGATTCGGCCTCGCCCCGCACCTGTACGCGCAATCCGGCCAGCGACTGGGCCAACGCGTACATGCGGTCTTCGAGCCATGGCGTGGATGCTTGCGGACCGCGCAAACCCGCATGCAAATCGGCCAGCGCGCGCCCCACGGCGCCGGTCTTGGGGTAGAGCCGCTCGCAAAAATCGAGCGCGGGCACGGCGGAGTCGAGGTTCTCCAAAGCGGGGCGCGCGACTGCCTGTTCCAAAAAGCCCGTCTGAAAAAACGGGCACAGCGTTTCCGTCCGGACGCCGCCGTGGCCTTCGAATTCGAGGGAATAGCGTTGGCCGTCGTTCAGGATCAGAAACGCATCCGGAGTCAGCAGGTAATGGCCCTGCGGCGTATGATATCGTGCCGCGCCGCGCACCACGGATTTCAGCGATAGCGTCGTGCGATAGTCGTTGACTTCGTAGGTCGTGCCGCGGCCGTTCAGCACGGCGGAACAATGCGGCAGTTCTCCGGCGCGCGGATTCAGGCGGAACCGGAAATCGGCCATGCAAGGTATTGTCGCACGATGGGGGGCAACGACCACCGCGGTCGATGCCCCGCGCAATCGCGTCGCTCAGAGTTTCACGATGACCGTTTTCACTTCAGTGTACTGTTGCAGCCCATACTCGCCCCCTTCGCGTCCAATGCCCGATTGCTTGAACCCGCCGAACGGGGCCCTGGTATCCAGGACGTTGTAGCAGTTAACCCACACAGTACCTGCCCGCACACTGTTCGAGATGGCGTGCGCCTTGCCGATGTCGCTGGTCCAAACGGCCGCGGCCAATCCATAGGTCGTGTGGTTTGCCCGGGCGATCACCTCGTCGACACTCTTGAAGGGGATGACGCTCATGACCGGTCCGAAGATTTCTTCCTTGGCGATCTTCATGTCGTCCTGAACATCGGAGAACACGGTCGGCTGGATGAAGTAGCCGCGGTTTCCCACACGGTCGCCGCCGCACACCAGGTTGGCGCCTTCACTCCGTCCGGATTCGATATAGCCCATGACCTTGTCGAACTGCGCCTGGTCTACTTGGGGGCCCTGTTCCGTCCGCGGATCGAACGGATCGCCTACCGTGCGTTTGCGGGCGCGGGCGCCGCTTTTTTCTACGAACCGGTCATAGACCTTTTCTTCAACGAACACTCTGGAGCCGGCGCAACAGCACTGGCCGTGATTGAAGAAAAGCCCGAAGTGAGCGCCCTCTACAGCTTGGTCCAGGTCGGTATCCGCGAATACGATGTTCGGACTTTTTCCACCCAGTTCCAGAGTGACTCGCTTCAGATTGGATTTGGCGGCCGCCTCCATAATTAAATGGCCAACCTCGGTGGAGCCGGTGAACGCCACTTTGTCCACGTCCGCATGGCTGGCGATGGCGGCGCCGGCAGTGGGGCCAAATCCAGGGAGCAGGTTCACGACCCCCGCCGGAAAACCCGCCTCCACAATCAACTCCCCGATGCGCAGCGCGGACAGAGGGGTTTGCTCGGCCGGCTTCATCACCACCGTGTTCCCCGTGGCCAAGGCCGGCGCCAGCTTCCACGCCTGCATCAGCATGGGAAAATTCCAAGGGATGATCTGTCCCACCACGCCGACGGGTTCGTGTCTGGTATAGCAGAAGTAATCGCCGTCGATGGGGATGGTTTTGCCTTGAACCTTATCGGCCCATCCCGCGAAATAGCGGTAGCAAGCCACCGTGGCAGGAACGTCCACCGCCTTGGCCACCGAGAACGGCTTGCCGTTGTCCAGCGATTCGAGACTGGCAAGTTCGGCGGCATGCTCTTCTATCAGATCCGCGAGACGATGGAGCAGACGGCCACGCTCGGATGCGGAAATCTTCCGCCACGGCCCGTGTTCGAATGCCGCGCGGGCCGCTTTGACGGCTTTCTCCACATCGGCTGCATCGGCTTCCGCGACCTGGCAGATTTCCTCTCCCGTCGCGGGATTGATCGTTGCGAAAGTCTTGCCGGATTCACTCGGGATCCAGCGATTATCGATCAGGAGCTTCGTCGCCGAAACAGCGACGTGGGTTTCCTGGGGTGCTGACATGACTGAGGCCATACGACGACTCCTTTTCTTTGAATAGTCTAGCTTACGAGACAAGGTAAGCTATACTAGACAATACCATGGCGGCGAATCCGATTTTCAGGCTAGCGGCGGGCCTGTCGTTGCTGTTCGTCTCGACCTCGATAGCCGCGGAATTCCCGAACCCGGCGGTCGACGACGGGAGCCTGGCGGGAAGTTCCTCCAAGGGGAAACAGACGGCGGTGCTGGCGGGCGGCTGCTTCTGGTGCGTCGAGGCCGTATTCCAACAGATCGAGGGCGTGGAGAAGGTCGTCTCGGGCTACGCGGGCGGCGACGCGGCTTCAGCTCACTACGAAATTGTCAGCACCGGGAAGACCGGACACGCGGAATCGGTGCAAGTGACGTACGACCCGCGGAAGATCTCTTACGGAAAGTTGCTGAAGGTGTTCTTCAGCGTGGCGCACAATCCGACTGAACTCAACCGGCAGGGGCATGACGTAGGCCCGCAATACCGGTCGGCCATCTTCTATTCCAATCCGGAACAAAAGAGGATTGCCGAAGCGTATATCGGACAGTTGGATCGGGCGGGGATATTCCGTTCGGCGATCGTGACCCAGGTGGTGGAACTGAAGGCGTTCTATCCGGCTGAGGAGCACCACCAGAACTTCTGCGGACGGAATCCCAGGAATCCGTATGTAGTGAACGTCGCGATGCCAAAGGTGGAGAAGGTCAAGGAACAGGTTCCGGAGCTGGCCAGGCAAAAATAGCCGGGCTCGGCATAGTGGCTATGCGGAGTACGATAACGGGCCGCGCCGCGGCCGTTCAGAGGATTCAGGCGGAACCGGAAATCGGCCAAGCGGGTATTGTCGCACGGCGGGTCAGGCGCTGGCCTGCTTGGCCGTGAGTGCAGCTTCGATCAGGGCGAGGTTCGCGGCGACGGTTTTTGTTAGCGGGTTTTCGGAGCCGTAGGTTTCCTGGAGGATGCGGAGGGCGCGCCGGGTGTATTCCAAGGCTCCCGCCAGATCGCCTTGAGCCTTTAGGATCGTGCCGATGTTGTTGGCGTCTGTAGCGACCGCATGGTGATCGGTGCCGTAGACCTTCTCGTCGATAGCCAGAGCGCGCCGGGTGTATTCCAAGGCTCCCGCCAGATCGCCTTGGTCCTGCAGGATTCCGCCGATGTTGTGGACCCGGATGGCCACATTGGGATGGTCGGGGCCGTAGACTTTTTCGTCGATAGCCAACGCACGCCGGGTGTATTCCAAGGCTCCCGCCAGGTCGCCTTGGGCCCGCAGGAACTGGCCGATGTTGTTGACCAGGATGGCCACCGCAGGATGATCGGGGCCATAGGCCTTTTCATCGACCCCCAGCGCACGGCGGGCATATTCCAACGCTCCCGCCAGGTCGCCTTGGGCTTGCAGGATCTGGCCGATATTGCTGGCGAAGGTAGCCACCTTGGGATGATCGGGGCCGTAGGCCTTCTCGTCGATGGCCAGCGCGCGCCGGGTGTATTCCAAAGCTCCCGCCAGATCACCTTGGTCCTTGAGGATCTGGCCGATGTTGTTGGCATCGATAGCCACCTCTGGGTGATCGGGACCGTAGGCCTTCTCGTCGATCACCAGGGCGCGCCGGGCGTAGACCAAGGCTCCCGCCAGATCGCCTTGATCCTTCAGGATCTGGCCGATGTTGTTGGCATCGATAGCCACCTCTGGGTGATCGGGACCGTAGGCCTTCTCGTCGATAGCCAAGGCGCGCTTAGAGTATTCCAAGGCTCCCGCCAGATCGCCTTGCTCCTTCAGGATCTGGCCGATGTTGTTGGCGAAGGTAGCCACCTTGGGATCATCGGGGCCGTAGACCCTCTCGCCAATAGCCAGCGCGCGCTTCAGGCTGCGCTCAGCCTCCGCCAGTTGCGCGCGATTTTTCAAGTAAGCCCCAGCCTGGTTCAACAACCGGCTGGTGGCTTGCAGCGCTACGCCCAGGCCCTCGCTGTGGCTGGCGGCGGCCAAAGCGTGGGGCAGCAAACGGCCCGACGGGCTCCAGGTTTCCACCTCGTCCAATTCGAACGGGAACGCGTCGTCCACCAGCTTCAAGACAGCTTCAGCCCACTCTTGCTCCCGCCCTTCGCTGGCCAGGCGCGCGCGGGTAGCGGCCTGGACCAGGCGATGCACCGAGATCGTCCCGCCGCGGGCCTCGATCAGCGAGTAGCGCCACGGTCCGGCGCGAGCGCGATCCAACTGCAAGGCATCCGGGAACCGTCTGGCTAGCAAGTGCGCGTCGATATCGTCCGGCGCGAGAAACGCGATCAGGTTCAACAGGTCGAGCGCGGCAGGCTCCTCCGTCCGGAGTTGTTCAATGGACATCGCCCAAGTGGCAGCCACCGCATCCTCGAGCAATTCGCGCGGCGCGCCGCGATATCGATCCAGGTAATCGGCGATGGAAATGCAGTTGGCCTCGATGTAAGCGGCGGCAAGCTCGATCGCCAGCGGCAGGTCGCCCAGCGCTTCGCACAATGGCCCAGCGACCGCGGGTTCCTCCACGCCGCTGCGCTTTTGCAGGAAGGCCACAGCTTCGGCGCGCGGCAGCTTGGGCAGGCGCAACGGACGCGCCACCTCCCGCCAATTCGGATCGCGCGACGTGAGGATCACGTGGCCCACACCCGCCGCCGGCATCCAGGCGCGGCAAGCGGCGGCGCTACGCGCGTTATCGAAGATCAACAGCCAGCCTGGATGGCGGACCAGCCACGCCAGCACCGCCTTGGCGGCAGCCTGCTGATCCTGCGATCCGCTTTCGGGCAGACCGAGCGGCGAAGCAAGCTGCGCAAGGTCGGCCACCAGTGTGGTCGTATCTTCAGCACGCAGCCACCAAACAACGTCATAGTCGGCGATGTGCCGATACGAGTACTCCAGCGCAAGCTGGGTCTTGCCCGCGCCGCCTAGGCCGGCGATGGGGACGATGGCGGCGGCATGCCCGTCGGTCAGGTTGGTGCGCAATTGGCGCAACTCGTCTTCGCGGCCTGTGAAGTTGGGGTTGCGCGGATGCGAGATGTTCCAGATGCGCGGCAGGCTGCTAGGAGACCGCGGCTCCGGCTCGCCATCGGGCTTGGCTCGCTCGCGCTTGACCCCGGCGAGCAGCAGCTCTTTCGCGGCCGCTTTGGAGCGGCCCACGAGGTCGATGTAGACGATCTGGGCAAGCAAACCTTCAAGCTCGCACTCGCCCACGCGCACGGGAACGAGTATCCCCTTCTCGCCGGTCGGGTCCTTGGCGAACGCGGCAGCCCACTCCGGGTGCGTATAACGAGCCGCCAGGTAATCGGGCGAGAGCAGCGCGAGGGTGCGCTCCGTCTCGGCTATGGCGCGCTGCATTTCTATGACGAAATTCGACCCCGGCCGGAAATCGCGTTGTTGGTAGATCGTGCTGTAGCCGGCGTCGTCTAACTGCTGGGCGATCCACTCCGCCCACTGTAAGTCGGCTTTGTTGTAACTAATGAGGAAGTCGCGCACGGCTCACCGCACGTCCAATTCTACGGCACCGCCGCCAGGTTGGCAACGCCGCTTCTGTTAGCTTGGTATTTCGATGATCTCTTTCTCCAATATCAATAAGCAGTACGGCAAGCAGTTAATCTTCGTAGACGCTTCCTTTCAATTGAACCCCGGCGAGAAGGTCGGCCTGGTAGGTCCCAACGGCGCAGGCAAGACCACCCTATTCCGCATGGTGGTCCGTGAGGAATCCCCCGACGAGGGCGAAGTCTCAGTGCCCAAGAAGCTGACCATCGGCTACTTTCGTCAGGATGTGGAAGACATGCAGGGCCGCCCCGTGCTGGACGAAGCCATCGCCGGCAGCGGCCGCGTCGGCGATCTGCATCACGAACTGGAAGACCTGCATCGAGGCATGAACGATCCCGCGCGCGCCGCCGACATGGACCGAATTCTGGAACGCTTCGGCGAGGTGCAGGAGGAGTACGAGCATCTGGGCGGTTACCGGCTGGAGGCGCAAGCCCGCGAGGTATTGCACGGCCTGGGCTTCGAGGACGACCAGATCGATGGCGATGCCGGGGCGCTATCGGGCGGCTGGAAGATGCGCGTGGCGCTGGCGCGCGTGCTGCTCGGCCGGCCCGACGTGCTGCTGATGGACGAACCCACCAACCACCTGGACATCGAGTCCATCATCTGGCTGGAGCAGTTCCTCAAATCCTACCCCGGCGCCATTCTGATGACCTCGCACGACCGCGAGTTCATGAACCGCGTAGTCACGAAGATCGCGGAGATCGATGCGGGCGAGATCGTCACTTACTCGGGTAACTACGATTTCTACGAGCGCGAGCGCGCCATCCGCGAGACTAATCAACAGGCGGCCTTCGCGCGGCAGCAATCCATGCTGGCCAAGGAGCAGCGCTTCATCGACCGCTTCCGCACGCACGCGGCCAAGGCGGCGCAGGTGCAGAGCCGCATCAAGGCGTTGGATAAAATCGAGAAGATCGAGCTGCCCAAGAAACGGCAGGTGGTGAAGTTCGAGTTTCGCGTGCCGCCGCGCTCGGGCGATCAGGTCGCGGTGATCGAGGATCTGCACAAGAGCTACGGCGCGCGCGTGATCTACGACGGGTTCAATCTCACCATCCGCCGGGGCGAACGCTGGGCCGTGATGGGTAGGAACGGCGCGGGAAAGACCACGCTGCTGAAAATGATCGCGGGCGCCAGCGAGCCGGATGCTGGAAGCGTGCGCCTGGGCGCAAGCCTGAACATGGGATACTTCGCCCAGCAATCGCTGGAGGTGCTGGATTCGGATTTGAGCATCATCGAGCAGTTGCAAAGGGACTTCCCGCAGGACGGCTTGGGCGCGCTGCGCACGCTGGCGGGCGCGTTCCAGTTTTCGGGAGACGATGTGGACAAGCGCATCCGGGCGCTCTCGGGCGGCGAGAAATCGCGGCTGGCCATGGCGCGCATGCTCTACAACCCGCCGAATTTCCTGGTGCTGGACGAGCCTACCAATCACCTGGATGTAGCCACCAAGGAAATGCTGGTGGATGCGCTGAAGGACTTCGAAGGGACCATGATCTTCGTGTCGCACGACCGCATGTTTCTGCGGGGCCTCGGCTCGCGCGTCCTGGAACTGGGAGGCGAGAGCGGCAAAGACCGGCGCCCGCGCGTTTATCCGGGCTCTTATATCGAGTACGTGCAGGCGATCGGTTATGAAGCGCCCGGAATTTACTCCTGACCTTCCATAGGATTCATTTATCAAATCCATCCAAAAGATCTTTGCCGGCGTCGCGCCGGGCCGGTAGTACCCCCGTTCGGGCATGCTGTAATGGTGGAAGGGCAGCTTACTCGATCATGACGTACAATCGAGCAAGGAGGGAATATGTTGTCGTTTTTCAAGGCTGAACAATCGGCGGATCTCCTAAAGCGCGGGTTTACCCGGCGCGATCTGGGACGCCTGGCAACTTTCATCACCGCCGGCGCGGCGCTTCCGTTTTATAACGAGCGCGCCCTGGCGCAGCTTTCCATGGTCAAAGACATACCGGCGGACGCCGTCAAAATCAACGCAAACGAAAACCCGATGGGTCCCTGTCCGGAGGCGGCCGACGCCATCTACAACGTCGTGAAAAAAGGCGGCCGGTATATGTACGAAGAAACCTTCACCATGCGGGAAACGCTGGCGCAGGTATGCGGCGTGAAGGCCGAGTACGTAACCCCCTATGCCGGTTCCAGCGATCCGCTGCATCGCGCCGTGCTTTCGTTCTGCTCCAAGGACCGTCCCTTCGTGAAGGCCGATCCGGGCTACGAAGCCGGAGAACGCGCCGCCAAATTCATCGGCGCCAAAACAGTCAACGTAGCGCTGCGCCCGGGCGCCTGGGATCACGATGTGAAGGGCATGCTGGCCGCGCATCCTTCGCCGGGCATCGTTTACATATGCAATCCCAACAATCCCACCGGCACCCTCACCAGCCGCGCGGATATCGAGTGGCTGCTCGCCAACAAGCCGAAAGAGACGGTGCTGCTGCTGGACGAAGCCTACGTGCATTTGTCGGCGAAAGCCGTGCCATGTACCGACTTGGTAGCGCAGGACAAGGACTTGATCGTTCTGCGGACATTTTCCAAGATCTACGGGATGGCGGGTCTGCGAGCCGGCGCAGCCATCGCGCGGCCCGATCTGTTGGACAAAATGAAAGACTGGTCGGCGGGCGCCATGCCGATCACCGGAATGGTGGGAGCGACGGCCAGCCTGAAAGTCTCGTCGCTGGTGCCGGAGCGCCGCAAGATCATCGGCGATATTCGCGAGGACACGCTGAGTTTCCTGGCCGCGAAGAATATTGAATTCATTCCTTCCGAAAGCAACAAGTTCATGATGAATACGCGGCGGCCGGGGCGCGAATTCTACATGGCCATGACCAAGGAGAAGATCTACATTGGCCGGGTCTGGCCGGTCTGGCCTACCTGGGTGCGCGTCACGGTCGGCACGAAGGAAGAGATGGCCAAATTCAAAACCGCGTGCCTGAAGTGCTATAACGCCTAAGCTCTCCGCGCGCGCCGCGAAGATTGATGTTCAAACTTCACTATTCCTGGCGCGCGCTCGCCGGCGATTTGTTCGGAGGGCTGATCGCGGCCCTGATTGCGATCCCTTATGGCTTGGCCTTGGCCGGCCTGATGGGGCTCCCGCCGGTCCTGGGCTTGGTAACCTCCATCGTCAGCGCGCCGATCACCGCGGTGCTGGGCCGCAACCCGGTGCTGATCGGGGGCACAGCCAGCGCCACGGTTCCTTTCATCGCGCATGCGGTTCAGGCGCAGGGTCTTGGCGGAGCCGCGAAGGTGTGCGTGGTGGCTTCCGTTTTCATGATGGCCTTCGGTCTCATGCGCCTGGGCCGCCATATTCAGATGGTGCCGCAGCCCGTCGTAACCGGCTTCTCGTGCGGGATTGGCGCGATGATGGTGCTTTCCCAGCTCGCCACCATGACCGCCGTAAGTACGGGCCTGGATCGCACGTCGAACAATCTCCTTTATCAGACCTGGCAAATCCTTTCGCACGTGGGCCAGGCGCATGTCGGCGCGGTGGCCATCAGCGCGTTTGTAATTGCCGCCGCGTTTGCGGCCGCGCATTTCGCACCGCATGCTCCTGCGCCTTTGATCGGCGTATGTGTCGCGGTGGCCGCCGCCGCGGCTTTCGGGATTCACGAGAAGGAGATCGGAAGGCTGCCGTTCGAGATCCCGCCCTTCGCGGGGTTCGCGTGGGCGCCGGGTGACGTGGTGCATGTGCTTCCCGCCGCCTTCGGCCTGGCATTCGTCAGCTCGGTCAATATTCTGATCACGTCGCGCGTGGTGGAACACTTCCGCGGGCGTCATAAGCACCTCAAGCGTTCCGATGCGGATGCCGAACTCGGCGCCTATGGCATCGCCAATGTGGTGGCCGGCATGTTCGCCGCCCCCATGAGCGTCGGCATTCCGGCGCGCAGCCTCGCCAGTGTCCGCTGCGGAGGTTCCACGCGGCTCTCCAACATTTTCCACGCGGTCTTCATACTCGGCTTTCTCGGCCTGGGTGGCCGATACATCGCGCGCATCCCCGTTGCGGCCCTGGCCGGGGTCACCGCATACATCGGCCTCAGGCTGCTGGAGTGGAGCACCTGGCGGCGCCTGCCGCGCATGCGGCGCGTGGAAGCCTCCGCGTTCCTGGCCACTGCGATCGCCGTACTGATAGTGAATGCAGTGCTGGCGGTGGGCCTGGGCTGCTCGCTGTATCTGGTGCGATATGTCTATCGCCGCTTCATTCATCCCGCCACCGCCCCCGCCGCGGATGAGATTGGCAAGGCTGCGGTCACCGGCTAGATGGTGCATCATGGGTGTGCCATAGTGCTTCCAAGCCACCACCAATGATGGCCATCACCTCAGCCCGGCCAATCTCGGTGTCAGCCCATCGGTTAAGGCCTTGAGCGAGAATCCACCGCATCTTCCGACGTAATTATACCCCGCCCCTTGATCTATTCCGGCATTGCGCCCACCCGGAAAGCCTCAACCAATGTGAGGAGTGTGACGCGAGTATCGGCGGCGGAATGCCGGGCGGCCTACTCCAGCAAATCCGATCTTCAGCTCCCTACATAATCGCGTTCTGCTGACTCACGACCGTCCAGACCCTGATCGGACAGGTGTCGTGGCGTAATTGCCCTCTGTAACCTTGTTTCCGGCAACTTCCATGCCGCTCAAAGCGCCCGATGACGCATTTAGAAATCCCTCTAACCGATTGGAAACGCTATCATACGGGAACCGGCATATCCCGAACCTCCGCGGTCCCCGTGCTATCCTCATCTCGGCAGAACCCAGCGTTGTTTCAGCCTGTACGGCCGTTCCTTGACATCCGAATATTAGGTAACTTCGATGTTACATCCCGCGAACCCAAACAAGGGAAATTACCATACGAACCCACCGCGAATCACTAACTCCCTTATTTGCAACAGACCTTCTAGCAATGCCCACACACTCATCGCGCGCGTCCCGGTTGCTGTCCTGGCTGGGGTCACTGCGTACATCGGCCTAAGCCTCGCGGAGTGGAGCATCTGCCGTCGCTGCCGCGGATGCGGCGCGTGGCGGTGGGAATCGACCGCTCGCTGGCTACAGTCGCCAGCTAAGCTCCCGGGACGCGTGCTAGTTGGTGATGTCGCTGGTGCGGCTTTCCTCGCGGATCGGCATATAGACTTCGTACCACTTCTTCTGCGCGGCGCTGTCGGCGTACTTCTTGAGGGCGTCCTCACTGGCGAACTCCATCACGATAACCTGGCTGTAACCGTCCGGAAGCTGCTTCTTGATGGGCTTGGTCCACACGCGTATGATTCCGGGATACTCGGAAGGCAGCGCTTCAGCGGCCTTGATGGCCTTGTCGATTTGCGCGGGCGTTGCGCCGGATTTCCATTGGATGCTGATCACATGGATCACCGTCTTCGGCTTGGTGTCGGCCGCAAAGAAGCTGCCCGCCAGCATGATGGCCGTGGCGCAGGCCCCCACGAACAATTTTCCGGTCATATTTCTCCTTACTGAATATTAGAACACGTGCAACGCCAAGCGCGCCGAATCGCCGGCTGCTGGGTTGTAATAGAGGTGATGGGTTCAATCGTCCTTATGGCCGCCCTGCTGGCGGCGCCCGGCCCGCTGGAGAACGCCCGCGACCGCCAGGACCGGGCCGCGCTTGAAAAACAGATCTCCGAGCTTTCGGCGGCCGCGCAAAAATCGCCCCACGACGCGGATGCGCAGTATCGCGTGGCGCTGGCGTCTTCGTATCTGGCCGAAGTCTCGCTCGAATTGCATGACAAGAGCCAGGCCCAGCGCGTGGCGGAATCCGGCATTCATGCTGCCGAGCGCGCCATCGTCATCAACTCCAGGAACGCCGAATACTATCGGGTGCTGGGTACGCTGTGCGGACAGGTGATTCCGGCTAGCGTGCTTTCCGCGTTCTCCTATGGCAAGCGCGCCCGCGACGCCATCGATAAGGCGCTGGAGCTGGATCCGAAATCGCCGCACGCGTACCTGGCCCGCGGCGTCGGCAACTACTATCTGCCGGATGCGCTCGGCGGCGGCGCGGCGCTGGCCATCCCGGATTTTCGGAAGGCCGCGGAACTGGAACCGGCCGCCGCCGAGCCATACCTATGGCTGGGACTTTCCTTGCGCAAAGAGCATCACAATGCCGAGGCGCGCCAGGCATTCGAGAAGGCCATGCGCCTGGACCCCGCGCGCATCTGGATCAAAGCGCAGTTGGAGAAGACGCCCGCGCAATGAAGAACCTCGCGCCGCTGGCGGGGATTCTGGCCATTACCGCGCTCACCTGGTTCCAGTTGCCGGGCCACACCTGGCTGCAACAAGATACCCAGATTTACGTCCCCATTCTGGAGCATCTGCGCGATCCGGCGGTGCTCGGCCGCGATATGCTGGCCACCCGCCCGCACGTGTCGTTCACTTTGTATGACGAGACCGCACGGGCGCTGGCGCATGTCACCGGCCTGGGCTTTCGCGAGGTGCTTGAGGGCCTGCAGATCGTCACGCGAATGCTGGGAATCTGGGGTCTGTACCTGATCGCCTCCGCGCTGGGGCTTTCGGCGCCGGCTGCGGTGCTGGTGGCGGGGATCGTCTCGCTAGGCGCTACCATTGCCGGGCCGGCGGTGCTCTCGTTTGAGATCGAGCCGGACCCGCGCGGGTTCGCCGTGCCACTGCTGTTTCTGGCGATCGGACTGGCCGCGCACGGCCGGGACTTCGCGTCCGGAATCGCCGGCTCGGCGGCGTTTCTGATGCATCCGCCGGCCGCAATTCCATTTTGGGGTGTATACTTCGTTTGGGCCGTCGCCCGCCGTAGACTTCTGGCTTTCATTCCCCTGACGGCCGCATGCATGGTGCTAGCCGCAGCCGCCTTCTTCCAGCAAGGCGCCCATGAAGCGCAGCTCTTCTTCTCCCGCATCCCTCCGGCGATCGAAAACCTGCAACGCCTGCGTGCACCCTATTCGTACATTTCCGAATGGTGGCGCGACTGGTTGCCGCACTATCTCGTTTTGTACGCCGCATCCGTGTTGGCGTACATGCGTCTGCGCAAGAGAGCGTCGCTCGATCTGCAATTCTTCCTCGTCGGACTTCCCCTGGTTGGCATCCTGAGCATCCCAGCTTCGTATATCCTTTTGGAGAAGATGAAGTGGGTGCTCCTGCCGCAAGTGCAGCCGATGCGCGCGCTGTTGTTCGTCACCGTCATCGCGCAGCTCTCCGCGGCCGCGGCGGGAATCGTGGCCGCGCAGTCCCGGCGCTATGCGGAAGGTTTCGCCTGGTTGGCGCTGGCATACCTGGTCCCTTTGAATACCAGCGTTACCGTCATGCCCGCCTGGAACGGCGCATTAGCGGCCGCGTTGCTGGCGGCCGGCGCAAGCTTCGCCGCATTCGCCGAGGCGCGCAAGTTCCGATGGAGCGCGGCGGCGTTGGGGGGCGTGGCCGTGGCGGCCTTCTTCCTAAGTACCACTCTGGGCGCAGTCCGCACGTATCCGCACCTCCACACTCCGGAGTTAGCGCAGCTTTCCGCCTGGGCGCGCGCATCCACGCCGGCCGACGCCGTATTTCTGTTCGCCGATGCGGGCAAACAACTGCAGCCGGGCATTTTCCGCAGCGAAGGTCTCCGCGCCGTTTACGTGGATTGGAAAGGCGGCGGGCAGGTCAACTATCTGATAGATCTGGGCCAGCGGTGGTGGACGCGCTGGCAGCAGGCCATGAGCGCCCCGTTCGACCAGCGGAGCGTCGCGCGCTACGGCCCCTTGGGTATCGACTACATCGTGTTGTCGCCGCGCGACCGCCTGCCGGACCGCGCCCCGGTGTTTGAGAATACGGCGTATCTGGTGTACGCACTATAAACGGCACATAGGCGACGCGGGCCGTGGGACCTGCGGGCCGATCGTCAATCGGCAACGACAGGCTAAAGCCCGTCCAGGCGAGCGGAGATTATCGCTCACTTCGATCGTATTTGCGCCGGCCACTTCAGAGTGCCCACAATCTCCGCCACATTCCCGATGCCCTGCTTCCGCAGGAACCGGCCCAACTCCCGCGCCACGCGCAGTGGCGAGTGGGGGTCCCAAAACGTGGCCGTGCCCACCTGCACTGCGCTGGCGCCGGCCACCAGAAATTCGGCGGCATCCTCACCGCTGGCGATCCCGCCCAGCCCGATCACCGGGATCTTCACCGCCTGCGCCGCCTGGTACACCAGGCGCAGCGCGATCGGCTTGATGGCCGGTCCCGAGAGCCCGCCGAAGCCCGCGCCCAGCCGCGGCTGGCGCGTACGCGCATCGATGGCCAACGCCACAAAGGTATTCACCAGCGAGATGGCATCCGCGCCGCTCTCCTCCGCCGCCCGCGCCAGAGGCTCGATGGCGGCCACGTTCGGCGACAACTTCACCATCAGCGGCCGCCGCGCCACGCGCTTCACTGCGCCGACCACCTCCGCCAGCAGCGCCGGATCGCTCGAAAAATAGATTCCGCCGTGTTGTGTGTTCGGGCAGGATACATTCAGTTCGTAGCCCGCCAGGCCCTCGGCTGATTCCAGCACGCGCACCACTTCCACGTAGTCTTCGGTCGAGTAGCCGAACACGTTGGCGAAGACCGCCGTCCGCAAGCGCGCCAGTCGCGGCAGCTTCTCGCGCACGAACGCGCGCACGCCGATGTTCTGCAGGCCGATCGAATTCAGCATGCCGGCCTGCGCTTCCCAGATGCGCGGAGGAGGATTCCCATCCATGGGCTCGCGCGACAAACCCTTCACCACCAGCCCGCCCAGCGCGTTCAGATCGGCCAGCCGCTCGAACTCCACGCCATAACCGAAAGTTCCCGAGGCCGCCAGCACTGGATTGCGGAGCGCGATGCCGCACAGCGAAATCGCCAGACGCGCATCGTCCGCGCTCATTTCGCGCGCTCTTCTTCGCCTTCCGCGTAGGCTTCCGCCAGCACCCTTCCGGTCGCGGAGGAAGGTGCGCCAATCCCGGCGGCGCGCGCCACGGTCGGCGCCAGGTCGACCGCCTCGATGGGATGCTCGATCAGCTTCTTGCCGAACTGCGGGCCATATAGAAACAGCGGCGTGCGCGTATCGTAGTTGTACAGTGAGCCATACGATACGCCGCGGCCGGCGCCGAAATCTTCCACGGCTTCCGGCGCATAGGACAGCATCACATCCCCGGAACGCAATTCGTGAAAGCTGTTTTCGAACCGCCGCCGCCACTCGCCGGTGTGCGAGCAATCTCCATCCGCGGTGTAATAACCGGCCACGCCCGGCTGCCGCAGGGCCAGTTCACCCGCCAGTTTGCGGGCGCCGCGCAACGGCGTGTTTTGCTTGCGCAGCGCGTCCAGCTTTAGGTAGAGGAACGGGTAGACGTACTTGTCCACGTAGCCGATCTTCGCCGCGCTCTTGTCGATCCAATCGGAAAGGCCCTTCCCAATCGCGTGCGCAAGGCCCTCACCGGAGATCGCCTTCTGCGAGCGCATGGCCGGATCCGGA
>Ga0209333_1000868_pt1 | contig 15623 bp, 11 predicted proteins | sample BlaSpr_A8_OM2_O3_FD_187982 | JGI IMG/M metagenome (GOLD analysis project Ga0209333, IMG submission 187982) | Forest soil microbial communities from Thunder Bay, Ontario, Canada - Black Spruce, Ontario site 2_A8_OM2_O3 (SPAdes) (version 2) | ecosystem: Environmental > Terrestrial > Soil > Boreal... | reverse complement strand
AAAGCAGCTGGAACGTGTCAGCGGAGAATCCGTCGACGGGAGCGTTCGGAATCCCGCAGGCCGTCCCCGGCGCCAAGATGTCCGCCGCCGGGCCGGACTGGCAGACCGACGCGGCGACGCAGATCCGCTGGGGCCTGGGTTACATCAGCACGGCCTATGGATCGCCGCGCAGCGCATGGGAGCACGAGGTCACGTACGGCTGGTACTGACCGGCCGCCAGTGAGGTCCGTGCCCGGCCAGCAACGTTGGTGGCCGGGCACGGGCCACGCCACGGCGGGCAGCGCAACCGATCGCAGCCGATTCCGCCGGCCTGCGCACACGATGTGTGGCGTGATCGCCGTTATGCTGGAGAATATTCTCTCAGCAGCCGTGGCGACAGGAGGACTTCCGGTGGAGTCGATCTTCGGTGACGTCGCGATCGGGCCGCAGCAGGTTCACAAGGTCCTCGGCAGGCACGTGCTGGACGATGGCTACAAGCTCGTCTACGACACCAGGGCCAGCCACGGATCGTGGATCGTTGACGCGCGGTCCGGCGAGGAGTACCTGGACCTCTACACGTTCTTCGCGTCAGCCCCGCTCGGGTCCAACCCGCGCGGGCTGGCCGACGACCCGGAGTTCATGGCCGTGCTCGCCGAGGCGGCGGCCAACAAGCCGGCGAACCCGGACATGTTCACCACGCACTACGCCGAGTTCGTTGAGACGTTCGTGCGGGTGCTCGGCGATCCGGCGCTGCCGCACCTGTTCTTCGTCGAGGGCGGCGCGCTCGCCGTGGAGAACGCGCTGAAGACGGCGTTCGACTGGAAGAGCCGGCGCAACGAGGCGGCGGGCCGGTCGCCCCGGCTAGGCGGCAAGGTGATGCACCTCACCCGCGCGTTCCACGGCCGGTCCGGGTACACGCTGTCGCTGACCAACACCGAGCCGATCAAGACCGACCGGTTCCCGAAGTTCGACTGGCCGAGGATCGAGGTCCCCGCGGCCCGGTTCCCGCTGGCCGACCACCTCGCCGAGGTGGAGCAGGCCGAGGCGCGGGCCCTCGCCCAGGCCAGGGCGGCCTTCGAGGCCGCGCCGCACGACATCGCGTGCTTCCTGGCCGAGCCGATCCAGGGCGAGGGCGGCGACAACCACATGCGGCCGGAGTTCCTGCGGGCGATGCAGGAGATGTGCCACACCTACGACGCGCTGTTCGTGCTCGACGAGGTGCAGACCGGCGTGGGCCTGACCGGCACCGCATGGGCCTACCAGCAGCTGGGCCTGCAGCCCGACGTGGTCGCGTTCGCCAAGAAGGTGCAGCTCGGCGGCATTATGGCCGGCCATCGCGTGGACGAGGTCAGCGATAACGTCTTCTCGGTCTCCGGCCGGGTCAACTCGACCTGGGGTGGCGGGCTCGCCGACATGGTCCGCTCCCGGCGTCTTCTGGAGATCATCGAGCGGGACGGGCTGATCGACCACGCCGCCAAGGCAGGAAACTGGCTGCTCGGCGAGCTGAAGGCGCTCGCGGAACGCCACCCGGAGCTGGCGTCGAACGTCCGCGGGCGCGGGCTCATGTGCGCGTTCGACCTGCCGAGCGGGCCGGCCCGCGACACCGCGGTGCGGATGCTGCTCGAGGAGCACGTCGTCGTGCTGCCCTGCGGGGAGCAGACGATACGGTTCCGGCCGCCCCTGGACGTCACCGAGAACGACCTCGCGTTCGGGCTGGCCGCATTCGACCGCGTGCTGGCCGCTCTTGCATAGCCTAACGGGCAGCCGACCAACAGAGGTAGGGACGCCGCAGATGGCTCAGACCGTTTCCGCCGTTATCGGCGGCAGCCCGGTGGAGGATGCTCCGGCCGGGCGGTTTTCCTCGACCAACCCGGCGCACCTGGATGAGGTGGTCGCCGACGTCGCGCTGGGCGACGCGCCGCTCCTGGTCACGGCCGCGCGGGCGGCGAGGCAGGCGCAGCGGGCGTGGGCGGCGGTGCCCGCGCCAATTCGCGGCCGGGCGATCGCGCACATCGGCCGGCTGGTCGAGGCCAACAAGGAGGAGCTGGCCCGCCTGGTCTCCCGGGAGATCGGCAAGCCGTACCCCGAAGCGCTCGGCGAGGTCCAGGAAATCATCGACACCTGCGACTTCTTCCTCGGCGAGGGCCGGCGGCTGTACGGCCAGACGGTGCCCAGCGAGATGCCGGACAAGCAGCTTTTCACGTTCCGCAACCCGGTCGGCGTGGTCGCGGTGATCACCGCGGGCAACTTCCCCGTCGCGGTTCCGTCCTGGTACATCGTGCCCGCGCTGCTGTGCGGCAACGCCGTGGTGTGGAAGCCGGCCGAGTACTCGGCGGCCGCCGCTGCCGCGTTCCACGAGCTGTTCTGCCGCGGCGGCGGGCTGCCGCCCGGGGTGTTCAACGTGGTCTACGCCGACGGGCAGCAGACCTACGCCGGGCTCGAGCAGGCGCTGGACGCCGGCCTGGTCGACAAGGTCGGCTTCACCGGCTCGACCGAGGTCGGCGCGCGGATCGGCGAGCTGGCAGGCAGGCACCTGCAGTCCGCGTGCCTGGAGCTCGGCGGTAAGAACCCCATGGTGGTGACGCCCAACGCCGACCTGGACCTCGCTGTCGAGGGTGCACTGTTCGCCGGGTTCGGCACGGCTGGCCAGCGCTGCACCTCGCTGGGCACCGTGATCTGCCACGAGTCCGTGCACGACGAGTTCCTGATCCGGTTCGACCTGGCCACGTCCGCGGCCGCGGTCGGGGATCCGTTCGCCGATGTCCTGTACGGGCCGATGCTGGACAGCCGGTTTGCAGAACGTTTCGAGAAGTACCTGGGCTGGATCGGCCCGGCCCACAAGGTCCTGGGATCAACCGGCATCGGGCGGATCACGCCGGCGAACCCGCGGGCTGGCTTCGTGGGAGACCCCGAGGCCGGCCTGTTCTACCACCCGACGATCGTCGACGGGGTTCGCCCCGGCGACGAGATCTTCGACCAGGAGACGTTCGGCCCGCTGGTCGGGGTCGCCACCTACCAGAGCCTGGACGAGGCCATCGAGCTCGCCAACGCCCCCGGCTACGGGCTGTCGTCGTCCGTGTACACGAACGATGCGCGGGAGGCGTTCTCGTTCCGGCAAGGCGTCTCGGCTGGCATGGTCAGCGTGAACAACTCCACGTCAGGGGCGGAAGCGCACCTTCCGTTCGGAGGCAACGGAAAGTCGGGCAATGGCTCCCGCCAGTCCGGCATCTGGGTGCTTGACCAGTTCACTCGCTGGCAGGCGCTCAATTGGGACTACTCCGGCAGACTGCAGAAGGCTCAGATGGACGTGGTCGAGCTCACGCCCGATCTAGAGTTCAGGTTGTGACCCCCGCACCCTTCATGATCCGCCGATGACGACGGCAGCCGATCTCGATCAGCATTTCATTCAGACCGTGGGCGGCCTGCCCGGTGGCCCGGCGCGTCCGTCCCGCCCGGACGGGGCAGCCCCGGTTCGCCCGGGCAGCAGCCTGACCGGCGACACGCTGCTGGCGATCTTCGACGCGCAGGCGCAGAGCCGGCACCTGGACTTCGCCGCGCGGTGGATGCAGCAGCAAGGACGTGGCTTCTACACGATCAGCTCGGCCGGCCACGAAGGCAACGCCGCGGTGGCAGCCGCGCTGCGGCCCAGCGACCCGGCGCTGCTGCACTACCGGTCCGGCGCGTTCTACTGCGCCCGCGCGCAGCAGGTGACCGGCGTCGACCCGGTCGCGGGCGTGCTGCTCGGTGTGGCCGCGTCAGCCGATGAGCCGATCGCGGGCGGGCGGCACAAGGTGATCGGCTCGGCGGAGCTGTCGGTGATCCCCACCACGTCGACGATCGCCTCGCACCTGCCGCGCGGGGTCGGGCTCGCGCTGGGCATCGGCCGGGCGGTGAAGCTGAAGGTGGACTGCCGCTGGCCGCGCGACGCGGTGACCGTCGTCTCGTTCGGCGACGCGTCGGTCAACCACTCCACCGCCGTCGGCGCGATCAACGCCGCCTGCTACACCGCCTACCAGGGCATCCCGGTGCCGCTGCTGCTGGTCTGCGAGGACAACGGGATCGGGATCAGCGTGCCGACCCCGCGCGGGTGGGTGGCGGCCACCTACCGCGACCGGCCCGGCCTGGAGTACCTGGCCGCCGACGGGTGCGATCCGGTCGCGGCCTACGACGCGGCCGTGACCGCGGCCGCCACGGCGCGGATGAAGCGGCGGCCGGTGTTCCTGCACCTGTCGATGGTCCGCTTTCTCGGCCACGCGGGCAGCGACGCGGAGTCGGCGTACCGGTCGTCCGCCGAGCAGGCCGCCGACCTGGACCGTGACCCGCTGGTGGCAACGGCGGCCACCGCGGTCGAGTCCGGCCTGCTGACCCCGGGCGAGGCCGTGGCGCGCTACGTCGCGATCGGCGGCCTGGTGCACGAAGCGGCCGAGCAGGCGCTGGGCAGCCGGCCGCTGGACAGTGCAGCCGAGGTGATGTCGGCGCTGGCCCCGCGCCACCCGGACCGGGTCGCCGAGCGGGCGCGGCGGGGGCCGTCGGCCTGGTCAGGCCAGACCGTGTCCACCGAGCCGGTCACGCTGGCCCAGGCGGTCAACCTGGCGCTGGCCGAACTTCTGGACGCGGAACCCGGCATGTGCGTGTTCGGGGAGGACGTGGGGCGCAAGGGCGGCGTCTACGGCGTGACCAAGGGGCTGCAGCGCCGGTTCGGGCCCGCCCGGGTCTTCGACACCCTGCTCGACGAGCAGTCGATCCTCGGGCTGGCCCTCGGCGGCGGGCTGGCCGGCCTGCTCCCGGTGCCGGAGATCCAGTACCTGGCCTACCTGCACAACGCCGCGGACCAGATCCGGGGCGAGGCTGCCACCCAGCAGTTCTTCTCGTCCGGTCAGTTCCGCAACCCGATGGTGGTGCGGGTGGCCGGGCTGGCGTACCAGAAGGGCTTCGGCGGCCACTTCCACAACGACAACGCGGTCGGGGCGCTGCGCGACATCCCCGGGCTGGTCCTCGCCTGCCCGTCGCGGCCCGATGACGCGGCGGCGATGCTGCGGACCTGCGTGGCCGTGGCCGCCGTGGACGGCTCGGTGTGTGTGTTCCTGGAGCCGATCGCGCTGTACCACACCCGCGACCTGCACAACGACGGCGACGGTGGATGGCTGGCGCCGTACCCCCGGCCGGACGCGCACGTGCCCCTGGGCCGGGCCCGCACCTACGGCGAGGGTCGCGATCTCACGATCGTCACGTTCGGCAACGGGCTGCGGATGAGCCTGCGGGTCGGCAGGCGGCTGGCCATCCGGGGGATCGGCGCCCGGGTCGTCGACCTCCGCTGGCTTGCCCCGCTGCCGGCCGAGGACGTACTGCACGAGGCGCGGGCGACCGGCCGGGTGCTGATCGTAGACGAGACCAGGCGCTCCGGCGGGGTCTCCGAGGGCATCGTCGCCGCGCTCGTCGACGCCGGCTACCGGGGCACGATTTCCCGGGTGACCAGCGAGGACAGCTTCGTGCCGCTCGGCCAGGCGGCCGACGCGGTGCTGCTGGACGAGGCCACGATCGAGAAGGCCGCCGTCGACCTCGTTCAGGCCAGCGGCTGACCGGCGGCCACGGATCGGCGGCTACCCGCCGCCTTGCTGGGTGCTGACGCCAAAGCCGGCGCTGAAGCCCACATAGCCACCGGTCACGACGATCGCCGCGAGCAAGATGACCACGATGAGTAACAGCGCCGCCTTGACGCGCCGGTGCGCCAGGAGCGCGTTGCGGAGCCCCTGATCGCCAGGAAGAGGAGCGCCAGCGTAAACAAGATGCCGACGAACGGGCCCATCACACATCACCTCGGGAGGGTTCGCGCCGCTGCGGATCGGTCAGGCGTACCGGCGCAGGGTGAGGCGCCGGGTGCCATCGGTTTCGGACTCGTCGGTGACGATCTCGTAGCCGTGGTCCTCGGCGTACTTCAGCGCGGCCGCGTGGCCGTACGCCTGGGTCAGCTTGGGCAGCCACTGCGAGCCAAACCTGTGCTCGAGTGAGGAGTCCATGATCGCTTCGAACGAGCCGTCGCCGGTGCGGGCGAAGCCGAGGTCGGAGAGGCTGCTCTGCGGGAGGGATCCGCGCCGGACGATCACCTCCGCGTGGCGCGTCGCGCCTCCCCAGCCGTGCAGCCGGGCCGGCGTCTCGTGCACCTCGACGTCGCGGCAGCCCGTTTCCCTCAGCGCGGCGGCCAGCAGGCCGGCGTCGCGCAGCGTGGTGCGGACCCGGGTGAAGTGGGACATCGGCCGTTCCTTTCGGTGAACGTGGCGGTCAGGCGAGCCGGACCACGGGCTGGCGGTCCAGCACCCAGGTCTTGTGCACCAGGTCGAACGCTGAGACGGTCAGGCGCTTCTGCGCGTCGATGCGGAAGTCGAGGCGAAACCGGTCGGCCCCGGCGGCCGCGGGCGGGTCGGCGTCGAGGAACGTGGGGCTGTCCTCGTTCAGCCACAGCGACGCGTGTTCCTGCCGCTGCTGCGCGCCGACCGTCACGGTGCGCGCCCCGCCGTCGGCGTCGAACATGATCTCCAGGCCGGCGCTGGCGTCCCGGTAGGTGGCGTGCGCGAGCTCGTAGATCGCGATGCCGAGACGGCGCTGCTCGCTGTGGATGGCCTTGATCGTCAGCGACCTGACCGGCTCCGGCGTGGGGTACGCCGTGCCGGCCTGGACCAGGGGCTCGAACTCGTACCCGCCGCTCATCGCGCCGACATGCCGGATCGCGTAGTCGTGCTGGATGTGGTCGTGCAGCTCCTGGCCGCCCGCGATGCCGGCCGCCCCGGCGGCGACCGCCTCCAGCGGCCGGTCCAGGTGCACGATCGCCGGGTCGAACTGCATCCGCAGCAGGTCCTGCACGGCCGGGATCAGGCTGCTGCCGCCGACCAGGAACACGGCGGTGATCACGTCGGCCGGGTATCCCCGCGCGGCCGCGGCGTCCAGGGCCTTGCGCAGGCCCCGGCCCGCCCGGCCCAGGATGTCTTTTTCCCGCAGCAGCCGCTCGAACTCGGCCCGGGTGATCCGGGCCCGGTACCTGGCGCCGGTCACCGGATCGGTGGCCTCGATCACCGCCCGGTCCCGGCCGGTCAGGGTCACCTTCCCGGCCTCGGCGGAGACCAGCAGCCTGCGGAACACCCGGTTCCACGCGACCGCGTCGCCGGGCGCCAGCCCGGCCTGCGCGGCGGCCCACTCGGCGAGCAGCGCGTCGATGTGATTGCCGCCCAGGTCAAGCCCGGCCTTGGCGATCGTGCGGACCCCCGCCCCGGCCCCCGCCGCGTCCGGTTCCTGTACCCGGACTACGGAAATGTCCAGCGTCCCCGCGCCGAAATCGAACACACAGAACGGGTCGCCCGGGCTCATTCTGGCCTGGTAGCCCACTGCGGCCGCGGTGGCCTCGTCCACCACCCGCAGTCGCGCGGCACCCAGGCCGTCACCCACCTCGCGGACCAGCCAGTCCCGGTAGGCGTCGAAGGTTTCGACCGGTGCGGTGGCGACGATCTCCAGGTCGTCGGCGCCAACGGCCAGCACGGCCAGCGCGGTGACGTCACCGAGGAACTGGGTCGCCGCCTCCCGTCCGGTGATCTTGCGGTCGCCCACCGTCCGCGGGATGTCCACGGCCCGGCCGGTGACATGGCTCTTGGCCGACTGGAACACCGTCACCCCGGGGTGGCCGAGCAGGTCCGGCCGGGTCGCGACCTGGGCGCCGACCCAGCGGCGGCCCCCGTCGTGGGCGTAGGCGATCAGCGAGGGCACCACCCGCTGGGTCACGCCGTCGCCGGCCTCGCGGACCAGGTCGATGCCATCCAGCGGCACCGGCTCGCCGCGGCCGGAGTCCTCGTCCCACCGGGCTACCACCGTGTTCGCGGCCCCGAAGTCGATGCCGATGCGGACCGTCACCCGCGTCCTCCGATCCCACGGGAGATGCCGATTTCATCATCTCCGATATTCCGAGCACTCCTGCCAATCCCGACATCAGCCCCGAAACGGTGCTCCAGGCAGGCCCGCAGCAGGCTGGCCACCTCGGCGAGCTCCGGGCCGGCGTCAAGCGCTCCGGCCGTTTCCAGGGTGTGCAGGTCACCGGGGCGGGCGTCGGCCAGCGGCCGGGCCAGCAACGCGGCGATCTCGCAACGTGCCGGGTCGTATATTTCGACCTCGCGACCGCCGTACCTGGGCTGGAGCGCGACGCGGGCGCCGTCGGGTGAGATCCCTGCCAGCCACGTGAGCGGCAGTCCCGGCGAGGGCTCGGCGGGTGTGAGGTCGAGTGCATTCAGCCAGGTGGCTGCCGGGAGATGACCTCCCGTGAGGGCCAGCTTCTTCGTGCGCGGCAGCGACTTCAACGGGCCGGTGCAGGCTGCCATGGCCTCGACGGCAAGGTCTGGTCCCACCCGCCAGGAGCAGAGTCCCCGGTCGTTGAAGAAACTGGTGAGCAGCCGGTCCGGCCCGCAGAACACCAGGTCATACGACCTGCCGGGCACGCAGACGGCGTCGCTGCTGGCGCGGCCGATCATCTGGAAGCCGGCGTCGAGGACGGTCAGATCGAGCCGTGAACCCGGCCGTCCGGTCAGGATGGCCAGGCGCCCGCTAGCGGGGTCGCTGGCCAGCGCGCAGATCTCGGCGGTACCGGCCTGGCCGAGTCCGGGAGGCACTGGGAGCACGAGGTCGCGCAACTTCGGCCCTGCGGCCGTGCCCAATCGGAGGCGTTTGCGATCGGCGACGATGAAACCGCCCAGAGCAGGCACCAGCCATCGGGGAAGTTGGCCCCCGGCGGTCTCCCATGCAGACCTCCAGACAATGCCGCGGTTTCCGCGGGCCCGGTCCGTGGCGACCACGCGATAGTGCACGCTGTCCCGCCCGCGGGAAGACTCAGCATGGATGACCACGTCACCCAGGTGCACCGGATGCCACGGAAGGTACGACCTCCTCGGCGCCATCACGCCGCCCTCCCCGTCATCGCACCGGTGCTCGAGGCCGGGCTGCCCGCTCGGCAGCGCATAGGACGTGATAGTCATCGGCGCCACGTCGCACATCGCCACCACCTCCGAGTTGTCCGGAGCGAAGTGCAGGCTGCAGAGTCTCCCGCGCACCTTGATGCGGGCGATTGGGCCGCTCGCTGCGACGGCTGCGATCGTTTCCGGGCGGGCGTGCGCGAGCTTCTCGAACAGCGCCCGCTCGCGTTGGTCGCGCGGCCGCCAGCCGTCGCCGGACAGCCGGGTCGCGGTCACCGCCTCGGCCAGCGGGAGTTCCTTGGCCAGCCGCCACAGCCCGGCCCAGTCGCGGTGGTCGGCCAGCTGGCGGGCCAGGTAGCGGCGTTCCTCGCCGGCCTGCGGCGCGACGCGGTCCCGGTCCCTGGCCACGAGCACCGCACGGGCCAGGTCCAGGTCGCCGGCCTCGGCCAGCGCCTCCCGCACCGCGGCGCGGGCCGGCTCCTCGGCGGCCCGGTAGGCGGCGGCAAGAAGGGTGCCGTCGGGGTCGGCTGCACGGTGCTGTGCGGCCTGGCCGGTGAGCACATGAAACAGCGCCCGCGGCCCATCCTGCTCGGGCGCAAGGCCGTGGCGGGCGCAGAACGCCCCGAGCAGGGCCCGCTGGCCGGCCGGGCGGCCCGGGTCGGCCGCCGCCGCGAGCACGTCCGCGGCCAGCGCAGACGGCGCTCGCCACCGCGACAGCAGCTTCCACGTTTCCTCGTCGGGAGCGCGCAGCCACGACCGGTACACCGCGCTGATCGCGCTGCGGTCACCGCCGTCGGCTGCCGCGGCCAGGATCCGCCAGGCTCTGCGGGCCAGCGGCCCACGGCTCCCGTCGCCGCGCCGCCGCTGTGCCCGCCGCGCCAGCCGCAGCGCCCGCTGCTGCGGCATCGCCCGCTGGCCGGCCCCCGGCCCGCGCGTGCCCGTCCGTTCCTGGTTCAGCACGGCCGGTCACCGCCTGCGGCCAGGCCGATGTCGTCGTGGCCCGGGACAGGCGCGGCGGTGCCGACCCGGACCTCCGTGCCGAACCCGAACCCGAGCCCGGCACGGAGCAGGTCGAGCAGGGGGCGCGCTTCGGGAGCAAGCGCAGGATCAGCGAGCGCCGCCGTGACGGCGGCCAGGTCCGCCGGTACCCACTCGGCGGGCCGCCGGTCCGCGATCGCGATCACTGGTTGGCGCCCCGGGAACACGTCGGCGAATCCCCTGCCGGCGGTCACCCAGGCCGTGTTGCCCGCCGAGTTCCACTGCATCGTCACATACTCGCCGGAACCGGGAAAGCCCAACGGCAGGCTGGCATCCCGGCCCGTCCCGCGTCCGCTCGTCCCGGTCTGCTGCAGCGTCGCCGCGTCAAGGACGTGCACAGTGCCGTTGCCCAGCACGCAGATGCGGCCGTCACCGGGGACGATGACAGGAGCGCGGACATCGGGGATCGCTGCAGCGGGGCACTGCGCCCAGGTCTTGCCAAACTCCCACAGCCGTACGTGGCGGGTTTCCTCGTCGCCTTCGGCGAGCACTAGGCGGTCGGGGTCAAGAAACCGAATTCCCCAGGGCATCCTGGCGTGCGTTGCGCTGGCGAGCTTCTGCCCAGAGTTTGTGTCATATACCTCCCATCCCGGCGCGATGTCGCCACCGGCGTTGGCCAGGAATCCGGCGATGGCGATCCGGCCACCCGGCTCGACATCGACCAGCGGGAGGCCGCACACGTTGTCCGCCGGGCGAAGCGAGATCGGCATCCGCCGGGCAAGCCTGCCGTCGCCGTGGCAGAACGCCACGAACTTCTCGCACACGATGGCAAAGCCACCGGGCGGGTCGAAGCAGGGCGCCAGCCCGCAGATCACCGACCCGCCCAGCGCGGCCTGCAAGTCGGCCAGCGGTTCGAAACCGGCATCGCGGTAGCGCAGCAGCATCGCGTCCGGGTGGCGCGCTGGTCGGCCGACACAGGCCACGATCAGCGCTTCACCGGCGAACGCCAGCGACATCTGCAGCGGCACTAGGGAGCTGGGCGGCAGCTCGTGCCTGACTGGCTCGTGCCGCACCCGGTAACCGGCCGCGTAGCACGGCACTTCGTGGACGCTGATCGTGGCGCCGTTGCGTACCGACCCTGATCGCACCAGCGCCAGCAGCCGGGCGTCGGCCGAGACCGCACCGCCCCAGAGGCTGTGTGGGGCCGCGAACTGAACCCGGACCGTGCTCCAGGCGAGCGCGTCACGGGCGTGGGCAAGCTCGCCGGGATCGGCGCAGGCGAGCCGGCCGAAAAGGGTCCGCTCCGACTCGCTCCCCGGGTGCCACCCGCCGCCGAACCGCCGCACCGCGGCGACCGCGTCGGTCAGCGGGAGCTGCATCACGAGCTGCCACAGCCGACTCCAGTCCGACCGGCAGGCCAGCTGCCGGATCAGGTACTCGGTCTCCTCGCTGGCCCGCGGCAGGGTCTTGGCCCGCTGGCCCGCGTTCGCGACGGCCCAGATCAGGTCCGCGTCGCCGGCATCGGCCAGCGCCTCGCGAACCGCGGCGCGCGTGGCCAGGTCCGCGCCCTGGTAGGCAGCGGCGAGCAGCCGCCCGTCCGGGTCGGCCGCCCGGTGCTGTGCGGGCTGGCCGGTCACCAGGTAGAACAGGGCTCGCCGCACCGGGTCGTCGGGAGCCAGGCTGTGGCGGAGGCAGAACTCGCCGATGGCCGTCCGCGCCGCCGGGTCCCGGCCCGGTTCCGTGGCCGCCGCGAAGACCGCACTGGCCAAGGCTGTCGGCTTTCGCCACCGGGTCAGTGCTTCCCACAGCTCATCGCCGGGCTCATGCAGCCACGCCTGCCATACGGCATCGACCGCATTGTAGTCGCCGCGATCAGCGTGAGCGGTCAGCACCCGCCAGGCCCGGCGCGCCCGCGCCCCCCGGCCGCCGTCCGCGCGCCGCCGGGCCGCCCGCCGGGTCAGCGCTTGCGCCCGCCTTTCGCTCAGCACGGCTTGGCTCAGCCCAGTTCGAGCCGGACCTGCGCCTGCTCGGCCAGGGCGGCCTCGGCGAACGATGCGGACTGGGCCCGCCCCTCCCGCAGCCACGCGCGGAGATGCTCGATGACCTCGCGCTGGGACCGGCTCAGCGGCACGGTGCGGCCGGTTGCCGCGGTGATGTCCGCGGTGTGCACGTCGCGGCCTTCGGCGAAGGCCTGGTACATGGCGTCGATGATGGCCTGCTCGAGCTCGGCCCCGGTGTACCCGTCGCTGACCTGGGCGAGGTGGTAGATGTCGAAGGCGGCCGGGTCGCGGCGGCGCTTGCGCAGGTGCACCGCGATGATCTCGCGCCGCTCCGGCTCGGTGGGCAGGTCGAGGAAGAACACCTCGTCGAACCGGCCGCGCCGCATGGCCTCCGGGGGCAGCGCCGTGACGTCGTTGGCCGTGGCGACCACGAACACCGGGTCGGTCTTCTCCTGCATCCAGGTCAGGATCGTGCCGAACACCCGGCGCGAGGTGCCGCCGTCCAGGTCGCCGGTGCCGAACCCCTTTTCCATCTCGTCAATCCACAGCACGCACGGGGCCACCGTCTCGGCGAGCTGCAGCGCGCGGCGCACCCGCTCCTCGGACTCGCCGACCAGGGAGCCGAACAGCGCGCCCACGTCCAGCCGCAGCAGCGGCATCCGCCACAGCCCGCCGATCATCTTCGCGGTGAGGCTCTTGCCGGTCCCGGGGATGCCGATCAGGGCCAGGCCCTTGGGCGCGGGCAGCCCGTAGGCGGCGGCCTCGCTGCCGAACGCGCGTTCCCGCAGGTTCAGCCACTTCTTCAGCGCGTCCAGGCCGCCGACGTCGTCGAGGGTCTCGTCGGCGGCGTAGAACTCCAGCGCCCGGCTCTCCTTGATCACCGCCTTCTTCTCGGACAGCACCGCGTCGATGTCCCGGTCGTCGAGCACCTCGTCGCGGACGATCGCTTTGGCGAACGCCCGCTTGGCCTGGGCGGCGGTGAGCCCGAGTGCGGCCTGCGCCAGCCGCACCCGGCCGTGCTCGGTGAGCTGCGACCGGATGCCCTTGGTGGTCTTGACCAGGTCGTCGAGTTCCCGGCGCAGCGACTCCTCGTCCGGCAGCGGCATCTCCAAGATCACCGCTTCGTCGCGCAGCTCGGCCGGAACCGAACGGGACGGGGTGGTGACGACGAGCGAGGACCCGGTGTACACGAGTTGCTGGGCGAGGTTGCGCAGCTTGCGGCGCACCCGCGGATCCTTGGCCCAGAACTCGTGGAAGTCTTTCAGCACGTACAGGTCGCGCCGGTCGGGCGCCTTGGCCGCCCGCTCCCTGACCTTATCCAGCGCCGTGACCGGGTCGGCGGCGTCCGGCATCTGGTCCCCGGCCTTCGAGCTGAACCGGTCGGCGATGTCCCACACGATCAGGTCGGAGCGCGGGTCGCGGCCGCGCCGCACCTCGTCGAGGACCGCGAGCGCGCGCTGTTCCTCGACGGTGACCAGGACGATCAGCGCCACCCGTGCCCGCAGATAGAGCCGGATCTCCTCTTCGGTGGTCACGAGAACCCTCCCACGGGAAGGCCGGTCACGGTGACCGTGCCGCCCGGCGCGACGGTGATCTCCACGTCGGGAACTGCCGCGAAGTCCTCCACGCGGTACCTGCCGGTGCGCGCCCAGTACACCTTGTTGTCCGATCCCCGCAGCCCGGTCCCGAGATGGCGGAGCGCGTTGTACCGGCCCGCGATCACCATGTCCGCGGCAGCGACGGCCGCTGCCCGCCGGGCGTCCGCCTCGACTTCCGCCCGCGTGAACCCGGTCAGGATGATGATGCCCAGGTCACTGCCGGCCTTGATGTGCGCGCAGAACGCCGCGACCGCGGCCGGCTGCTGCAGCGGCTCGCCGCCGGTTAACGTGACCCCTTCGATCCCCGGCTCGGCCAGGGCGGCCGCGGCGAGCTCGACCGCCAGCCGCCGCTGTGCGGGGCCGCCCGCGCTGTGAGTGGCCGGGTTGAAACATCCGCTGCAGCCCAGCGTGCAGCCCTGGCTCCAGATGGTGTACCGCGTCCCCGGGCCGTTGGCCATGCTGCGCGGCATGACCGAATGCACGAACCAGGACACGCCCGCGGGCCGGGCCCGTGCCGTGCTCAGTGCCACAGCCTGTCCTGCTGGCGCTGCTCGACATCCTGGTAGGCCTCGGCCGTCAGCTCCTGCGACTCAACCTCGCCGCCGGCCAGCCGCACCAGGTCCTCGGTCTCGCTGACGCAGTCCATGCCGGGGACGCCGCTGACGTGCATCTCCAGCTTGCCGTCCGGGCCGATCGTTATCTCGACAATTTCTTCAGCCATTCCCGGGCTCCCCAGGTAGCCCCCCCGGACGACCATTGAACGCGTGCCGCACGGCCACGGTTCACGTCCCACTATCAGGCCCAAGCGCACTGCGGGGCAAGCCCGGAACAACCGGGCCAGGTTTAGCCAGGTCGCGGGTGGCTGACCGGGGATAGCGCTCAAGCCCGGGCGGCACGGTTTGGGCGCGGGGTGGCGAGGTCAGAACTCGCGCTCCAGCTCGAGCAGCCGCATCGCGACGAGCTCGTTGGTCACCAGGACGTCGGCGAACTTGCCGTGCAGCGCGCCGAGGATCGCCTCGGCCTTGTGCAGCCCGCCGGCCACGGCCACCACCTTCGGGATCCGGCGCAGGTCGGCGAGCTCGATCCCGATCCGGCGTTCGTGGATCGGCAGGTCGACCACGTTGCCGCTGGCGTTGAAGAACTGCCCGAGGATGTCACCGACCACACCCATCTCGCGCAGCCGCCGGGCGTCGGCCTTGGTCAGGTATCCCATCTGCACGATCGTCGAGTCGGGCGCCGGGGTGCCGACGCCGACCAGCGCCTGCTCGACGCTGCAGGCCTGCTTCAGCACCTGCTGGATGGTCGGCTCCGCCCGCAGCGCGGCCGCTAGCGACGGCGTCGACGCGACGATCGGTGAGGGGATGACCGTGGCGGTCGTCACCTCGGTCTCGCCGGCCGCGTCGCCCTTGGAGGACAGGATCGTCTGCAGGTACCCGTCCACCCCGCCGGTCAGCGTGACCATGTGCACCGGCCCGACCGCGCCGAAGTTGGCGGCCGCGATGACCCGCGACACGGTCTCGCCCCAGCCGACGCCGAGGCTGCCGCCGGGCCGCAGGTGGGTGCTCATGAACTGTGCCCCGCCCAGCCCGAGCCTGGCGTTCAGCACGTGATGGTCCGCGGGCTCGCGTTCGTGGTCCGGGACCACCAGCGCCTCGGCCAGGCCGAAGGTCCGGCGCAGCTGCCCGCTCAGCTCGAACGCGTCAAGGTGCTCGGCGTTGAGGTTGATCGAGACCAGCCCGACCCGGCGGGCCCGCTCCAGCATCCGGCCGACCGATGCGCGGGAGACCGAGAGCCGCCTGGCGATCTCATCCTGAGTGAGCTCGTCCTTGTAGTAGAACCAGGCCACCCGGAGCAGCAGCTCCTCCGGGCCCCGCCGGCCTGCCTCGGCTACACCGATGCCCTCCGGATGGCCAGCGGCCCGCCGCGCCACCGCTGGTCACCCCCGCTGCAGCGAGGTCAGGAAGCCGCTATGGCCCGGCCCGCGCGGAAACACTGGCCAGACGTTGACGACCTGTCCGCCGCTGACCGCGAAGATCACGTCGTACAGGTTCACCGTGGTGGGCGCGTACCCGCTGACCAGCTGTACCCGGTCGCCGACGCCGGCCTCGAACCGTTCGTCGACG
>Ga0209333_1000866_pt1 | contig 15627 bp, 9 predicted proteins | sample BlaSpr_A8_OM2_O3_FD_187982 | JGI IMG/M metagenome (GOLD analysis project Ga0209333, IMG submission 187982) | Forest soil microbial communities from Thunder Bay, Ontario, Canada - Black Spruce, Ontario site 2_A8_OM2_O3 (SPAdes) (version 2) | ecosystem: Environmental > Terrestrial > Soil > Boreal... | reverse complement strand
CCTGTCTGAGCTAGCAGCCCGCATCGCCGCCGCCCGCGCGCGCGGCACGGCCCGTATCCTGATGATGGGCGCGCACCTGCTGCGCGCCGGAGTAAGCCGCCAGATCATCGACCTGATCGAGCGGGGATACCTCGATCATATCGCCATGAATGGCGCGGGCGTCATCCACGATTACGAATTGGCGCGTATCGGCGCCACCACCGAGAGCGTGGCGCGCTACATCCGCACGGGCGAGTTCGGCTTGTGGCGGGAAACCGGCGAGCTGAACGATTGGGTGCGGGAAGCCGCGGCCACCGGCCTGGGCCTTGGCGAAAACGCCGGCCGGCGCGTTGCGGAGAGCGATTACCCGCACCGCGATCTGAGCGTGCTGGCCGCCGCTTGGCGCCGTTCCGTGCCTGTGACCGTGCACGTCGGTATCGGATACGATATCCTGCATGAGCATCCCAATTGCGATGGCGCGGCGTTCGGCGCGGCCAGTTACCGCGACTTTCTGATCTTCGCGCGCTCCATCGAACGCCTGGAAGGCGGCGTGCTGCTGAGCTTCGGCTCGGCCATCATGGCGCCCGAAGTTTACCTGAAAGCGTTGGCTATGGCGCGCAACGTGGCGCACCAGGAAGGCCGCACCATCCGCGACTTCGCCACCGGCGTTTTCGATCTCGTACCCATTGAATGCGCCAGCGGCGGCTTTAAACAGGAGCTTCCGAAGACGGATCCCGGCTATTATTTCCGGCCGCACAAGACGCTGCTGGTGCGCACCGTGGCCGACGGGGGCGCCAGCTTTTATTTCCGCGGCGATCATCGCGCGACGTTCCCGGCCCTGCGCCGCGCCATTCTCGACCAGCCATGACAACCGCGGAAATCCTCGCTCAATTCCCGAAGCTTTCGGCGCTGGTGGTGGGGGATATCTGCCTGGACCGCTGGTGCACTTACGATCCGGCGGCGTCGGAGCCATCGCGCGAAACCGGCATCCCGCGCATCGGCGTAGTGCACACCGAGGTCACGCCCGGCGCGGGCGGTACAGTCGCCAACAATCTGGTGGCGCTGGGCGCCGGCCGGGTCGCGGTGCTGGGCGCGATCAGGCAGGACGGATTCGGCTCGGAGCTTGTGCAGGCGCTGGAAGCGCGCGGCGTCTCATCGGAGTTGTGCGTGCGCACGTCGGCGATACAGACGTTCACGTATACCAAGGCAATCAACGCGCGCACCGGCATTGAAGACCAGCCCCGCATGGATTTCATCAACATTACGCCGCTGCCGCCGGATGTGGAACGGCGAATTCTCGACCATTTTCAGATGGCGGTGGATTCGTTCGACGTCGTCCTGATTGCCGACCAAGCCGAAACCAGCCAAGGCGGCGTCATCACACCGGCAGTGCGCGAACTGCTTGCCGAGCTTGCACCGCAATATCCCGAGCGCGTTTTCTTCGCCGATTCGCGCGCCCGCATCCACCTGTTCCGCCACGTGATCCTCAAACCAAACCGGCAGGAGGCCGAGCGCGCCTGCCACGAACTGTTCGGCCGCATGGACTATCCTGCGCTGCTGCGCCATACGCAAGCGCCGCTGGTTTTCGTGACGCACGGCCCGGACGGCGTGCTGGTGGTCGACAAATCCGGCGAGGCATGGGTCCGTGGCCGCCCCGTCGCCAGTCCGGTGGATATCTGTGGCGCGGGCGACAGCTTTTCCGCGGGCGCATCGCTTGCCCTCCGCGTCACAGGCTCGCCCGAGGAGGCCGCGCGTTTCGGTAACCTGGTGGCTTCCATCACGATCATGAAGAAAGGAACCGGCACGGCCTCACCCGAGGAGGTTCTGGCAGCCCATGCGCGACAGACGAACGCTGGCGATTGACGTCGGCGGCACCAAGTTCTCCATCGCGGCATTCGACGGCGACCGTATGGTGCGCCGTGAATCCCACCGCACCGACGCCGAAGGCGGCCGCGACTGGATGCTAGAGCATATCGCGGCCATCGCGCGTGCGTGGCAGCGGGAAACGCCCGCGGATCGCTGCGGCATCGGCTTCGGCGGTCCGGTGATCTTCGAGGAGCAGCGCGTGGCGCTCTCCACGCACGTGGGCGGGTGGCGCGACTTCCGGCTCACGGAATGGGTGCGCGACCTGCTGGGCGTGCCCGCCATCATGGATAACGACGCCAACGCCGGTGCGCTGGGCGAGGCCCGCTTCGGCGCCGGACGCGGCTACACGCCGCTGTTCTACATGACGCTTTCCACCGGCATCGGCGGCGGCATCTACGAAGACGGCCGCATCTGGCGCGGGGCCGATTCTTACGGCGGCGAGATTGGGCACCTGACCATCCGGCCCGACGGTCCCGAATGCCTCTGCGGCTGGCGCGGCTGTTTCGAGCGCATGTGCAGCGGCCTGTGGTTGGCCCGCGATTACGGCAAGACCGCGGAGGAACTGATGCGCGATCCCGCGTTCGTCGGCCGCTACGTGGTGGATCTGGCGTTGGGACTGAAGGCCTGCATCATGTTGTTGAACCCCGCCCGGATTGTCATTGGCGGCGGTATTGGCAAGGCCGGCGACCGGCTATTCGAACCGCTGCGCACCGAATTGCGGCGGCAAATCACCGACTGGTCCGGGGCGCGCATTGATGTCGTGCCCGCGTCGCTGGGCGACGACAGCGTTCTATACGGCGCGCTGGCGCTGGCGGAGGGGCTGGCCGATGGGTGATGGTTGTGGGTAGTCTGCGCTAGAGTGCGGTCCCGAGCGGCAATAGCCGATCTTGTAGCCTCCAGAGAATGGGCGGTGCTACAATGCGGGGCGTGGTCGCCAGGCTGTGCCCTGTCGCACAAAGCATCCACGACCGGCCTTCTTGCCGTAGCAAATTGAGGTATCTGATCTTGAGGTTTTTCTCGTGGAACTGAAGACCCATTCAACGGTGCTCCCACCCCTCCGGCTACGGGCATTCCGCGCTACGCTCCAATGTCTTTGCATGACGCTACTGCTTCTGAGCGTCTCTAGGGCAGTGCTGGCGCAGTACGTCAGCTTGACGGAGTACCCGACACCAACCGCCAGCGCTTCCATGGGATCCATCGTAACGGGACCGGATGGGGCCCTGTGGTTTACGGAGGCCGATGTCAACAAAATTGGGCGGGTGACCACCGCCGGAGCGATCACTGAGTACCCCACCCCAACCCCAGACTCGGGTCCCGCAGGCATGACAGCGGGGCCGGACGGAGCACTGTGGTTTACTGAGCCTAGCGCCAACCAAATCGGGCGGATCACCGCGTCTGGGGCGATCACGGAGTACGCAGTTCCGACTCCGGGCGCCTTCCTAACGACTGCGGAGGTCCCTTCAGGCATCGCGGTTGGTCCGGATGGGGCGCTCTGGTTTACCGAGCCGCTCGTCTCTCAAATCGGGCGGATCACCACGTCTGGGGCGCTCACCGAGTACGCTATCCCCTCTATTTGCCCTTACGGCATTGCCGCGGGGCCGGACGGTGCGTTGTGGTTCACAGACTGCGGCATCGCCAACATCTTGCGGATGACGACGTCTGGGTCAATTACCGAATACGCGATTCCATCCGGGAACTACGGACTTGGGATTGCCAACGGACCTGATGGCGCGCTCTGGTTTACCGAGCCAGGTGCCTCGCAAATTGGGCGGATCACCACCGAGGGCGCGGTTACGGAATTAAGCGAATCTATCGTGGCTGGGGGGATCGCGACCGGACCGGATGGAGCGCTCTGGCTCACCGCTGGGGGCAGCGCCGCTTCGGGCTACGGCGGCAGCCTTGCACGGCTCACCACGTCCGGGGCGACGACCTACTACCTTTTGCCGGCGCAACCCCACTTCCCTATCCCTGTGGCCATCACGAACGGGCCAGACGGCGCGCTTTGGTTCACCGATGTCGGCACCGGCGCGATCGGGAGGGCGGCCCTTAGCCCGCCTCCACCGCCGCCCGTCAGTTTCACGAAGTACCCAATCCCAACGCCCGACAGCATGCCATCGTTCATCGCAACGGGACCCGATGGAGCGCTCTGGTTTGTGGAGGCGGGGAGCAACAAAATTGGGCGGGTCACCACCGCCGGCGCGATCACGGAGTACCCCATACCAACTCCTAACGCAGGCCCCGGAGGCATCGCGGCAGGGCCGGACGGCGCCCTGTGGTTTACTGAGGACGCCGGTAAAGTCGGGCGGATCACCACAGCCGGTGCGCTCACGGAGTATCCTGTCCCAACTGCGCACTCGCATCCGTTCGCTATCACTGCAGGACCGGACGGCGCGCTCTGGTTCACCGATTCCTACTTCGGCTCCGTCTGGAGGATCACCACGTCCGGGACGTTCACCACGTACCCTGATGCCCCAACCAGTTGGGGCATCGCGGCGGGACCAGACGGGGCGCTGTGGTTTACCGGCGGATTCCAGCAGGTCTGGAGGATCACGACGTCCGGGACAATTACCGAATACCCCATCTTCTCCGCCAACGTCAGCGTCTACATCGCGAGCGGGCCCGACGGAGCGCTATGGTTCACGGAGGAGGGTCCCGGCACCAATGCGGGGGTCGGCAGGGTAACCACTGCAGGGGCAATTACGGAATACGGCAATTTGCCCGCGTCCGGCGGTATCGCGGCCGGACCGGATGGGGCGCTGTGGTTTGGCGACCAGTCAGACCTTGGCAGGATTGGGCGGATCGCCACCACAGGGGTAGCCATGGAGTTCGGGGTACCGGCGGGATGGGGTACGTTCGGCCTCACAACCGGACCAGATGGCGCGCTTTGGTTCACCGACCCGGGCACCAACAGCATTGGGAGAGCAAGCCTCGCGCCGCCGCCCCCTTCGATAAATGCGGACGGTGTAGTGAATGCGGCCAGCTATACGGCCCCGGTAGCTCCTGGCAGCATTGCTTCGGTTTTTGGCAGCTTCCTGGTTTCCTCGCCGATGAGTGCCGCGCAGTTACCGCTGCCAGACGATATCTCGGGACTTTCCTTGCAGTTCGGCGGCGGGCTCGAGTCCCCCCTGTATTTCGTTTCCGGCGCGCAGGTCAATGTCCAGGTGCCTTGGGAATTGTCCAGCCAACCGCAGTCTACACTTGCCGCCACGCTGAATAATGTTACCGGCGCGGCCCAAACGGTCAGTCTCGCGCCTTTCGCGCCAGCCATCTTCACCACCAACGCCGCAGGCACTGGCCAAGGGGCGATCCTTGACGCATCCTATCGCTTGGTGGATTCCAATAACCCAGCCACCGCTGGAAGCACCTTCGTGCTGATCTATTGCACAGGTCTCGGGGCGGTCACGAATCAGCCCCCGAGCGGCTCACCCAGTCCTAGCGACCCGCTTGCGTGGACCACGGCCGCGCCCACGGTGACGATTGGCGGCGTGACGGCCAATGTGCAGTTTTCCGGTCTCGCGCCCGGCTTTGTGGGTCTATACCAAGTCAATGCGCAGGTACCCGCCGGCTCAACCACTGGGCCCGTGATACCGGTTGTGATTTCCATGAGCGGCGTGACGTCGAACACGGTTACCATGGCCGTGCAGTAAATAACGGCGCGGATAACTTCTACTAACTAAACTAGTGGCCAGCCCGTCAGCCCACGCCAGACTCGGGAGGCCACGGGCGATACGCCGCTTCCAAACCGGCGATGTCGAGCTTCTTCATTTGCAGCATGGCCCTCACCACACGCTCTTTTCGTTCTGCATCCTGATCCTGCAGCATCTCGAGCAGAACGGTGGGTACGATTTGCCACGACAGCCCGTATTTGTCCTGCAGCCAGCCGCACTGGCTCTCTTTCCCGCCGGCCAAAAGCTTCTCCCACATCTCATCCACTTCCTGTTGATCGTCGCAGTGCACCACGAACGAGACGGCCTCTGTGAACTTGAAGAGAGGTCCGCCGTTGAGCGCCGTGAACTTCCGTCCGTCGAGTTCAAATGCCACCGTCATCACGCTACCCTTGGCGCCCGGCCCTGCTTCGCCGTAGCGGGTGACAGTCTCAATTCTTGAATTCTTGAACACGGACGTATAAAACCGCGCCGCCTCCTCGGCTTGACGATCGAACCACAAAAACGGAGTGACCTTTTGTAATGACTTGCTCATAGTTAACCCGCCTCACCTCAAGAACGGCAAATAAGCGGGCACCTTCCGCCGGTACTCCTCAAACTCCTCCCCGAAACGCGCGCGCAGCAGTCCCTCCTCCGCGTGAATCCGGATCTCCGTCCCCGCGATATATAGCCCGATGCCCAGCAGCAGCAAAGGCCACCGCGCGAAGAGCAGCCCGGTCGCCAGCATCATCAGAAACAGCGACGCATACACCGGATGCCGCACGATGGCATACGGCCCCGTGCGGATCAGTTCATGGTCCGCATACAGCCCCGCTAGAATGCGAAGCTGCTTTCCCAGATGCCGCACGGCTAGCCAGCCAAACACGGCCGCCAGCGGCGCCAGCACCATGGACGCGACGATGCGCGCCATGCCCGGGACCGATGTGTTCGGCAACCAGAGCCAGGCGAGAAATATGCCTGCGCTTTCGAGCGCCAGCCCCCAATCGCCGGTATGCGCCATCACTTCCGATTGGCGTTTAGGTCCGGTGAACCGTTTGCGCAGGAACGGATACAGCCACAACACCCACATGGCCACCAGTTCGATCGCGGCAAACCCAAACAGGATCACCGCGTCCCTTCCCCGCTCAGCTTGATCGTCCGGCCGGTCCGCGCGGACTCGCGTGCAGCCACCAGAATCTCGGTCGCGATCATGTTGTTTTCGAGCGACGACAGCCCGGCGGGCTTGCGCTTCCCGCGCACGATCGCCGTCAGATACGACAGCGAATCGTGCTCTTCGGGCGGCAGTGGTTCCAGCGTGCGGGCTTCTTCCTGCCCACCGGGCAACCGCACCCGCAGCGAGTCGCCGCCGGTTGCAACGGCGTATCCGCGTTCGCCATAGACTTCGAAATCCTTGCGGTTGAACGGCCAGTTCCACGCGGCTTGAATGATGCCCTGCGCCTTGGGATACTCGATCAGGACGGAGGCTTCATCGTCCACGCGCGCATAAATCTGAGGCTTGGTGGTTAGGGTGATCGCCGTCACCGCCAAGGGACGCTGGTTGTCCATCATCCAAGTCATCAGGTTGGCGCCATAGCAGCCGAAATCGAACAGTGCGCCCGCGCCGTTCTTCACCGGATCGGTGAGCCAGCCTAGAAACTCCGGCCCGACTCCGATCTCTTTGGGCCCCTGGTGGCCATCCATCGCGACCATCTTGCGAATATCCCCGGCGGCATGTTGCTCTTTGAACAATCGCCACATCGCGCCGTGGCTCGGATACCAGGTGGTTTCGTAGTTCACGATCACGTGTATGCCGCCTTGATGCGCCGCGCGTTCTATGGCCCGCGCGTCCACCATGTTCACGGCCAGCGGCTTCTCCATCATCACGTGAATGTGTCGCCGCGCGCATGCCTCCACTACCATGGCATGGTCGAACGTGCTGGTGAAGGATGCCACGGCTTCCGGCTTAATGCGATCCAGCATGTCGGCCAAGTCTGTGAAGAAGACGGATTCCGCGAGGCCATAGCGTTGCGCGTAATGCCGCTGGAGCGCGGCATCGGGATCGAAGATGCCGGCGATCTCGACGTCCTTCCGCTGTCCCGCGGCGCGCAGAAAACCGTCCACATGGCCATGCACCAGCCCCACGATACAAAGGCGTAGCGGCGGCTCGGCCGCCGCTAGCAGGGGCAAGAGGCCGCCTGCCAAAGTCAACTTCAAAAAGATATGCATGCTGTAATGCATGATAACCCGCACCACATCGTCTTGAGAACTCGCTACGGGGTCGTATAGGTCAAAGTGACTTCGCAGCCGCCTTTACCCGAGCACAAGCTGGTGGCGCTGCCGTTCACTTTAATGCTGCTGATGTGGAGGCCGTCGCCGTGGCCGAACTGGCGTTCGTCGGGATTCGCGGTTTTCTTCCATAGGCTGAACAGAATTTTGGGGGAGAACTTGACGTGTATGCCCTTATTGGCGGAGAGGGACGAGATGGTCACCCATCTCCCGTTATAGACCACCTGGATCTTCCAGGGCTTCGCCGGGTCAACGCCGCATGTCGGCTTACCCGCACAGCGGTCGGCGCCCGCTTCGGCGATCTGCAAAGCGCTGAGCACCCCGTTTACCTTCAGGTGCCGCAGTTCGCCGCTGCCGACGTTCCAAGTCTTGCCTGCATCGAGTCCGCCCGCGCCAAACAGGATGGATCCGCCGTCTTTGACGGTTATGGGGGTGTTAGTTTGCGCTTGCATCCGCGATGGGACGCACAGCAGCAGAATCGCGAGCGTGAAAGAAGCTGTGAGTGTGAGCTTGATCATGTGTTGGTTTGTTCCTTTCCATCAGTTGATAGTAGGCGCCGCCGGGTCGACGCGCAACAGTTCCGCATGCCAGCGCCGGATGACCGGACGGTCCAGGTACGAGCGAAAATCTTTCGCGGGCCAGGAAGCCTTCAATTCGCCGAGTGCGGCGGCGGCCTGGGCCGCGACAGCGGGGTCCGGCGCGCCGGATCGGAGCAGCAGGACACAGGCGCGCCAGAGCGACTCCGGTTTCTTCGCCGATTCGAAAAAGGCGCGGGCGCGGCCCGCATATCCGGCGGCCGCCGCGCGATCGGCGCCGGCCAGCGCCGCCTCGGCCGAGCCAAGCAGCGCCTCCGCTTCCGCCGCGGGGTTGCCGGCCGCATGCGCCAGGTCGAACGCGCTGTGGCAGGCCTCCAGGCCGCGCGCCCCCGCGCCGGAGCGGGCCAGCGCGAGGCCCAGCACCAGGCTGGCGCCGCGCCGCGTTTCCAAGTCGCTCGCATCGGCTCTCCGGAGCAGGGCCTCCGCTTTCGCGCGGGCCTCGCTGAAACGTTCCTGCATCAAAATGATTTGCAGAGCGCTGACAGAATTGGAGTCCACGGCCTGCGGAGGCGCCACCGCGCCCTCGCCTTTATGGCCGAGTCTGGCGTGCATCACGGCCACGTTCAGCGCATTGGTGGCCGCGCCGGACGAATTGCCAATGGCCTCGAAGGCGCGCCGCGCGTCGTCGTACATGCGCAGCGCCTGCGGCCACCGGTCCTGGAGATATTCGAGCGAGGCCAGCCCCTCCTGTGCGTAGGCCAGCGGCAGCGACGGGCCGGCCGGCCGCATGGTGGCCAGAGTCTCTTCAAAGGCGCGGCGCGCCTCGTCGTAATCGCCTTTGTTGCTCGCGGCGCGGCCCAGCAGGATGAGGGCGAGCGCAGCCTCCGTTCGGAAACTGCCCTGTCGGTAGTAGGCCATGGCGGCCTGCACGTCCTGCCAGCCCTGTGCCGTATCCCCCGTCTGGATGCGGATGCTGCCCAGGTTCACCAGCGCGCGCGCTTCCGACCGCTTCTCGCGATTCCGGCGCGCGATGTCCAGCGCTTCCTGCATGGTGCGCAGGGCCTCGGCGGTGCGGCCTTTCACGAACAGCGCGTTGCCCAGGTCGATCAGCCCCCGTGAGACCAGGTTCTCGATGCCGCCGGCGCGCGCGATGGCGATGGCGCGGTTGGCGTCGTCCAGCGCTTCCGCGGTGTGGCCCGCGTCAAGATCTGCGTTGCTCGATAAGAGCAAGAGCTTGATCTGCTGCTGGTCGTTGCCAGTGACGCGGGCCGCGGCCAGCGCCTTGCCGATCAGTTCCCGGGCCTGCGCGGGAGTGGGGGCATATCGGGCGCGCACGTAAAGACACTCGGTCACGCCTTCCACGTTGGAGCTGGTTTGGAACAGGTTCTCGGCGCGGTCGAGTGAGCGGCCGGAGTCCTCCCGCGCGCCGGTGCGGGCCTCGAGCGCGCCCAGGCGCAGCCAGGCAGAGGCGTTCTGCGCATCCAGACGAACAGCTTCAGAATACGTCGCGATGGCCTTCCTGGTGTCTTGGTTGCGCTCCTGCGCGCGGCCCAGATCGAGGAGCGCCCCGTCGCGCTCATCCGGCGGCACCAGCGCGGACAATGCCTGGAACTTATCCGCCGCGGCCTGGAATTCGCCCGTTACGGTTTGGCGGATCGCATCGAGATGCAGCGCCTCGGCCTCCGGCAGCGAACTGCGCGCCGACATGATTTTGAGCAATTCGTCCTTGGCGCGTTCCAGATAGTCGAGTTCGTACCAGGCTTCGGCCAGGTAGGCGTGTGCCATGGCGTAAGCGGGGTCGATCTCCACCGCGCGGGCCAGAGCTTTGCCCGCCCGGTAATAACTGCCGTTGTGCAGGGCGGCGACACCCTCGCGATACCAAGGAATTGCAGCCGCGGCCGGGTCGTGGTGACGCTTCGCCATCCGGAACCACGCAAACACGCCGCCTCCAACCGAGACAGCCGCCCCGGCCAGACCGGCCACGGCGCGGCGGCGCGAGAGGCGGCGTCTGGGATCGCGCAGATCGGCCAACAGTTCGTCCGCCGATGCGTAGCGTTGCCGCCGGTCCTTCGCCAGCAGCTTCAGAACGACGCGATCAAGCTTGGCCGGCGACCGCGGATTCAGCCGCGTAGGCGGCGGCGGCTCCCATGTCAGCAATCGCGCCAAAGTCGACGTGAGGTTATCCGCCGCGAACGGCGATTTACCGGCCAGGCACTCATAAAGAACCACGCCCAGCGAGAACAGATCCGAGCGCGCGTCCAGCATTTCGCCGGAGGCCTGTTCGGGCGACATATAGAGCGGCGTCCCGGAGAAGCCTTCAAGCGTTTGGGTGGCCGCGGCGGCTGTTACCTCTCCTTCCGCGCCCGGGACGGGCGTCCGGGCGATACCAAAGTCGAGCACCTTCACGTCCCCGGCGGCAGTGATCTGGATATTGCCCGGCTTGATGTCGCGGTGGATAATACCGTGAATGTGCGCTTCGGCCAGCGCCGACGCCACTCCGGTGGCCACTTTCAGCGTCTCTTCGATACTCAGTTGCCGCTCGCCGAGGATGCGTCGCAGGCTGGCGCCGGACACCAGTTCCATGGCAATGAACGGATCGCCGCCGGGGTTCTCAACGAACTCGTAGACGTGCGCGATGTTGGGGTGCGAGAGCGAGGATGCGGCGCGCGCTTCCTTAAGCAGGTTGGCGCGGAGCTTCTCGTCGTGGCGTTCGCTGGAGCAGAACTTGAGCGCCACGCGGCGTCCCAGGGTAAGATCTTCGGCTTCGTAGACCACACCCATTCCGCCTTCGCCTAACTTAGAGGCGATGCGGTAATGAGTGACGGTTGTTCCAATCATCGAATCAGAAACTATACCGTAGCGCGAACTGGATCTGCCGGGGCGGATTGGCCGAGAAAATATGGCCGAAGGTGCTGGGGACGTCGGCGAAATTCTGGGGCATCTGGAAGTTTACGCGATTCAGGGCGTTGAAGGCCTGCGCTTCGAAAACGATAGCGCCGTGCTCGCTTACCTGAAAACGGCGGGACAGGGATGTGTCCACCGTGAACAGCCCGGGGCCAATCAGGATATTGCGTCCGGCATTGCCGAAAGTGTATTGCGGCGGAATCGCAAATGCCGCGGTATTGAACCACTCCTGGGCGGAGGGATTCGCCAGATGCCAGTCGCCCACCACATCGGGCCGGTCGTAGCCATTTCCCGCGCCGCCGGTATTGCCGGTGTTGCTGTTGTCGAACTCCAGCATGGGTGTGAAAGGCTGGCCCGACTGCGCCGTCACGATCCCGCTGTTTTCGAAATTCCGCAGCCAGCGGTTGTGGAAAGGCAGCCGCCAGACATAAGCCACCACCAACCGCTGACGCATGTCGAAGCTCGAAAGGGCGCGCTCCGCGTGATAGTCGTAGCTGTTCTGCGGAAAATTCTGGTCGGTTTGCACCGGCTCGAAGGCGGAGGTGTCGTCGATCGACTTCGAGAAAGTATAAGCAGCCAGTACGGAAAGATCGCGCCGCAATGGGCGGTTGAATGTGGCCTGCAGCGAGTTGAAACTGGAGTTTGCGCCGCTATCGATGTAGTCGATGCTGCCGAAGTTCGGATTGGGGGCATTCGTAGTTGGATCTCCCGGCTCCGGCGGCGGCTGATTGATATTGCGCGAGTAGATCAGGTGCGTCCCCTTCGACCCGGCATAGGAAACCGTCAGCGTTCCCGCCGATGGCAGCTCCCGCTGAATCGTATAATTCCAGGCTTGTATATTCGCCGTGGTCAGATTGGGACTCAGCGTGGAAAGCGAAGGCGGCGGCACGTACGATAAGTTCAGCGGGAACGGATTGGCCAGCGTCAACAAACCGTTCTGGCTGGGAAAGAACACTCGGATGTTGAAGTACGGCGGATTGAAGTACAGCGCCGAATTCACCACTACCATGCCGGCATCGTAATAAATGCCGTAACCGCCGCGCATCACGGTGTGCGGCGTGATCGACCACGCGAAACCCACCCGCGGCGCGAAATCCTTATAATCCGGCTGGATTCCGGAACGCGACAGCCCGTTGGTTCCCACCTGCTCCACCTGGCCGGTGGCGAAATCGTAAACGGACATCCGATTCGTAGGATCCGTGGGCGGCGTGTTGAACTCATAGCGCAATCCCAGGTTTAGCGTCAGCCGCGGGGCCACCTTCCAATCGTCCTGGACATACCCGTTGGTGGCGCTGGTACGCAGAGTTTGCGTGTTGTTGAACGTGGATTGAATGGAGAAGGTTGGCAGGCCCAGCAGCAGGTCGCCGATGCCGCTGCCGGAGAGCGCTCCCGCGAACGACATGGATCCCCGGCCGTACACATCCAAAATGCCGTTCTGCGCCACCCCGCGATACTCCACGCCTATTTTCAGGGCATGGTTGCCGCGCAGTGTCGAAAGCGCGTCGGTAATCTGGTACGTGGTGGGATGCCGGTTGATGGGCAAGCTGGTCACATCTCCCACCGGCGACAGGCCCGCCACGCTGATGCTTGGAAACCCGTAGTCCTTCGGGTCGGTTGGCAGGTAATTCACTCCCCAAAGCCGATTGACATTGGTTTGGTAATTCTGGGGCAACAGCAGGCGCGTAGCCAAATTCAACCCCAGCACGAGCGAGTTGATCGCGCGCGGACTGAACAAATGCTCGTAGTGAATCAGCGCGTTGTGTCCGCGATCGTACAAATAATCGCCGTATCCCGGCACCTGCGTGGAATTCTCGGCATATGGCTCATATAGGTTATTGTGGCCATAGCTATACCGCAGCGTGAGTTGATCCCTAGCGGTAAGAATCTGGTCGAGCCGGCCGTTGAACTGCCATGTATTGTCCTGCCCGATGGGCTGGGCCAGATAGTTCCCCACCGTGCCCGGCAGGTTCGGCAGCGGATACATCGCCAGGATCTTGGCGGCCAGGGGATCGATCATCGAAGCCGGAATAGTGTTGCCTGGGAAAGGCGCCTGGGTATACGGATTGACCACGGTGCCACCCAACCCCGATAAATCTCCGCCGCGTTCGGCCGCGGTCGGAACCGTGGCCAGTTGGCTCAGGCCCGAAAGCTCCCGCAAGGAATCGTAGCTGACGAAAAAAAACGTGCGGCTCTTGACGATGCTTCCGCCGATCCCGCCGCCGAACTGGTTCCTGATGTACTCCGGCTTGGTGCTGCCATCGAAGTAATTGCGCGCATCCAGGTCGCGGTTGCGCAGATAGTCGTACGCGAATCCGTGCCAGTCGTTCGTTCCGCTGCGGGTGATCACGTTCACCTGCCCGCCGGCATTCCTGCCGTATTCGGCGCTGTAGCTGTTGGTGGCGATTTTGAATTCCTGAATGGTGTCCACCGAAGGCTGGAGCACGTACCGGTTCACGTCCTGATCGTTGTTATCCACGCCGTCCAGCAGATAGTCGTTGTATTCTTCCCGGCCTCCGTTGGCATGCATGGCGAACGAATCGCGCGTGGAAAGCTCGGAATTCTGAACTGGCGGCAGCACTCCCGGCGTCAGCAGCGCAAGCTGGAGGAAATCGCGCTCGTTGAGGGGCAAGCTGTCGATGCGGCTTTGGTCGATCACCGTGCCCAGTTCCCCGGATTCGCTCTGCAGGGCATGCACCGTCGATTCCACCGTCACCGTCTCCCGCCGTGCGGCGATCGTCAAGTGGAAGTCCACGCGGGCGTTCGCGTTCACGGCAACCTGTACGTGCGCAGCCGCCGCGCTGAAGTTCGCCGCCGAGCAGTCCACTGTGTACGTGGCCGGCGGCAGATCGGCGAAGTAGTAGAAACCCTTGCTGTCGGCGACTGCTTCGCGGCCCGTTGCGCGCAGGGAGTCGGACGCCGATACCTTGGCCCCGGCTATGGGCCGGTTGGCAGGGTCGAGCACGTAACCCGTAATGCCTCCCGTGGTCACTTGAGCCGCCACCGGCATTACCGCACCCAGCGCAATTAGAATTGCCACCCAGGGTGCATTGCTAAGAGTTCGACGTAACAGGATATAAAAGTATCCCATGTCTAACTCAACCTCGGTAGGCCCGAAAGTACCGGTACGAGCCATGCATCGATTTGGATCAATTCGAACCGGCATTCAACGGCGCCGGTTTAATGGTCCAAACAAAGCCATCGTCGGCCAATGGGCGCGACTTCGGAAAGATTCCACCAGCCTCCCCGAGCATGTAGGTCATGCGCACCCGCAGGCTGGTCTCCGGGGCAGGGTTTACCACCGCCTGGGCCATCAACCGCAGGAGCTGAGCGGGATTCAGATCGATTCCATTAATCTTGAACAAGGAGGGAATCGCGTTGTTCGGCGCCGCCGTTGAACTGTCGTCGTGCAGGGGACCGGCCAGCTCCGCGCAGGTCCGCGCGAGTTCCCCCACCGTAACCTCGCCGATGTTGGGGCCGTGGCCCGTGACCAGGCGAATCGGACCATAAACCTTCACCGTCTTCACTGTTGGCGGCAATTTTCCGGCCCGGTGGAATTCGGCCAACTCGTCCGTTAAGACCTGGAACAACTCCGCCAAAGAGAGGTAGCGGCCATTCACTCGAACGTACGAAAAGGGATATGTATCGTTCCCCCATTTCGTCAGCATCTCCGTAAGGGTGGAGCGCAGATCGGCGGTAGCGATCTCAAATCCCGTCGCCGGGCCAGCCATTTTGAGGAGATCGGCGCCGGCGACGAAACGACTGCCTGCGTTGGCTGGAAGATAGACCTCGGCAAGCCATTGCAGCACTGCGTCCTCCTTCGCCCATGCTTTCTCCGTTTCCGCCGCCGTACGGAGGGCGCCGGCTGGCAACTTGGGGTCCGCCGGATGCGCGTAAGCGTACTCCAGAGGGGCATTGGGGGCAGTCCCGGCAAAGTCCGGCTGCAGATACTTTTCCGCGCCACCGAGTTCCACCCGGATCACCTGAAGAGTCTGGCGGGGCGCCCCGTCGAGAACGCTTTTCAGAGCTTCCACTCCCTCCTGGGCCTTCACGGGATGGACAGGCCCGCTCGCCTCCGACATCCGCAACACGTAGTCTTGCCAAAAGATCTCCGGGGCCGCTTCCGGAACGGGGGCCATCAGGTCGCCGAATCGTTTGGAGGCCGTGCGGAAGCCTACGAATTGGGCCGGGTTGGTGGCGTCGATTCCGCTCAAGACGGCCGTCGTGTTGTACGCCCGGAGCGCCTGCAATGTTTCCGTGTCCCCGCCCACCTCGGTAAAAATGCCGCTAACTGGCTGGGGCACCGTGGCAGGCGGTATGCCAGCCCTCGCGATCCCCCGCCGCGCGGGACGGATGGTCTTAATGGCCAAATCCAAGCCTTGGATGGACACGGCCGGACCAAAGACCGCCTGCAT
>Ga0209333_1000865_pt1 | contig 15637 bp, 13 predicted proteins | sample BlaSpr_A8_OM2_O3_FD_187982 | JGI IMG/M metagenome (GOLD analysis project Ga0209333, IMG submission 187982) | Forest soil microbial communities from Thunder Bay, Ontario, Canada - Black Spruce, Ontario site 2_A8_OM2_O3 (SPAdes) (version 2) | ecosystem: Environmental > Terrestrial > Soil > Boreal... | reverse complement strand
TTCCTGCCCAGTGGGGAGAGATAAGATCCTCGATAGACCGGCCACCGGTCGTTGAAGATTCAACTCCCAAGCTGAAGTCGAATTAAAGCCTGCATTCGCAAAAGCGAGTGCTCGCGATATTTATTGCAGCGCATGAAGCGCTGGCTAGGCCTATTTCTATTCATTTTAGAAGGCCGGAACCAGACCATGACGCGGCTGCGGAGCATATTCCGCGAGGTTGCGCGGAGCTGGATCTGGGCGATTGCGGGAGCAGTGAAAGGAACGGTGCGCGACGTCGTGACACAACGGGCCGAAGAGAATTTGAAACCAGGACGCTGACGAGCGAAGGAGCACGACCATGAACTTTGCGACCAAAACGATTCACGCGGGGCAGCCATCGGAACCGGAGACGGGTTCGCTGATCGCGCCGATTTTTCAGACTTCCACCTACGAGCAGGACGCGCCCGGGCAGGACAAGGGTTTCAACTACTCACGCACCAATAATCCGACACGGCAGCGGCTGGAGACAGTACTGGCCGAACTGGAAGGCGTGCAGCACGCCGCAGTGTTCGCTTCGGGACTTGCGGCGGAGAATGCCGTGTTGCAGGCGTATCTGCGGCCGGGCGACGAGATCGTGATTCCGACCGACGTTTACGGCGGGACGTATCGGATTCTGAATAAGGTGTATGCGCCGATCGGCGTAGCCATCAAGCAGTTGGATATTGCGAATCGCGCCGCGCTGCAAGCCGCCATCACGGAGCGCACGAAATTGGTGTGGATCGAATCGCCGACAAATCCGCGCTTGCTGGTTTACGACATCGTGGATATCTGTAGGCTGGCACATGCGAAATCGGCGCTGGTGGTGGTGGACAACACTTTTGCCACGCCATATTTTCAGCAGCCGTTCGAGCTGGGCGCGGACATCGTGGTGCACAGCGTGACGAAATATTTGGGCGGACATTCGGATACGATTCAAGGCGCGGCACTGGCGAAAGAAGCGTCTGTTTTCGAACCCATTAAATTTTTGCAGAACGCGACGGGCGCGGTGCCTTCTCCGTTTGATTGTTGGCTGACACTGCGCGGATTGAAAACGCTGGAGCTGAGAATGCAGCGGCACGAAGAGAACGCCATCGCCATCGCCAATTCGCTGCAGGGACATCCGCTGGTGCGCCAGGTTTATTTCCCGGGGCTGCCGGAGCATCCTGGACACGAGATCGCGAAAAAACAGATGACCGGATTCGGGGGAATGGTATCTTTTGAATTAGCAGGCACGATCGAGGAAGTGGTGGTGTTCTGCTCCTCGCGGCGTTATTTCACGCTGGGTGAAAGTTTGGGGGGCGTGAAGGCTCTGCTGTGCCATCCGGCTACGATGACCCACGCTTCGATTCCCGCGGAAACGCGCGCGGAACTGGGTCTTTCGGATACACTGATTCGTTTGTCGCCCGGCTGCGAGAACGCGAAAGATCTGGTGGAAGATTTGCTTGAGGGATTGACGTTGCTCGATCATCAGCGAAAAACACAGAAGGCGGTTGCAGCCAGTGCCCACTAAGATCGCGGGAGCGGAGTCGGCGGCACGTCCGGGAACGTGGCGGCCGGGCTCGGCGAAAATTGATGTAGGAATTTTGGGCGCGACGGGCGCGGTGGGGCAGCAATTCATCGCGCTGCTGGCAAACCATCCGTGGTTTCGCGTTACGTGGCTGGCGGCGAGCGAGCGTTCGGCCGGAAAGCGCTACGGCGATTTGGCGTGGCGATTGCCCACGGATTTGCCGGAGGAAACTGCGCGGCTCTCGGTGGAAGCGCTGAAGGCGGGCACAGGTCCGCAGTTGGTGTTTTCGGCGCTGGATTCTTCGATCGCAGGCGAAGCGGAAGTGGAATTTGCCTCGGCCGGGCACATCGTGGTGAGTAATTCGCGTAATCATCGCATGGACGCGCTGGTGCCGCTGCTGATTCCGGAGGTGAATCCGGAACATTTGGGATTGCTGCCGCTGCAACGGAAAAGCAAGGGCTGGAGCGGCGCGATCGTGACCAATCCGAATTGCGCGGCGATGCCCTTGGCGATTGTGCTGGCGGCTTTGCGGACCTACCAGCCCAAACGCGTGTTGATCACTACTTTGCAGGGATTGTCTGGGGCGGGGTATCCGGGCGTAGCGTCCTTGGATGCGACCGCGAACGTAATTCCGTTTATTGACGGCGAGGAACAAAAAATCGAAACGGAAACACGCAAGATTTTGGGGCGATTGGTTGCGGATTCAGTCGAGTTCCATCCCGTGACGGTGAGCGCGACGAGCACGCGCGTGCCAGTGATTAACGGGCACACGGAAAGCGTGTCCGTGGAATTCGAGAAGAGCGTGACGCACGAGGAAATTCTGGCGGCGTTCCGCGATTTTTCCGGCGAGCCGCAGAAATTGGATTTGCCGAGCGCGCCGCAGCCGGCAATTGTTTATCACGATGCGCCGAATCGTCCGCAGCCGCGATTGGACGTGGAGCGCGGCGGCGGAATGGTGACGCATGTGGGGCGCTTGCGGTCTTGCCCGGTGCTGAGCCACAAATTTGTGCTGTTGAGCCACAACACGATTCGCGGCGCGGCCGGAGCGGCGATTTTGAACGCGGAATTGATGGCCGCGAAGAATATTCTCGCCTGACCGGGAAGTCAACTTGGCTGAGGGGCGGGTTCCGCCATATTTCTGACCAGAATCTGATTGAACAGCGCGAGTTGCTGTTCGAGCGTGTGAAGAATATCTTCGGCGCCGGAGAGTTGCCCGGACTTTGCGAGCGATTCCAGGCGCTGCGCGGTCTCCCACGGACCCGGCATCGTGAAATTCCCTACCGAACCTTTCAGAGCGTGCGCCGCACGTTCCAGAGCTGTTGCGTTGCCGGCGCGCAAGGCCTCGCGAATATCTTCCAGCATTCTAGGACACTCCTGCAGAAATATTCCCGCAAGCTCTTTCAATAATTCGCCGTCACCGTCGAAGCGCGCGAGGAGTTCCGCATCGCTCGGCCCCGCCGGGTTGGGATCCGCGTGTACGGCCGGAAGCTTCGTGCCGTTGCGAAAGGTCGCCTGGATTATTTCCGCAAGTTCAGCGGGATTAATGGGCTTGGTTATGTAGCCATCCATTCCGGCGGTCAGGCAACGTTCGCGGTCGCCCTTCATGGCGTGCGCGGTGACGGCAATGATCGGGATATGCGCGCCGGTGGCCAATTCTTTTTCGCGGATGAGGGTAGAAGCTTGCAGACCGTCCATCCCCGGCATTTGTACGTCCATCAGAATCACATCAAATTGGCGGGACTGATTTTGTTCCCAGAGCTTTACGGCTTCTCTCCCGTTGTTCACGGAAGTCACGGTGTGACCCTGTTTCTGCAGCAATTTTTGCGCGAGCACGCGGTTGACCGGATTGTCCTCCGCTAGAAGAACGGTCAGCTTGCATCGCGACTCATCGGGGACTTGGCGTGTGATCAAGTAAAATTCCTTGGGCGCGACGCAGAGCTTCTGGGAGCGCGGCGCGGCCATTTATTTTTTAGAATTATTGCCGCGCGAACGAGCGCGACAGCAGGAAAGGGAGGGAACTACAATTCAATCCTAGGCCTCGCGGCGGGGGACGTCAATGGTCCTGATGTTCTGGTGTGCAACAGCGTGGCGCATGGGGATCGCGGCGGATCGCGCGCTACCCGTTGCAGGCTTAAGCAATTCCCGATGCCCTTTTCGACACGGGAGCGCCGGAGCGCGCGCGCTGCGGTGCGAGCGGCTGTTACATTGATTCACAGCGAAAGAAATGTCCTGCTGGAAAGCAAAACCGCTGGGTGGCGGCGGCTTTCCTGAGGGGAAACCTGCGTGCGGAAAGTACGCTTACGGACCAAGTTCCTGCTATCCCTGCTGGCAATTACTGCCGGACTGAGCAGCGCCACGCTGCTGATCGTCAGTTATAGCGTGCAGAAACGTGTGCGCGAAAGCATTCGCCAAGACCTGCGCGCTTCCGTAGACATTTATGAAAGTTTCGAGCGGCAACGCGAGGCTACGCTGCGGCGTTCCACGCAATTGCTGGCCAACCTTCCCAACGTGCGCGCGATGATGACCACCGAGGATACCGCGACGATTCAGGACGCGTCCGAAGACGTGTGGAACCTGAGCGGCAGCGATTTAATGGTTTTCGCCGATCGCTCCGGCAACGTGGTGGCGATGCGCGCCAAGAGCGCGAGCTTCAAACGTCCGGCGGCGCAGAAATTCCTGCAGGCGTCGCTGAAGAAGGAGGAGCCGCGCGACTGGTGGTTCGGCGGAGGACATCTTTACGAAGTGTGGATTCAGTCGATTTATTTTGGCGCCGAGTCGAAGGATTCGACGCTGGGTTACCTGGCGGTAGGGCACGAGATTGATGAGCGCGCGGCGAAGGATTTCGGCAAGATCGCTTCGAGCGACGTGGCGTTTCGCTGGGGCGATACTTTTGTGGCGAGCACTCTGACGGAGGCGCAGCAGGGCGAACTGGCGCGGCAGCCACAGGGCGATTCCGCCGGGTCGCAGGAAACGCAACTCGGGAATGAGCGATATCTGGCGACGACGGTGGAGTTGCCTCCTGACGCGCAGCCGCAAGTGACGCTGACGGTATTGAAATCGCTGGATAAGGCTACGTCATTCTTGCGCGAACTGAATCGAATTTTGCTGGGACTGGGATTGCTCAGCGTGATTGCGGGCAGCGTGCTGGTATTTTTTATTTCCGATACATTCACCCGACCTCTGGCGAACTTGGTGGCCGGCGTGCGCGCGCTGGAAGGCGGCGATTACGGCTTTCCGCTGGAGAGCACGGGCGGAGATGAGGTGTCCGAGGTGACGGGCGCGTTCTCGCGCATGCGCACGAATTTGCAGAAGACGCAGGCGGAGCAGCAGCAACTGGAGGAGCGGCTCAGGCAGGCGCACAAGATGGAGGCGGTGGGACGGCTGGCGGGCGGCGTGGCGCACGACTTCAATAATTTACTGACGATTATTCGCGGCAACAGCGATCTGCTGATCGATCGCGACGGCAGCGATGCATTCCACAAACGCTGCGTAGAACAAATACAGAAGGCTTCCGGCCGGGCCGTGGCGATGACGCGGCAGCTGCTGGCGTTCAGCCGCATGCAAGTGTTGCAGCCGCGCGTGCTGGATTTGAATGCGGTAGTGGCGGAAATGGGCAAGATGCTGCCGCGTTTGATTGGCGAACACATTGAGCAAGTGTTTGTGCCGGAGCCGAAATTAAAATTAGTGACGGCCGACCCGGGACAGATTGAGCAGGTGCTGATGAATCTTGCGGTGAATGCGCGCGACGCGATGCCTGGCGGCGGGACGCTTAAGGTACGGACGGCGAACGTAGAGATGACGCAAGTGGACAGCGCCCGACATGGATCCATGCTGCCCGGAACGTACGTGCTGCTTTCCGTGAATGATACGGGCATCGGTATGGACGAAAAAACCAAAACGCACATTTTCGAGCCGTTCTTCACTACCAAGGAGGTCGGCAAGGGCACCGGCCTGGGACTCGCGACCGTTTACGGAATCGTGAAGCAGAGCGGCGGATTTATCTGGGTGGAAAGCGCGCCGGGAAAAGGAACGACATTTGAAATTTACCTGCCGCTGGCGTCCGGACCTACTTCCCAGGGAGAGGCAGAAGCGAAGCGCGCGGCGTTGCGCCGAGGAAGCGAAACAGTTCTGGTGGTGGAGGACGAAGCGGGCGTGCGCGAACTCGCCGGCGAGTTCCTGAAGGCGCATGGCTACACGGTGCTGGAGGCAAAAGACGGCATCGACGCGCTGGAAATCGCGGCGCGGCATGAAGGAACGATTCACGTACTTTTGACGGATATGATTATGCCGCGGATGAGCGGGGCGGAGTTGGTGCGGCGATTGAAGGCGATCCGGCCGGACATGAAGGCGGCGTACATGACCGGTTATGCCGAATATGCAACCTCTGGGAGTGAAACGGCTTCCAAGCAGCAGGAATCAATACTTCAGAAACCATTTTCCTCGGCTTCTTTGGCTGACATGATCCGCGCGGTGCTGGCGGGAAATGCGGGCGAGAAGACGAGCGACGCCAAGGAATGCCGCGTCCTCTAGAAACGCTGTGAAGTTGGCTAGCGTCCAATACGGCGCCGGGCGAGAAAACAGGCCCTAAGAACTTCGTCGAGGAGGCCCGCCATGCAACGCAATGGCCGCGGAAAATCGTTCGTGCAAGTGTTGTTGACCGCCAGTTCTTTTCTTCTGTTGCATTCTCCGTTCGCAAGATGTCAAAACGCTGCGACCCCGAGCGCGCCTGGAGCAGCGGCGACGGACTCCGCGCCGGACATTCGCGCATTGGCGGATTCGGTGCGTGCGCTGCAGACGCAGGTGCAGAGCTTGAATTCGCAGGTGAGCGAGCTGCGCGCGGCGGAAGAGCGGGAACACGCCGAGGCGCGTGAGCTGCGGAGCGAGCTGAATCGCGCGACCGCGAAATCGGTGGCGCCGCCCAGCATGGCGCATGACGCTTATGCTGCGGCAACGTCGTCGCCGGAGAACACCGCGCCCACGCCTGCCGCGGCGCTGGCTGCGGCGGGGCCCGCAACTGCTGCGCCCACCAGCGGCGACGAGGGTGCGACGATTGCGGAGCGCGTGACGAAGTTGGAAGACAGCCAGGAACTGACGGACGCGAAGGTGCTGGAGCAGAGCCAGACGAAAGTGGAAAGCGGCTCAAAGTATCGCGTGCGGCTGTCGGGGATGGTGTTGCTGAACGCTTTTGAGACGCGCGGCGCGGTGGATAATCTCGACTTCCCGGAAATCGCGATGGCTCCTGGAGTGCCGGGTACTTCCGGAGCGTTCTCGGGATCGCTGCGGCAGTCACAGCTGGGAGTCGAGGTGTTCGGGCCGGACGTGGCGGGAGCGCACACCAGCGCGAATGTGAAATTTGATTTTGCGGGCGGGCAAGTGGACACCTCAAACGGGGCGGTGATGGGAATCGTGCGGCTGCGCACCGGCACGATCCGCATGGATTGGGCCGACACCTCGATTGTGGCCGGGCAGGATGCGGTGTTCTTCGCGCCGCTGGTGCCGACGTCGCTGGCTTCGCTGGCAGTCCCGGCGCTTTCGTACTCCGGGAATTTGTGGATGTGGACGCCGCAGATACGCGTGGAACATCGTGTGGCGCTGTCGGACGATTCGAGTTTGCTGCTGCAGGCGGGGATTTTGGATTCCTTGACCAGCGATTATCCCGACCCGGAGGATCGCGTGCCGAGCGAGGGTGAACAATCGGGGCAGCCAGCGTATGCTGCGCGTGTGGCGTGGAGCCACCACGCGTTCGGCAGGGACGTGACGGTGGGAGTCGGCGGATACTATGGGAGGCAAAACTGGGGATTCGGACGGGGCGTGGATGGGTGGGCGGGCACGACGGACGTGACCATCCCGTTGGGGAAATATTTTGATTTCACCGGGGAATTCTATCGCGGGCGAGCGGTGGGCGGGTTTGGTGGCGGAGTGGGACAGAGCGTGCTCCTGTCTGGGCCCCAGACCGATCCCGCGACGGTGATTCGCGGGCTGGATTCGATGGGCGGCTGGGCGCAATTGAAATACAAACCGCGGGCGAATTTCGAAGTGAATTTTGCGCTGGGGCAGGATAATCCGTTCGCGGGGGAGCTGCGGAATTTTCCCGCTACCGAGGCGCTTTACGGTCAGCTGATCTCGCGCAACCTGACACCGTTTGTGAATTTTATTTATCACGCGCGCTCGAATGTATTGTTCTCGGCAGAATACCGGCGTTTGCAGACTTACAATCTGGACAGTAATCTGGAGACGGCGAATCAGATCGGGCTTAGTGTGGGGTACATATTTTGAGTTGGACGTTACATGAAAGCCGGAGGGTCAGCGGCTCGTGGTGGCTGGTTGCATTATTCGCCTGCGCAAGCGCGGCACCGCTCGCGGCGCAAACGACTGCGGTGACCGCCGAGGTATCGGTGACGAAGCCTGGGACCGCCGCACATCAGCGCGGAGCCGCTGGCAACCGCACGGATGAATCGCAGGTGGTGGTGTGGCTGACGCCCTTAGATGCCCCGGCGCCGAACGAGACGGCCACGGTTGCGAATGGGAAAGTGCCGGAACTTGTGCAGCGCAATAAAAGTTTTGAGCCGCACACGATCGTGGTCCAGGTGGGCTCGCTGATCCAGTTTCCGAACAAGGATCCCTTCTTCCACAATATTTTTTCGATGTACGACGGGAAACGATTTGATTTGGGACTGTACGAAGCGGGGACCAGCCGGTCGGTGCGGTTCGACCGTCCGGGAGTGAGCTTTTTATTTTGCAATATTCACGCGGAAATGAGCGCGGTCGTGATTGTGGTCGATACGCCTTATTTCGCGATGTCGGACCGCAGCGGACATTTGATGATTCCCGATGTGCCGGATGGACGGTATCAGATGCACGTGTGGTACGAGCGTAGCTTACCGGAAAGTTTGAAGGGATTGAGCCGGGTGGTGACGATTTCCAACAAAATGCGCACGCTCGGGCCGATCCACGTAATTGACAACCCTAATTACACTTTCGCGCACAAGAACAAGTACGGAGAGGATTATGTGCCGCCGCCGAGCGAGGGCTACCAGCATCCGTGAGATCCAGGCGACTGGTAAACGCCGATTACGCGAGTAAGCAGGCGCTATGTCAATCCAGCCCGAACGATTATGCTGAAGCGTGACTGAAAATCCAGACGCGTCCCCGAAGCTCCCGCAGCGGAAGGTCACGCTCCGATCCGTCGTGCAGTGGTTTCTGATCGGACTGGCAGTTCTGTGGTCGCTTGCTGTGCTGATCCTTGTGGCGGCTCGCTGGATCGACCCACCGACCACCGCGGTGCACATGGAACGCCGGTTGCAAGCGTGGATGCACCGCACGCCGTATCACGAACGATACGAATTTGTCCCGCTCAGCGAAATCTCGCCCGAATTTCAGCATGCTGTGATTGCCGCGGAGGACGCGCGCTTCTACCAGCATCATGGATTCGACTGGGACGCGATGGAAATTGCTGCGGAAGACGATCTGCAAGGCGGGCGGATTCGCGGCGGGTCCACGCTTACGCAACAGCTCGTAAAAAACCTGTTTTTCGGAACTGGCCGTTCCATCCTGCGCAAGGGCGCCGAGTTCACACTGGTCCCAGTCGCCGAATTGGTCCTGGGCAAGCGGCGCATTTTGGAGCTGTACCTCAACGTGGTCGAATGGGGACCGGGGGTTTATGGCGCGGAGTCGGCGTGCCGTTACTACTACCGAACCTCGGCGCGGAACATTGACCGGCAAGCAGCGGCGCAACTCGCCGCAATTCTGCCGTTGCCGCTGAAGCGACGTCCCGATCACATGACTCACTATAGCGGACTAATCCTGGAGCGGATGCGCCAGATGGGTTGGTAATCGCGCCGCTCATCAAACGCCGGACGCGGCCAACTCTTCCGCAGAATTTACAAGATTTTGACGTTTGGCAAACGCGGCGATGACATCGGCAGAGGCCAACTTTCGCAATCTATGTGCAGGAAGATTGCGGAGCGCGGTTGGGATTACAATGCTAGGAGATCTTGGGCCCGTCGGCATTGCTGTAGAATTAGCCAGTGCGGCGTGTGATTCGGCGGACTTACAAACACAAAGGAAAAATTCTGTGGACACGGTATTGGTGGTGGAAGACAGCCGAGCGATGCAGCGGACGTTGCAGCGTCTTTTTGAAGCGGACGGACTGCGGGTGCAGATTGCGTCGGACGGGATCGCGGGACTGGAAAGTTTTCGCAAGCAGACGCCTAACGTAGTGGTGCTGGACCTGAAGCTGCCGCGGCTGCCGGGGAAGGAAGTTTGCCGCGCGTTTAAGGCGCATGCCGCGGGGGTGCCGATCGTGGTGTTGAGCGCGAACTGCGAAGTGGAGGATAAGGTTTTGCTGCTGGAGCTGGGCGCGGATGATTACGTGACCAAACCGTTCAGCCCGCGAGAGCTGCTGGCGCGGGTGCGGCGGGCGATGCGTCGTGGCCTGCCAACGGCAGCGGAAGCGGCTCCGGCGAGCGCTGCCGGCGCACCGGCGGCGCACGAGCTGCTGGCTTTTGGCGACACGAAAATTGATTTCACCAGCATGGTGGTGACGCGCAACGGAAAGGCCCTGGCATTCACCGCGCAGGAATTCAAGCTATTGAAGTACTTCGCGCGCTGTCCGGCGCGCGTGATTTCGCGGCAAGAATTGCTGAATGAAGTTTGGGGATACGAAAATTATCCGACGACGCGGACAGTGGACAATCACATCCTGCGGATCAGGCAAAAACTGGAGCCGGACCCGGCGCGGCCGCGATATTTTCTGACGATGCACGGCACCGGCTACAAATTCACACCGGGTGACAGCGCAACTGCTTTGGAAATGTAGCGCCGCTGCTCGAGGAGCCCCTTGGCACGTCTGCGATTGCGCACGCAATTACTGATTGCGACGCTGGTGATCATTTGCGCGCTGCTCGGTTCGCTGCTACTGATCGTGCGGCATACGGTGCGGTCCGAAATTGATGATGGAGTACGGCAAAGCACGAACGATTCGCTGCGCGCATTCGAAAATGTGCAGCAGGAGCGCGAGCTGCAACTTTCGCGCACCGCAGCCATGTTGGCCGAACTTCCCCCCCTGAAAGCTTTGATGACCACCGAGCACGCCCTGACGATTCAGGACGCGTCTGAACCACTGTGGAAGCTGGCGGGCAGCCAACTTTTTCTGCTGGCCGGGACGGACGGACACGTTTTGGGGTTTCACGGCACCAGCCCGCGCTGGAAAACGGCTGTTGCGGAACTCAACCTGGCGAGATCCCTGGAGCAAGGCGAGGACGCAACCTGGTGGTACGGAGCCGGCCAACTCTATCGCGTGTTCCTGCGGCCGATTACTTCCGGCACGGACAGTGAGCGGCGGCAGCTGGGGATTTTGGCGGTAGGATACCAGATTGATGCGAATGTCGCCGAGCAGCTCGCGTTGGTGGCGGGCGGCCCGATTGCACTGACGACGGGCGACAAAATTATTGCGTCCACACTTTCGCCGGCGGATCAGGCGGAGCTGGAACAATTGATACCGAAGCGGTTTGGCGCGGGGGCCGCGAGCGGAGAATTAATTTTGGGTAACCAGCAATACCAAACAGCTTCGGTGGTGATCCACAGTGGACCCCCCGCGTCGGTGAAGTGTTACGTGTTGATGTCCTTGCAGCCAACGAACGCGTATCTGCAACGGCTGAATCGCATGATTTTTCTGCTGGGTATTTCGGCGGTGGCGCTGGCTGCGTTGTTGTTGAGCTTCGTAGCGCAAACGATTACGCATCCGCTGGATAACCTGGTGTCAGGCGTGCGCGCGCTGGCCATGGGCAACTACACCTACTCAATCACTCCGCGCGGAAGCAGCGAAGTGGCGGAACTGGGCGAGGCGTTTTCAAAAATGCGCGGCGAGCTACTGGCTTATCAGCAGCGGCGATTCGCGACGGAAAGAATTGCGGCGGTGGGCCGAGCCGCCAACTCGATTTCGCACGATTTGCGGCATTATCTGGCGGCGGTTGTGGCGAACGCGGAATTTCTTTACGAAGCGGAAAAGTTGAAGTTGAACCGCGACGAAATTTACGAAGAGATCAAGACGGCTTCCGAGCAGATGGTGGATCTGCTGGACTCGCTGCGCGAATTGGCGCGTGAGGAGAACTCGATTGCCCCGATACCGGCTTCGTTGAATCAAACCATACGCCGAGCCGTGGACGCGGTGCGGACGCGGCCGGAACTGCGCAATCTGGAAATTTCGATCAGCACGGCGGGCGATATGGACGGAGTATTTGATCCCAAGAAAATCGAACGGGCATTCTTCAATCTGGTGCTGAACGCCTGCGAGGCCACGGTGCCGTCGCAGGGATATGTGAGGATCGAGATCAGCTCGAGCGGCGAATCGTTTGAGGTGCACGTGGCGGATAACGGCACAGGAGTGCCGCCGGCGATCGCCGCGACGCTATTCGATCCGTTTGTGAGCTTGGGAAAACCGAACGGGACCGGACTGGGCTTGGCGATCGTGACCAAGATTGTGCAGGATCATGGGGGTTCGGTGACGCTCGAAAAAACGTCCGAGAGCGGGACTATTTTTCTGGTAAAGTTGCCGCGCGCGGCGCGGGTGGAGAGCGTGGCGGCGCAGGCGGTGGTTTCCTAGCAAGTAAGGGGCGAGTGACGAGTGACCGAAGTCCGCTTGCCCGATTTGCCAGGCTGCGCCCTTTCAGTTGATGCGATCGGCTTTGGGGCGCGGGGTTTCGCGCACGAAGCAGGAATCGCAGACGCGCGTTCCATCCTTCAGCGTGAAGTCCACTCTGCGATTAAAGTCAATCGCGGCACCGCATTTTCCACAAACATCGACTGGGCTTTCATTCATAGGTTATGTCCTATTCTACCGCACAACGCCCAGCGCGTGCTTGTTTTGCCGTCAGGCAGCCGCTTTCCCGGACGAAGGTGAGGCGGCATCGTGAGAGAAGGCATAGAAACGGGAGTTGCAATCCTCGCAGCGGTACACGCGGATATGGACGGCGCGCAGAAAATATTTTTCGATAGGTCCGCGACGATGCGAAGGAGCGGTTTCCATGCCGCGACAATAGGGGCACAAACGTCTGCTTGTGACGGGCAGCGGCTGGCCGCCGCGTAGTTGCGGCGAGGTGAATTCAGTTTCGGGCATAGCGGTGGTTCGGTCGTGAAGATCGCCCATCCAGGATACCGAAAAGCTCGATCACCAGCCTTCCGAAAAAGTGCAGAACCGCTACGGCCAAGCAAAGGAACAGTGCGAACGATAGGAATATTTTAAGGAACGTGATCGCGGAAGCGCCCGGTTCTGCGGCATTCCCAAGCAAGGTGAGAATGAACCCGGTGCAGTAACCCACGAAACCTCCAGGCGCTGCGAACAGCCGGCGACACGCGGCGTAACGAAGAAGAAAAAGCGAGCGCCCAAACTGGAAATCGCGCCGAGCGCTCCACGCACTCCCGGCGAGAATGTCGCAGAGATACGTCGATGGAAATACAGTGATTAGTGTAAATCGCCACAGGGACGGACTGCAGGCGTCGCTGACGGTGCGCCACGCGCGGGCAGCGCGGGGCGCGGCGGGCGCTGTGGACGTTCGTCGGGCGCCGATGATAAGCTTGCCGCCCGAACGATCGCAGACGAGGCGAGCGCTGTCGCAAAAGGCGACGTGGCCGCGCTGCCGTCAGGATGAGAGCCGATGGAACCCAACCCCAAGAGCGGAAGTGATGCGGCGGAAGGAGTGCGCGCTTTAGCGCAGCCGATCGCCGCGGCGCTGTCGCGCGCCGCGATTTTTTTGGTGCTGGCGGTAAAACCCGGCGCCGAGAATCGCGCGACGGTGCGATCATTTTGCGCGGACCTCTCCGCACTCTTTCGCGCCGTGGAATTTCGCGATATCGAGGCGGGGCTTTCCTGCGTGATGGGGTTTGGCTCCGAGGCATGGGACCGGCTATTCGGGGCGCCGCGGCCGGCGGAGTTGCATCCCTTCCGGGAGATTCGCTCCGGAGGGCGGCATGCGGTGGCGACGCCGGGCGATTTGCTGTTTCACATTCGCGCCAAGCGGATGGATTTGTGCTTCGAGCTGGCGACACAGATCATGGCGCGCTTGGGCGATGCCGTGGAGCCGATGGACGAAGTGCATGGCTTCCGTTATTTTGACGACCGCGACCTGATTGGATTTGTGGATGGCACGGAAAATCCGCGGGGGCAGGACGCGATTGACGCCGTGACAATTGGCGCGGAGGATGCGGAATTCGAAGGGGGGACGTACGTGATCGTGCAGAAATATCTGCATGACATGGCCGGATGGGATGCGCTGGCTACCGAGGCGCAGGAACGAATTATCGGGCGCAAGAAGCTTTCGGATATTGAATTGGACGAATCCGTGAAGCCGACCTGTTCGCACAGTTCGCTGACGACGATTGTCGAGAACGGGCAAGAGATTAAGATTTTACGCGACAACATGCCTTTCGGGCGGCCGACGCAAGGCGAATTCGGGACTTATTTCATCGGCTACAGCAAGTCGCCGAACACGACTGAGTTGATGCTGCAGAATATGTTCGTGGGGCGGCCGCCGGGAAATTACGATCGCCTGCTGGACTTCAGCCGCGCCGTGACTGGAACTTTATTTTTCGTGCCGTCGGCGACATTTTTGGAAGATGTGAGCGACGAGGCGGCATCGGCTCAGGCATCGGCCAGCGAAGCGCCGTGTGACACACCGGGCGCTGACGAAACGGATCAATCCGCGGCGCCGGCTAAAGACGGTTCGCTCGGAATCGGATCACTTAAAGGAGACATCCGTCATGAATAATTTGCATCGCGAGCTTGCCCCTATTTCGGACATGGCGTGGGCTTCGATTGAAGAGGAAACAACGCGCACGTTGAAGCGCTACCTGGCGGGACGGCGCGTCGTTGATGTGCAGGGGCCGGGCGGCGTTGGCGTTTCGTCTGTGGGGACGGGACACCTAAGGAAGATCGCGGCTCCGGCGGACGGAATTCTGGCCAGGCAGCGCGAAGTGAAGCCGCTGGTGGAGCTGCGAGTCGCCTTTGAGCTGGATCGCCAGGGGATTGACGACGTGGAGCGCGGCGCGAATGATTCGAATTGGCAACCGGCGAAGGACGCGGCGCGAGAGATCGCGTTTGCGGAGGACCGCGCGATTTTTGACGGCTACACAGCGGCTGGCATTGGAGGCGTGCGACAGGGAACGAGCAATCCGATCATGACGCTTCCAGCGAATGTGCTCCAATACCCGGACGCGATTGCGCAGGGGTTGAGCCAGTTGCGACTGGTGGGCGTGAACGGTCCTTACGCCGTCTTGCTTGGCGCCGAGGCTTACACGGCGCTGGCGGAGACGAGTGACCACGGATATCCGGTGCTGGAGCATGTGAAGCGGCTGGTGAACGAACAAATTATTTGGGCGCCGGCGATTGCGGGAGCGTTTGTGGTGACGACGCGCGGAGGGGATTTTGATTTGCACATCGGGCAGGATGTTTCGATCGGGTATTTGAGCCACACGGATACGGCGGTGCGGTTGTATTTGCAGGAGTCGTTCACTTTTCTGCTGCTGACTTCTGAGGCTTCGGTGGCTTTGGTTCCTCCCGGGAAATCAAAAAAGAGCTGAAAAAGGCAGTGGCAAGCGAGGAGTGACAAGTGATCAGTGGTTCCTGATTGGCGGGAAGAAACTGCTGTGTCGCGCCGAGAAAGGCGGCGCCGTTAGAGAATGTTGGTGAGAAATTCAATCATGCGCCTGCCGAGTCGGTCTTTCTGCTGTTCGATCTTCTTTTGCACGGCGTAGTTCGGGTTGGGAAAAGACTGCAACGAATTCCATTCCAATTTCAGTTTGGATGCTTCGGCGGCTGCTTCCGGCAGATAGGCACCGGGATTGTCCGCGACTCGCTGGCACAGGGCCGCGAGTTGGGTAGGACTCGTTCGTTCCAGTTCCTGCATTGAGGCCATAGTTCCATTCTACGCTTTATTTCCAGGAATTTCTGAAGAGGGACGGATTCACGCCATTGGCTACCAGTCCGGCCGGTCTTTGTGAAAGCGCATGCGGATCGGCGTGATTCTTTCCGGCAGCCAGCCATGCACGGGACACTCGAGGCGTTGCGGAAATCTGAGCGCGCCCGGCACAGGCTTCGGGACAGCGGCGCGTTGCACT
>Ga0209333_1000857_pt1 | contig 15733 bp, 12 predicted proteins | sample BlaSpr_A8_OM2_O3_FD_187982 | JGI IMG/M metagenome (GOLD analysis project Ga0209333, IMG submission 187982) | Forest soil microbial communities from Thunder Bay, Ontario, Canada - Black Spruce, Ontario site 2_A8_OM2_O3 (SPAdes) (version 2) | ecosystem: Environmental > Terrestrial > Soil > Boreal... | reverse complement strand
ATCGGCCGGCCAACGGCCGATCGCCCCGCGACAACAAGTGAAGACTGTCCTGCCGTACAGGGTAATGCCCCTGTCCCAAGTGTGTACCCCCGGCCAGTAGTTGCGGCAATCTGCCCCGATAGACAATGCGCGTAGTGATTACATGTGCCCACATCTTGGAGGGAGTTCGCGTGAGCGGCAGGTTTCGCTCACCGCGATTTGCTCTCGAATCCATCCTTCGCGGAATTTCCGCAGCCATAGCTCTGCTCGCGATCCTGGTTACGTCCGGTTGCGTCGGCGCCGCCGGTAAAAGTTCAAATGCCGCCGCCGCCACAGGTCCTTCGATTGAGATATCGTCTAGTACCGTGAGTTTTGGAGATTTGGCGGTGGGGCAGAGCGCGACGAAGACAGTGACGGTGACCAACGACGGAACTGGAGTGTTGACGGTTTCGGCGATTTCGGTAACAGGGACGGGGTTCAGTGCTTCCGGTCCGAAGCTGCCGATGTCGCTCAGCGCCGGCCAGAGCACTTCCATTTCTGCCGTCTTTAAGCCAACCGCCGGAAACGCGGAAACTGGAACGATCACGATCACCAGCAACGCCGAGGGTTCGCCCTCGCGGATTGCTCTTAGCGGAACGGGCACGACCACGAGCGCCACGGAGCTCACCGCGACTCCTACTTCGATCGCTTTCGGAAGTGTTGCAGTGGGCAGCGAGGCGACGCAGACGATTAAACTAGAAAACACCGGTAGCGGAGCGATTGCAATTTCGAAAGTCGCTTTTTCGGGAACAGGGATCAGCGTTTCGGGAGTGACGGCGCCGATGACCTTGGACGGCGGGAAATCGGCGAGTTTGACGGTTACCTACAAGCCCACATCTCCAACAACGTTGACCGGAAGTGTCACCGTCACCAGCAACGCGAGCGACTCCAGCATGGTGATCGGCATCAACGGGACGGCGACGTCTTCGACGCTGGCTGCCACGCCCTCGTCCTTCAGCTTCGGTAGCGTGGTGGTTGGCAGCGACACGACGCAGACGATTCGCTTGCAAAACATAGGCACTTCGGAAGTTAAGATTTCCAGCCTCACGCCATCCGTTGCGAACGTGACGATTTCAGGGATTACGCTTCCCGCCAATTTGGCGCCGGGCACGAGCGCGACTCTAACAGCAGCATACAAACCAACGGCAGCGGGTGGCGTCTCGGGCAAGATAACGGTAACGAGCACCGCCGTGGGTTCGCCGACGATCATTGATTTGAGCGGAACCGCCGCGGCCGCCTCGATTCAATTGACGCCGAGCGCGACGAGCTTGAGCTTTGGGGACGTGACTGTGGGATCGTCCGGGACGAACGAGGTCACGGTGAAGAGCACGGGAAACACCAACGCCAGCATCTCCAAGGTGGCAATCAGCGGGACGGGATTCGTGCTGGGAAGCTCGGTGGCGAGTGTGATCCTGGATCCATCGCAATCGGAAACTTACACGGTGCATTTCGATCCTACAGCGGCCGGCAGCGTGACCGGAACGCTGACAATCACCAGTAACGCGGCGAACTCGCAGATGAAGATATCTCTGTCCGGGTCTGGCGCTGTCGCTGCCACGAAGCACACAGTGGCGCTGGCTTGGGACCGTAGCAGCTCGACTGTGAACGGATATTATGTGTATCGCGGTACGAAACCCAGTGGGCCGTATACGCAGCTGAATTCCACGCCAGAGGCGAATCCGTCTTACTCTGACGGCTCGGTTTCCAACGGCCAAGTCTACTATTACTATGTGACGGCGGTGAACTCTGGCAACATCCAGAGCGCTGATTCGAACCAAGTCTCCGTAACGGTTCCCTCTAATTAAGCCTCGGAATTTGTCCCGCGGGGTCAGCCAAAGGTAATTGTTTTTGTCGTCCAGATAAATCTGCGCTAAAGCAATCCCAGATGGTCCGGATACTTGGCCTGTAACGAGCTCAGCAGGACTTCAAATTCGGGAAGATCGCGCAGATTCTGAAGCCAAGGGTCTCTCATAAAAAACGGCCAGCACGCGAATCCGGTACTGACGCTACGTTCAAGCCATTCAAATGCTTGGGTTGATCGCCCTAGTACAGCGAGAATGCAGGCAACTTGATAGTAGGTATGGTGGGCGTGCCCGAATGATTTTGGGTTAGCGCAGGCGCGCGTCAAACAATCGAGTGCGCGTCCGGACTTGCCGGTCAACGCGTAAAAAACGCCGAGCAAACTCACGGTGAGCGGTTCGTCGGGCAAAAGCTGCGCTGCTTCATCGAGCAACGCTTTCGCCGCGCTCCATTCCTGCGTCATCATCGCAAGCTGAGGCGCAAGATAGACGGGGTATTTGTTGCCGGGACTCTCCGCGCGCCAGGCCTGGATTTCCTCACGCGCCAGGTCGTACGCTCCGCTCCAGACATAAACCTGCACGATGCTGTGGCTCACCGCTTTCTGCGGATGGAACGGTCGGCAGCGCTCGTACATTTCACGCGCGTGCTCCAGCAGTCCCACATGAGCCAGGATGGTGCCCAGACGGTTGTACGCATGCGGCAGATTCTTCTGCAGCGCGAGCGCGCGCCGCAGTTCGGTGATCGCTTCCAAATGCTGAAAGTTTTTCGACGGCCCCCAGAGCAGAAAAGCGTTGGCCACGTGTCCTTCGGGCAAATCTGGATCGAGTTCCAGCGCGCGGCGGCAGTGAAACTCGGCCTTTTCGAGCCACACGCTGGCCGGATCCAGCTCGAAATGGCGCGAGGCGCACACGAGCGAAAGCGTCGCGTGGGCCAGCGAGAATAAAGGATCGCGCGTGAGCGCGTTCGTCAAGCGCTGCGCCGCCTCTTCGAGCAGCGCCGGATCGCCAGACGAACTGAGCCGGTAGCCGCGCATGAATTCGGCATAGGCCAGCGGGTCGCGGCTATGTCGCGGGCGTCGCTGCAGCGGCGCGGCCGACAATTTTCTGTTCAACGCGCCGGCGATTTGCTGGGCGATCTCGTCCTCCAGATCAAAGAAGCGGTTCGCATGGAGGTCACATTTCCGCGCGAAGCAAATGCGTTGCAGATGAGAGTCGAACATTTCCAGCGAGAGGCGTTGCTGACCTTTGGATTCCTGAATCGCGCCGCGCACCACGAAGCGCACGCCCAGGCGCGCGGCAATATCGGAAGTCGCTGCTTCGCTGGGCGTGGTCAGCACCGCGGACGTCGGTAGCACGTCCACGCCATGCAGGTTCCCCAGGCGAGAAACCAGCGCATCTGCGAATCCGAGGCTGACGCCATGCTCGTCGGATGCATTCCCAAGCCGAAGCAGCGGCAGGACGGCGAGCGACGTGCGTTCGCCACGCGCTGCAGCCCGCTCTTCACTGTTCGGGGCCGCCGCGCTTTGCGCGGGATCGGATTGCGGGAAGCGCGCATCAATCACACGCACTGGACCGATAAACCGGTAGCCTTTGCCGACAACAGTTTCAAGGAAACGCGGTCTCGCGGGGTTGTCGCCGAGAGCAGCGCGGATCTTGCGGACGATGTTGTTGATGTTCGGCTCGGCATCAATAAAAAGATCGGAACGCCACAGCTTGGTGACAATATCCTTGCGCGAAACCAATTGTTCGCGCCGCGCCACCAGGAACATCAGCAGCTCCATGGGTTTCTTTTCGAGTTTTACCCGGCGTCCGCGACGGCGGAGCTCGTAGCGCCCGAGGTCCAGCTCAATTGTGCCTGCCGTCCGTTCTGCCGTCCGCATTGGGCTCCATTCAAAGCGTTAGCGCTTACGATTGAGTAAGTTACACCGATATACCAAAGATATGCAAAAGTTATCAGGCCTCAATTGAAAGCGTTTCTATTTCAAGCGATATTCTGATCGCCGAGCGGGACAAAGCGAAAGCGGTATTGATATCAGCTTTATCAAGCCACGCGGCAACCGGCTAGCGACGCAGTAGCAGCTTATTTCAGCTGCAGACAGCGGACCGCTAGAACAATCTTTCGCAGCAATTGAAAAGGTTCGGCGATTAGAGGATTATTCTCGCGGGTCAACATCTCACATTGGAGGCAAGGCCATGAAACACAACATCAATCTCACGCTCATGCTGGCCGGAGTATTGTGCGCTGCCAGCCTGGTGATTACCGCTGGCGCTCACCCGGCAGCTTCGGAAAAAAATGCATTCACTCCGAATGACATTCCTTACGGACCGGCGCCGGCGTTCGTTGCGCCGGGCGCGCAGCTTGCCGTGCTGGAGGGCAACCCCGGCGCAGCGAGCGGCGATTACACCGTTCGACTGAAAATGCCGGCCGGATATCGCATCGCACCCCATTGGCATCCGCAAAGGGAGAACGTTACGGTTATCTCTGGCACCTTCAAGGTCGGAATGGGAGATCGGTTTGACGAAAGCAAGATGGGAGCGTTTCCGGCCGGCAGTTTCGCTTATCTCGATCCCGACATGCATCACTACGCGATGGCCAGCGAGGAAGTGGTGGTGCAAGTCCATGGCACAGCGCCGTTACAGTTCAACTACGTTAATCCTGCCGACGATCCAAGCCGTAACAAATAATTGATTGCGCTGTCGCGGACAAGGGACAGTGCTGGGACGCGCAGTCGCCTAGCTGAACCTTAACTCCCAGCGGCGCTGCGCCGCTCGTTGACCTGGGACCGGGGACGGGAGATGGCCAGGTACAAGATCCCAGCAAAGCCAACCGGAGGCGCGGTGCGTAGCATAACTTTGAGCGTCGCAATATAGCTGGACGACCACCGCGCTAAAATTTGCCGGTTTCTGGCCACAGATAGCCGATGGAGATCGCGCAACCGCAGATTTTGAAGACCGTCAACTCGTCAAGATCATCAGGGAATACCCGCCCAGGACACGCACAGCCAAATCCTTATGGATTGCGAAGGAAAGCGCGCGCGGAAAGCTAAAGGCTTTTTGCAGCAGCGTTGGGCCAATTTCGTTGGACCGCGGCAGATAGAAGTGGTCCAGCACTTCGTATCCCGTGTCTTTCAGAGTCTGAAGCGCGGTGTCCTTCGTAAAATAATGCAGGTGCGCGTGCATTTCACGGCGGGTCATCAGTCCGCGCTTGCGCAGCACCGCTTGCACTGAAAGGTCGAGCGGAAAGTGGAAAATCTTGTGCTTGGCGCGCGGACGAATTTCACGCAGAAAAGTAAAATAATCCTCGAGGTGTTCGACGACATCCAGAACCAGAAGGAGATCGAAGCTCACTGATCGTTCCTTGCCAAGGTCGGCGAGCTTGAAGTGCAACTTATCATTTTTCCGGGGCTTGCTAAACTCGATTGCCTGAGGCGAGATATCGTATCCCCAGAATTCGTGGTCCGCGCCCATTTGCAGCTGGAGTTGCCGCAAGACTTCGCCTGCGCCGCAGCCGGCTTCGCAGATCGTTCGCGGCGAAAGGTCATTTCGGCTCAGCATCTCCATAATGTACTTGGCTTTGAACGGAGACTCTTCTACGTGCCAGGTGGGATTTTTCTTCAGGTATTCGCCATCTTTGTAAATATCCAGGTAGGGACTGGGAATGCTCGGTTCGCGTGCTGGCGCAGGTTGAGCCATGGGAACGGCATTCTATCTGAGTGCGGCGGTCATAGGAAAGACTTAAGAAAAGCAAGCGGATGGGAGAGCGAATCCTGCCGTGCGTTTTCCCTCTATCTGTCTGATAAAGAATGCGTTATCGGTCGCCGGTGATTCACATTGTCGGCGCCCAATACAACGTAAACGAATGTTCGGATCTTGGCGACCGATCCTCCGGGCGGTGCTGGAGGCGGTCTGGGCAGTCGTCAAAGGGAGCGCCCGCTCGCTGCCGATGCGGTGACTTGCAACTGGCGGTGCGCGGCGATGAGCGCCGCCTTCATATCGCGCTGCGCCACTACGAAAGTGAAACTGGAGCGCGAGGAACCCTGAGACCTGGCAAGGACGGAGATGCTTTCGCAGGCGAGCGCATGGAGCACCCGGCCAACGAGCCCTCCCGCACCGAACAGCTTCTCGCCGATGACGGTGACGAGCGCAACATCCGATTCAAGAGCAAGGGCACGGATGATTCCGCACGCCAGATCCGAAGTGAATTCCTTGCGCAGCGCATGCAGAGTTGTTGCGGCGAGCGCTGACGGAACGACCAGAGAGATTTCGTCCTGCGCGGTGGAATACTGCGGCGCCAACCGAAGTTCGGCCGGTACGCCGGCAATCGTGGCAAGTGCGCGCCGCAGAACATTCGGCGTGTCGGAAACTTTCGTCGCGCGCACTGTGATTAACGCGGCGTCGTTCGAGCCCGTCAGCGCCCGTACTCCCACGCCGCTCGAAGAGCCGTCGGATGTAATCTTGGTTCCGGGTCGTTCGGGAGCAAAGGTATTGCGGATCGCAAGAGGAATGCCCTGCAGCATCAAAGCGTGCATCGTTTTCGGATGCAGAACTTTGGCGCCCAAGTCCGCAAGATCCGATGCTTCGCGATAAGACATCTCAAGGATGGAGCTGGCGCCCGGCACCAGCCGCGGATCCGCGGTGAGAATACCGTCCACGTCGGTCCAGAGAATAACTTCATCTGCGTCAAGAGCCGCGCCCATAATCGTTCCGGAAAAGTCGGAGCTGTTGCGGCCAAGCGTTGTGGGCACGCCTTCCACAGTTGCGCCGATAAAGCCCGTCACCACGGCGACGATGCCTTGCAACAAAAGCGGGCGCAAACGCGCTTCACAGCGCTCGCGGGTGAGATCCATGAACGGCTCAGCGGCTCCGTGACGGGAATCGGTAACGACGAGTTCGGTGGCTTCGATGGCTTCGCAGAGCACGCCTCGCTGGGCGAGTGCAGCAGCCATCAGGGGAGCCGACAGGCGCTCGCCCAGGCCTGCAATCGCATCGCGCACTTGGGCCGATACGTCACGACGCTGGATGGCGTCTTCGCAGAGGCGCGCGCCCTCTTGCAGGCGCGCTTGAATCGTTTGGACAATCGTCTGGAGCTTTTCAGGGGAAGAAATCAGGACATTTGCCGCCGTCTCATGCCGCTGACGCAGTTCCTCGAAAATCGCCGCGACCGATTCGCGATTCCCGGCTTCCGCTTGACTTGCGGCTTCGACTAATTTATTGGTCACGCCGCTCATAGCGGAAACCACCACTACCACGTCGCTTTCGCGCGTAGCGGCGCGCACGATTGCAACGACTCTTTCGATGCAGGGCGCATCACCGACCGACGTTCCGCCGAATTTCATAACCCGCAGCGGCTTTTTCGCGTTTTCATGGAGTTGGCCGTGAACTACACGGGGGTGCAGCACATGCGCCGGATAAAACTCCGAAGTCCTTGCGTTCGGATCGCTGTGGGGGTTCGTCGCATGATTGGCAGAGGATGCGCGCAGCCGACGTTTGCCGAGCGGCTCCGCGGAAGCGAAGGAGGGTTCGACGGCATGGAGACCAGATTCCAAAGGCCGAGCTGAGAATCCAGATTGCTGCGGATATGCAGCCGCGCGTTCACTGCCGAATTCGGAATTTACTTTGCTTCGCAATTCCACTCGCTCCGCGCGCCCTCGTGATAGATCACTCATGTTCGTGGTAGGCGCGCCACTGAAAAAGCCTGCAGCCGATTTTGTTGCGAATACCAGGCGTCTTGTTTCTTGCGAGCGCGGACGCAGGCGCGAATCAATTCGGGCTTGTCCCACGGCACATCGTGGTAGGCCGACTGCAGAAACGCGCTTGCCGGATCGCGGATCCATTCCTGCGGAAAAAGCGCGAAAGTGTCGTCATCCGTGATTTTCGCAGCTGGGCGAACCGGCTGGCCGGAAACGGCCGAATACAGCGCCGCGGGAATATCGCGCCCTAGGCCGAGCGTCAGATGTCCAACTTGAGTCGAGCGCGGATTGATTTCGATGAGATAGGCGTTGCCGGTCTGCGATTCGAGCATGAAATCGAATCCGTGCAGGCCTGAAAGATTGAGGCGGCGCACCATCTTCTCCGCAGCAGCGGACATTTCAGGGTGTTCGATCGCGCGCAGAACGGTTGCCGGTCCAGCTGAAACGCCTTTATTGAGCACTTCGAAATGGAGAGCTGCCAGGACCTCGCCTTTCCAGCAGGAGACCGCGCTGGTTGCTTCGTGACCGGCTACGAACGCCTGCGCGTTCACGAGGGAGCGGCGACGAAGTAGAGAAGGCCATACTAAGGTCGTGTCGCGGTCAAGGAAAGCGCGCTTCATCGCGCGTGCCAAAAGAGGCGGAGCTTGCAGAGCGCGTAAGGCCCGTTCGGCGTCTTCCAGATTGCGCACGACGCGGACCCCGTCGCCGCCGGAAGAAAAGTCCGCTTTCAGGACGACCGGAAAATCATTCTGAGCCATCCAATTTTTTAGGTCGCTGCTGTTGCGAATGACTGCGGTTTTGGGAACGCGGATGCCCTCTTGCTGGGCCAACTCCATAAATTTGGCGCGCGCATAGAGTGCTGGGAAATTTTCGGGAGAGCCGAGCGAGCGCGCGATCAAGGCACAAAGTGAGGCGCCTGAGTCGCCCTTGCTGCGTTCCTGGTCGTACAGCAGATGTAAATGTTGGGTAGCCAAATCATCGCCCGGAACAAGCACGTCGGGCTTTGCGCCAGCAATCGCCTCGGCGACAGACGAGAGGGCGTCGAGGCCATCGTACTTGTAAATTCGGCGTACTACATCCGTCTTGGTGATGGGATGGTGAGACGGGCCGACAGCGTCCACGGTAAAGCCCGCGCTTGCCAGAGCCACTGCTAGACGCGCGGTGGGGAACCAGCGAACAGTGGTGATGATCAAAACCGTCGGCTTCACCGTGATTCGAGCCTCCCTAAAGCCTGCAGTTCGTAGCTGAAAGTGCAAAATGTGAGGTGCGACCGGTCAATGCGGTGTGACTGGTGCGTAGCCTAAATGGCAATCTATGGACCAAAGTCGGCCGGTTTTGCGGGATTTACGTACGATCTAAGCTTATAAAAATAAGCCACTTAAATAAGAGGCGGCGAAAAATCACAAGCGATCCCGAGCGTCTTACCTGAAAACACTTGCTTATAGTGGCAAATCTGTTCCCAGTGATCCTGCAGCGACGTCCAAACGCAGGCGTCGGGGCCGTCAGTGGGCCTCCCTGACATCAATAGGCGGCTTTGCAAGACTGCCGATACACGGAGTGGGGGCCTCCCTGGGATCGCAGAAGGCGACCTCGTCTAGAACTTTCCCAAATGGAGACGGGGCTTGACGTGTCCAGTTTATGAGATGTATGGTAAAGCCCCTTTAGTCCCCCGGGTCTGCAGACAGGCCGTGATTTTTCGGTTTACCGGAGGGTGCTGTGCCCGAATCAAACCTATCCGAAACTTTAGCAAATGTGGAGCTTGAGCCGGGAGCCATACCGGCGGAATGGATTCTGAATGGCAATCCAGAGACGCGAAGCAAAATTCTGGGAAGGAGCCGTGACCTTCTCGCTCACGTCATTGTTTGGGAATGCGGTGCGGTGAGCTACAAGTGGCATTACAACCAGGACGAAGCCTACATCGTTCTCTCGGGTGAGGGATTCGTGACCGACGAGAAAGGGGCGGAGCGTCGGGTCGGTCCAGGAGACGTGGTTTTTTTCCCGGCGGGAACCAACACCACATGGCGCCACCCCCATCATTTCAAAAAGATCGCGGTGCTCAAGGAATCGGTCGCGCGTCCGTTGGGAATCGGCCTGAAGTTGTGGAACAAGCTTCTCCGGATGCTAGGGATTGCCGACAGATCGCCATTCGCTGGTTCGGCGGAACGTTCTCAACGACGTGGATAATTCCATGACGCGCCCGGCCGATTGGCTTAACACTGGCGCCGGTGCGTCAAGCGAGCTGGGGATGCGCGTGGAGCACGTGTAAATTCCGGCCAAGCGCTACCCATCCGAAAATGAGAGACAACAAACACGAACTTCGCCCTGGCGACTTCGTTGAGGTAAAGACTCCCGACGAGATACTCGAGTCCCTGGACGCCGATGGAACTGTGGACCAACTGCCATTCATGCCCGAGATGGTCCCCCTTTGCGGAAAAAGATTTCGGGTCTCTAAGCGCGTTGTAAAAACCTGCACTTCAGGCACGAAAGCCGGTTCGAGTATGCGCCTATTCCGAGCCGACGATGTTGTGCTGCTGGATCAGCTGCGCTGTTCAGGTGCGGACCACGACGGGTGCCAAAAGGCATGCACGATTTTTTGGCGCGAAGCGTGGCTTCGCAAGGTGGAGCATTCTACAGTCCCGGCCGTGGCCGGAGTGGGAAGTGAGCGACTGCGAGCCAGGCTAAAGACCAAGGCGGGCCCAAAGACGTATTTTTGCCAGGCCAGCGAGATTTTGAAAGCTACCAACCACATGTCGCGGAAGGAGCGGTTCACCAAATGCGTTAGCGAAATCCGAGAGGGAAACTGCAGCATTGGGGAAATGGCTGCACGGATCGCGACATGGATGGTTTGGAGAATCCGGCGGGTTTTTCTCGGCCCCTATGCTCGTGGAACCCATACCGCAACGCCGGTGGAAAGTTTGAATCTGAAGGCCGGAGAGTGGGTGGAAGTCAAATCGATGGAGAATATCGTACAGACGTTGGATAAAGCCGCGAACAATCGAGGGTTGTGGTTTTCGCCGGATATGCGGCTATCGTGCGGTCAGCGGCGACAGATCGAGAAGCGGATTGAGAAGATTATAGTGGATGGAACGGGGGAGATGCGGCAGCTGCGCAACACAGTATTCATCGAAGGCTCACTTTGCGGCTGTCCCCATGTGGCGTTCGGCGGGTGTTCGCGCGGCGAATACGTGTACTGGCGGGAGATTTGGCTTCGCCGGGCCGGTGAGTCCGGGCAGCCATCGGCCTGAAGAACACAAAGCGAGTGGCGTTCGAACGATCCATGGAAAGACGCCTTTCGCTGTCCATGCGTCGCGAAGTTCCGCCGGCGCCCAAGAAGCATCGTCATCACGATCTAAAGAGCACCGATTCACCTTTCCGCTGAGAAAACGACGCGTTCAGTCACGCAACTCACTTGGGAGTCCTCCGGAAACCGGCAAGCAATCCGTGACAGTCGGCTTCGCTACGAAGAATCGTTTTAGGTTGAGGAATGGTTTCTCAAGTAGATTCCAGGACAATGCGGCTAACGCATAGCTGGCGACGAAGATAGCCGGTAGAGGCAGGAAAGGGCTCTTATCCAAATGCAGGGTTTGCACCATGCCGAATGGGATCTTATGGAGCAGATATAGCCCGTAACTAATGGACCCTGTATAAACCAAGAATCGATTGGTCATCACCGCCTGGAGCCAGCTTTGTTCGGAGAACAACGAAATGTAGACAAACGCCGCCGACGCTATCGCGGTGAAGGAATAAACGATCCATTTTGCATCGAACTCAGAAGTCAGAAACGCTAGCGGTGCAGCGATTGCCAGCGTAATCCACGCCCTCCTGAGTAATTTCGACGGAACAAAATTGTCGGATCGGACAAGAAGCGCTAGAAGCGCTCCCGCCATCAGCCCGTCCAAACGACAGAAGACATTGGTATAAAGGTTCACGTGGTGCAGCGACAGATAATAGCGCAGAGCCGGAGCTATACAGATCTCTGCGATGGCGACCCGGCGGAGCTGCGTCACGGGGCAGAACCGCACCACCAGGGGCCAAACTAGATAAAACTGTTCCTCAATGGCGAGGGACCAAGTGACGCCCAGAGGGCCCGCGGCATTGGTTGAAATCGGAAGCAAGAAATTCTGCAGGAACAAGGGAAACGCCCACCAAGGTGATGAGGTTTGAACGACGGCTTGGAATTGCGATTGGCTGAGGAAACGGACGACGACGAACATGAAGAAGAGCAGTGAATAGTAAAGCGGCCAGATCCTCAGACAGCGCCGGAGGTAGAAATTCTTGAAATAGCCATCGGATCGATTCGTATCGACGAGAATACCGGTAATCAAAAACCCGGAGAGTGCGAAAAAGAGATCGACTCCCATCCACCCGTTGCTGAACAATTGTTGCGAATGGAACACGGGATACTTCAGGCTGATGTTATGCATCATGACGACGAGAATCGCGAGGCCTCGTACCGCATCGAGTTGAGGAATTCGTCGCTGCATTCTCTCCGCCGCGCGAAAGGGTTTCGGGCAGTGACGGCCTGGCGACGCTGAGCAGTTCCGGCCGGCCGGCTCGTCGGTTTCTGGAATCCAATCTGCGAAATAGTGCGGGGATGATTATATTCGAGCGCGCGGGCTTTGGCAGCGGCCAACTCGATCAGGGTAATCCGACAGGCACGGCGGTTACTGAGGGCTTATCAACACTTACAACTCAGGGCGCGGATCTTGAGAGATCGGCGATGAGCACGAAAGGTGCACAAGAATGTCGTGTAGACCTCAACAGCGAGGCCATTTCGTGCCGCAATCCGCAATCAAATGCGGAGTGCGCGACGATTTGCGGTCGCTACGCGCAGAACCAGGAAGGCAAGTCCGGCCGCGAGCAGCAAGAGAGAATCCGTTTCCGGTGATGGAACGACGGGATCGCTGAAGGTCTGCGTCTCAGATTGCGGAGTTAGCATACCAGCGCCAGCACTGAATATAGTGCCATCGACGCCGGGGAGATACAGAGTCATGTCAACAAAGCCGCCAGACGTACTTGGGCCTTCCAGCGAAGTGTAAAACGTGATCCCGTCGCCGTAGCTACTCCCGTTTCCCCACGCTAAGTTACCGCCGGAGTCGTAAGTAAGCGTGAACAGGCCGAGATTCGCGCCGGAGTCTGAGAATGTAATGGCCGATACCGTACCGGTTGTCAGGTTATAATCGTAAGAGAAATCAACGTTGAAGGGGCCATTCCAGTTCGGAGTAGGCTCGCCTGGCCCCGCAGGATTTACGAATGTAGCGGAACCGGTCACGTCTAGCTGCGAATCCGCCTGCGCGGCGGCGGCGAATACAGCGATCGCTGAAAGGGTTAAAAGCAGCTTCCCAAGTTTCATTTCTTCCTCCCCCAGAGCTTAGTCGTCTAACTGTCAGCTGGCGCTATAAACACGAGTCAGTAAAGGCGCGTTTGCCTTGGCCAGTTTTTTCCTAATTCAGATCATTTACTTCCCGAAAAATCCAAGTTACTTCTCTTTTCGAGCTGGTTTTTGGCTATCTGGAGCTCATCCAGCACGCAGCGTGCCCATACAGCCAGCTGTTGGTATAACCCATCTGGCCCCCGGTTTCAACAGCGCAGGCCGAGAAAATGCTGGTCTCCGACGAGTACCGTTGATGAATAGTGCTGGATGGCGCCAAATCGTGTCGCAAGAATGACAATTTGACGAAGGTAACGAGGGCGACACAAATCTCCTACCCGCTGTGGCGACGCTAACTTACGCATAAGGCAGCACCTAGATCGTCGCTCGGAAGAGCGGCTAGGACACCGCTCCTCTCGATGCTTCTGGTACTTAGTCCGGTGTTGCCCTGAGCTGTGGCATGTTGCCTCGAGCTGTGGCCTCCCATTCACCTCGGGTTCGCCAGGGCGCTGGCTGCCAGTCACTGCCTTTATCCCTATAGAACTGTTGTGATTATAAGGAGGCATTTTGCGCTCCGGACCGGCCGGGCGGCCCCATCCGCGCGATCCAAACAACCCAGGAGCTGACGCCGACGAACGCCTCGTCACGAGGCTGAGGTTTGACACTACTGTGGTTCTTGTGGACGTCGGTATGAAAACGATTGGCCGATTGGGAAAAAAATTTCCGCAAATCGGGCCGCGCCAACACGCAGATTATTCATTCTAATAGAGTTATAGAATACCGTAGAGGCAATGAGATTGCAATCGGGTAGATAGAAGGCACTATCCGAGTAGCTACAGGCTTGCAGACAGAATCTGGACAGACACCTGATTTCGGGCCAGTATCGAGTATGACCACCATTCACAGGCGACGCGGTGGGCAACGAGCAACAGAATCCACGGAGAGAGGAATTTCCTCAGCCCTATGATTGAAACTGCGATTATCGGCGCGGGTCCTTACGGACTTTCGATCGCCGCGCATTTGCGTAACCGCGGAATATCGTTCCGCATTTTTGGACGCCCGATGGACAGCTGGGTGGGGCACATGCCGAAAGGCATGAAGCTGAAATCGGATGGCTTCGCTTCAAACATCTACGATCCGAACGCCAAATTCACTTTGAAAGATTTTTGTGCGGAGCGCTCGATCGAGTACGCGCATATGGGGAAACCCGTAGAACTTGCGACCTTTGGCGATTACGGGCTCGCGTTCCGCGATCGGATGGTTCCGGAGCTGGAAGACAAGATCGTCGTAAGCGTTGAGCGCGCGGCGGACGGATCATTTCTGTTGCGATTGGACGATGGCGAAGACGTGAAGGTTCGGCGAGTAGTGCTGGCGATCGGGATCACGCATTTTGTGCATGTGCCGGATAACCTCTCGCATCTGCCGCCACAATTTCTCTCGCACAGTTACAATCACCACGACCTGGCGGCTTTCAAAGGGCGCAATGTCGTCGTGTTAGGGGCCGGCTCTTCGGCGATTGACATGGCGGCATTGTTGCGCGATGTCGATGCGGATGTACAGCTGGTGGCTCGCGCTACTTCCTTGAAATTTCACACCGCGCCGCAACCGGGCAAGCGCCGTTCGTGGTGGCAGCGGCTCAGGCATCCGGATTCGGGGCTTGGTCCAGGCATGAGGTCGCGATTCTTCTCCGATGCGCCGGCGCTGTTTCATTATTTGCCGGAAGAATTCCGCCTGAAGGTAGTGCGCACCACCCTGGGTCCATCCGCAGGATGGTTCGTGAAGGACAAAGTGATGGGGCGCGTACCGCTGGTGCTGGGATACAGCGTCGAGCGGGCGGAGATTCAGGACGGCAAGGTGCATCTGCATCTGCGCGGGCTGGATGGTTCGACGCGCGAAATCGTCACGGAACATGTTGTTGCCGCAACCGGATACAAAGTGGATACGGAACGATTGAAGTTCCTGAATGCAGACATCCGCGCGAAGCTCAAGTGCGTCAAGGGCACTCCGGTGCTGTCGTCTAATTTTGAGTCAACCGTGCCCGGACTATATTTCGTCGGGCTTGCGGCAGCGAACAGTTTTGGACCCGTGATGCGCTTCGCGTTCGGCGCGGGCTTCGCCGCAAGACGCGTGACGCAAGCGATGGTGAAAGCCGTGGCGCGGACTCCCAAGAAAGTCCCGGCCTCCCGCATGTCCACCATCACGGAATGAGTGCTTCCGCGGTGCTCCTGTGAACCTGCTTCCGGCTCCATCAAGCGCGAGACGCAGCAGACGGAAACATATCCCGGCGATATTTGCGACGCCGAGTCCACTGAACCCATGAAGCTAGAGACGATTGCGATTCACGTAGGCTACGACGGCGATCCCACGACGAAAGCCGTGGCTGTGCCGATTTATCAGACGGTTGCGTTCGAATTTGACGACGCTGCGCATGGTGCGGCTTTATTCAATCTGGAAGTTCAGGGAAACATCTACACGCGGATCGGGAATCCGACCAACACGGTGCTGGAAAAGCGAGTTGCCGCTCTGGAGGGCGGTGTGGAAGCGCTGAGCGTAAGCTCCGGCATGGCGGCGATTCATTATTCGCTGATCAACATCGCCGAGATGGGCCACAACATCGTTTCGCTTCCGCAACTCTACGGCGCCACCTACACGCTGCTCGCCCACATTTTGCCAAAGCAGGGAATTGCCGGTCGGTTTGCAGAGAACGATAGTCCAGAAGCGGTTGAAAAGCTGATCGACGAGAATACCCGCGCGGTTTTTTGTGAAAGTGTCGGCAATCCGGCCGGCAACGTTGCGGACATCGAGGGACTAGCGCGCGTGGCGCACAAGCACGGAGTACCGCTGATCGTGGACAA
>Ga0209333_1000850_pt1 | contig 15834 bp, 12 predicted proteins | sample BlaSpr_A8_OM2_O3_FD_187982 | JGI IMG/M metagenome (GOLD analysis project Ga0209333, IMG submission 187982) | Forest soil microbial communities from Thunder Bay, Ontario, Canada - Black Spruce, Ontario site 2_A8_OM2_O3 (SPAdes) (version 2) | ecosystem: Environmental > Terrestrial > Soil > Boreal... | reverse complement strand
CGGTGCCCTGTGGGATGACATCAAGTTCGACCTCAAACACTTCGCCGACATCGAGCGCCTTGCGATGGTCGGGGAGGCGAAGTGGCAGCAAGGCATGGCAGCTTTCTGCAAGCCGTTCACCAAGGCGACGGTCCGATACTTCGGCCACGCGGACACCCCTGAGGCGCGGCAATGGTTGGGCGAGGGCCAATCCTCCGGGGTAATTCGTTCCGGGGGTTCTCCACGATGAGCGAGGGTAACTACCGTAACCCCGAAAACGAAGGGCCTGAGAACAGCCGCGTGAATCTCGGAAAAGCGGCACGTCTCGATCTCAAGATGTCCGCCCGCAAAGTGCCAGTCTTTGCGAATTCAGAGAACGACGATGGCCATCATGAAACGAACCGCAGATAAGCCCGAATCGAAGCCGGCGCCTGGGGCGAAGTCCGATGCGCAGAAGAACCTGAAGTCGATTCCCATGGAGGAGCTGCAGAAAAAGCTGAGTTCGTCGCCGGAGGGACTGAGTCAGGACGAGGCTAAGAAACGGCTGACGCAGTATGGTCTCAACGAGATCGCGGAAAAGAAAGAAAACCCTTACCTTAAATTCCTCACTTATTTCTGGGGCCCGATTCCATGGATGATCGAAGGGGCGGTGATCTTGTCGGGGGTGGTTCGCCACTGGCCCGACTTTTTCATCATCCTGCTTTTGCTGTTGTCCAACGCCGTCGTCGGATTCTGGGAAGAACACCAGGCCGGCAATGCTATCGCCGCACTCAGAAAGCAGTTGGCGATCAAGGCCAAAGTGAAACGCGACGGTAAATGGACAGACCCTTCGGCGAAGGAATTGGTGCCGGGCGACGTCATCCGCATGAGGTTGGGCGATATTGTTCCGGCGGATGCGCGCCTGCTGCCAGGGGACCCGGTGGAAGTGGACCAGTCCGCGCTTACAGGCGAATCGTTGCCCGCCACCAAAAAGCCAGGCGAAGCGGTATTCTCCGGATCCATCGTTCGCCAGGGTGAAAGCGAAGGAATGGTGTACGCAACCGGTACGGAGACCTACTTCGGCAAGACCGCGCAAATGGTGCAAGGGCCGGAATCCGTCAGCCATTTCCAGAAAGCTGTGCTGAAGATCGGCGATTACCTGATTATTCTCGCGGTAGTTCTGGTGCTGTTGATCGTCACAGTCGCGCTTTTCCGTCACGATCCGATCATGAGCACGTTGGAGTTTGCCCTGGTGCTTCTGGTGGCCGCGATTCCAGTGGCGATGCCTACCGTCTTGTCGGTGACCATGGCTGTGGGTGCGCGCCTGCTGGCCAAGAAACAAGCCATTATCACCCGGCTCTCGGCCATAGAAGAACTGGCCGGCGTGGACATCCTGTGCTCGGATAAGACCGGCACACTGACTCTCAACAAGCTGACCCTGGGCGATCCCTTCGTGCTGCAAGGAACAACAGCCGGCGAGGTCGTCCTCTACGCCGCGCTGGCATCCCGTGCGGAGGACAAGGACACCATCGACCTCGCGGTGATCGGTGGCGTGAAGGACCCCAAGGCCCTGAAGGCTTGCCAGGTGCTCCACTTTCAGCCGTTCGATCCGGTTCACAAGCGCACCGAGGCCACCGTCAAAGGGTCTGATGGAAAGCAGTTCTGGGTGGCCAAGGGAGCGCCGCAAGTCATTCTGCAGATGTCCACCAATGCCGGCGAGGTGAAAGAAGCCGTCCAGAAGGCCGTAGACGAATTTGCGGCAAAAGGCTACCGATCGTTAGGGGTAACGCGCGCCGACGAGGAAAACAAATGGCGGATGGTCGGCGTGCTGCCCTTGTTCGATGAGCCTCGTCCGGACGCCAAGGCCACGATTGCCAAAGCCCGTCAGATGGGCGTGAGCGTCAAGATGGTTACCGGCGATCAAATGGCGATCGCCAAGGAAACCGCCAAACAATTGGGGATGGGCACGAACATCCTCGATGCCAACGGTTTGGGCGATGTCAAGCATCACGAGACGGCCCAGATGGCGGAATCCATCGAAAAAGCGGACGGTTTCGCGCAGGTCTTCCCGGAACACAAATTCCACATCGTGGATATCCTGCAGCAGCGCGGCCACATCGTCGGCATGACCGGAGACGGCGTGAACGACGCTCCGGCGCTTAAGAAAGCGGATTGCGGCATCGCCGTTTCCGGCGCGACGGATACGGCGCGCGCCGCGGCCGACATCGTGTTGCTCGCCTCCGGCCTTTCCGTGATCATCGACGCGGTCAAAGAGAGCCGCCGTATTTTCCAACGGATGAACAGCTACGCGATCTACCGCATCGCCGAGACGCTACGCGTGCTGTTTTTCATGACGCTCGCGATCCTGGTGTTCAATTTCTATCCGTTGACCGCGGTGATGATCGTGATGCTGGCGCTGCTCAACGACGGAGCCATCCTGTCCATTGCCTATGACAACGTGCATTACAAGGATAAGCCCGAGGCCTGGAATATGCGCGTGGTCCTGGGCGTCTCCACGGCGCTGGGCGTCATCGGAGTGGTGGCTGCGTTCGGACTGTTCTATCTTGGCGAACGCGTATTTCATCTCGACCGGGCACACATCCAAACGCTGATGTATTTGAAGCTGTCCGTGGCCGGGCATCTGACGATTTTCCTGACGCGCACGCGCGGGCCGTTCTGGTCCATACGCCCTGCGAAGATTCTTTTGGGGGCGGTGCTCGGCACGCAAACGGTGGCGACTTTGATTGCGGTTTACGGGCTGTTTATGACTCCACTCGGTTGGGGCTGGGCAGGATTCGTTTGGGGTTATGCAATAGCGTGGGCCCTTGTGAACGACCGTGTGAAACTGCTCGCTTATCGGATTCTCGACCCTCAAGGAGCCGCTTTGCCGGCCAGGAAACCGCTCGATTTAAAGCCGCGGATCGCCAAACGGGCCTATGAAATTTACGAGGAACGCGGCCACCACGATGGCCAGGCGGATCAAGACTGGCTTGAGGCGGAACACGAGGTTGCACCGAAGGGATGAAGATGGTGCTTACCATCTCGACGCTTTTTTGATCCCTATTAGGCGCTTCTCTGAACGCCGCGGGACATGGCCAACAGCGGCGTTACCGCGGCCCGTCGTAATTACTCAGATCTTTGCTGGAGAAGAGATAGCCCGCTCTTGACGAAACCGTTACGGGAATCGGGCGAATTCGGAGTTCCGGACCGCCCGCGCCCAGCGGCAGTTTCGGTTCGATGACGCCAACCTCTCGCGGCGTGAAGGGAATTGGAGTGCGGTAGGTCGCCACGACGAGTTTCCGGGCGGGATTTCGGAGAAATCTCACTTCCGTCAGATACGCGCCCGTATGCGTGGCGGCTGCAGTATTCAAAATGTTGCGCACGGATGCCTCGTATATCTGCTTCAAGGCTGCCGGCCCGGGTTGTTTGCGGGCCTCCGCGGTAGCCGCCCAGCCACATGACTACGGAACCGGCGACTTGAATGCCCACAATGTTCGGGGATGGCAAAAGGAGCGCTCCGGATGCCAAAGCGTAATCCCCACGGGCCAGGCAAATCGCACTCGCGGAGAGCGGCGGCACCAAGGCTGTCGCGATGGCCACGCCGACGAAGGCGACGCTGAGCCGCGGCAAGATCATGGGAACAGGCGCCGGCTGCCCGCCACCCAGCGCAATCGTCAGATCCATGAGATTAGGCTCTGTCCGCGCGCGTATATCTCATGCGTCAGAGGCACGTCAGAATGCATCAGGCCCAGTACAAACGCCGTTCCGTAGACCATCGCAAAGCCAGCCGCCAAGGTCGCGAGCGCTCTACGGAAGATTCCGGCAATCGGACCTAGCAGCATCGCGATGATCATAGCCCCAATCACGATTGCCGGGCTATTTTCGAACAATCCGGAGCACGCCGCCACACTTGCCAGACCGTTCATGGTGACGTATGCAACGTCAAACTTCGAATTCAGATCTATGCTGGTTGCCCGCTGATAGCACTTGAGATAGGAGAGAGCGGCAACGGGCGGACATGACTGTCAGGCCAAGACTCGCGTGGCGGCGGGGCCCGGTCGGCAAAGTTGCTGCACTTTCGCGCAGCCTTTGCATTTCGACTCACGTGGATTTCCGATAATAGCCCGTGGCGGACGGCGCCGCGCAGAGAGCAAACAAGGCGAAAACGTCCGACTCGCCATTCCGAATCGATAGTTTGGTTTACGAAGACGCACGGGGGCCAGGCATCCAATCTGCCGGACTCTCTTCACGGCCGCTAAACTAACCCCCGGCTCAGCCTCAGATAGCCGGAGTCTACTTCTGGACTATCTCGTGCAACGAACCTTAGAGGCGATTCGACGCGACGGTAGGCGAACCGCGAGAGAAAAGGTGGTAGAGCAGTGATCGAGAAGCCAATTCACGTCGAGACATCGAGGCCAATTGCAGACGGAAAGCTTGGCACCAACGGAATTCACGTCCCCAGGCGGACCGGCCGCACACGGGCGCGGCATCCCCTGATACTGGTGGTTGTTGGAGCGTTCCTGGTTTTCGCCGTTCTGGCGGTCATCTCCGGATATATCCAAAAGGGGCTCTGGATGCGGCAACTCGGCTACTCCGGCATCTTCTGGACGCTCTTGTCCGTGAAGTGGGGGTTATGTTGCGTAGCGTTCGTTGGCGCACTTCTGTACCTTTGGATCAATCTTCGCCTTGCCGCCAAAAACAGCGCCGGCTTCCGAGCGGTTGTCCTGCCCAACGGGCCTCCTGACGGCGCGAATATCGCCATCCGGATCCCTCCCGTTCTCCTGAAACTGGGCATGGGCGCGGCCGCGGCGGTCGCCGCTCTGGTCTTTGCGCTCATGTTTTACGGGCAATGGGATACCTATCTCCGCTTTCGCTACGGCGGTTCCTTTGGGTTGTCCGATCCTCTCTTCGGGGCGGATGCCGGGTTTTATGTGTTCCGCCTTCCCTTTTATGAGCTCTTGCAGAGCAGCTTAAGCGGATTGGCGCTGATCGCGTTGCTGGCCGTCTCGGCCTATTATGTATACTTTGGATTAATCGGGCTTAGCCGCAGAAGTACGGTGCAGGGCTGGAACGCAAAGGCCGTTCCACAGCTATCCATCCTGTCCTTCTTCCTGGTGGCCAGTTGGGGATGGGGCTTTTACCTGGATCACTATGAACTTTTGTACTCGACTCAGGGCGTAGTTTACGGAGCCGGTTACACAGCGGATCATGTGACCCGGATCGCCTTCTGGATCATGGTTTGCGCGGCGGCCGCGCTATGCGCGCTCCTGGCGCTCAATGCGTTCCGGCCGCGATTCCGAGCGATAGTTATCGGATCCGGAGTTTACGTGGCCTTGTACGTCGCGGCCGTTTGGCTGGCGCCGGTCATCTTTCAAAGATTCATGGTGCAGCCGAACGAGCTGGCCCGCGAAACTCCGTTTCTCACCCACAACATCGAGTTCACCCGCAATGCCTACAGCCTCGACAAGATCCAGGAGACGTCCTATCCGGCCCTGGCCGACTTGACGCCCGAAGTGATTGCGAGAAATCAAGACACGATCCAGAACATCCGTCTCTGGGACTATCGTCCCTTGCTTCAGATGTATCAGCAAGCCCAGGAAATACGGCTCTATTATCAGTTTTACGGGGTCGATGTGGACCGCTACCACCTGGCCGACGGCTATCACCAGGTAATGCTTTCGGCCCGCGAGCTCTCGCCCGAGCTTCCCGCTCAAGCCCAAACTTGGGTGAATGAGAAGCTGCAGTTCACCCATGGTTATGGCTTGGTCATGAGCTTCGTTTCAAAGACCATGGGGGGCGGCTTTCCGCAGTACGTGCTGGAGAATATCCCGCCCGAATCCGCCTTCGGCTTGACCATAAACCAGCCGTCCATCTACTACGGCGAGTCCATGCCCGGATACCGGATCGTCGCGACGGGCGTGAAGGAGTTCGACTACCCCAAGGGAAATCAAAATGTCTACACGAGTTACCAAGGAACGGGAGGCATCCCGCTCGATAGTCTGTGGAAGCGGCTCTTATTCGCCTGGACTCAGACCGATGTCAATATAATGTTTACGTCCTATCTTCAGCCTGAGAGCAGGATTCAAATCTGGAGGAACGTTCAGGAGCGCGTGCAACAGATCGCGCCGTTCTTGCGCCTCGACCACGATCCCTACGCCGTGGTCAGCGAGGGCAAACAGTACTGGATCCAGGACGCCTACACCGTCTCCGATCACTTCCCCTACTCCAGTCCCCACGCGGCGGCCTTTGAGCCGGGGCTGAACTACATTCGCAACTCCGTAAAGGTCGTCGTCGACATGTACGACGGAACCGTCCGGTTCTACGTCATGGATCCGAACGACCCGGTTCTGGCGGTTTACCGGCGTGCGTTTCCGGGCGTTTTTGAAGACCTGAATCGGCTTTCGCCGGATCTGAAAGCGCATCTCCGGTACCCGGAGGACCTTTTTTCGATCCAGGCCGACCAATACAGAACATTCCACATGACGGTTCCGCAGGTCTACTATAACCGCGAGGATCTCTGGGTGCTCCCCCAAGAGAACTATGCGGGCACGGTCGCGCCCATGCAGCCCTATTACATCCTGATGAAGCTCCCCGGAAGCGACCAGCTCGAGTACCTCCTGATGACTCCATTCACGCCTCAGAAGCGCAACAACATGATCTCCTGGCTGGCCGCCAGGTGCGACTTCCCCGAATACGGCAAGATGCTTTTTTACGAGCTTCCCAAGGAGAAGCTGATCTACGGCCCGATGCAGATTGAGGCGATGATCGATCAGAATACTGCAATTGCGGCGCAACTCACCCTGTGGGACCAAAAAGGTTCGAAAGTCATTCGTGGAAACCTGATCGCGGTGCCGATCGAGAACTCCTTTCTCTACGTGGTGCCGCTGTACCTCACGGCGGAAGGCACGGACTTTCCACAACTCAAGCGCGTCATCGTGATTTCGGGGGACAAAGTAGCGATGGAACCTACGCTTGATGAGGCCATCCAAGCCGTCTTCGGGACGCAGCAACCCGGGATTTCCGCACAGGCTCCCGGCGCGCGCGCGCCCGGAGGGCAAGCGGAATTGGGCCAGGCGAGGACGCAGTTCGACGACGCGCAGAAGGCTATGCAGCAGGGGAATTGGGAAAACTTCGGCAAGGCCATGGATGCCCTCAAGCGCTCGCTAAATGGGCCGGGAAAATAAAGGGAAGCGCGACCATGACACTTAAGACTCTCTTCAAAAAGCAGGTCAGCATTCGGTTCACCGACGACCAGACCGCGTTTGTCTGCACAGCGACATGGTTCTTTCTTTCTAGAAGTACGCGAATTCGGTTCGGCGGCGCCGGGCCTGATTGTGTCCCGCGAGCGGCAAAGAGGGAAGAGCTTCCGATGCAAGGGCGCATCCCGCTGGAGTGAATTCGAATGATTCTGGGATGAAAGAAAAAAGGAGCATAAACGTTATGTTTGAAACGAATTCGGTAGTAGCGGTTTACGACACGCACACCCAAGCGGAGGAAGCCGTGAAGGATCTGCAGAGATCCGGGTTTGACATGAAGAAAATGTCCATCGTCGGCAAAGATTATCATACCGACGAGCACGTCGTCGGATACTATAACGCCGGCGATCGCATGAAGTACTGGGGCAAGCTGGGCGCTTTCTGGGGTGGTATCTGGGGGATGTTGTTCGGATTTGCTTTCTTCGCAATTCCAGGCATCGGGCCCATATTGGTGGCCGGTCCGTTAGTCGCTTGGATCGTCGGGGGACTTGAAGGCGCCGTTGTGGTAGGCGGACTGAGCGCTCTCGGCGCGGGTCTGTACAGCATTGGCATCCCCAAGGACAGTGTCGTGGAGTACGAGTCGGCGCTCAAGTCCGACAAGTTTCTCCTTCTGGCCCATGGCACGGCGTCCGAGGTAGCCAAGGCCAGGGACATCCTGGAGACGACGCACCCGGTCCAGGTTACGGTCCACGCGGCGGAACACCGGGAACTTGCCGGGGTTGCCGGCAGATAGTCCCCCAATACTGTTCACCTTGTGGGGCAGACCGGCGGACGACGCAAACCGATCGTCTGCCCCACCGGACTGCATCCCAGCGTGAAGATTGGAGAATCGAATCAGAAGATGGATCTTGCTAATATACCCAACCAGACGAAGGCTTTTGGATCGCCGGGCATCGAACCCAAGTGGACGCACGGAGGAAAAGATGGAGTGGGCACCGCTTATGCAGCTTCCAGCCGGGTCTGGTTTACCCTTTGGAACGGCATCGTCACCGAAGTCTATTATCCGACGGTGGACCGGCCGCAACTGCGCGACCTTCAGTATCTCATCACCGACGGCACGAGCTTTTTCCACGACGAAAAGCGCTATCTCAAGTCCAAAGTGGAACTTCTGCCGGACCATGGATTGGGATACCGCTGTACGAATTCCGATCCAGCCGGGCATTACGCCATTGTCAAAGAGATTATCGCCGACCCGCACTTGGCCTGCGTTCTGCAGCGCACCCAGCTAACCGGCGACGAAGCCTTCCTCTCCAAGCTGCGGCTCTACGCCCTGTGCGCGCCTCATCTCGAAGTAGGAGGCTGGGGCAACAGTGGCTATGTGGTGCGCGTGGCGGGCCGCACGGTCCTGATCGCAGAAAAAAAGGGAACATGGTTGGCGCTGGCGGCGACGATTCCTTTTTCCCGTGTTTCGTGCGGCTATGTGGGGAAGAGTGACGGCTGGACCGACCTATCGGGCAACTTTCAAATGGACTGGGAGTTCGATCGCGCGCCCGACGGCAACATCGCACTCACCGGGCAATTGGATTTAACCAATACGCGTGAATTCACCCTAGGGTTGGCGTTCGGCAACAGCCAGCACCACGCCATCTCGACGCTTTTTCAGTCCCTGAGTACGCCTTTCGCGGAGCACGCCAAAAAGTATGCGGTACAATGGGCGCGATCGAGCGCGAACATCCTCCCGTTGGAGAAGGCCGCGGGCGATGGAGGCAGCTTATACCGCGCGAGCTTCCGTTTGCTCCGCGCACACGAAGACAAGTCGTATCCTGGCGCGTTTATCGCATCGCTCGCAATTCCTTGGGGAGAAGCGGCGGGTGATGAGGATCAGGGCGGCTACCACCTGGTGTGGACGCGTGACATGGTCAACAGCGCGGGCGCCATGTTAGCGGCCGGTGACTGTGCCACACCCTTGCGAGCCCTGATCTATCTGGACGTCTCGCAGAAGCAGGACGGGGGTTTCTCCCAGAACTTCTGGATTGACGGCGATCCTTACTGGCGGGGAGTTCAACTTGACGAAGTCGCCTTTCCCATTCTGCTCGCCTGGGGGCTCAGGAGGGAGCATGCTTTGCAAGATTTTGACCCGTACCCCATGGTGTTGCGGGCGGCCGCTTATCTGGTCCGCCATGGTCCTGTCACGCCGCAAGAGCGCTGGGAGGAGGTCAGCGGCTACTCCCCTTCCACGCTGGCTTCCAACATTGCCGCGCTGATCTGCGCCGCATGCTTCGCGCGCGAGAGAGGCGATGCGGAGACCGCCAAATATCTGGAGGAATACGCCGATTTCCTGGAATGCCATATCGAGAGCTGGACAGTCACAACGGAAGGGACACTGCTCCCAGGGGTGACTCGGCATTACATACGGATTCTTCCCGAGAGCGCCGATAATCCTAATCCCGCTGAAGATCCGAACCAAGGAAACGTCACCATTGCGAACCTGCAGCCGGGCGCACAAAGCGTCTTCCCGGCTAAGGAAGTGGTGGACGCCGGGTTTCTGGAACTGGTGCGGCATGGCATCCGCAGTGCCTCCGATCCGATCGTTGTGGATTCCCTCAAAGTGGTGGACGCGGTGCTGAAAGTAGAGACTCCATCCGGCCCTTGCTGGCGCCGTTACAGTCACGACGGATACGGACAACGCGCAGATGGCGGCCCCTTCGTAGGCTGGGGGCAGGGGCGCGCCTGGCCGCTGCTCACGGGCGAGCGCGGTCACTACGAGTTGGCGGCCGGGCACGACCCGAAGCCGTTCTTGCGCGCTATGGAAACCTTTGCGTCGTCCACGGGCCTGTTGCCCGAGCAGGCGTGGGACAGCCCGGATTTGGCCAAAGCCTACATGTACCTCGGACGGCCGACGGGCTCGGCCATGCCATTGATGTGGGCGCATGCAGAGTACGTCAAACTCCTGCGATCCACCGGCGATGGGAAGGTGTCGGACCTGATTCCCGACGTGGCCCAACGCTATTTGGGCGCACGCGCGAATGGTCGATTATTCGAAATCTGGAAGTTTACCCGGCAGGCGCGCAGCGTCAAGCGCGGCTATGTGCTCCGCATTCAAGTGCCGGCTTCTTTCCGATTGCACTGGTCGGGCGACGAGTGGCAGACCGCGCACGACACTCCCTCTTCCGCCACCGTGCTGGGAGTTGACTTCGTGGACATTCCGATTCCTACATCGCAGAAGGCGCCCATCCGCTTTACCTTTTTCTGGCCGGCAAGCAACTCTTGGGAAGGACACGACTATCTGGTGTCGGTGGCTTGACATGACCATCAATTCAAAACATTTCCGGGTAAGGCCCGGAGACAAGGTCGAACTCAAAAAGTGGCCGACAATTGTAAAGCCCTTTTGCAAGTCGAAGAAGGAGTATCAAGAACTCCTGGAAGCGCATGTGGCGGAGTTGAGTTCGCTGCAACAGCTTCTCTACGCATCCGACCGCTATGCTTTGCTGCTCAATTTTCAGGGGATGGATGCGGCCGGCAAGGACGGCGCCATCCGGCACGTGATGTCCGGGGTCAATCCGCAAGGCTGTCAGGTTTCCAGTTTCAAGCAGCCCAGCGCCGCCGAGCTGGAACACGATTTTCTCTGGCGCACGGAGCGCCGGCTTCCCGAGCGCGGGCAGATCGGAATATTCAATCGTTCCTATTACGAGGAAGTGTTGGTTGTCCGCGTGCATCCGGAGATGCTCCGCAGCCAGGGGCTTTCCGAAGAGTTGCGCGACGAGAAGACCATCTGGGAGGAACGCTATCGCTCCATTGTGGACCTGGAAAGGCACCTCTACCGCAACGGCACGCGCACCGTCAAGATATTCCTCCACCTCTCGCGGGAAGAACAGCGCAAGCGATTCCTGGAACGCATCGACGAGCCTGACAAGAACTGGAAATTCAGCCTTGCGGACATTCACGAGAGGAAATACTGGAAGGATTACATGGCGGCTTATGAAGCTTGTCTGAGCGCGACCAGCACACATCACGCGCCATGGTACGCCGTTCCCGCCGACGATAAGGAGAATGCCCGGCTGATCGTTTCCCAAATTGTCCTCGATACGCTTAACGGATTGAAGATGGCATATCCCAAGACCGGCCCGAAACGCCGGCGGGAATTAGTATCTATCCGCAAGCTGCTCACGGAGTGATTATGAGTACGGCAATCGCTCCGCCATCTCCCGCCAAGCCGCCCCGCCCGCGACCGGACTCACTGCCGATGAAGCGCGCCGCCGGCTCGAGAAAACCGGCCTAAACCCAATGCCCGACACGCTTCGCTGTCCGAGCTTATCGAAGTGCTGATTCAAATCGTCAATGCAGAGGGACCGATCGTCTGCAGACGGGTCTATTCTCTTTACAATAAGGCGGCTGGCAACTCACGACTTAGCCAACAGATTTTCCATGTCATGAACCGGGCAATCTATAGGGCAGTAAAGCTCGGCCGTCTTATGCAGAATGATGAGCAGAAGCGGGGTGGGCAGATCAATCAGGTAGTGCGGGCCGCCGGCTCGCCCGAGGTAAGTGTGCGTGAGAGGGGACCAAGATCGCTCGAAGAGATACCCGCGTCAGAGATTTCCTCGGTGCGTGAAAGGCTCCTGCAAGACGACCCGGGCATGGAACAAGAGAAGCTGGTTCGCCAGTTGGCCGCAGTCTATGGAATCGTCCGAAAGACCCCCCGGTTCGCCAGATGCCCCTTGGACGAACCACCTTCGCTCCTATTCCATGGCCAAGATCCAGTCCGCCGCCGCCCGCAGGCTATCGACGCGCGCATCCGGCACGTGCGCGGGAGCCTGCTCAATGTAGCCACGGTCGATCCAAACGGTGCGGCAACCCGCAGCCGCGCCTGCGTCCACATCGCGCCAGCGGTCCCCGACCATAAAGCTCGTGGCCAGATCGATCCCGTGTTCCGCGGCCGCCTTCACCAGCATTCCGGGCCGGGGTTTGCGGCACCCGCACCCATCCGCATTGTCGTGATAGCAGACGAAGAAAGCGTCCAGCGGCAGGTTGGCGCCCAGGGTAGCGTGCATGGTCTCCACATCCTCAAGGCGGGTAATTCCGCGTGCTACATCGGGCTGGTTCGTGATCACCACCAGCAGGAACCCGGCGGCCTTCAGTCGCGCCAAGGCCGCGGGCGCATCCGCATCGATCTCCATTTCGGCGGGAGTGATGGGCGCGTAGGCGATGCCATCTCGCACCAGCGCGCGCGTCAGCACGCCGTCGCGATCCAGAAAAACAGCCCGGTTCATCGCAGCGATTCCCATCGTGTTTCGGCGGCTTTCAGCGCCGGATGCGAGACCAGCAGGTGCCAGACGACTGCCTGGAATGCTTCAGCGTGCGGCGTGACGTGTGAAGGGTTCACCGCTGGGACAATCACACACGCATCCGCCACTTGCGCGGTGTAGCCATCCGTGCGGCCGATCACGCCGCCGATGGATGCGCCCACCAACTTCGCGTATTGCAAAGCGGAAACCAGATTCGGGCTGATTTGTTTTTCCAGGTTGCCGCCCCCCACCGAGAAAACCAACACACAATCCTCGGCGCGCAGGCGGCTGACCCGCAGCCACGCTTCGAACACCGAGGCCCAGCCTTCATCGTTGGTGCGGGCCGTCAACTCGGAGACGTTATCGGTGGGGCAGTAGGCTTCCATACCGCAGATCTTGCGAAAGTCGTTAACCGCATGCGAGGCATTCGCGGCGCTGCCGCCCACGCCCAAAATGAAGAGGCGGCCGCCGCGCGCGCGGGCTGCGGCCAGTAGTTGCGCCAGCTTTTCGATAGCGCCAGCGTCAAGACGGCGCAGGACTTCGGCGGATTCGTTGATGTATTCTTCGGCGAAACTCATAATTAGTCTTTGCGGCCCGCCCCACAAGTACCGCGATAACTCGGCGATTCCATCGAACGAGCCGACTTCGTAGAAGCGTTCATGCACCTCGAACGCGGCAAGTCGATCTCGGCGCAAGAGGTCGCCATAGAGATCGGCGAGATCGGTGTGCTGCCCCTCGAAAGTGGCGCGGGTGAAGACGCCAAGACCATAATCGATGTGCTGCATACGCTCCGTCCTGTTCTTCTTATCGTAGGCCACTAAACGCCCTTCGGCGAATTCGACATTACTCGCATCCCAGCGGCCTTCGTTGCGATAGACAGTCATCAAGCCGGGCTGGCCGGCCTCGCGGAATGCCCGTTCCACGTCGCGATACGAGCAGGGCAAATACGAGTCGCCATACACCACGAAGAACGCGTCGCCCAGCAGCGGCAGGGCATTGCGCACGGCGCCGGCGGTTCCCAACAGCGCGGGACCGTCGGTCGAGTAGCCGATCGCCAGGCCGAAGCGCGCTCCATCGCCGGCGTATTCGCGGATGCGCTCGCCATGCTGCCCGATGCACAGCACCACGCGTTCGATGCCGCGCCCGCGCAACAGGCGCAACTGGTGCGCCAGGAACGGCTCGCCGTTTATTTCGATCAATGCCTTGGGAACGCGCTCGGTCAACGGATAGAGGCGCGTGCCCAGACCGCCCGCCAGAATCGCAACCGGAAGCATGCCGCTCACGATTGCGCCAGCACCGCGGTGCCTTGAAAATCGAAGCGCATCCGCACTTCGCGCAGTCCTGTTCCGCGCATGGCATGCCGTAGGCGCGTTTTGTCTTCGGTGTACAGCATCAGGAAACCGCCGCCGCCCGCGCCGATCAACTTGCCGCCCAGCGCGCCATTGCGCCGCGCCAGTTCGTAGTATTCATCGATGTGCGCGTTCGTCATGGAGCGCGAGCGCGCCTTCTTGTGCTCCCAATGTATGTGCATCAGTTCGGCGAAGCGGCGCAGATCGCCGCCCTCCAAGGCCGCCTTGCTCTCGCAGCCGAGCTGTTTAACCACGTGCAATTGCGAGATCATATCGGCGTCGTGCCGGCGTGTGCGCGTGTCCTGCTCTTCGAGAATCGCCGAAGCCGAACGCGTGAAACCGGTGAAAAACAGCAGCAGGTTGTCTTCCAGGTTGGCCAGCGTTTCGCTTTCGAGGCGTAGAGGCGCAACCTCCACGCGATCGTCGGGCAGGAACCGGAAGCAGGTGATGCCGCCGAACGAGGCGATGTACTGATCCTGCTTGCCCACCGGCTCGCGCAGCAGATCGATCTCGATGCGGCAGGCCTGCTCGGCCAGTTCCTGGCGCGGGATCGGGTTCTTCTTCCAGGCATGCAGCGCGCGCAACAATGCCACCGTGAAACTGCCCGAGGAGCCCAGGCCCGTGCCGGCCGGAATGTCCGACATGCTCACGATTTCGAGATACGGTTGCGGGCCGACATCCACCAGACGCAAAGCTTCGCGCACGATGGGGTGCTTGACTTGGTCCACGGACGCCACCAGTTCCATCTGCGAATATTTGACGATCAACTCCTGGCTGAAGGTCTCGTGCAGCGTGATGTAGACGTACTTATCGATGGCCGCCGAGATGACGAAACCGCTATGCTCGCGGTAGTACGAGGGCAGATCGGTGCCTCCTCCTCCGAGCGAGACGCGCAAGGGCGCGCGGGTGATGATCATCTGGCGTTCTCCTGGTATACGCGCTCCACGACGCGCAATGCGGCCTGAGCGTCCGCGATGCCCGGTCGCGGCTGGCGCTTCAGGCGGATGTCTTCCAGGAACTCGGCGAATTCCGTTTCCCAGGAGTTGTCGGCCATGGGAAATTCCCAAGAAGTGGTTTCCGGCGGTCCCATTTCGGGGTGCATTTTGTAGAACGTCAGGCGCTCGGTTCCGTAACTGCCGCCAAGGCCCATGATTTCCAGCTTGCCGTCACGCCCGCAGATTTCGAACGAGAACAGGTTCTTCCATTCGGTCCAGCTTGCGTGCAGGAAGGCGACTTGGCCAGCGGCGGTTTCGAGCAGCAGGAAGGCGTTGTCTTCAACGGGCATCTTCCAGAAGTAGCTGGGCGTGCGGCCGGCGACGCGCGTGAAGTCGCCCAGAAACCAGCGCGACAGATCGATCAGGTGCACGCCCTGGTCGAGCAGTTCGCCGCCGCCCGAAACAACCGGATCGGCGCGCCACTCGCGCTCGTAACCGGGACGGCCGCCATGGCCGTAGCGGGCGCGGATGAACAGCAGCGGACCGGCCGCGCCGGAATCGAAGATCGCGCGTGCCTTTTGAAAGGCGCGGTGATATCGATGACTGAATCCCACACGCAGCAGCGCGCCCGTACGGCGGGCGGCTTCGGCAGCGTTGTCCAACTCGGAGGCGCGGCGGGCGCCGGGTTTCTCGATGAGCACGTGCTTTCCGGCGCCGGCGGCCTCCGCGGCGATGGGAGCGAGCATATCGTGCGGGGTGGCGACGATCACGATGTCGACTTCCGGCGAGGTCGCGGCGGCGCGCCAATCGGTGGTGGTCCCGGCGCCAGGGTGCGCGGCCGCCAGCCCCTGCGCGCGCCCACGGTCCGGATCGCAGCAGATCGCCAGACGGGCGCCCGACAGAGCTTGCGCGCGTTTGTTTCCGATCAGGCCGCATCCGACGATCGCGGTATTAAGAGGCATCTACAGTCCACCTGTTAGAATAGCTGACTTGTGCGACGTCTCTCTAATCCTGCCCGCTTATAATGAAGCCGCCACCATCGCCTCCACCATCGGCGAGACAGGCGGTTATTTTCGGTCGCGCGGGTTGCGCTATGAAATCATTGTGGCGG
>Ga0209333_1000848_pt1 | contig 15835 bp, 16 predicted proteins | sample BlaSpr_A8_OM2_O3_FD_187982 | JGI IMG/M metagenome (GOLD analysis project Ga0209333, IMG submission 187982) | Forest soil microbial communities from Thunder Bay, Ontario, Canada - Black Spruce, Ontario site 2_A8_OM2_O3 (SPAdes) (version 2) | ecosystem: Environmental > Terrestrial > Soil > Boreal... | reverse complement strand
CGCGGTGATCCTCAAGGATGTTCTGGGTCATTCGGTGGATGAGATCGCAAGCATCGCCGAGTGCTCTCCGACAGCCGCCAAATCAGCGCTTCAACGCGGGCGCGCCGCGCTGCGGCGACTCGCGCGGGCGCCCGAAGACAACCGGCTGCCGCTGATGTCCGATCCGGACCGGCGGCGGATCACCGCTTTTGTCCAGCTGTTTCGGAGCGGCGATTTCGACGCAATCCGCGCCATGCTCGCTGATGACGTGAAGCTCGATCTGGTAAACCGACTCCAATTGGAAGGGCGCAACAAGATTGGCCGCTATTTCACCCGCTATGCGGAAGAGCCGAAATGGCGGTTCGCCCTCGGCGCCGTTGAAGGACAGCCGGCCATGCTGGTCTTCGATAGCACCGGCCCGATGGAAGGGCCTGCGCATTTTGTCCTGTTCGAGTGGTCGGAAGGCCGGATCATCGAGATCCGAGATTTCTTGTTCGCTCCCTATGTGCTCGAAGCCATAGATTGGGTGCGGTTAGGCTAAAAGCTTCAAAGCGCCGGGGTGGCGCCGCGCGACTGGCTGGTTTCGCCGGCCTCAACGCGGAATTGTGATTGTGGTAAAAGAGTCCGATGCACTGCCACATGATTCCAGCGCTTCGAAGAACTATATTCGCCTTAGCCGCGGCGGCCGCGGCATTCTCGGCGATCGGCCGAGGAACCCTGCACACTCCGGGCCAGAAGTCCCCCGATTTGCCGCCCAACGCCGGCCGCTTCCTGCTGGGCGAGACGCGCGCGCCGCGGTCGGCGGACGTTTTTCACGGTCTGAACCAGCGGTTGCCCCACGCGCACCTGCGCCGCGCGGTGACTACTTTCCACGATCTCTTCGTGCTCACTGGCGAATACTCGACGCCGGACTTTCGGCGGCGGTTCGCGGAGCAGGCGCGCGATGCGGCCAGCCGTAGCGACCGCATCATCGCGGTGTCGCAGTTTACCGCCGGGCAAGTGATCGGGCTGTTGGGAGTGGAGGCGGCGCGCGTCCGCGTCGTCCATCACGGGGTCCGAACGCCAGGGGTGACGGCCCTCACCCGTCGGAAGATCATTCTGCATGTAGGCGCCATTCAGCACCGCAAGAACCTCTCGCGGCTGGTAGACGCCTTTGAAAGAGTGGATGCTGGCTGGCAGCTCGTGCTGGCCGGATCCGCCGGATATGGCGCCGCGGAGATTGCCTCCAAGATCGCTGAGTCGCGCAGCCGTGAGCGGATTCGCCTGCCCGGCTATGTGACGCCCGCCGAACTGGCCAATTGGTACGCGCGCGCGGCGATCTTCGCGTTTCCCTCACTGGACGAGGGCTTTGGAATGCCGGTGCTGGAAGCCATGGCTGCCGGGGTGCCGGTGATTGCGTCCGATCGCTCGGCCATGCCCGAAGTGGCTGGTGATGCGGCATGGCTGGTGAATCCCGCGGACACCGAAGAACTGGCGGCCGCGCTGGTAACGCTGACCCGGGACCCGGAGCGCCGGGCGAATCTCTCCAGTAGAGGGCTTGAGCGCGCGGCGAAGTTTACATGGAGTGGAGCAGTGGAAAATACGTGGCAGGTTTATCGCGAGTTGGCCGATTGCCGACCGGACTAAGCGGAGGACTAGCGGGACTCTTCGTCCACGGCGATCTTGAGGGCCTTCAGGAAGCGGTGGTCCTGGGTGGTGAACTTGACCTTCCCCGCAGTCTCGAAGCCGCGTTTCCGTTGGGGATCGGAGCCCGACTGGTCTTCAGAGGCGCCCTCCCCGTCGTCGCGCTTATTGAAACCAATGGTGGCTTCCAGCACCAGGAAGACGTCGTACCCGGCGCGCTTGATTTCGCCAATGGCTTCGGCAATCCGGTCGGATTCTGAGAGCGAGTCGTTGATCGCGTTTCCCAGATCCTGCATAAGGTTCTTCAAAGCCTCGTCCACACCGACCTCCCCCTATATTGTGGGATGCGACCGCATTCCGTCTCGTTGCAATTTAGGTCGCAACCAACGGTACCCGTTTAGATTGTAGTAGAGGCGACACAGCTTCACAAGATCTCTACCTAATTTTTATCGGCATCCCGAGCCGAAACCAACAGGCACCACCACTTCTGATAATATCGAGTTGTCGTGCCTAAGCGTAACATTTATCGAGACGGAGCGCGAGCGTACCATGAGGGCCGCCGCTTCTTGGGTTTCGTAGTCCCGGCGGTTCTGAAGCCGGCCCGCACGTTGTGGCACGAAATGATCGGATTCGTATTCATCATGATGGCCATCGCCTTTGTTTTCTCCGGTTTCCGCACCATCCGCCAATTTGACGGAAGTGCCGGAGCGGTCGTGCGGCTGGCCATGCTGGCCATTGGGGTGTGCTTGCTGGGTGGATACGGCATCTCGTCGTTCCTCCGGGCACGCAGGATCTCACGCTCGTAGCGTTGGCCGGACCTCAGCCGTTTACATCTGCATCGCAACCCCGGCGCTGGGAGTCGCGTACACCTCGCAAACGGGCTCAGCTTGCAAAACCGGAGCGGGCTTTGGGCGCAGACCAAGCCGGTGCATCAGGCGGCCTACGTGGTCCGGATCGTACCGGATGGCAAAGCGCCCCTGGATCGCATGCGCCAGCCGCGCAGTAGTCCAGCGGTCCGTTTCAAAACCAAAAGCCCTGGGGCCGGCGGCGAACATCTCGCGCACCTCCACCAGTTGGCTGGACGACATCCGGCTGGGGCGTCCGGGCGCTTTGCGCTTGCGCAAGCGCTCCATGCCCTGCCCTTCCAGAGTGCGGTACCAGCGGGAAGCCGTGGTCCGGCTCACGCCGAACTTGCGGGCGACCCGGGCTTGGGTGATTCCTTTTTGCAGGTCCTCGGCAGCTTCCAGGCGCCTGCGTTCCATTTCATCGCGACTTAACGTAACCGTAACGGCAGCGTACATATCCTCGCGCGCGGATTTTTTGGCCAGAGCAATATCAATATACACCAAAACATTTTCGATGTAAATTGATTTTTCACGCGGAGAGAAAAAATTTTGACCGGGCCTTGCAGCCCGGCTATGGTGTAAGGTATAGGAGTTTAGGCTTCCCGCACGCCGGGAGGAGCAGCGGCATGAGCGATACGATCAAGAGACTGTCAATCGAGGGCTTCAAGTCCATTCGGGAGTTGAAGAACTTCGAACTACGTCCTTTGACTCATCGAGAAACGGCTTGAGCACGCGCTGGAAACGATGGAGGGAGGGCAGATGCGTGCCTGTACATGGGCCCGAAGATCACGGAGAGGTTTAGCGCCAAGCTGCTTTTTGGCCAAAATGGCTATCAGTTCGGCAGACCAGGGGCAGAACGCGCGCCGCAAGCCTTGCCCAATGGGGCCGAACATCGGTGACGCGGGTTGTAATCATTGTGGAGGGTCAGACCGAGGAGACCTTCGTCAATGACGTGCTGGCTGAAGTGTTGTGGCCTGACGCGGTCTATCTGACGCCCGTCCTTCTCGGTATTCCGCCACAAGGGCGGACGGCCCAGCTATGCTCGCGTCAAAAAGGACGTGCTCCTGCACCTGAAGCAGGACAAAGCCGCGTATTGTTCCACAATGCTCGACTTCTATGGGTTGGGAACGGGCCTTCCTGGGACGCCGGTTCCGCCCGGCTGGCCGAGTATCGCCAAGGCTGCGCGGGTAGAGCAAGCGATGAAAATGACATCTGCGAACTCGTTCCCGATCTAAGGCCGGATATGCGATTCGTGCCGTATGTCCAACTGCACGAATATGAAGGACTGCTTTTCAGCGATCCGCACCGATTCGCAGAAGCGATCGGGCGGCCGCATCTTGCAACAGATTTCCTGAGGGTGCGCGAAAGCTTCCCGACTCCGGAGGACATCTCGGCGCCTTCCAAACGGATACTTCGGGTCTTCGACTCATACCGGAAAGTGCTGGACGGAACCATTGCCGCCCGCGCCGTCGGCATTGAAGCCATGCGGCGTCAGTGCCCGCATTTCCGGGATTGGCTGGCCAAGCTGCAAGCATTGTCCGCCCTTTAGCCATCGCGCACCGGCCAGTGGTAAAGTGTCATACAGGAGGGATGCATGGCTGAATTCACCAGACGCGATTTCATGAGGACGGGCGTAGCCGCCTCGGTACTGTCCACCACAGGCGGCCTGGCGCTGGCGAAGCGCACCAAACGGTCGGCCACCGACTGGGTGACGCTGGGCAAATCGAAAGTGAAGGTGACCCGCCTCGCCTTCGGCACCGGCACCACCAGCGGGCGCGCGCAGCGCGAGCTGGGGCAGGAGGGATTCACCAGTCTGGTCCGCTACGCTTACGATCACGGTATCCGATTCTTCGAGACGGCCGAAAGCTACCATGGCATGCCGGAGATGCTGAGCATTGCGCTCAAAGGCCTGCCGCGCGACAGCTACCGCCTGATGACCAAATACAGCACGCCGGCCTCCGGCGATCCGGCGCCCAAGATCGATCAATTCCGCAAGCAATTGAATAGCGAATACATCGACATCCTGCTGTTGCATTGCTTGCGCCCGCCCACTTGGGCGACCGATTACGAGAGCCTGCAAGACGGATTTTCGCTGGCGCAGCAGAAGGGCATCATCGCGGCCCACGGCGCTTCCATCCATGGCTTGCCGGCTTTGCGCACCATTCCCGGAAATAAATGGCTGCAAATCGCCATGATCCGCATGAACCACAACGGCACGCGAATGGACACGCCCGATATGCGCGACGTGGACAAGCTGGGCAACGTGGAAGAAGTGGTGGAGCATACGAAGGCGGTCCATAAACAAGGTATGGGCGTCATCAGTATGAAGCTGGTCGGGGAAGGCCGTTTCACCAAAGCGGAAGATCGCGACGCATCCATGAAGTTCGCCATGAACCTGGGCTGCGTCGATGCGGTGACCATCGGATTCACGAACACGGCGCAGATCGACGAAGCCATCGAACGCATGAACCGCGTGATGAACGCTTGACGCCGTGCCAAGCTACCGCGCGACTACCGCGTTACCTTGACCGCCGCCGGATTCAACTCGTAGCCGTCTTCCCTGGCGTCTTGAACCGCCAGCGAAACCAACTCGGCATCGCCGGTGTCCCGGCCGGCATCCGGATGCGGGTATTTGATCACTTCCTCCCCGACATGCAGATGCACCGCCCAGCCTCTGTGCTTCTTGTCCTGGTCTTGCCAAACAACCTCCGCGCTCCCTGCTGGAGCCAGTTGCGCCGATGGCATAATTTGCGTCACCTCCCGACAGTCTGAAAAGTAGCAAACTGGGAGGAATGAGTCAATCCCCCGGCATGCGCGTTGTGGATGCGAGCGACCGTTCGCTGCTGCTGGTTTTCGACGACCGGATCTCCCTCGCGGCGCACCGCGACGTGCTGCGCCTCACGCCCCTGCTGCGATTCGTGCGCGGCGTCACCAACGTGCACCCGGCGTACGCTTCGATCCTGATCGATTTCGACCCGCGCACGATCCGCCGCGAGGAAGTGGAGCGTAATGCGGCGGAGCTGTTCGCGCACGCGGCTGCGGCAGCGTTGCCGGAACCGCGCACGGTGGAGATCCCCATGACTTACGGCGGCGAGTACGGCCCGGATCTGGAAGCGGTCGCGGCGCTGACCGGCCGCACGCCGGATGAGGTGGTCGCGCTGCATTCCAGCGCCGAATATCTGGTCTACTTCCTGGGCTTCTCGCCCGGATTTCCATATCTTGGCGGGATGCCGGAATCCATCGCCGCGCCACGGCTGGAAACGCCGCGGAGGCGCGTGCCGGCGGGCAGCGTGGCCATCGGCGCGCGGCAGACGGGTGTCTATCCCATCGCCTCGCCCGGCGGATGGCGCATCATTGGGCGCACTCCTTTGCGGCTGTTCGATCCAGCCGCCGATCCGCCCGCGTTGTTGCGGATGGGCGATCGTGTAAGATTCGTGCCGATTCTGAAAGGCGCCACGTGAACCACATTCGCGTCATCTCGCCGGGTCTGTTGACCACGGTCCAGGATCTGGGGCGGCCCGGTTACGCGCACTTGGGCATCTCCGCGTCGGGCGCGGCGGATGCGCTCTCGCTGCGCGCGGGCAACCTGCTGGCGGGGAACGCGGAAGGCGCGGCGGCGCTGGAAATGACGCTGGCGGGCGGCACGTTCGAGTTCGAATCCGGCGCTGTGGTCGCGCTCACTGGCGGTGACTTTCAGGCGAACATCCCCATGTGGACAGCCGTCGAAGTGAAGGCCGGCGATCGCGTGCGTTGCGGCCATGCCCGCTCGGGAGCGCGGTGTTACTTGTGCGTCAACGGTGGAATCGAAGTCCCGCCGGTCTTAGGTAGCGCTTCTACCCACCTGCTAACGGGCCTAGGCGGCCTGGAAGGCCGTGCCCTGAAGCGAGGCGATATCCTGATCTCCAGACCTTCCACATCCGGGTGGGGCAGGCGGTCTTGCCTGCCACTGGCGCCCAGCCCCACGATCCGCGTAACCTCTCCCACGAGCGCCCAAGCCCTCTGTCGCGCCGCCTGGGAAGTGCAGCCGGATTCCGACCGCATGGGTCTCCGTCTGCGCGGGCCAACGCTCGACGGTCACACCGGCCAAATGCTCACCGAAGGCGTACCGCTAGGCGCCATCCAAGTGCCGCCGGACGGGCAGCCCATCATTTTGTTCGTGGAGCACCAAACCACCGGCGGCTACCCCAAGATAGCCAACGTGTTTTCAGCCGATTTTCACGCGGCCGGGCAACTGCGCCCGCGCGATCCGGTTGTTTTCGAGCAGATCTCCATTGACGCGGCGCTCACGCTTCTCGATGCCCAGGAGGACTGGCTCCATTCCCTGGTTTAGCTACATTACGACCGCGCAATGGAAGACGCTGGCGGCGGCGCAATTCGCTTGGACGCTGGACGCCATGGACGTCATGCTGTATGCCTTCGCCCTGACAACCATTCGCGATGAGTTCCATTTGACTTCCGCGGCGGCCGGCGCCATGGCTTCCGCGACGCTATTGGCATCCTCAATCGGCGGCGTGTTGTTCGGCGTGCTGGCCGACCGCATGGGCCGTGCGCGCGCGCTGGTCTATGCCATCCCGATCTACTCGGGCTTCACCGGGCTGACCGCAACCGCCGCCGGCGTGGCCGCGCTGCTGGTGTGGCGCACCCTGGTGGGCATCGGGATGGGTGGCGTCTGGTCGGCTGGCGCGGTGCTGGTGGCGGAATCGTGGCCGGCGGAGCATCGCGGAAAAGCCGCCGGATTCATGCAGTCCGGTTGGGCCATCGGCTACATTCTCGCGGCGCTATTGGCTGCCGCGGTGATGCCGCATTGGGGATGGCCGCCGTTGTTCGTGGCAGGGGTGGCGCCTGCGCTGCTGGCAGTATGGGTGCTTTCGAACGTGCGCGATGCTGAGCGGGTGAGGGGCCGAACCGGCGAGCGGGCCGCCGTTTGGCTCCGTGCAACACTCGGGCGCATTGGCCTGGCGACGAGCGTCACGAGTTGCGTGTTGTTCGCCTACTGGGGGCTTTTCACCTGGATGCCGGGCTACCTGTCTACTCCGGTCGAGCGCGGCGGCGCGGGGATGAGCGTGGTACAGTCGAGCGGCTGGATCGTACCTATGCAGACCGGTGCATTTTTCGGTTACACGCTATTCGACTTCCTGGCGGACCGCTTCGGCCGGCGGCCCGTGTTTCTGACCTTCGTGCTGAGCGCCGCGTTGCTGGTTCCGATCTACGGGCAGTGGGGACGGCGCCGCACCGCGCCGATGCTGATGGGTCCGCTGATCGGATTCTTCGGGCACGGCTACTTCAGCGTGTTCGGCGCCATGCTGGCGGAACTGTTCCCCTCTGCCATCCGCGCCACCGCGCAGGGCCTCTGTTACAACGTGGGACGCGCGGCCGGCGCGCTCGCGCCCTTCACCATCGGCGCGCTGGCGGACCGTTTCGGCGACGTGAGACGGATCCGAGGCCGACGCCACTGTAGCAGAACGCACACACAGTCCGCTGGCTTGATGCGTGTTTATGGTAGATTTTCAGGTATGAGAATCCTTCTTGTGGCGTTGCTCGCTACCACCAGCGCATTCGCTCAGAAAGTCTTCGTCGAATTCGACCCGGCCGCCAACTTCGCCAAGTACCACACTTTTGCGATCCGCGACGGCTGGTTGAACAGCCGCAACCCCCAACTGAACAGCGAACTGGTCAAGAAGCGCATAGAAGCCGACATCGCGCGCGATCTCGCCGCCAGAGGCTTGGCCGCGGTTCCCGGACCGGGTCCGGCCGACCTCGAGGTGCAATACACGTTTGGAGCGGCCCGCGAGGTGAGGCCGGAAGCTTATCCCGCCGGATGGCGCGGCTGGGGCACGGTGGTCGTGAGGGTGCCTTACGCCGAGGGCACCTTGGTTGTCGATCTGCGCGATCCCGCTACGCACTCCCTGGTCTGGCGCTCGCGCGCCACCGTGGACAAAAGCAACGCCCAGAAAATCGAAGAGAAGATCGACGATATGGTTGGGAAGTCGTTGAAGAAATACCCGCCAAAGGTGAAGTAGGCGGCCAGCGCGGAGTCTACACGAAGTAGAATTAGAGCTTCGCGCGAGCGCATTCATGGCGCGCGGAGGTGCTCGGGTCGAAGCGACGGCGGACCAGAAGCCAACTACTTCCGAAACGCAAAGTAGGTAATCCCTGCGAGCGCGATCAGGGGACAGATCGTTTCTCCCGAATCAGGTGCCGTTGCCCGGCAGGTTCGAAAATTCTCTTTTGAAGCGGCAAACCTCCCAAGACTCTGGCGTGCCACCGCAGGCAGGTGCGCGATATCCTGATATAGGGCATAGTAGAGATGAGAGCAGGCGTACCTGTTGGGACGTCAAGTTCTTGCCATGCGAAAAAGAAGAGTCTTCAATCCCAAAAGGCGCCTTTGTACGGACGCACAACTTGGCGGAAAACGACACGTGATAGAGGAATTTTCCAAGCAGGCACGCTACGGCGGGAATCCTGAACACAAGCGGAATCCAGGAGACTTCGGCTTGGACCCGCCAAGTTTTCCTCGTCCCGGCAAGACCTTGTGTGACGACGTGGAAATTCACACCCGTGCGGACGCACTCGCGCTGCTTCGGACCGGTTTGATGAGAGGCTTGTTTAGCGTGCAGGAGCGGAGCGGATGGCCTCAAAACGTATGGGCCGTAACGAGAGCCGGTGAGCCGCTCGAAGCACAACTGGAGGGGGAGGGCGTCTACCACGGGTATCCGATGCCTCAAGATGATCCCTTTCGAGAAGATGTGCTCGCCAGATGGAATCAATTGTGACGTCGAATTTCGTAATCAACCTCGATTGGTCTCCGGCCGCCCATGGCTCACCCGAGATCCGCGAAACATCAGCGCTCCTGGAGGTCATTGTAGGAGACAACGTGGCGACGCGCTTTGATGACGCTTGGTCAAAATCTATACAGCGGATCGCACGAGTATCTGCGTATCCCCTTGCGCTGTGGATAGCTTCATCCTGGTGGAGATTGAGGTGGGAATCTCTACCGTTTCGTACCAAGCCAGATACATCGTGGCGCATGGCACATGAGATGCCAGGGGCAGGTTATGGCTATCTTTGGCCCCTGTTGACTTTTGCAAGCGATGGCGAGACGGTAGATGCTATCTGTCGGCCCTCCAATCCACTATCTGCTGAGCCAGTGCGTTACGTTGCGGACTTCCGTGAGTCAATACAGGCGCACGCCTTCGTAAAGGTCCTTGACGAATTCGTTGACCTAGTACTTGCTCGTCTTGACGCGGTTGGCCTTACAGGCACGGACCTTCGCATCCTTTGGGGCGAGGTGTTGGCTGAACGTGCCGATCCTTCCATCACCCTCAGCAGAACACTTGAAGCCAAGTTGGGCTTCGAGCCAGACGAGGCTCCGGAGATCCTCCTATCGCGGCTCATGATATTGTCGGAGCAAGCTGGAACGTTAGCCGCGGAAGAAATTGCGCCTGCTTGTGCCGGCTCCGACCCGGCCCAAGCCTTGGACGACATTGAGGCGCTAGCCGGTTCCAGCGGAACGGATGCGCATTTTGCTCTCCCATCCTCCCTGCTTTCGCTAGTGTCCAACGGTTCAGTGACACCATGGCACCGAGGCAAACACCTAGCTGGCGAGGTGCGCAGGACTTACAACCTAGGTTCACGGCCAATAACGGACCAAGAGCTTGCTGAAATGCTAGCAATCCCAGCCGCTGTGCTTCAGAACTGCCCAGCGGCGGGTGCGCGCCGACCTCTCGGCTTGGGCATTCGGAATGGAAAGAATGGCGACCTGAAACTATTCTTCCGAAAACGAAACCGGCCTGCTTTACGATTTGAAGCCACCCGATTTCTTGGAGATCAAGTCTTTGCTCCGGTGCAAGAGCGGTGGCTTCCGGTAACAGACACCGGCACGGCGAGACAGAAAACTCAGCGTGCATTCGCCATCGAGTTCTTATGTCCCATCTCGGCTCTTGACGAGTATCTCGGATACGATTTTTCGGCAGAGGCGATGGACGAGGCGGGGGAGTACTTCGGCGTTTCCGAGCTAGCAGTTAGAAGTCATCTAGCGAACCACGGTCGAATACCCGTCGATGCTGTGACCGTATGAAAACAATCGAATTGCGGGACAGGCGACGGGCCTCTCGGACTTGGAGGACGCATCGCGCCGCGACCCTGCTCATGAATCACGCGGCGCACGCGCACCGTCAATACGCTGCCCCCGCGTCTGCTTCCGGTGTGGGATGTGCCCACGGAAGATCCCTGCAGCAGGTCTGTTTGGTCGAGATGGGCAGCGGCCCGACGAAAGGCCACTCGAATTCAGGCACCCTCAAGCAACTGAAATTAACCGATTTAAATGGGGCGGCTTGTGGGATTCGCAATAACGCCGGGCGTTGAAAACAGGCAAGTTATTGATTCTAAAAGTTGCCGCGTTGGCGCGTTTTGCGGGTGTGACGGTTTCTCGGTACAAAATCGTGTACAGGCGGTGCCTAAACGTGAAGGCTAGACCGACTCGCCTCTTCGGATTGCCGCGATGGCATCCTCCAGTGGTGTTTTCCATCGGCAGTCCTCATACTGCTCTTCGGAAACCAATAAGCGATACGGATGAGAGTTCCACCGGAAGGTGACGCAGTAGGATGTCCTGTCGCCGACCCGTCCGCACTGAACCTGATCAAGATCGGGGGCCATGGTCCGTACCCCATTCCCGATATCTCTCTCAGCCGCTTCGTATTGTTCTTTAAGTCCCATGATCTTAGACGCTTTCCAGCCAGTCCCTTAAAATGGATATTTTCGCACAAAAGCTTGTGCGCCTATTATACAATGGCGTTTTTCGGAGGAGCCATGAAACGAATTCTCCTCGTTGCCCTGCTACTTGGCCTGGTCGGTTGCGTCGCCCGGATGAACAAGGTAATGTCGAGCTGGGTAGGAAACAGTTATAGCAACGTGATCACCGCCTGGGGACCACCGGACCAGATTTTGGATGACGGCTCTGGCGGTAAGATTCTCGTCTACACGAGAATCCGTTCATACACCGCGCCGGGAACGGCTACCACGCAGACCAGCGGGACTGCCACCGCCAGCGGAGGCACAGTTTACGGCTCGGCCACCAGCACCACGACATACACGCCCGGCCAAACGTACTCCTGGAAGGTGTATCGGATGTTCTGGCTCGACAAGAATGGGATCGTGTACAAGTGGTCGTGGCGGGGGTTCTAGGCCGGTTGCTTGCGCGAGAAAATCTGCTGGGCCTCTCGAGCGCATATTCTGCAAATGCCCGGACGGAGTTTTACAATCTGGCTGGCTGGTACCGTTTCATCTACAGGTTGTCGGCATAGCGACCAAAGCAGCCCGCTCTGGCCTTCCCCATAGAGATGCGCCGTTTTGCTCCGGCGCGGCGTATACAAGAAAATCTTGAGGTCGCCCGAATGCCGCTCCGCTACCGTTGACTGCAATTTCTGCCACTCTTCCTCGGTAAGCAATTCCTTGATCTTGCTGATCGTCAATTTTTCTTCCATCAGCGCAACCTTTCCTCCAGAGCATTATCCCTCAGTTGATGTGGGCGAAAAAGCTCGCCGCATCCTTCCCAGACGCGAGATGGTCGATGAAGCGGTGCCATAGCCGCACCGAGGCAATCTTATTGTGGTCTACCGCCTGTTGTTCTCTTGATACCTTTGTTTGGTCATCGTACATGGGATCATTTTCCCACCCAATCGCCTTGCTGAGTGACTGCCAGAAATGGCAGTCGAGGAACGTTCTTGCTTCGTCGTAGGGTCGTGGTGCCTCTGAACAGAATGGATCACGATGGCAGAAGCACGGCACTCTTGCCAGCGACACTTGACACCCTCCTTCTGTCGCTTTTTTGATCGCTTGTTCTATGGTCATTTTCTTGAATAGATAAGCCCTTGTGTTGGCGAGGGCTTATCTAGAGCCACAGCCAACACTGCGACCTTTCGTTAATCAAAGCATACCGGCAGGATTGCGCAAGGGCGGGTTATCCCCAGGCGGAAACGCCATTTTGGAAGTCGCTGCAAGGAAACGGGTTAATCAGAGCCTTGGTACAAAATCGTGTACGTGTAGACATTCCACACGAATACTATCTTGTTGACTATACTGGATTTAACAGATGGGGCGGCTTGTGGGATTCGAACCCACGACTTTCGGAACCACAATCCGACGCTCTACCAACTGAGCTAAAACCGCCGTATCGACCCTTTCAGTTTACCAAAAAGTTCGGCACGAGGTCGGGTGAAGGCCAGCCCCCAAGCGCAAGCCCGCGCGAAAGGAGTGCGTGCGCCGTCTAACGGCTAAGGCCCTGCCACCCCGCCGTTTTCGTCGTAGAAGACTTCTTTGATATTCGGTCCGTCCAGGGAAAGCATGGCGAAACCGTTGAGCACTCGCTGGGGAATGTCCGGATCGTTGGCCGAGCGCTTTTCGTACCACACCACATTGGCGTTGTTGTCGAGTTCCGTGGCGTGCCCCCACGGCAGGGCCGCATGTCCGCAGCAACGGCAAGCTACATTACGCCCGTTAGGGTCCTGGTTCGCGTAGATCGCTCCGGCGTGCGCGTGTCCCCAATACCAGTAAGCCGGACCGGCGCCGGCCGCGAATGCGTTCATCACCTGATCCCAAAGAGCGTTGGTGGGCGCGCCGCTTTCATCGATGCCGTTGTGGTGGGTAAGTACGATCAACTTTTTTCCGTTGTTCGCTGCGGTTGCGGCCTGCGTCTGCAGAAAGGCGTTTTGCGCATTCGGCATGTTGGCAGGAAAAATCGCCCCATTCATATAAAGATTATCGGGGCTGGAATAATAGGCCGAGTCGAGCCCCACGATAATCCAGTTGGCGTTCTCCAGGGCGAAGTAGCTGCAACCCTGCTGCATCTCGAAGGGCGAACTGGCGATGGCCTGGAAATACGGCTTCGACCCCGAGTACATTTCGTGATTGGAGTTCAGGGCTAGCGAGCCGATCGTGCCTTTGGGCCAGATATTGATGAACTGATGCAGTTCCTCGTCGCTGGTTCCGGCGTAGTAGACGTCACCCAGGTGGATAGTCAAGTCCGGATGGAGAAATGCCATGTGCTGGCCGACGTCGGTGCTGGGCGCGGGATTGGACGCAGTTCGCCAGTCGCCGGTTCCCCAATCGCCCGCGACGCCAATCTGCACCGAGTCCGGGATTTGGATGGTCTGCGGAGCGTCGACAAAAGGGTGATTTCCTCCGAAGATTTTCGTCTCCAGGAACACTGCCAAAGCCTCGGCCCACCCGGGATCCAATTGCTGATACTTTCCGGTTCCCCAGATTGTTCCGTCGGGGCCGACATCGATCACGATACCGGCCTCCAGGCTGCTCACGACGTTGTCCGAATCGTTAGTCAGCACGCTGTGGGCGAACATCAGGTGATGCGGGAGCGCTGGGGCGGCCGGCGCCTGTTTGGTCTGCGAAACGGCTACGGCCTGTTGGTTTGCGCTCAGGATTGCGCCGGCCAACTGGCCCTGTTGGGCGGAACTAAGTTGGTTCCAGGCCGCGTTAATCCGGCCTGCGATTGCTGGGTCGATACTGATTTTCACTCTTGCCTCCTTTTTCCTGCGTTGGTCGCACGAACGATTCTACATCATTAGCGGCAATAGGAGACAAGGACGGACGATATTGTCCAACAATCCGTCATGATGTCTCATGAACGGCGGGTAGGCTGCCTACTTGAAGCTTCGCTTGTAGACGAAGTTCAGCCCCACCAGCCCGTTCTCCTCCCGCAGCAGCACCGCCGACCACTTACGGCTGAAGGCCCACTCCACCTGGATCACCAGCGGATTGGTGCTGGTCACATCCGTGATGTAAGTGAAAGTGATCTCGGGAGTCACTTGCTGCTCGACCGTGAGCCGCGCTTGCGGGTTATTTTCCACGCCCGTCAGTCCGGTCAGGGTAGGATCGATCTTCAGCCGTGTGACGCCGAAGAAGCGTTGCAGCGGGCCGGTGACTGGGCTAGCTATCGCCTGGCCCAGCAGCGCCTGCGCGCCCATCTGCTGCATGGATTGCGGCGACGCCGGTCCGGACATCAGCGTGGCGTAATCCGATGTCGGAGAAATGCCGGTCGCGAGCAGCGCCACGATATCGGTAAGCGGCATCGGCGGGTCCGAACGCGGCGTCAGGTTCAGCTTGTCGATGGGTCCGGATATGTTCAGGATCACGTCGACGCCGCGCGCCTTGGTATCCAGATCCATGTTCAGCACAGGCTCTATCTTCACCGGATTATAGAACGCGATGGACCCCTGGTTCACCGTAAAAGGCGTACCGAAGAAAACCAGTTTGCCCCCGGTGATATTGATGCGGCCCAGCAGCGTCGGATTGGTTCCGGTACCCCGCAACCGCAGGCTGGCCTCCGCTTGCAGGCCTTGCGCCAGCGAACTCTGAAACGTGATGTCGGGCGCGCTGTCGATCTGCACGTCGAAGCGCATATTGGATAGCAGGCCGGTCTGTGCGGACGGCGTGCGCACCGGCTCGGCGGACTTCGCCAGAATGGAGCTGAAATCGGAGCGCGGATTGAAGCCCGTGCGCAGCACCGTGATGTGGCCCGACAGTGTGCTGCTATCGCTGGTGCCCGTCAGGCTCAGCGAGGCATCCGCCACCGTGCTGAAATCCTCGGGATAGCGCAGCCGCAACTCGTGCGCGGCGGCGTGCAGGCGGAACACCAGCGCGTCGCCGCCGTAGCCGGCGAACCCGGAAAGCGTCACCGTTCCGCCGCCGCTTTCGCCGGACAAGCTCTGTATCGTGGCGCGGCTGCCGTCGAACAGGATCACACCGGTGGTCTTCGATACCACCACCGGAAGCTCGGCCAAGCTCAGGGTGGCGTCTTTGATGTCCATGCGGCCGGCGATCTGCGGTTGCGCCAAGGGGCCGCGAATGGTGACGCCCGTGTCGATAAAGCCCGACCCGTAAATGTCGTCGTTGAAATCCCGGAGGCTGGCCAGGTCGAACCTGCCGTTCACGCGCAAGTCCAGCGCATTCTTCTGTTGCAGATCGACCGTGCCGGTTAGCGACAGATCCGTGCTGCGGCCCGTCAACCGGGCGCTCTCGACCTTCACCACGTTGCGCTCCATAGTGACGACGATGGGCGCGGCATTGTGCAGCGCCAGGGCGTTATTGGCGGTCAGTCCTGCGCCTGGCCCGGCTTCGAACGAAGGGATGCGCAACTGCGCCTTCCACAAATCCGGCTTGACCGCAGGGCCCGCGATGGTCAGCGTACCCTCCACCGATCCCGCGATCTGCAAGCCGCCAGGAGGCCGTTTGCCGGTACGACGCGACCACCTCGGCGCCCAATTTCTGGCCCACCCGGTACACCCGCACTTGGTACGAGAGGACGTGGGGGCCCGGAGGTTGCCCGCTATCGTGCGAGAAAACCAGCCACAACCGGGGACAAGATGCCACAACCT
>Ga0209333_1000845_pt1 | contig 15859 bp, 13 predicted proteins | sample BlaSpr_A8_OM2_O3_FD_187982 | JGI IMG/M metagenome (GOLD analysis project Ga0209333, IMG submission 187982) | Forest soil microbial communities from Thunder Bay, Ontario, Canada - Black Spruce, Ontario site 2_A8_OM2_O3 (SPAdes) (version 2) | ecosystem: Environmental > Terrestrial > Soil > Boreal... | reverse complement strand
CCCGGCCGCTCGCCCGCGTCAGCCTGGCTTCCGATCCGCCCGTCACGGCACTGATGCTGCACCGAGACCTCGAACGGCTCCGCCTGCAAGCCGGCACATCGGCCACGGCAACGTTCCCCGCGGCCAGCGTTCGCGTCTTCCCGGCAACATAAGCCACAACGCACCGAACAACGGCCCGTCTCACCGATGGAGCCACTGGCCGCCATACCGATCATCGACCAGTTGGGGCTACTTGCCGAGCGCAAATATCCTGGTCATCGGCTGCTGGCGCGGCAGGTACTCGCTACCGTCATTGAGTGCTCGGGACTGGCTGGACCGAGGCCGTCGCCTTGGTCGCGGCCTGCGTTATCGCGGTGCTGGCGACCCCTGCGGGCATCTCCGGCGCGGTCCTGCTGCTGCCGTTCCAGGTCAGCGTCCTGGGCACGCCCAGCCCGTCGGTCACCCCGACCAACCTGCTGTACAACGTGGTCTCAACACCGGGAGCGCTGTACCGGTACTGGCGGCAGGGGCAGACCGGCGGCCGTCTCGCCCTGGTGCTCATCGCCGGGACCCTGCCCGGCGTCATCGCCGGATCGGTCATCCGCGTCGAGGTGCTGCCCGGCCCTCGCGTGTTCGACCTGGTGGTAGCCGCTGTCCTGCTTCCGCTCGGGGTCTGGCTTGCGGTGACCCGGCCGTCCCGCCAGGACGAGGGGGCCGCCCGCCCGGTGCGGCGGATCCCGGTGCCGGTCCTGATCGTCTTGGCGGCCGCGGTGGGCTGCGTGGGCGGGATCTACGGGATCGGCGGCGGCTCCATCCTGGCTCCCATCCTGATCGGATCGGGCCGGCGAGCCGTCGAGGTCGCCCCCGCTGCGCTGGCCTCCACGTTCGTGACGTCGGTCGCTGGCGTGATCACCTTCACTATCTTGTCCATCAACCAGCACGCCCCGGTGGCCCCGAACTGGCCGACCGGTATCGCGCTGGGCGTCGGCGGCCTCGTGGGCGGCTACACCGGCGCCCGGATCCAGTCCCGGCTACCCGACATCCTGATCCGCCGCCTGATGGGCATCCTGGTCATCGCTATCGGTGCCCGCTACCTGGTACCCGGCCTGAGCTGATCACTACGTCTCGCCGTCGGGCGCCTGCAAGCGGCCTGGCCGAAACAGCCAATTCCTCCAGCTAGGCGGGCTGCCGCAGCACTCCTCAGGCGGTGGCACGGAGCTAAGCTCACTGTTGTGGCTGATGAGCGCCAGGGCACGGGCCTGGCGTCTCGGCTGCGCGTTGATGCGGCCGGGAGCACGCCGTCTGATGCCTGCGCGTGCTGTGCGAGCCGCACGGGTGCTGCCGGTTGCCAGGATGCGCGCTGGCTGCGTAATACCCGGTACGCGTGCTGGCTGGCTTGGGCTTCGCTGGCGTGGATGACCGCCGAGGGAGCCATCGGCCTTATCGCGGGCATCACGGCGGGCTCGATCGCCCTGACCGGCTGGGCGCTGGGCAGCGCGGTCGAAGGTCTGGCCAGCGTCATCGTGATCTGGCGGTTCACCGGGGCACGGACGATGTCAGAGTCGGCTGAGCGGCGGGCACAGCGGGGCGTCGCGGCCAGCTTCTGGCTGCTGGCTCCCTACATTGCCGTCCAGGCGGTGCGAGACCTTGCCACTCACCATCCGTCCGCCGCGTCGGTTCTGGGCATCGCTCTTACCGCCAGCAGCGTTGTCATCATGCCCGTGCTCGGGATTGCCAAGCAGCGCCTGGGGCGGCGGCTCAGTTCGGGTACTACCGCTGGCGAGGGAATCCAGAACCTGATGTGCGCCAGCCAGGCGGCTGCTGTCCTCCTCGGCCTGGCCGTCGTCGCGATCTGGCCTGCCGGATGGCCCGTCGATCCGGTCATCGCCCTGGGCATCGCCGCGTGGTCTGCCTGGCAAGGCCGTCAGGCATGGCGAGGGGACGGCTGCTGCTAGCCCTGCCTTCCGAGCGAAGAGGGGCGGACCAGGACTCAGAATTGTCTTCGCAGCGCGATCCAGGTGAACGGCTCAGTTCCGCACGGATGACCGATCCGGCAATGACGCGGGGCAGCGCCCCGGCAATGAGCACCAGGGCGCGCCTGCCGCCAGGTACCGGTGCAGCTCACTGGGAGTAGCCACCGCGTTGTAAAGCAGGTTGGCCGGCGTCACAGCCGGGCTAGGGGTGCTCAGGACGCTGACCTGAAACGGGGTTCCTATCGCTACAGTCAGCCGCATGATCGTGCTCCGCAGCGTCGGGCTGTTCATCGCCGCCGGGCTCGCAGAAATCGGCGGCGGCTACCTCGTCTGGCGGTGGCTCCGCGAGGGTTCCCCATGGCCGATCGGCCTCGCTGGAGCGGTCATCCTGATCATTTACGGCGTGATCCCGACCTTGCAGCCAGCAACTGACAACTTCGGCCGGGTCTACGCGGCATACGGCGGCGTGTTCGTCATCATGAGCCTTTTGTGGGGATGGGCAATCGACGGGCACCGGCCAGACAACTACGAGTGGCTCGGTGCCGCCATCGTCGCAGTAGGCGTTGGAGTGATCTTCTTCAGCCCACGTCACGGCTGACCAGCGTCTGACGCCTAAGCCCTTGGGGAACGCTAGCCCGGTCAAGCTTCTGGCTGGTGCTCACCCGGTCGGCGATGAGTTTTACGTCCGGCAGCCGTCAGAGTGTCAGAAGGCCGTGATACCTCACTGGAGGTGCACGCAGGCCAGGTCACGCGGCATCCTGGCCCGGGCAGGAACGGGCGAGGCCGCCCGGGCCGGCAGAGCGGTAAGGAGCGCAGATGAGTGGTGTACGGGTACTGGTCGGCACGCGCAAAGGCGCGTTCGTGCTGACCTCGGACGGCAAACGCCAGAAGTGGGACGTCAGCGGCCCCCACTTCGCCGGCTGGGAGATCTACCACGTCAAGGGATCACCGGCGGATCCGGACCGGCTGTACGCCTCGCAGTCCAGCGGCTGGTCCGGGCAGGTGATCCAGCGCTCCGATGACGGCGGCCAGTCTTGGGAGCCGGCCGGCAACAAGTTCGCCTACGACGGGGTGCCGGCGACGCACCAGTGGTACGACGGCACGCCGCATCCGTGGGAGTTCGAGCGGGTCTGGCATCTGGAGCCGTCGCTGGACGATCCGGATACCGTCTACGCCGGGGTGGAAGACGCCGGGCTGTTCCGGTCAGCCGACGGCGCGCAGACCTGGCAGGAACTGCCCGGCCTGCGGGGCCACGGCTCCGGGCCGTCCTGGCAGCCGGGCGCTGGCGGGATGTGCCTGCACACCATCATCTTGGACCCGGCCCAGCCCGGCCGGATGTTCGCCGCCATCTCGGCCGCGGGCGCGTTCCGTTCCGATGACGCGGGCGCGACATGGCGGCCGATCAACCACGGCTTGCAGTCCGATGGAATCCCGGACCCCGACGCGGAAGTCGGGCACTGCGTGCACCGGATCGCGATGCATCCCTCCCGCCCGGCCGTGCTGTACATGCAAAAGCATTGGGATGTTATGCGCAGTGACGACGCCGGTGAATCGTGGCACGAGGTCAGCGGCAACCTGCCCACCGACTTCGGGTTCCCGATCGACGTGCACGCCCACGAACCTGACACCATTTACGTGGTCCCGATCACCAGCGACGCCTTGCATTTCCCGCCCGACGGCAAGCTGCGGGTGTACCGCAGCCGCACCGGCGGCGACGAGTGGGAGGCGCTCACCAGCGGCCTGCCGCAGCAGCACTGCTATGTCAACGTGCTGCGCGACGCGATGGCCGTCGACTCCCTGCAGGAGTGCGGCGTCTACTTCGGCACGACCGGCGGCCAGGTCTACGCCTCAGCCGACGCGGGCGATCACTGGGCGCCGATCGTGCGGGACCTGCCCGCCGTGCTGTCGGTCGAGGCGCAGACCCTGCCATGATCCGGGTCGTGCTCCCTGCGCACCTGCGGACGCTGGCCCGCATCGACGGCGAGGTCGAGCTGGACGTCGCGGGCCAGGTCACCCAGTGCTCAGTGCTCGACGCGCTGGAGACCCGCTACCCGGTGCTGCGCGGGACCATCCGCGACCACGACGGCGGACGGCGCCGCGCGTTCATCAGGTTCTTCGCCTGCGAGCAGGACCTGTCCCACGAACAGCCAGACGCCCCGCTCCCGCAGGCGGTCGCCACCGGCACGGAGCCCTACCTGATCGTCGGGGCCATGGCCGGGGGCTAGACCATCGCGGCCGGGGTGCTCGCTGGCCACCGGCTAGCGGCCTGTCATTCGCTTCGCGCAGTCGCACGTACGCTGGGGAGGACGGCCGATATGCCGGGTCTGGGGGACGTGACGTCGTGCTAGCAGACTCCTTCGGGCGCGTTGCAACAGACCTGCGGGTTTCCCTGACGGACCGGTGCAACCTGCGCTGCGCCTACTGCATGCCAGCCGAGGGCCTGGACTGGCTGCCGAGCCCGGCGCTGCTGACCGACGACGAGCTTGCCCGCCTGATCGCGATCGCGGTGCAGCGGCTCGGGGTCACCGAGGTCCGCTTCACCGGCGGCGAGCCGCTGCTGCGCCGCGGCCTGGCCGGCATCGTGGCACGCACGGCGGCGCTGCGCCCGCGCCCTGAGATCTCGCTCACCACCAACGGAATCGGGCTCGCCCGGCTGGCCGGCCCGCTGCGCCAGGCCGGGCTGGACCGGCTCAACGTATCCCTGGACACGCTGTCACCCCAGACATTCGTGACACTCGCCCGCCGCCACCGGCTGGACGACGTCCTGGCCGGCCTGGCCGCCGCGGCCGCCACCGGGCTGACGCCGGTCAAGGTGAACGCGGTGCTCATGCGGGGCGTCAACGATCATGAGGCCGCCTCGCTGCTCCGGTTCTGCCTCGACCACCGATACCAGCTCCGGTTCATCGAGCAGATGCCGCTGGACGCCCAGCACGGCTGGCGGCGCGCCGACATGGTCACCGCCGACGAGATCCTGACCGCCCTGTCGGCAGAGTTCTCCCTCACTCCCGCCGACCCAGCCGGCCGCGGATCAGCGCCCGCCGAGACCTTCCTGGTCAACGGCGGCCCAGACCGGGTCGGCGTGATCGGCTCGGTCACCAGGCCATTCTGCGGCGCATGCGACCGGGTCCGGCTGACCGCCGACGGCCAGATCCGCAACTGCCTGTTCGCCAACGACGAGAACGACCTGCGCACACCGCTTCGGGCCGGCGCCGACGACGACCAGCTGGCCGCCATCTGGCGCCGTGCCGTCGCCGCCAAACTGCCCGGGCACGGCATCAACGACCCCGGCTTCCTCCAGCCCGCCCGGCCAATGTCCGCCATCGGCGGCTGACCGCACCACGCGATGCGAGCTATCTGGAACAACCATCCACCGTCGCTGCCTGGCCAGCCGAGGCGCATTGCACGCTTGGCTGCGCGATCGGCTGCGGAACCCGGAACCTGCCAGCTGATCACAACGGCCCGGCGACCTGAAGACGACGGGAACAAAGCAGGAGCCAGCCCAGCCCACAGGCTTATCCCTTCGACGCCACGGCGGCCAGGAATCGCATGGTCGCCGACTGCACCACTGACCAGCCGGCCCGAAACGTGCACTCCAGCGACAGCGCCTGCAGCCACGGTCAGCTCATGCCGCCGCCCCAAGTCCACCTTCAACCCGGGGATCGTCATGGGAGAATCGCCGTGCTGCGCCCTTGAGTTCACACCGACGGCCCTTGAGTCCAGGCGAACTCCCAGCCCCGGAGGTGGCCACCACGTTGTAGAGCAGATTGGTGGGAGTGACGGACGGGCTCGGCGTGGCCAGCACGCTGACCTGAAACGGCAGCAGCAGCACGGCTCCCGAAATCCCCGCAGGCGTCGCCAGCGCCGCGATGAGGAATGCCGCAGCCAGCGCGACGACCTCGGTACAGCCAGACCCAAGCACCCGAGCACGCTAGCGAGCACCCAGCCTGGCCAGCAGCCGAAGACCCGCCTAAATGCGCCCGGCAAATGACAGGAGCACGCTGCCCTGGCCCGCACCACCAGCAACCAGCGTCTGAGACCCAGCCAAAACAGCAAGGCTCCCCGGGCGCTGGAGCTCGGCGCCCCGGGAGCCCGACTACTGGAACTGAGCAACCTGGAGATACCCAGCGGGCCTGGGATCCACTCCAGCCTTCCTAGCCGGATCCGGCGTCGGCCGATGCGGCCTCCAGGAAACGGAGGGTCGCCGAGATCGACTCATGCCGCCACAGCGCCAGGATGTGGTCGAAGCCCGTCGTCTCCTGGAGTCTGTTTTCCATCGCGCCCGCAATCGGGAGCAGCTGCGCCCGCTGATCGCGCAGCAGGCTGGCAGTATCAGCGCCCGAGCGAATGAGCAGGGCCAGTTTGATCAGCAGCTCCGAGCGGACATCACGAGGATGAGCGGCCGGGGTGGCGAGCCAGACCCTCGCGGCCGAGCGCCCAGATCGCGTTGCCTTGGCCAGCGATTCGCAACGCTCGACCACGGCCGCCAGGCAACCGGCCTCAGTGACGATCAGCGCGGCGTGCACATGGTCATCGCGAAAGAGCCGCCGCGCATCCCCACCGTGGCAGCCAAGGGAAGCCGCTTCGGATAGCTCACCATGGCATCAGCGACAGTAAGGCCATCGCTGCTGGCGCCAGGTCGGGTCATACGCCCACGTGCTCCCTGCGCGCTAGCCGAGGACAGCCAGGCCATGCAGGTCCACGCACGTCCGGTCGTGGATCGTGACGAAGACCATGAGCACGCTGTCGCAGGTCCGGCAGCGGACGACCGTGCCCGGCGCTTGCAGATAGACCACAAGCTCGGCGACCGGCCGGGCATCGCCGCAGGTCCCGCAGATACTGGCGGCGTTAGTCATCTCGGTGCCGAAAACCTCGTGCAGCAGGCCGCCGATGGCGTTCCCGTCGACTGCTTCCATCAGATTCCTCCCGTTGCGCCGAACCGCTCGGTCTTCACCCGCTGCGGCGGGTAGCCCGACTGCACCAGCGCCTGGGACACCGTCTCGACGAAGCTGGTCGGGCCGCAACGTAGGCCAGCGGCATCTCGGCGGTCGGCCACGCCACCTCGGCCAGCAGGGCCGCGTCGACGCGGCGCCCGTAGCCATCCCAGCCTGGCGGCTGGTGGCGGGTCAGCGCATGGATGACCTCGACGCCGTTGGCGGGCTGGTCGAGCTCAGCCCGGTAGATCACGTCGTCCAGCGTCCGGGAGGAGTACAGCAGCCGGGCCGCGACGCTGCTGCCGGTGCGCTCGCGGTGCCGCACGATGGACCGCAGCGGCACCACCCCAGAGCCGCCGGCCAGCAGCAGAAGTGGGCCGCCGTCCTCGGGCGCCCAGATGAAGTAGCCACCGATCGGCCCGCGCAGCTCCAGGCCATCCCCGGCCCTGAGCTCGTCGGTGAGGTACGGCGAGACCTCCCCGTCATCCAGCCGCTCCACGGTGATCGCGACGGGCTCGCCCGGCGCCGAGGCGAGCGAGGACCGCTCGGCCACGTACCCGTCCTCGTCGGTCAGCCGGATGTCCAGGTGCTGGCCGGCCTGGTGACCGGGCCAGTCCGGCACGTCAAGGGTGATGGTTCGCACCGACGGGGTCTCGGTCGTTACCGCGCTGACCTTGGCGACCTGCCAGGTCAGTCGCCTGCGTAGCGCTGTTCCCGCCATGGGTCTCCGTAGATGTGGTAGCCGTAGTTCTCCCAGAAGCCGGGGTCGTTGGTGTCGCGCAGCTCCAGGCTGCGGACCCACTTGGCGCTCTTCCAGAAGTACAGGTGCGGGATAAGCAGCCGGGCCGGGCCGCCATGCTCGGGCTCCAGCGGCTGCCCGTCGTAGGCGTAAGCCACCCACGCCTTGCCGCCGGTCAGGTCGGGCACCGGCACGTTGGTCGTGTAGCCCCCGTCGCAGTGGGCCATCGCGAACGGGCCGTCATGCCCGGCCAGGTCCAGCAGCGTGTCCACCGACACGCCCTGCCAGGCCGTGTCGAGTTTGGACCATTTGGTGACGCAGTGGATGTCGACGGTTATGTCCTGGCTCGGCAGGGCGCGGAGCTCCGCCCAGCTCCAGGTCTTCTGCTGGCCAACGCGGCCGACGGAAAAGCTCCAGCGGTCCACGGCCGTGTGGGGAGTCGGGCCGGCCGACAAGACCGGGAAGTCCTTGGTCAGGTACTGGCCCGGCGGGACCCGGCCCGCGGTCTCGGCTGGGTCCTGATGCCTGCGGTGGAATCCGCGCGAAACAGGGCTCATGCCTGCCATCCTCTCATCCAGCCCGGCCGCCGCCCTGGCTCCGCCGCTGCTCGGTACGGGCCATCGTGCCGACCTACTAAGTCGTGCCGGCTTAGGCAGATATCACCTGTCTTTGCACGTGACAGGCTGACCTGAGCGGTCGAGGGTCTTCAGCTCTCTGCGCATCACTTTGCCGGTTGACGTCTTCGGCAGGTCGGGCACGAACCGGACGGAGCGCGGCAGCTTGTACGCGGCCAGATTCGGCCTGCAGTGCTCGATGATCTCGGCCTCCGCGGCGGTGGCGCCGGGCCGGAGCACCACGTAAGCACGGGCCAGTTCGCCGAGGGTCTCATCCGGCACCGAGCCCACGGCAACCATGGCCACCGCAGGATGAGAAGCGACCACGCGCTCGATTTCGGCCGGGTAGACATTGAACCCGCCCGTGATGATCAGGTCCTTCTTACGGTCGACGATGAAGTAGTGGCCTTCGTCGTCACGGCTGGCGATGTCCCCGGTATGCATCCACCCGTCGGGCTCGATCGCGGCCTTGGTAGCTGGCTCGTTGCCGTAGTACCCGAGCATGACCAGCGGACCCCGGATCATCAGCTCGCCCGGCTCCCCGTCGGGCACGGTGACGCTCGCATCGTGCAAAGCGGCCACGCGGGCTTCGGCTCCGGGCAGAGCGAAACCGATCGAGCCGTGCACGTTGGGCATATAGCTGCAGTTGCTGGTGCCCGCGCCGCCCAGTTCCGTCATTCCCCACAGCTCCAGCAGGGGCGCACCGGACCGGGCCTCCCACTCCTGCATCTTGGCCACCGGCATCGTCTGGCCGCCGACCGCGCAGATCCGCAGCGAAGACAGATCGGTGCCGGGCATGGATGGGTCGGCGAGCATCATCGCGTACATGGTCGGCACGCCGTCGAACACCGTCGCGTGATGCCGCTCGATCTCGGCCAGCGCCAGGGCCGGATCGAAGCGCTCCATCATCACCAGCGTGGCGCCGGCCATGAAGGTGCCGTTCATCACGACGTTGCCGTAGACGTGCGGCAGCGGCAAAGCGTTGACCATGACGTCGCGCTCGGTCCGCGTCTGGACGGCGAACAGCGCCGCGGTGTTGAGGAAAACCGCCCGATGGGACTGCATCGCGCCCTTGGGATGACCGGTGGTGCCGGACGTGTAGCCGATCGTCGACAGATCCGCCGGAGCGGGTCTGGGTGCCTCCTGCGTGGCTGGCGGTCCGGCGAGCAATTCCGCGAACAGGGTCACATCACCCGCCGCCGGGTCGAAGCTGATGACCCGGCGCAAGGTCGGCACGGCCCGGGTCAGGCCGACGATCACCTCGGCTTTCTCGCCGGCAGTGAAGATCACCGCCGCGCCGCAGTCGTTGAGCACGAAGGCCACTTCTTCCGGCGTAAGCATCACGTTGATCGGGTTGACAACGGCCCCGGCACGCAAGGCCGCGTGGTAGGCGACCACCCACTCCCACCGGTTGGGCGAATACAGCGATACGCGGTCGCCCGGCCGCACGCCCAGTTCCTGCAGGCCGCCGGCCACCCGGTCACACAGTTCATGCAGGTCCTGGTATGTCAGGGTCCGCCCGTCTGCGACCAGGGCCGGCTTGGGCCCGTAACGCCGGGCCGATCGTGCCACGATCATGCCCAAATCCGCCTGGACAGCGCTGGCCTCTGCCAGCATCACCTCAGCCATGATCTCCCCCTCTTGCAGCAAGCCCGCCGCGCCCGGGCTGATCGCGGCTGCTCCGGAATCGCGCTACGGCCATGTACTCGCCTGCCCGCTGGCATGTCAATAGCCACCAGCCCGAGGCACGCTGCTGCCTCGGACCAGCGGGCCTCCTTGGTCCCGCTCAGCCGGTGAAGTCGATGGTGGCCTCGTCGGTCGCCAGGGTCACCGCTGTCAGCGTCTTCCCGAAGCCGGAGACGGTCCAGACATCGCCTTGCGAGGGATCGCTGCTAGCCCCGCCGGGCCCGCTGCACTGCGCGCCGGTGAACTGCACACGGGAGAACTTCGGCAGCGAGGAGATCGGCTCACCGAAGTCCGGAGCCTCCATGATCCACTCTGCCGTGTTGCCGGTGAACGCGGCGCCGGGAGGCGGCACCAGCACGACAAGGAAATGGAAGCCCTGGGTCTGGTTGACGAAGGTGATGACGCCGAGCCGCCCGGCGAACTGGTTCAGGTCGTTGTCGATCCACCCGGAGGGGCCGTCCCCGGGGCCGGCACTGTCGGCATAGTACAGCTCGTGCACATGTCCCGCCGCGTCGATGTAGTTCACGTGCTGCTGGTTGCTGAAGTAGGTCACGTACCCGTCTAGCGGGCTGCCCTGCACCGCCACCGGCGCGCCGGCGATCACCCCGTCAAGCGGGTAGCTGAGCGCACTGAGGTTGTTCTGGTGCCAGCTGCCGTCGTAGTAAAGCTCGCGCACGTTACCCGAGGTATCAAGGTAGTTGACGTGCTCCTGGCTGCTGTACTCGGTCGCGTAGCCGTCGAGCGGGCTGCCCGGTGCCGCCGGTGCTGCGCTAGCCGCCGTCGTCAGGTTGGTGTGCTGCCACTGGCCGTTCTCGCAGACCAGCTCGTGCACGTTGCCCGAGGCGTCCAGGTAATTCACGTGCTGCTGGCTGCTGTACTCGGTCGGGTAGCCGTGCAGCGCGCTGCCCGGCACGGCCGGCGGCGGCGAGCCGGACGCGATCGCGGTCAGGTTGTTGTGCTTCCACGTGCCGCCGTCGCCGACCAGCTCGTGCACGTTGCCCGAGGCGTCCAGGTAATTCACGTGCTGCTGGCTGCTGTACTTGGTTTGGTATCCGTTCAGCGGGCTGCCGGTCACGGCCGGCGGCGGGCTGCCCTGCGCGATCGCGGTCAGATTGTTGTGCTTCCAGCCGCCACCGTCGTTGTACAGCTCATGCACGTTCCCGGCCGCGTCCAGGTAATTGACGTGCTGCTTGCTGTCGTACTCCGTCGAATAGCCGTCCAGCGCACTGCCGGGCGCGGCGAACGGGGCGTTCCCCGCGGCGATAGCGGTCAGGTTGTTGTGTTTCCAGCCGTTCCCGTCGTTGTACAGCTCGTGCACGTTCCCGGCCGCGTCCAGGTAGTTGACGTGCTGCTGGCTGTTGTACTCGGTTGCGTAGCCGTCCAGCGCGCTGCCTGCGGCTGCCGGGAACGCGGTCGCGTCCGCCAGCACGGACAGGTCGTTGTGCAGCCAGTCGGTGCCGTCGTAGTACAGCTCGTGCACGTCCCCGGCCAGATCCAGGTAGTTGACGTGCTGCTGGCTGTTGTACTCGGTCGTGTACCCATCCAGCGGGCTGGCCGGTGCGGGCAGGTAGGCAGCAGCGTCCGCGCGCAGCGTCAGGTCGTTCTCCTGCCAGGTGCCGTCGTAGTACAGCTCGTGCACGTGCCCGGCCGCGTCGATGAAATTGATGTGCTGCTGGCTGTTGTAGTAGCTCTGGTATCCGTCCAGTGCCCGGCTGGCCAGTCCTTTCGGCAGGCCGGACGCCTTTCCTGCCAGCAGGACGGCCAGCGCGGTCAGGTTGTTGTGCCGCCAGTTGCTGCCGTCGTAGTACAGCTCGTGCGCGTTGCCCGAGGAGTCGAGGAAGTTGACGTGCTGCTGGCCGTTGTACTCGGACGAGTACCCGTCAAGCGGGCTGCCCGGACCTGCGGGCGGCGGCGTGCCGAGCGAGATCTGGCTCAGGTTGTTGTGCTGCCAGCTGCTGCCGTCGTAGTACAGCTCGTGCACGTTCCCGGCCGCGTCCAGGTAGTTCACGTGCTGCTGGCTGTTGAACTCGGTCGAGTACCCGTCCAGCGGCCCGCCCGAAGCGGCGGGCGGCGGGGAGCCGGACGCGATCGCGGTCAGGTTGTTGTGCCGCCAGTCGCTGCCGTCGTAGTACAGCTCGTGCACGTTGCCCGATGCGTCCAGGTAATTGACGTGCTGCTGACTGTTGAACTGGGTCTCGTAGCCGTCCAGCGCGCTGCCAGTCACGGCCTGCGGTGGGCTGCCCTGCGCGATAGCGGTCAGGTTGTTGTGTTTCCAGCCGTTCCCGTCGTTGTAGAGCTCGTGCACGTTCCCGGCCGCGTCTAGATAGTTGACGTGCTGCTGGGAGTTGTACTCGGTCGAATAGCTGTCCAGTGGTCCGCCGGGAGCGGCCGGGGGCGGCGAACCGGAGGCGTCCGTCGTCAGGTTGACGTGCTGCCAGCCGCTGCCGTCGTTGTGCAGCTCGTGCACGTTCCCGGCGGCGTCCAGGTAGTTCACGTGCTGCTCGGAGTTGTACTGGGTCTGATAGCCGTGTACTGGGCTGCCGGGCGCGGCCGACGGCGGCGAACCGGACGCGATCATCATCAGGTTGTTGTGCTGCCAGGCCGTGCCGTCGAAGAAGAATTCGTGCACGTTCCCGGCGGTGTCCAGGTAGTTCACGTGCTGCTGGCCGTTGTACTCCGTGGAGTACCCGTCCAGCCCGCTGCCCGGCGCCGCGGCCGGCGCGACCGAGCCGGTGTACTCGACCACGCACACCACGGTGTCACCGGGGTAAACCGGGAACTGCGCGAGCCGGCCGTCGAGGTTAATCCAGGCCGCCGTCTCGTTCACATACCCTGGCGAGCCGCGCACCGCAGTGGCGAACCACTCGAACCATGCGAAGCAGTCGGTAAGGCCGATCGAATCCACGCTCTGATCGATGCCGGCCTGGAGCACGTCGTCGGTGCCGTACGCGCCGTCCAGGCCAACCCAGGACGAGCAGTGCCAGCCGCCCTCGCTGCCCTGCGGCTCCGATGGCTTGGACACCGAGGGGATCACCCAGGTACCCACCGCGGTGCTCCAGGTTCCGCTGACTACTCCCCCGGACCATCTGCTGCCGCTCACCGTGCCGTCCGCACGCTTCCGCGCGCCGGGGCGGACTTGCGTCACTCCGGGCCGCGGCTCAAGCCGCAGCTCAACCCGGCTGCCAGCCAGCCACGGCGTGGCCAGCGCTCGCTCCCGCAACTCCCGGACAGCAGGCGGATCCCCTGGCCGGGCCGGCCGCCAGGGCAGGCCGTAGCGGGCCAGCTCCGCTCGGCTGGCGGTACGCGGATCGAAATCGTCGGGCGGCCGCGGCGGCAGGAACGCGCCGGGCACGTTGGCCGGGATCAGCCCGAGAGCCACCGGGCAGGCTGAGCCGGGCGTGCCGGGCCTGTCCGCGCCAGACTGCCTGTCACCGGGCCCGTCAGCGGCGGGCTGCGCGGGCTCTGGCTGATTCATGCACCCTCCCTTTCTCGGCGGTCCAGGTGGACGAGCCGTCAGTGGCCCAGTAGAACTCAAGCTCGCTCCGGGGCCGACAGCTCTCATGTTCGTACTCCTTGACTCGCAGGAGCGCCGCCGGGCCGGGGCGGGGTTACGACAGGTTGGCGGAGGTGTCCACGGTTTCCTGGTGGAAGGCCCCGGAGCTGTCTTCCCAGTAGAACCACAGATCGCCCGATTCGCCTTCGACGGCGATATTCACGCTGCCGTTGTTCACGGTGATCGACGGGTTGCTCGCAGTTTTGTCTGGGTCGGACAGTCCTCCATTGATCACCTGGGTGGAGGTCCAGGTGCCGCTGCCGCCGACGCTGCTGCTCACGCCCATGTAGCCGGATAGTTCCGCGGCCACGACGTCCACGCCGCCCGGCTTACCCGGGTAGCGGGGAGGGATAGCCGGGATGCCCGGGTAGGACACGATGGATGAAGGGGTGTCGTCTCCGTCCGGCATGGCGGACGGGGTCCAGGTCGACGAGCCGTTGGTGGCCCACCAGGCGGTTGATTCGTAGCGGCCATAGTGGAGCGCGACGATGGTGACGCCGTTGTCGTGGGCCGAGATCGCAGGAGCCCCGCCGACGGAGTCGGCGCCGGAGATGACCTCGGGGTGCCAGGTGGCGGTGCCGTTGATCGCCCAGTAAAAGTCCAGGCTGTTGCTGGGTCCCTCGGCGGCGATGTTCACGCCGTTGCCGTCGGTGTTGGCCGCGATCGACGGCGCGGAGTAGGTGGTCCCGGCGCCCGCCACCTGTTCGGGACCCCAGGTGCCGGTGCCGTTGTATGCCCAGTAGAAGTCCAGGCTGTTGCTGGGCCCTTCAGCAGCGATGATCGTGCTGTTGCCGTTCTGGGCCAGGGACGGCGCGGAGTAGGTCGTCTGGATCCCGGCGACGGTCTCGGCGTTCCAGCCGCTGGTATCGATGGTCTGCCAATACAGGTCCAGGCTGTTGAAGATGCCCTCGGCCGCGATGACGACGGTGTTGCCGACCTGGGCGATGGCAGGATCTGAGAACGTCGTGCCGTCCGCGGCGACCTGCTCGCCGTGCCAGTTGTTGGTTCCGTACTCGTTCCAGTAGAACCGCAGCCCATCGCTTGCAGTGTGCACAGCGATCACCGAGTTGCCGCCGGCCACCGTGATCGCCGGATTAAAGTTCGACCACGCCAGCGCGGCGGGCCCGCCCGGCGCCAGCGTGGTCGCTGCGGTCAGGGCCAGGGCACCAGCGGCCGACAGGGCCAGCAGCCTGGGCCTGCGGCTGGAAACCAGACGCCGGGCGATGGCGACCGGGCACGCGATCCGAAGCTTCATCTATGCCCCCGAGCGGTTGGAAATCATCGTGGCGCCTGTGACCCGGCGGCCTCGGCGGCGCGTTTGCCCGTACGACATGGGTGCTCCCTCCGCAGCTGACCGACGTCTCAGACCATTTGCTGCAGGCTCCCAGATCCACGCAGTGCCAGCCCAGAGGGCGGAGTACCCCTTCTGCGCACGAACCTGGCCGGGGGTAAAAATACCCACCACACCGCAGGCATGACGGAACAGCAACAACCGCGCAGGCAGCCCTGCGCAGGCCACCACCGTCGCCAGCACCTCGCCGCCAACCGTGCCCGCGAAGTCACCTGAGGTCGACCTGCGCTAGGAATCCCCGTTTAGTAGAGGGTCATCAGATGACGGATGGAGGGGCTGCTGCGCCCTGAGACCTCTTCCCAGCAGAGGAGACGCTGCATACCTACGAAATGCCAGGTAAGCGGCTTGCACATCCGAGCCGAGTGACACTCAAAGTGCCACTCACGGGAGGTGAGGCACTCGGTTCTACGTTCGAAAAATCCTAATGACCTCGAGCCCCCTTACGGAATCGAACCGTAGACCTTCTCCTTACCATGAACACCCGTCAAGTTCCGTCACCGCAGGTAGACCGCGCTGACCTCGCAGAACACGAGCGCTCGCGAGCGCTCACAAGCTCGATATAGGCCCTCGCGAGCACGGTTCTGACACTCAATCTGCCACTCACTTTGATCTTGTTCCAACGAGCTGACGAAGGCCGAGATCACGCTTCGAACATGAGAGCGATCGAGGATGCCGCCCCTCGCCACCAGTGTGACCCAGGCCCGGGGACACTGTCTCAGGTCTTTTAAATGCCGCGACCCGCGTCGCAGGCCCCTCACCTACGCCGCCGGGGTCATCCGCCCGGCACCGCCGCAGGATCGGGTCGTGCTGGCACACGCTTGACCCGGTCGCGGCAGGCCCTGCTCGTACTGGCTTACTTGCGTAAAGGCGAGACGTTCGCTGGCGGGTTCGGGAATGGTCCGCCGGTGTACGCCGTGGATCGAAGCTTAGTGACCTGTTGTGTCGGGGAGTTCTCCGTTCTCTACGACCTGCCGGGCGACCTCATGAAGCTTTATGTTCCGGTCTTGTGAGATGCGGGTGAGTGTGCTGAAGG
>Ga0209333_1000844_pt1 | contig 15876 bp, 11 predicted proteins | sample BlaSpr_A8_OM2_O3_FD_187982 | JGI IMG/M metagenome (GOLD analysis project Ga0209333, IMG submission 187982) | Forest soil microbial communities from Thunder Bay, Ontario, Canada - Black Spruce, Ontario site 2_A8_OM2_O3 (SPAdes) (version 2) | ecosystem: Environmental > Terrestrial > Soil > Boreal... | reverse complement strand
CGCCGCCATCGTCTCCGATCTTCCGGCCGCCGCCGGGCTATCTTCTTCGTCGGCGCTGCTCGTGGCCTTTACCCTGAGCCTGCTCCGCGCCAACGCCATCGGCGCCACGTTCGAGGAACTCATGGAAGTTCTTCCGGAAGGCGAGCAATTCGTAGGAACGCGCGGCGGCGGCATGGATCACGCGGCGTCGCTGGCCTCGCGCGCCGGTTGCGCCTCGCTCGTCGAATTCGATCCTTTGGCGGTCCGGCACGTACCGGTTCCGCCGGACTGGGCATTCCTCGTAGCTCACAGCCTCACCGTCGCGGAGAAGTCCGGCGCCGTCAGGCAGCGCTACAACGCCTGCCGCGCAGCCGGCACAACGGCCTTGGCGCGGCTGGGATTTCCGTCGTATCGGCTTGCCATCCAGGGACGGACGACAGCGCAATTGCAAGACCTGTCGGCGCAAGATCTGAACGACGCCGATGAGCGCGCCGGCTTCCTGCATGTCACGAGCGAAGCCATGCGCGTGCGTGCCGCTGTCGCCGCACTGGAACAGCACGATGCAGAGACCTTCGGATCGCTGCTGCTGGCCTCGCATGCCAGCCTGCGCGATCGCCTGCACGTCAGCTCGGCCGCGCTCGACCGGCTGGTGGAAGCGGCCATGGATTCCGGCGCTCTCGGCGCGCGCCTGACGGGCGCCGGATTCGGCGGCTGCGCCGTGGTCTCCTGTCGCCAGCCGGATCTGCCCGCCGTGCGCAGCGGACTGATTCGGCGTTACTATGCGGAATTGCCGGAATTCGACGAGCGTATGCACTTGATCCACGCCGAACCCGGACCCGGCGCGCTGCAAGCCGATTGCGTCTAATAAGGATTCAAATGCACCTCCACACGCTGGATTGGATCATCGCCGCAGCCTCGATCTTGATCTGTTTCGTCCCCGCTCTCTTTTTCGGGAAACGCTCCGGCAAGAGCACCGCCGAATTCTTCGCGTCCGGCCGCTCCGTACCTTGGTGGCTGGCCGGCCTCTCCATGGTGGCCACCACGTTCTCGAGCGACACGCCGAACCTGGTGGCCAATTTCGTCCGCACCGAGGGAGTCGCCGGAAATTGGCAATGGTGGGCATTCACGCTCACCGGCGTCCTCACGGTTTTCTTCTATGCGCGGCTCTGGCGGCGCTCCGGCGTCCTTACCGACCTGGAGTTCTATGAAATACGCTACTCCGGCAAGGCGGCCAGCGCCGTGCGCGGCTTCCGCGCCGTCTATCTCGGCTTCTTCTTCAACTGCATGATCATGGCTACCGTGGATCTGGCCGCTGTCAAGATCGCCGCCGTGCTGTTCGGCTTCGACCGCTGGCAGACGCTGCTCGCCGTAGGCCTGCTGAACGTGGTGTTCGCCGCGCACTCGGGCCTTTGGGGCGTGCTGGTCATCGACATGCTCCAGTTCTTCATCAAGATGACCGCGGTCATTGCCGCGGCTTACTTCGCGGTGGCGTTGCCGCAGGTGGGCGGGCTGCATGGGCTGGTGGAGAAGCTATCGCATGTGCACGGGCCCGGGGGCCTGAACTACATCAACATCCTGCCGAACTTCACCAGCAACTGGGACCTCGCGGTAGCCATATTCATCATGCCTCTGGCCGTGCAGTGGTGGGCCGTCTGGTATCCCGGCGCGGAGCCCGGCGGAGGGAGTTACATCGCGCAGCGTATGTTGGCGTCTAAGTCCGAGAAAGACGCCCTGGGCGCGACCCTATTCTTCAATGTCGCGCACTATGTGCTGCGTCCCTGGCCATGGATTCTCGTGGGGCTGGCGTCTCTGATTGTCTATCCGCAGCTATCCGACATCCAGCGGTCGTTTCCGAACGTCAATCCCAGCCTGATGGGTCACGATCTCGCATTCCCGGCGATGCTGCGATTCCTCCCGGTGGGCTGGATGGGACTCATGCTGGGCGGCCTGATAGCGGCTAACTCGTCCACTATTCTGACGCACTTGAATTGGGGCGCTTCTTATTTGGTGCATGACTTTTACCGCCGTTTCCTCAACCCGGGCAAGGGCGAAAAGCACTACGTTCTTGCGGGAAGGCTGGCGACGGTCCTGCTCTTTGTGTGTTCGTCCGCCCTGGTCTTCGCATTGGCTACGGCGAAGGAAAGCTTCAATATCATCTTGCAAATCGGGGCGGGCACGGGATTATTGTATCTGATGCGCTGGTTTTGGTGGCGTGTGACCGCCTGGTGTGAGATCGTGGCGATGTGCATTTCATTCGGTATCTCATTAGCGTTCCTGGCGCTGACCAGGAACGGCATAGCCGTAGGGACTTACCAACAGCTACTGATTACCATCGCATTTACGACAGCCGGCTGGGTCGCCACCGCCTATCTGGGCCCGCGGACCGATCCCGCGGTGCTGATTTCGTTCTACAAGAAGGTGCACCCGTTTGGTCCGGGCTGGCGGCGCGTGCGCGAGTTGGCGGGCATCTCGCCGGCGGAAGCGGCCACTTGGGCGCAGCACGAAAATGTCCCCCTTTCGTTGCTCGGCTGGAGCACCGGATGCGCCATGATCTGGTCGGCTCTGTTTGCCGTAGGGAACTTTCTCTATGGCAGGCTGGATTACGCATTCGTGCTATTGGGAATATTCATTGTCACAGGCTCTATCCTGATCAAGGTCGTCAACCGGCTCTGGAACTAGTCCGCCATAGTCCGCGATGCTACATAATGCTACATCTTGCCCTTGATCCCCGCCTCCAGCGAGATCCGGTGCGCCTCCAAAATACTCCCAGTGGCGCGTTCCAGCGCTGCGCGGGCTTTCACATAGGCGCTTTTCGCCGCCACTTCGGTGGATTTCGCCTGCGCCAACAGGCTCTCGTACTGAATCACAAAGAAAGCTGTTGAAGCACCCACCTCGTACCTTGTCTGCTCGGCCTCCAGCGATTCCTGCTGGTACTTTCTGGCCTGCACCGCGGCGTCATAAGATGCGCGCGCGCGGCGGATGGCAATCACCGCGTCTTCGACTTCCAGGCGCGCCTGGTTCTGTAACTGGCGCAGACGCACTTCCGATTGCTTGAGTTGCAGTTCATCGCGCGCCAGGTCGGCTTCCGCGATACGGTTGTGTATCGGTATGGTCACCTGCACACCGATCTCGTAGGTGGGATACTTCTGCGCGAATAGCTGATCGAGCACAGTGCCATAGCCGCCAATGAAGGGTGTGCTGCCGCTTGCCGGTGCAAGCGGGTTCAACGGACCGGCCAGGCCGTTGCCCTGCATGATACCGACCAGGTCCACCTCGGGCAACGTAGCGTTCCGCGCTCCCTTCAACCCGATCTGGGAATTCTCGATCTGCAGGTTGGCCTGGCCCAGATCGGGGCGATTAGCGATGGCTTGGGTGAACAGATCCTGTATCGGTTGGATCTCTTCCTTCTCGGGAATGCTGAGCGGATCGGTGGGGATGATGGTGGCGGATTGCACTTCCGGGTCCGCATTGCCGGTGCGCGTCAGCAGATTCTTCAGAATCGCCTGTTGTTCTTCCAGCACGCCGCGCGAGTTAATCAGATCCTGACGGGTAGCGAAAAGTTGGGCGTTCGCGCGAGTCAGTTCCACGGGCGCCAGGGTGCCTTCGTCCACCTGGGCCTTGCTGTCGGAGTATAACTTCTCGGCCGCGGCGACGCTCTCTTGCTTTACCTTCACGTCTTCGGAAAGCGCCACGAAATCCGTGTAGAGCCGGATCACTCCATAAACCGTGGCGATCAGTTGCTGGTGAAACAACAGTGTATTAATCTTGCGGTCGTTGGCCGCGATACGCATGAAGCGATTGTTGAGCGAGGGTCCGAAGCCGCGTACCAGAGGTTGCGTGACAGTCAGACCGAGACTGGAACCGGTATAGGGATTGTAGTTGGTGTCCAGGGCGTTCAGCGACTGGTGCGTGTTATTGAATCCCAGACTTACCTGCGTGCCAGTGACGAAGTTATCCACCAAGCCCGCGTTTGCATTGAACCCATTGGCCACCAGGCTGGGTACGCCGTACGACTCAATGTCCAATTGCGGCGTGGACTGGTGCATCCAGTTCAATTGCCCTACGACGGACGGGTCGAAGATCGGAACCGGCGTTCCGTTGGATTGGGGGATCGTGCCTTGGATCGAAAGATTCGTCTGTGGCTCGCCGAGGGCGCCCAATTCCAGCGCGTTGGTCGTGATCGTGGTGCCCGTGGTGACGCTGGTAGCCGAGGCCGGATTGGTTGTGACCGGACTGAGCGGACCGCCCGCGCCGGTAGGGGCCTCCGTGATCAGGAAAGGGATGCCACGCAACAATCCGCCGCCTTTGGCGCGCAGCAGGTCTGTGTCGGCGATTTGGAAACTGAACCGGTCGAGTTCCACGTCCAGATTGTTTTCGATGGCCAGCGCCAATGCGTCGGCTTGCGAGAGATACAAGTTGCCCGCACGAATCAGGTCGTGTACACGCTGGGAGTTTTGGAAGTCGGGCGCCTGTTGGCAGAGTGCGACTGACGCGTTTAGGAGGAAAACCGTGGCGCACGCACTCGTGCGCCGCGCGCGGCGCGAAATCAAATGTACCTTATGCATTGGTATCAGGCGGGACGCTTCTTCTCCCGCAGCAGTACGGGATTCACCTTGGCTCCCTCCTGCACGGTATCGCCGGGATTCACCACCACTTGTTGCCCGGGTTCCAGTCCGGAGAGAACTTCGATTTTATCGCCAAAATCCCGGCCCAATTGAAGCCCTTGGAAATGTACGATGCGGTCCGCGCCGACTACGCCAACTTGCGGCCCATTGCTGCGCACCACCAGCGTATCGCCCGGTATCAGCACCGGCGGATTCTGGCGTGGGGTGGTCAGATCCACCTGCGCATACATGCCGGGAAGCAGCAGGCCGCCGGAGTTCCGGACTTGCACCTCGGTAAGCAGGGTACGCGTCGCGGGGTCCAGCGCGTTGGCTGTGCGCGTAACAGTACCCGCGAATTGGTGGCCGGCAAGATCCAGTATCGACAGCCGCGCGACCTGTCCCACACGCACCGAACCGGCATCCGATTGCGGCACGTTCACGTAGGTGCGCAGGCGGTCCGTTTGGGCCATCCGGTACAGCAGCGTCGTCCCTTCGGTCACCAGCGCGCCGACATCCACGTTGCGCACCGTAATCACGCCCGTGAACGGCGCGTACACATCCTTATAACCTTGCAGTTCGGTGAGCCGCGAGAGATTGGCCTGCGCCGCCGTGATATTGCTGCGCGCGGATGCCACCGCTTTTTCCAGCGCCAACACGTTTGCCTGCGCGGCCGCCCACTGGGATTGGTAGGTGTCGTTCTCCTGTTTCGAGACGACCCCTTTCGACTGCAAATTCTTCCACCGCTCGGCCGTGACTTTGGCGAGTTGTTCCTGCGCCTGTCCCTGCTGCAGATTGGCGTTGGCTTGTTCGAGCGCTGCGCGCACCTGGTCCACGGCGGCGCGGGCCTGGTTGACCTGCTGATCCAGTTCCGGCGCTTCGATTTCCGCCAGCAATTGGCCGGACTTCACGCGGTCGCCAATGTCGACGTAGCGCTTCTTAATATACCCGCTGGCGCGCGCCAGGACTGGCGCTTCGGTGACCGCTTCGATGTTGCCGGGAAGCACCAGCGTGCCGTTGGAGGCGGAACGCTCCACGCTTACCACGGTAACCGTGGGCACTTCCTTCGCCGCAGTGTCGGCCTCAGCGACTAGAGTAGCCTCGTTGCGCCGATGCGGAATGTAGCCCTTCAGGAAGCCGATCACGATCAGGACAACCAGCACCAGCGCCAGCAGCCACAGCCCGCGGCGCGAGGGAGGCGCCGGGGCGCCGGAACCAGGCGCAGCTCGCTGGGCCAGCTCCCGCTTCAAATCTTCGATTTCGGCGCGCAAGCGCGCTTCGGTATCTTCGGCCACTTTGTAATCCATTTTAGTCGCTACCGTTAATCGCGTGGCGCACGTTGAGAATGAGCGCTACAACGCATCGGCCCGGAGTTCGTCTTCAATGCTCTCACTCTCCTCTTCGGCGATCCTCTTGTCGTAATCCACCGGAGATTTCTTCCTCAACAAGCTATAAACAATCGGCACCACAAACAACGTCGTGACAGTGGCCACCAACAGCCCGCCTATCACGGCGCGGCCCAGGGGCGCATTCTGTTCGCCGCCCTCGCCGAGACCCAGGGCCATGGGCAGCATGCCGATGATCATGGCCAGGGCCGTCATCAGCACGGGGCGGATGCGAGTATGGCCGGCCGATTGAGCCGCCGCGCGCGCATCCAGGCCCTCGGCGCGCTCGTCATTGGCGAAAACCACCATCAGGATGCTGTTGGCGGTGGCCACCCCGATACACATGATGGTCCCCATCAGCGACGGCACGCTGAAACTGGTCTGGGTGATGAACAGCATCCAAACGATGCCGGCCAGCGCGCCGGGGAGCGCCATCAGGATGATGAAAGGGTCCAGCCACGATTGGAAATTCACCGCCATCAGCAAGTAGACCAGGACCACCGCGAAGATCATGCCCATGCCCAGCCGGTAGAACGAAGTCTCCATGGTGCGCACCTGGCCGCGCAGATCGAAACTAGTACCCCGCGGCAGCTTGCCCGTATACCCCGCCATGATTTTCTCCACCGCGGAACCGACGCTGCCCAAGTCCCGCCGGTCCACGTTGGCGTAAACGTCGAAAACAGGCTGCACGTTGTAATGGTTGATAATCTCGGGCGACACGCCGCGCGAGACGCTCGCCAGATTTGAAAGAAGCTGCGGACCGCCGACCGCCGCGCCGGGATTGCCGTAGGCCAGCGAGCTTTGGTTGGGGCCGGTCCCCACCGCCGAATCCGAGGCGCCCGCCGTACCCGCCGGCGAACCCGGCGTGGTGCTAAGGACGGCGCCCAGCGGCGCGGAAATCGGTGTGCGCATCAGTGCGTCGACCGAATCCATGCGGTATTGCGGCGTCTGCACGGCCATAAAGTAGCTGACCCCGTTGTTCCAGTTCAGCCATTCGTTGGGAGTCACCTGTCCGCTGGAACTGAGCGAGATCAGCAGGCTGTTGGATACGTCGCGCTGCTGCAATCCCAGTTGGCCGGCTTTGCTGCGGTCCACGTTGATGCGGAGTTCCGGGTAATCCACGATCTGGTGGACGTGTACATCGGCCGCGCCCGGAATGTGTGAGATGCGCTCCGCCAGTTCCTCGGCGATCTGGTAATTCCGCGGATCCCGGCCGACCACCTGCAAATCGATGGGCGCAGGCAGGCCGAAGTTCAGAATCTGGTTGGTAATGTTGGCCGCCTCGAAGAATATTCCCACGTCCGGGAATTTCTGGTGCAGCCGCTTGCGCAGTTTGTCGGTATACTCTGCGGTGGGACCATGGTCGTCCGGCTTGAGCGAGATCAGGATCTCGCCGTCGGCGGTGCCCATGGTGGTGTTGTCGCCGAAGGCCAAATTGAAACCGCCAAAGGGGATCCCAATGTTGTCGATGATGGTGTCGATTTGATGTGCCGGAATCACGCGCCGGATTTCATCGTCGAGTTTGGAAAAAAGAACTTCGGTCTCTTCGATGCGCGTGCCGGTGGGCGCGATGGCATGCAGGCGCATCTGGCCGGAATCCACGTCAGGGAAGAAATCTCGCCCCGTGAAGACCACCAGGCAAAGGGAGGCGGCTACGAAAATGCCGAAGCCAGCCAACACCGGCCCGCGGCGGTCGAGAGCCCAGTGCAGCAGCCCGCTGTAGGACGACCGCAGCTTCTCGAATCGCCGGTTAAATAGGTAATGAGCCCGCCAGATAACGCCCTTGCCGCCGGCCGATTCCCCATGTGCGCCGAGGGCGTAGAGTTTCACTTCCGGCTTCAGCATGAAATGCACCATGTTGGGAATCAGGGTGCGCGACAGCAGGTAGGAAGCCAGCATGGCGAATACCACCGCCAGGGCCAGCGGCGTAAACAGATACTTCGCGGCGCCGGTCAGCAGCAGAACCGGCACGAAGACAATGCAAATGGAGAGTGTGGAAACGAAGGCCGGCGCGGCGATCTGTTGCGCGCCATCCAGCACCGCGCGCACCAGCGGCTTCTTCATCGCCATGTTGCGATGCGTATTCTCGATCTCCACGGTCGCATCGTCCACCAGGATGCCGACGGCCAGCGCCATACCGCCCAGCGTCATTACGTTGATGGTCTCGCCGAGCAGGCTCAAGATCATCAGCGAAGTCAGGATGGAGAGCGGAATCGAAATGCAGACGATGATGGTGCTACGCCAACTGCCCAGGAACAGCAGGATCATCATGGCCGTAAGAAATGCGGCGATGGCGGCCTCCCGCACCACGCCATTGATAGACGCGCGCACGAACAACGATTGATCGAAAAGTTGGCGGACTTGCAACTCCCTGGGCAGCCCGGCCAGGATCTGGGGAAGCCGCTCTTTGACCGCGTTCACGATCGCCAGCGTGGACGCCCGGCCGTTGCGCAATACGGTCATGAGCGTTCCGCGCGTGCCATTGGTGCGTACAATGCTGGTTTGGACGGCATAACCGTCGCGGACCTGCGCGACATCCTTGATGTACACTGTGGCGCCGTTGACCACCCGGATGGGCATGTCGTTCAAATCGGCGAGCGCCCTGGGGCTGCTGTTGACCTTGATCTGGTAGTCGATTTTCCCGATTTTGGCGTCGCCGGCGGGCAGGATGATGCTCTGCGCGCTCACCGCATTGGAGACATCCGTGGCCGAGATGCCTTTGGCGTAAAGCTGGTCCGGAATCAGATCCACCATGATCTGGCGGAACTTGCCGCCGTAAGGCAGCGGCACCGCGGCGCCCTGCACCGTCGCCAACTGCGTGCGGATGAAATTGAGGCCGAGATCGAAAATATCCTGTTCGCTGAGCGTCTTGCTTTCCAGCCCCAATTGCAGGATAGGCACGCTGGAGGCGTCGTATTTGAGAATGTTGGGCGGGGTCGTCCCCGGCGGGAAAATCCGCAGCAGCGTTTGCGAAATGGCCGTGACCTGGGCCAGCGCCATGTCGATCTTGACGTTCGGCTGGAAGTAAACCCGCACCACCGCGACGCCGGAGTAGGATTGCGATTCGATGTGCTCGATATCGTTGACCGTGGTGGTCATGGAGCGCTCGAAGATGGTGACCATGCGCTTTTCCATCTCCTCCGGCGACAGGCCCTGGTACGACCACACGATGCTGACCACCGGAATATCGATATAGGGGAAAATATCGACGGGCATGGTGACGATGGCCGTCCCGCCGAGGATGGCGATGAGCAGAGCCATCACGACAAAGGTATAGGGGCGCCGTAGCGCCAGTCTTACAATCCACATAGGGAAAAGGAGACTTTAGGAAAAGCCTGGGTTTTATTAGATGACGCTATTACGCCGTTGGATGTTACCCTTTTTCCCATCCCCCTGGCCTCCGCAAAGGCCCGCCGCACCCACTCGGGCTCATCCGGCTCGCCCCTATTGGGCATACCCTTGGTCATCGACCAGCGATGGATCCATGAGAATCCGCCTGGCCCCACGTAGCTGTCGCGCATCCGGTAGGCGGGGTCCCGCAACGCCTCGGCGAGAGCCACAAACCGGTAGCCGCGCCCCCGGAACATACCCAAAATCTCCGGCATCATCCAGGAGTTCAGCTCATTGGCATGCAGCAGCAGGATCTGAGGAAATTCCCGGCCTGCAACCTCCACGGATCGCCCCTCGAAGAACGCCACCACCGATTCCAGATAGGGCACGTACTCCCGGATCACGCGGGCGCGTAGTTCCGGGCGATTGTATGCCGCCGCGAACATGTAGTCGGAGTTGTCGAACGTCACCGGCGCGTTGCGGTAACCGTGCGCGCCCAGAAACTCTGCAATGGTGCGCTTGCTTTCCACGGTCGGTCCGGCGTGCAGCATCGGGTAGCGGAAGAATTCCAGTCTCTTGCCGCGCGCCTCCACCACTGGCAGCAGAGCCGCGTCCGCCTTGAGGATGTCTTGTTCGTACTCCGCCACCGCAGTGCGGTTCAAGTCCGCGTGCGACAATGTTGCAACCATGGTGTGATTTCCCAAGTCGGCCCCCGCGTCCAGCCATAGATTGAGGATGCGGCGCAGATCGGGCGCGGAAAGCTCCGTGCGGCCGGGATGCACAAACCCTGTCACCGGAATCTTCTGTTCGCGCAAGGGCGCCAGCAACCGCTCGGTCATGCTGCGAACACCGGCGAAACTGCGGTCTGCGCCATCGCCGCCGGGCGGTAGATCGTCGATGGTGATGGCGACTTTACGGTTGGCGCCGGTCGTCGCTAGTGGCAGAAGAAGCAATGCGAGCGCTATGCGCATCACACCCCCATCGCCCCGCCCACAAGCCGCTCGAACCAACTGTACGGCAGACAGCGCTTCAGCGGCGCCACCATCCGCTGATCCCACATGCCGGCGGTGTAGCGCATGGCCGGGCGCGGATCGCGCAGGATGCGCTCGACCAGCGCTGCCACCCCATCCGGCGGAGGCGCTTTAGCCTCATCCTGCGCCTGCTTCGCCTGGAAACGGTCGAAGATTTCCTGGTAAGCGCTCGCATGCCGGACCGGCTGGACCGTTCGCCGGCGTTGCGGGAGCTGGCTGCGCGTATCGCCCGGCTCGATCAACACCACGCGCACTCCGTAGCGGCGGGTCTCCAGGCGCAGGCTCTCGCTCAGCCCTTCCACCGCGAATTTGCTGGCGCTGTAAATGCCCGAGAAAGGCATGCCGAAGATGCCGCCCAGCGAGCCGATGTTCACGATGCAGCCGTTTCGCTGCGCGCGCATGATGGGCAGAACCGCCCGGCAGACGCGCAGCACGCCGAAGAAGTTGGTCTCCATCTGCGCGCGCGCGTCGGCCATGGGCGTGTCTTCGATCGGTCCCATCAATGCCCAACCGGCATTGTTCACCGCTGCGTCCAGGCGGCCGGTCTTCTCCACAATGGCGGCCACCGCGCGCACCACCGAGTCGTCGTCGTCCACGTCCATGGCCAGCATTTCGACGCCTTCGAAATCGGCGGCTTGGTGGCGGCTGGTGCCGAATACGCGCCAACCGCGCACGGCGAGATGGCGGGCAATGGCCTGCCCGATTCCGGAAGAGGCTCCGGTGACCAGGACGACCTTTATATTGGCGGGCAGATTCGCCGGTGTACTCATAGGGTTATTATCACAATGTGAAGACTTCCCGTATCGCTCTTTCCTTCGCCATGCTAGCCGCCGCCGGGGTGGCGGCGTACTTCATCTTTCCCCCCGTCAGGCTGTGGGCGCTGGTGGTCGCCGGCCATAGCCCCGTTTGCCCCATGTCGCACGCCGTCCAATCCAAGGCCAATGTGGACGAGAAGACCCGCATCAAGGACCGCATCCTGGCCGGCAGCCACCTGCTAAAGGAAGAGAGCGGCCTGGAGTTGTGGAGCACGCCCAAGGGCCAGTTTTGGATCCCCAAAGGCAACCGTTACGTGCTGCCGTTCAACCTTGCCGAAATGGAGCAGCACATCTATGGCGCGGGAGAGCACTTCATTCGCGCCGGAGACGTCGTGTTGGATTGCGGCGCGAGTGACGGCGATTTTACGCGCCAGTCTCTCGATGCGGGCGCGCAAAAGGTCGTTGCGATCGAAATCTCACCCTCCAGCGCCGAATGCATCCGCCGCAATCTGGCCGCGGAGACGGCCGCGGGGCGCGTGATCGTTTACCCGAAAGGCGTCTGGGATAAAGACGACACCCTCACACTGAACGTGGACGATACCAACTTTGCGGCCAACAGCGTGGTCATGCGTCCGGATTCGTCGCATCCCAGCGTGCTGGTGCCGCTGACCACAATCGACAAGCTGGTCGCCGAGCTGAAGCTGCCGCGCGTGGATTTTATCAAGATGGACATCGAAGGCGCCGAAATCCCGGCGCTGGCAGGCGCGCACGAGACCATCGCGCGTTTTAAACCGAGGCTGGCGATCGCCACCGAACATAAGCCCGATGACGAGTACACCATCCCGGCGGCGGTACGCAAGATTCGCCCGGATTACCAGATGGAGTGCGGCCCGTGTTTGGAGGCCAAAGGGCACGTGCGGCCGGATGTGCTGTACTTCTGGTAGTGGCAGGGGAGGCGCAATTCGTTACCGAAATTTCGCAGCCTTATCGGGCTCCTGAAGGGCGTCGTACACCATTCCCGCGGCGGTGCGCCGGATTCGGGAGAACTACCAGATGGGGTGCGGGCCTTGATTGGAGGCCACGGGGCACGCGCGGTAGGACGTGGCGTATTTTTTGGGCGATCCCGTTGGCGCTCGGCATTCGCGCGAATACGGCCATCTTCACGTCGGCCACACCAGTTCATCGGCGGAAGCACGCGCGCCTACGCGCCACACGGATCGATCCGATGCAGCCGCTAGGTGGGAATTGCCTTCCTCTAGAGGTAGAATATACTGGTGCAAGAGATAAACGTCAGAGAGTTCGGGCAGAAGTGCCTGGCGTTGATGGACGATCTGCCGGCCGATGGCATCCTTATTACAAACCACGGCCACCCGGTTGCCAAACTGACGCCAGTACGCGAGTCCTGTGCTAATCTGATCGGGAGCGTTCCGGAGATCGTGATCGATCCAAGCGACGACCTATTCACGGCTGGGATCAAGTGGGATGCAGAATCTTGATACCCACATCCCGATCCATGCAGTCGGTGGTTTGTTGACGCAAGCCTAACGGAACGTCCTGACTGGGGACGACTGGGGCATTTCAGACATCGTACTCTGGGAAATCGAAATGCTCTATGCTCGAAAACGCATCGGGTTTGGGCTGGACCACCCGCCGCTCATCGAGTCCCTGAGTCGCGTGCAGATCTGGCCAATTACTCGCGATGTTTGCCTGAAGCTGCGCGCGTTGGATTTCCACTCCGATCCTGCGGACGAAATCATCGCCGCCTCCAACTTGGCCCACGACGTCCCACTGGTCACCAGAGACGCACCAATCCGAACCTCGAAGCTGGCGCGATTTTCCTCGTAATGCCGGGCAGTCCCGAGCACTAATCCCCAAAAGATCCGACTTCTTCCCGCTCTTCGACGCGCTCGACTAGCGCGGGTTTCGCCGCCACCCTCGGCGCCAACTGAATCGATCCCAGCGGCACCAGATCGGGCGTGGGCTGCTCCTTCAGCACGTGCTGGCGATACAGCTTCGCCATGCGCGCGTTCTCTTCGTCCTGCTTGATCTTCGCCGCCCGCGCGCGCAGCTTCTCTTCGCCGGAGTTCTTGGCGATCCCCAGCTTGTCCAGATCGTGCTGCACTTCGTTGGTGATGATGCCATCGCGGAGCACCATGGAGTGGTCCGCGCTCTGCATCGCCACCTTCTTTCCTCCCGCGAAAATCTCGTGCCGGCCGTGTTCTTCATACCACTTGGTCAGCGTAGCGGTCATGTGCATCTTCTCGATGATGTTGCGCCAGCCAATACCCGTGTTGTAAGCGCAGAACGAAATTTCGCCTTCCTGCGTGGCGTATGGGATGATGCACTGCTCGGTGCGACGGAAATCGTAGTTGAACAGATCCTGGAACCACATACCCGCGATCAGCAGGAAGTTCCAGCGGTCCTGGCGGCGCTTCTCGATATCCTGCATGGTGCGGTCCGAACCAACTTTGCCGTAGTTCTTGCCGGTGGCGCCGAAGGTCTTGTCCAGCTTCTTCATCAGGTCGCTCAACTTGAAATGCGTGGGCGACTTGAAGGGATCGTAGTTGCGCGCCGTGGCCAGCGCCATGCCGATAATCGACAGCCACTTGCCGCGCGCCGCGTCGTTCACCCGCGCAACATCCTTGGCCAACTGATCCGCGTTCCAGAACGAGGTCACCGGCGCCGATTCGCCGGTCAGCTTATCCACCATCACGGCCATGCCGACGCCGCAGTTCGGATGGCATCCGCAGCTCAACTGGCCCCATTGATAATCCGGCCCATGCACCAGGTCGGACCAATCGGAGAAGGTGCTGATAAAGGACAGCGGGAACCAGTCGCGGGCGGGTTCGCCCAAACCCATCTGGTCTTTCACGTCGTGCGCCAAGTGCGCCAGCGTGTAGCGCTGGGCCATGCGCCGTTCGTCGGTGACGGCCTCGTCGCGGCCCGTAAAGGAAACCGGCTGGAACGAAAGGAACGGAATTCGCTTGGGATTGTCCAGCGCAAACTGGATCACGCGGCCCACCTGCTCGTTGTTGATGCCGTTGATCAGCGTGATCACCGGCACGATATCCACGCCGTTCGTATACAGGTTTTCAATCGCGCGCAGTTTCACGTCGAATAGGTTGCCAACCTTGCGGTGGGAATTCGCCGCGTTGCCGATGCCATCGAACTGCAGGTACGCATAACGCAGACCGGCGTCCGCGGCCTTACGGCAAAATTCCGGACTCTTCGCAAACTCGATGCCGTTGGTGGCCGCCTGCACGCTGGTATAGCCGACCTTGCGCGCGTACGATACCGCATCCAGGAAATACGGCGAAATGGTGGGCTCGCCGCCGGAGAACTGCACCGACATCTGGCGCTTCGGCTTGATGGAGATGGCGTTGTCGAGCAGCGTCTGAATGTCTTCCCAACTGAGCTCGTGTACGAAGCCGACCTGGTTGGCGTCCATAAAACACGGATCGCACATCATGTTGCAGCGGTTGGTCAGGTCGATCGTCAGCACCGAGCCGCGCCCGTGCGTGATGGTGCTGGTACCGTGATGATGCAGGTGCGAATCGCTATGGGCGCGGATGTCGCGGCCTGGGAAGCACTCTTCCAAGTGTTTGAAGAACGCCGTGTCGATCGACATCACGTCCTCGAAATGGCCGTGAATCGGGCAATCCTTCACCATCAGGATTTTGCCGTCGCGCTCGATCACTTTGGCTTTGATCTCGCCCACTTTTTCGTTCATCAGCGCGGAGAGCGGTTTCTTGCCGCTTAGAATCTCCTCGCGGGCCTCGGGAACGCAACGCGGGCAAAGCGAGTCGGTCTCGCGCGGCCAACCCAGCGGGGGCTTCGTCTTCTGATACGACTTCAGTAGCGGCTTTTCCGACCAATTGGGCGTGAACGACGGGTTCTGTTTGATTTGATTGGCTTTATCGAAAACGGTCCACGCCGCTTGCGCCGCGTAGGTCAAGGCTTTTTCCACATACTTAATCGGCTTGTGCATCCGTTTTGAACTCCTCTTGGGTTGCGAGCACAATCTCCCTGCAACCGCACCGGTTTAAGATAAACGCGCTCACGCAGCACGGCGTCGCCGCGTGCTCGATTCCCACCAGTATAGTTAAAGACGGTTAACCGTTACCACCGGCAGCCATCAAACTGTTGATTTCCTTGGTTGTATGGCAAGTCCAGGTGTTGAACGGAGGATTTACGGCAATCGGCCTCAATTTGGCGGTAGGTTATTGAAAGCGCTTGGGTTAATCCATTTATCGGCCGGCGGGCGGCACGATGCCGTTCATGCGCAGATATTCCACCATTTGACCGTAGTGATTGGAGGAATGCGCCAGCGAGTCGATCAGCAGATAGGGGCGCGTATTCCTCCCATCCATTAACCGCGACCTCCTCGCTGAGTTTGTGTTCGTCGATGGCGGCGGCAGCCCTGTGCAGCATGGCGAATGAACCTTTCAGGTAGGCGACGATATCGCCTTTGGTACGCACCGCGTCCGGCGCGCTTTCGTTCCGGGTACCGGCTGGTGCTTGCTCGCCCGCCGCCGGCGCAGCCATTTGATAGTTGTTGGCGGCCAGGTGTTCCACCTGCTCCGCGAACGTCCGCACGCCTTGAACCCGATCCCGCCCGGCGCGAAGGAATACAAGGAGTCCGGCATCGCGTCGGCGGCCGGTACCACGAGCGCCTCGATCCTGGATACCCAACTGTCGAATGCCTGGCCGAAGGAAGGCGGGTCCGAAGCCGGCACGAACTTGAGCCATTGTGGAAACCATCCCGCAAAGTCGGCTCTGATGAATTGCTTCACGC
>Ga0209333_1000843_pt1 | contig 15896 bp, 20 predicted proteins | sample BlaSpr_A8_OM2_O3_FD_187982 | JGI IMG/M metagenome (GOLD analysis project Ga0209333, IMG submission 187982) | Forest soil microbial communities from Thunder Bay, Ontario, Canada - Black Spruce, Ontario site 2_A8_OM2_O3 (SPAdes) (version 2) | ecosystem: Environmental > Terrestrial > Soil > Boreal... | reverse complement strand
ACGTTTGCGACGTTGCTGCTGGTGGCGTTGGGGTCGGCGGCTTGCAGCAATAGTTTGCCGCAGGGACCGAATGGAGCTACGCCAGCGGGGACTTATACTTTGTCGTTGACGACAACTTTGAATGGGCAGACGCAGACTTTGAATAACTTTTTGACTTTGGTGGTGAAGTAGGGGGAGTGGATTGCGTGGCGAGGTTATCGTGCGGCTGCGGAGTTCAAAATCACCACAGATGAACGCAGATGAACACAGATAAAGGCACACAGATAAAGGCGAGCGAAGAGGAAGGCGGAAGGATTTAGCGCAGTGGACGCAGAGACAGGAGCGCAGAGCGCGCAGCGAAAACCAACGGCAAGAATGCCCGTCCCGCTTCGCGGGACAGCCGCTACAAATTCGATAGCAACTTCAACTGCAAAGGCGCCCAAATAAAGCTGGCCGCTAGCCTTGGACCCCACGAAGCGGGATCTCAGAATGAATCGCGCTGTAGCGCGATTCAGAAATTCAACGGCAACGTCAACAGCGGGCGCAGCAAGCAGCGCCCCTACCAATCCAAAAACAATTCAACGGCAAGAACGGCCGCCTGAAGTTGGCCGCTAGCCTGCGACCCCCCGCAGCGGAACCTCAGGATGAATCGGGCTGTGGCGCAGACCCTCCGAGCCGGCACTGCCGGTTCTCAGGATGAATCGCGCGGTAGCGCGATTCACAAATTCAAAAGCGGCTGCCGCTGCAGCTGGATTTAGCTGTTGGCGTTTGTTTGGTGGGCGCGGGGGAATTCTGGGTGGGACAGTACTTCTTCGCTTTGGACACGGTGACGGTCGCAGTGGGCTGCGATCAGGATGAGCCATTGATAGAGATCGAGGTCGCCGAATGCTGGATGCTTGAAGAAGTGGCGGCGCAAATCGGCTTGGGTGCTGACGGCAAAATCTTGCGTCAGCCGACGTGCGGCTTCGAATTCCGGCGCAAGTTGCCCGTGCGGCCAGCGGCCTGTGGGAACGAGGATTTCCGGCGCTTGAAAACGAACCACGCGGGCCACTGTGTTCGCGAACATTGTGTGGTCCTGACCCTCCAAGGCGCTGTGCCGGGAAGGATCGGGCTCGTTCTTCAAAGTGTTTTGAATACGATCGAGCACCCGTGTTTCGACGGTGACAATGTGCTCGACACATTCGGCGACAGTCCAGCGGTCGGGCGCGGGGCGGTAGTGCCACTGTTCACGCGAGAGGCCCTGCGCCATGCGCAGCAAGCTCTCGCGCGATTCCGTCAGATGGTGCGATGCGAATTCGCGTTCAGCGGGAGTCATTGTGTTTGCCTTCTTAATGCCACGTTGCTTGGAATCATACAACTGGCGCGGGCCTGCGGCAACGCTCGTGGTACCCCGATTTGCGGGAAGGTGAAGAGCGCGTGAGATTGGTGGCGGAACGCGGGTGAGGCAAGCCTCGCCCGGCTCGTTTTGTCGCAGGACATGGAGCTTCGACGAAAGCGGCGGCCCTTCGATCTCCTCCCGCGAAGAGGGACGGGATCTCAGGACGAATCGCGCTGTGGCGCGATCCGCGTACTCAACGGCAACGTCAAAAGCGTGCGCAGCACGCAGCGCCCCTACGAATCCAAAAACAATTCAAGGACAAAGACGCCCGCCTAAAAAAGCAGGCGGCCGCTGCCCTTCGATCCCGCGCAGCGGCATCGAAGGATGAATCGTGCTGTAAGCCGAGGAGCAGCCCGGAGCGCTTGGAGCTGACTACGGTGGGAACCCGTCCGCCATCCACTTGGCGAATAGTTCGATGCGAGATTGCGGCCAGGGACCTTCGCCTTTTGGTGGTGGTGGCGGCATTACTGCGCCGCCGATACCACGAATGCGATCGTAGATGGCGGCAGCGTTCTTTTTGACGTCATCGTACTTTGCCAGATTGAACGCCTTCATCATGCCTTGAATGTCTCGCTCGGTGAAGAGCGGGCGAACGTCCGTTTGAAAGCTCGTTGTTTTCGTCATTGCGCCTCACAGTCACTGGATTATACGGATGCTGCGGTCTTCTTCGTGAATCTAAAGCTTTCTGTCTGCTGACGTCAAGGTCCAGGCTTTACGTTCCAAGCTTGGATCGAGGACTGAGCGAGTCCCGGTGTGCGCGCGACGCACCGGAACGACGACGAAGTTGCTGCTCCGGGGTGTCGCCGCTCGGAGTCGATCCCGGCAAACTACCTTCCTTCAGGCGGTGGTGTGCCGTGCAGCCTGGTGAACTTCCTTAAGAAGACCGGTCTCCATGTCGAAAATAAAACCGCGCACCGGGACATCTTTTGAGATCCAAGGATGTGATCTTACCTTATCGATTTGTTCCCGGGTGTGCTGCTCGGGGTCCTTGTAGGAGAAGAAGCGCATGGGAGCCGGCGACGCATCACCGGTAGAAGCGCTCAGCTTCGCGTTCAGTTCAGCATCTGTAAATGTGGTGAATCCGCAGCCGGTATGGTTGAGAAGCAGTATCTCAGTGGTTCCGAGCACACGGTTGGAAACAACAAGTTCCCCTAGAACATCGTCTGTTACGGCGGGTCCGCCGGTGCGGATAACGTCGATATCGGCTCGCGGCAAACCCAAAATTGCAGGGAGGTCTGAGAGCCGTGGGTCCATGCAGGTGACTACTACGATTTTGGGGCCGGACGGTTCGCGTTTGTTGGATCGTAGGTTTTTGCATAGTTGCGGTTTGCTCCTAACGCCTTGTCGATGATGCTCATTGTAAGCCTCCTTAGCGGCTGATGTTCATCGCGGTATCGAATCTCGCGACACGCGATGCACGTGCGACATAACACCATGAGGACGAAACGAAATCGATTGGACGAAGGTATCGTCGATACGTTGGTATGCCGAAGAGGGCATTCGGCGGAGCTCGCGGCGCACGCGGCGGCGGATAACGATGCAGAGGGGGGCAGGCCTTTTCGAGCGCATCACGACTCTTTCCGAGCGCTGCGTATGCCACCGTACACAGAAAGTCATCGTGGCGAGATACGCGGATGCGATCGTTGCTGCAGCTGGCGGCGACCGGTCGTCGCCGTTGCGCATCGTCGAGTGGGCTGCTGGCACAGCCGCAAAGACCGGGAGTTTGCTTTAGGCTGCTTTTGGGTAATGGCTGTGTCGCTGACTGGGAGGGGAGGGGCAACCCTGGGAAGAACCAATACCTAAGTACAATGGACGGCCTTCGTTGAATGCCGCATTATTTTTACATGACGGCGCTTAAGGTCAGGAGCGGGAACAAGTGTCCGCTTCTATCCGTAGTTGATGACGATGAGTCCATACGCGAGTCGGTACCCGGCCTGATTGAGGAGTTCGGCTATGCGGCGCGAGCTTTTTCGTCGGCGGAAGAGTTTCTTTCATCCGGTGCTATCGATGAGACTAGCTGTTTGATCCTCGACATCGCGATGCCGGGCATGAGCGGACCGGAGCTCCACCTGGAGCTGAAGCGTCGCGGGGAAGAGGTTCCGGTGATATTCATCACCGGTCAAAAAGATGAGGCGATTCGTACTCGAGTGTTGGAGCAAGGCGCAGCGGGGTTTCTGCTGAAACCATTCAGTGATACAGCTTTGCTTGCGGCTATCAAGACCGCACTGCAAGCCACCTGAGGGTGGATTGGTGGAATCCTCGAGGGAGGATACAATGATTGCGGCGCGCACACTTAGTCATGAAGTGCGGGGCTATGAAGCAGGGGCATTGCCAATGTCGAGTGCCACCCCCACCTTGCCCATCGTGTTTATAGTGGACGATGACGTGTCCGTCCGCGAATCGCTGGAGCTGTTGGTGCGGGATGAGAACTGGAAGCCGCAGACGTTCGCGTCCGCACAAGAATTCCTCGACCACCCCAGAAAACGTGTTCCGAGCTGTCTGGTGCTGGACCTTTCGCTTCCGGGCCTGAACGGGCTTGAATTACAGAAACAGCTTGGTGTGGAACACATCGACATGCCAATCATTTTCATCACTGGTCATGGCGATGTGCCGCAGTCAGTGCAGGCCATGAAAGCCGGCGCCATGGAATTCTTAACCAAGCCCCTGAATAACGACGCTTTGGTGAGCGCGATTCGAAACGCGATCCAACGAAGCAGTTCCGACCTCGCCCAGAACGCGGAGATGCAGGAATTGCGCGACCGCTACGCCACACTTACCGCCCGGGAACGGCAGGTGATGGGGCTAGTCGTAGATGGGCTGCTGAATAAACAAGTTGGCGGCGAGCTCGGCATCAGCGAAATCACGGTAAAAGCACACCGCGGGCAGGTGATGCAAAAAATGAAAGCGAACTCGCTCGCCGACCTGGTGAAGATGGCGGCCAAGCTCCGGCCTACCAGTTCGGCAGCTCGCTTGGCTTGACGGCAAAGCAGCCCAGCCGAGATCGCGATGGACCCTGGCTAGTTAGACTCGCGACACTTGTGTTGATCCGCTGCGAATAATGCTCCGCCTGTTGTTCTGCTGACAATTTCTGCTAACATCGCCCCCGCGCGACCCGCCGTGCGACCGAGGAAACTCGATTGCTGTGCGAGGAGTCCACGCTAATCGCTTATCCCTAACGTTGCCAAGGCGGTGAAAACTGTTTCCATTGTCCATCCGAATCGAGACGATGGGTCGAGTGATGCGCTGCGCCGGAGCGCGTCTGGATCTTTTTCGATATTTGGGCATGGCGGGACTTCTGCTGGCGGCGTTCTTTTTTTCCGGCTGCCGCAAGCCCGCGCAGCCCGTGACGATCACATTTTTCGATTCTGACGGCAGAGGTGTCCCTGGCGACCATCGGATGGTTCCGGACGCCTATTTGCAGGAATTCACGCGAGAAACAGGCATTCGCGTCAACGATCTTCCAACGCCCGAGGACAGCGCATCGAAACTCGATCTTGCCATGGAGTTGCTGCACAGCGGTGCCCCGTCCCCGGACGTGTATGGAGTTGACACGATCTGGACCGGAACCATGGGCGAATACCTCACCGACCTGCAACCTTACTTTGCCTCAGAGATTTCCGCGGAGGATCCAAACATCATCGCAATCTACCGGATTCAGGGGAAGGTTGTGGCAATGCCCAACCAGCCGCTTGGTGTGCAGGTCTTGGTCTATCGGACGGACCTTCTCGCCAAGTACGGATACAAGACGCCGCCCCGAACCTGGGATGAGCTGGAGAAAATGGCCGCTCGTATTCAGGCGGGAGAGCGCGCAAACGGAAACAAAGATTTTTGGGGGTACGTCTTTGCCGGGGCGATCGCAACGGACAGCGAACAACTTACGATGGAAGGATTGGAATGGCAGGCAGCAGAAGGAGGCGGGCACATCATCGAGTCCGATGGAAAGATCAGCGTAAACAATCCAAATGTGATCCGAGCCTGGGAACGCGCGGCGCATTGGGTAGGTTGGATCTCTCCTCGCAGCGTGGTTTCTTACACCGCTACGGATGCGGAAAATAAATTCTGGGTTTCCGGCGAAGCTGCCTTTCTGCTGAGCCACGCCATCGTGTATGAGATTTTTGCAGAGGACAAGCCGTTCCGCGATCAAGCGGGAGTGACCAGCGTCCCTGCTGGAACGAGCGCGCGAGTGGGTACCCTGGGAGGCTACGCTCTGGGGATATCCCGCTTTTCAGAGCACCGCGCCGAATCAGTGAAGTTCATCCAGTTCCTGGTTCGCAAGCAGGCAGAATTCAGGGCGAGTTACTCTGCAAAGCGGGACCGAAAGGTGGAGTACTTTGAAGTTCCAACTATCATGAAGGAAATTTATCCCTGGTGGTACAAACCGGGGGAATCGGGAGGAAGTGAGATCGTCTCGCGCCCGTCGGCGGTCGCAGGTGCGCAGTACGAGGCGGTCTCCAAAGCCTATACCCGCGCACTGCATTCCGTGCTGACGCGTGAGTCCACAGCTCCAGCGGCAGCCGCGGCGCTGGAGAATGAGCTCGCTCGGATCATGAGTAATGGCAAGACTCAAGCGGGAACAGGTTCGCACTGAGATGAATCGACTGCGACTCAACATCGGCCCGCGCCTGGTTCTATGCTTCGCGCTCATCATCGTTTTGATGTTTGCCGGGGACGTGATCGTTCTATGGCAATTCCGCATCGTCCAGGCGCAGGCAGCACGACTCGATGAGTTTGACGAGGAGTTGGTAACTGTCTTGCGCATCCACTCAGACGTGTTGAAGCTTCGCGACACACTGGAGTCGCTGGTGAACGCAAGAAACTCCGATCGTCTGAAGGCCGAGACTCAAACGATGACTGAGACGCTCGCGGAGGACATGGGGAGCGCTAAAAGCGCACTGTCGGCCGTGCATTCCGACAACGCATCTGCTGACCCAGCTATTCTGCCCACCCTCGCAGTCGTCCAGTCGAACCTGCAATCGGAGACCGCCTCGGTGATCGATTTAGCCGAAACGAATGATTGGAATGCCTTGCAAGTGCGGCTCGACAACCAGTTACGCCCACTCGAATTTTCGATCTCTGCGTTGGTGGAGAGAGTGGACCGCGAAGTAAAGACGGAACATACCCAAGCCGCAGCCAATATTCGCCAGGTGCAGCAGCGGATCTTTGTTGTCGTGCCGATCACGGTCGCTCTGACCTTGTTAATTGCCGGAACATTGGGATTCGTCATCACGCGCAGCATCACGCATCCACTGGAACAACTGGTCGAAGGTTCCAAGATGTTGGCGCGAGGAGAGTTCAAACATCGGGTTCCCATCCAGGGGGACGATGAGCTTGCCCAACTCGGAGGGGTATTTAATGATACCGCGGGGCGATTGCAGGATCTCTATGAGAGCTTGCAAAGCAGCGAGGACCGGCTCCGCCGAGTAATCAACACGATTCCCGCTCATGTGTGGAGCTCTCTGCCGGATGGTTCAGTGGACTTCATCAATCAGCGATTGCTCGAATCCACCGGGCGACCTATCGAGACGTTGCTGGGATCCGGTTGGCAAACGATCGTTCATCCGGATGATCGCGCTAGATATGTCGCTCAGTGGAAATCGGCATTGGCCGCGGGAGAGCCCCTCGAGATTGAATTGCGCGTCTGGACTGCACAGCGCGACTATCGGTGGTTGCTGGTGCGCAATGTACCTTTGCGTGACGGTCGTGGAGAGATAGTGAAGTGGTATGGCACGGGCATTGATATCGAGGACCGGAAACGCGCCGAAGACGCATTGCGTAAAGCGCAGGGAGATCTCGCACACGCGAATCGTGTAACTACGATGGGCGAACTCTGTGCCTCGCTGGCGCACGAGATTAATCAGCCCATCAGCGGCGCTATCACGAATGCTTCTACCTGCCTGCGCCGGCTCGATCGCGAGCCGCCTGATATTGAAGGCGCTCGGGCTGGGGCTTCATTGATAATTCGTGACGCAAACCGGGCTGCGGAGATTATTAACCGCGTGAGGCTATTTTTCAGAAAAGGCGTGGTGACGAAGGAGCGCGTTGATATCAACGAGTTGATTCGAGAGATGGAAATTCTTCTGCACAACGAGGCGAGCCAGCACTCGGTTTTTGTGCAGACACGGCTCGCAGCGGATCACCCGCTCATCGTGGCCGACCGCGTCCAGCTGCAGCAGGTGTTGATGAACCTGATGATCAACGGCATTGACGCAATGAAGGCCGTCGAAGGCCCGCGTCAACTCACGCTCGGCACCCAGAATGATGGCAACGCACAGCTTCTGGTATCGGTAGAAGACACTGGAATTGGCCTTCCGGCTAACCAAGCGGGCCAGATATTCAACGCTTTCTTTACGACCAAGGAACACGGCACGGGCATGGGGCTGCGCATCAGCCGAACGATTATTGAGGCGCACGGCGGCCGGCTCTGGGTTACGGACAACCATCCTCGCGGAGCAAGTTTTCATTTCACGCTGGCTGTCTCCTCAGACGCTGCGAGCCTGAACGCCCAGAGCAACAGCTAATTTGCTCACGGTATTTGGCTTTGCGGATCGAGCTTTTTGTGAACAGAAGATAACGATCAGGCCTTGGTATTTATTGTTTCTTGCAGCGAATCACGGCCCCACTCCTTGTGTCCACCGCGTAGTTGGTCGTCCATTCGATAACCCAGAACAGTAAAGGATGAGTTTTCTTGCGGGCTAGCATCCTCGGCCCGAGACGAAGGTATCGTCGATACCTTCGTGCAATTGTTTCCCTCCGGTTTCACTGGCTTAATCGCACGTGTTTGAGGGGCGAGTAGAGATAAGGCGATCGGGCAGGAAACAAAATAGCAATTTTTGAATATCGGAGGAAGCGATGTCCGCAATGGAATTTCAGTCGGTCGTGAACGCAGTGGCGGGTCTGCCGTTGGTCTCAGGAAATCAGGGTGTAAGCGACGACCATGCGCTGGTCGCGAAGGCCAAGCTGGGGCACGACGAGGCCTTCGCAGTGCTGTACAAGCGTCACCAGTGCAAGGCCTATAGCAGGGCTTTTCGTATTCTTCGCAACCAGCAGGACGCGGAAGATGCGGTGCAGCGAGCGTTTCAGCGGGCCGTCGTGAACCTGCAACGGTTTCGCGAGGAATCCAGTTTCTCGACGTGGCTCACGCGGATAGTCATCAACGAAGCCTTGATGCTGTTGCGCCAGCGCCGCGTACGAGAGCCGTTTCAGGAAAATAGTCTGGATGATGAGCACGATGATCGTGCCGTGGAGATTGCGGACGGCAGACCTACGCCAGAAGAAATCTTCTGCGAAAGCGAGCGCTGCGCAAGGCTGCGGCAGGCCGTTGCGGAGCTGCGAGAGAACCTGAGAGTCGTGGTGCTCGACGGGGAACTGCAAGGGTTGACCAGCGCCGAGACCGCGCAGCGCCTGGGCTTGACGCTGAGCGCAGTCAAGGCGCGCACGTTTCACGCGCGGAGGTTTCTGAGGAAGCATCTTGAAGGGAACTTTAAGAGCGCAAGCGCGCCAAGCAAGCCGCAACGGAGGCAGGCATGAAAGGCAGCGTGGAGCAGGCTTTTGCTGCGGGGGAGTTGATCGTGCGAACAGGGCGGTATCTGGTTGTCCTGACGTTGCCCCTAGTTTGTTGGCTCGCGGGGCAGGAATGTCCGGGACAGATGCTGCTCGCCTGGGCGGTGCAGCGTGGCATGGCTTTGCTTACCACGGCCAAAAGTTCGGCCCAGGCGAAAGATACGGTGCCCAGCCCTTTCCTCGGTGTCGGGCCTCAAATTAGCGCACGCGCGGTTCGTCACACGCAAGTCTGTGAACCAGAATCATGCGAAGGGCTCGCCAATACCATCGTCTGATTGACCTGGCTCGGCCCTTCTGCTGTGATACGTTCGTCGCAGCAGTTCGAGCAGATGCCTGGGGGAGCGATGGGTGAGGAGAACGAACTTCGTTCTAGAAAAATTCTGATGAACAACGGGAGAGCCATTCCCGCCCTTGGGTTTGGAACCTTGATTCCCGATACTACCGATACCCGCCGCGCGACTAGAACTGCTTTGGAAGTCGGGTTTCGCCAATTCGATTGCTCGGAGAGATATCGAAACGACGAGGCGGTGGGAGAAGCGCTGGAAAGCGTGCTGCGAGAAGGAATGGTCCGGCGCGGCGATCTCTTCATCGCCACAAAGCTCTGGAATAATAACCACCGGCCCGAGCGCGTCGAACGGGCTTTCGAAGCGAGCTTGGCGAGGCTCCGGCTCGAGTATCTGGATCTGTATCTCATTCACACTCCATTTGCATTTCAACCCGGGGACGAGCAGGACCCGCGAGATAAAAACGGCAATCTCGTTTACGACCGGGACGTGACCTTGCTCGATACCTGGAGAGCAATGGAAAGTCTGGTGGACCATGGCAGGTGCCGGGCCATCGGAATTTCAGACATCGGTCTAAACGAACTGAAGCCCATCTATGAATCAGCGAGAATCAAGCCAGCCGTGGTGCAAGTAGAAGCACATCCGTATCTGCCGGAAACGGAGCTACTGGGATTCTGCAAGGAGAAGGGCATGGTGTTTTTGGCTTTTGCGCCGTTGGGCCACGGGATGAAGCCGGGGCTGCTCGAGGATCCAGTTATATCGGCTGTGGCCTCGCGAGTTGGAAGGACGCCGGCACAGGTTCTGCTGGCTTGGGCGGTGCAGCGGGGCACGGCTTTGCTTACTACGCCGAGGAGCGCGGCCCACGTGAAAGAGAATTTCGACATCTCTGCTCTTCCAGAAGAGGCGCTCGACGAAATCAATCGAATTCGGACCAGACAGAGGTTGAATCAAGTGGTGAAAACCGGCATTCCGGGTTTCATTCCACAAGGGAGCTGAAGATGGATGCGAAACCGCAGTTAGAGCAGTCTGTGCAGGAAAAACAAATCCGTGCGGCGCTGGATCAGCATTGGGCGGCGTCCGATGCCAACGACTTTGAAACGGAGCACCGCATCTATCTTGACGACGCGGTGCTGGAATACCCGCAGTCAGGCGAGCTAACGCGCGGTCGCAGCAACATACAGGGCCAGCGCGCCAGTCAGCCGAGCAACAAGCGGTTTTCTATACGACGAATCGTTGGCAGCGGTGAGCTTTGGGTCACGGAATTCATCCTGACGTATGACGGCAAGCCTTCCTACACCGTGAGCATCATGGAGTTCAAGGGCGACAAGGTATCGCGGGAAACACAGTACTTTGCAGATCCGTTCGTGGCTCCGGCATTCCGCGCGAAATGGGTCGAACGGATGGACATGTAGGCTCGAGGCGCGAGAATTCGCCGCCGCCGCCTCCGACGGAGGGACAAGCTATGGATTGGAAACGGGTGGTTCAGTTCGCGCTGCTGGGTAGCGGCGATTTGGAACAATATGCGATCCTGCTGGTACGCGTTTCAATTGGGCTGTTCTTTGCCATCTCCGGGGCAAACAAATTGTTTAGCGCCGGCGGCATCAAACCCGTTTACGATACGCTCGTTGCCTCCAAAGTCCCGTTTCCCCGCCAGACGGCATATTTCGTAGCGGGTGTCGAGTTCGTTTGTGGATCTTTGGTGGCCGTGGGGTTTCTCTCGAGCCCGGCCTGCGTGGCTTTATTGATCGATATGATTGTCGCAATCCTGACGAACACGCTTGCCACCGTGCCTAAAGGACTTTCGCGTCTTAACTGGCTCGACGATGTCCTGTATCTTCCGGAAGTCCTCTACGTGCTCTTCTTTATCTGGCTGATCTGCTCTGGTCCGGGAAAGTTCAGTGCCGATTACTGGCTCGCCAGCAAACTATTGAGGTGATCGAGAGTCCCGTCGGCGACAGTAAGATTCGTGCGGGAGGAATGCTAACGGTATGGCTCGGCTGCTATCGGTGAACGTTGGGCTTCCGCGCGACGTTGTGTGGAAAGAGCGCAGTGTGCACACCGGGGTCTGGAAGAGTCCGGTGACCGGTCGCTGTCGTGCGGGACGGCTGAATCTCGAGGGAGACGGTCAAGGCGACCTGGCCGGGCATGGAGGTGAGCATCGAGCCGTCTTCGTCTATCAGATCGAATCGTATCGGTATTGGCAGGAGCAGCTGAAGCGGAGCGATTTCGTTTACGGGCAGTTCGGTGAGAACTTTACGATCCAAGAATTGGCTGATGATGCCGTGTGCATCGGCGATCGATTTCAGATCGGCACCGCACTTTTCGAGGTCACGCAACCCCGCGTAACGTGCTATCGCGTCGGCATTCGGATGAACGAACCGCGGATGGCGTCGTTGCTCACATCCAGTGGCCGGCCGGGCTTCTATTTCCGCGTTCTGCGGGAAGGTGAGGTGGGTGCCGGCGACGAAATTGTGAAAGTGGGAGAGGCGGCAGAGCGCATGACTGTCGCTGAGATTAACGCGCTGCTCTATTTGCCGCCTCACCCACGCGATCGTCTGGAGCGCGCGTTGCGGATCGAAGCGCTTGCGCACGGATGGCGTGGCTCGTTTGAAGCGTTGCTGCAGAGTGAGCAAAACGGGGCGGAATCCGGAAACGCGGGACTGGCGCCTGCCGCCGCGGCCCATCCGGCCTCGTCCGGATTTCAATCGCTCGCCGTGACCTCAATTGATCGCGAGTCCGCGGACGTTCTATCGTTTGTTATGCAGAACGCTGACGGTCACCAGCTTCCCATGCCGCTACCAGGTCAGTTCGTCGTCGTGCGTTTGAAGCCGACCGCCGACGGCCCGGAGCTTTTTCGCAGCTACTCGCTCTCGGGCCCTCTTTCAGCGGAGCGTTATCGAATCAGCGTGAAAATCGAGCCGGATGGAGCGGCTGGAAACTATCTACACGAACATTTGCGTGTGGGCGATCGCCTCGATGTCAGCTCGCCGCGCGGAAGTTTTATTCTGCAGCCGGGAGAGCGACCGGTCGTACTGCTCAGTGCCGGAATCGGCGCGACACCGGTTTTGGCGATGCTGCAGGCACTTGCGGCGGCGCGCTCTACACGTCAGGTCTTGTGGTTGCAGACGGCGCGTGACGGGCAGCATCATCCGTTTGCCGGCGAAGTGCGCCGCCTGATGAGCGCGCTAACGAACGGCCGCAGCTATGTCTGTTACACCAGACCGGACTCAAACGACAAAACGGGTGAAGATTTCGACGCGACGGGTCGCTTCTCGCGATCGGTTTTTGCTGAACTCGGACTGTCACCAGACGCCGATGTTTACGTTTGTGGGCCAACCCGATTCATGGCGGACATGAAAGACGTGCTCACGGGGTTGGGCGTGGCGCCGGAGCGCATTCACATCGAAATCTTCAACGGCGGCGAGTCCAGGACCCCTGGCGTCGTCGGTGCAACGACGCGAGCTCCGCATCCGCCCAGCGACGCGGCGAACACTGGCCCGTTGCTATCGTTCGCGCGCAGCGGCATTTCCACACGCTGGGACGCGGCGCGGTACGCGAGCATCCTGGAAATGGCAGAGGCGTGTGATGTCCCGGTCCGTTGGGCGTGTCGAACCGGTGTTTGTCACAACTGCGAGAGTGGTTTGGTCTCGGGGGCAGTCGTTTACGACCCGGAGCCGCTCGACAAGCCGGCCGATGGCAACCTTCTTGTCTGCTGTTCACAGCCGAGCAGCGATGTCGTCATCGATTTGTGAAGCAACAGCGTCCGGATTCGCAGCGACGACCAGCTGAGTTCATGAACGTCCCACGGTAACCTCATCGCGCGTTCAACCGCCCCGTCCGTTTGTTGCGTGAAAGTGGCCGCGCCGCTGCTCCCACCGACCAAGCAAGCCGAAGGTATCGCCGATACCTTCGTCCAATTGTCCCTGCTCGACGCTCGTGGTCTGATGGCTTCGCCGCCGCCGAATCAATCGGATATGCGCACCGGCAGTCTTGAATGCGCACCGGCAGCTTGAGGAGGACGAGATGAAGACGGAAGGAATCACCCGAATCGCGCTATTGACCCCCATGGCTGTGATAGCACTTATCGTCACCGCGTACGCACAACCGAGAAATCATGCTTCTTCTGACAAAATCATTGTGGTGGGCCCGGCGGATCTCCCTGAGCTCGCGCGGTTGACCGGCCAAGCCATGATGCTTCACGGCACGATGGACGGCAGAACACTTCTTTATATCGAACAGAACCACGGCGCCCGACTGGCCGTGCTGGATGTGACGGACCCGGCCCATGTGAAGACCGAGGCCTCGGCGCGGGTCAACGCGCCCGGTTCGTTCGACTTTGTGTCCTCCCTTGGAGCCGATACAGTGCTGGTGCGGTTTCGGAACGGCGACGGAGAGGCGGTATTAAACTTGCACAAGGTGAGAACTCCGACGCTTAACATGATTCAAGGTCTGAACTCCCAAGGGGCGGCGGAGTTTTTGGGTGATGATGTGCTGGTAGTCGCTAAACGAACGAGTGTGGGATCTGATCCAAGCGACACAGACTACCAGGTTGTTGATGTCTCGAATCCGCTCCAGCCCAGTCCGCTTCCTGACATAAACCAGGTTCTTGAAAAGGTTACGAATTACCAAACGGGCACAACGTTCCTGCTCACATCAGACGGCTTGTACCTTATCAGGCGGCCGGCCGCGGAAGCGGAATCCAGGACGCGCGAGCAGCAGATGACGAGACACACGCCTTAGGAATTGAACGCCACTTGAAAAGCCCGCTGGCGGCAACGTTCTGATCTGGTGCTCGCAGCCGGCGGGCGAGGTTGTTATCGATTTGTGGAGACTGGCCAGGTTGGATTTTGTGAGTTTCCGTGACCGGACGATAGTTCCGATGAAGAATGTCCTTCGGGTGATTGGGTTTTTTCCAACCAAGTGCTCCTATAGACGCCTTCGGGCAATTTGCAAGAAATCCTCAAGCTGAGCTCCTAGGCGCCACGCCTGCCATCCGCCACCGTGATCCTTCCTCGCAAGCTCATAGGGCCGACGGCACTCTTGTGCCCGGTTGGTTCGCTGCTGTCGCAAGGAGCAACTCGCGTCCCGCACGTGCGCGTGAGTGTCGGTCGTCGCCTCCACCGGTACCAAAGTATCGCCGATACCATCGTCTGAGTGTTTCCCGTCTGAGCCTCTGGTGTTATCGAGGCACTGCAACCGATCGGGTCGGACGTGTGCAACAAACGGTGAGGGAATTGTGAATTTCGTGGCTTTGAAAGTGTCGGCTGGGGACCGCCCGACGTTTTGTCGTAGCCTGATCGCCCTCTGCCTGGCGTTGTTCGCAGGAGTTCCGCTTTACGGACAGTCTGGATCGACCGCCGCGAGCCAAGGAGCGGCGCCCTACGGTGGCGCTACCCAGTTACCACGAGCAAGGCGAAAAAGCTTCGGCAGGTCGTGTTCGATTTTGACGGGGAATCATTCATTGCGATAGAGCAAAACCCCAAGACGAAATCAAGATGGGCGGCGAGCACGTTCGGGCAGGAAGGTGATACAGTTTCTAAAAGAAACCACTAGTACTTGTTATTCTCCTTGACATGTACCTGCTGCGGCATAAACTACGCGTTAACTGCCAACACTCATTTCAGAAAGAGGAGTGCCCGATCATGCATACATTGAGTGGAAAACAAACTTCCTCCAAATTAGTTCTTATGTTATTGCTCTGCTTGGTTGTGGCCCTTCTTGTCGGAGTGCAACCCGCCAGAGCCGACAACGTCACCGTCTTCCAAATGTCCGGGACGTTCTCAGACAATTCCACGGTTTCGGGTACGCTCACGATCGACCTCACGGATGGAATGATTACGGCCTCGAATTTGTCCTATCTTGGCCAGACCTATACTGACATTCTTACCCAAGGCGCGTTCTTCGGTGAAACCGACCCTGGACAAACTCCGATACCCGTGGGTTATGATTTCGCAGTCGGTATTTTTTCATTCGCTCCACAGTTGTTTTTCATCTGGCCTGGAACGTCGACAGTTGACTCGCTCGTTGGTTATGGTGGCGGCAGCCTGTGTTCTTTCAATGCTTCATGCGGCCCAGACCAAGAGGGCGATTTTTTTGTATCTTCCTTCGACGCTGTCGACGGCTCGTTCACCGGACTCCAGTCCGGGCAGCTCGTCGCCACACCCGAACCCACGACCGTGATTCTCTTGTTCTTCGGCTTGGGACTCTTGCTGCTAACACGTTCCTGGCGGGCCAATGCGTCTGACGATTTCTCGCGATGAAAGCACGCTTCTTTTCTCCCAGATTGAACTAGCTGTCTGCCTTTACGACGAAGCCTGTGATTATCCGAAGGAAACTTTCGAGCAGATTGCAAAGCGGGTTGTACCGCGTGGATTGGGAAAGTCGAAAACGAGCGCGGCGTTTAGGAAGGAAGCGCGGAAACTGTTTAGCCTCGCTCGTTGACCCCGCGTCGTCCCTCGTCCGACGCTCGCAAGTTCCGGTTCTGATAGACGTGCATTTCGATGTCTGATTGATGATCCAAATACTCGACAACTGCGCGATACGCAGCGCACGTTGGCAGATGCTGCAAGAATCGTTCATTTAGGCAGCGGTGTTTTTGACCTGACCGGCTTGATTTAGTCCAGCGGGAGTGAGAGAAAATCACTCTAAAGGAGAGCTGGACATGCCGATGAAGAAACACAAGCCGGAGCAAATCG
>Ga0209333_1000842_pt1 | contig 15898 bp, 15 predicted proteins | sample BlaSpr_A8_OM2_O3_FD_187982 | JGI IMG/M metagenome (GOLD analysis project Ga0209333, IMG submission 187982) | Forest soil microbial communities from Thunder Bay, Ontario, Canada - Black Spruce, Ontario site 2_A8_OM2_O3 (SPAdes) (version 2) | ecosystem: Environmental > Terrestrial > Soil > Boreal... | reverse complement strand
GAGTTTAGGTTCTTCGGCGCGAGGAGGCCGGCGGGCGCAGCCGCCGGTAGGTGAGGGTTCTGGGCCACATCACAACTGCAAGACCGCGAACTTGTTGTGTCATCCCGATCTCCGCGAACGAGTTCCTGGCCTTACAACCGCGCTTGGAATTTTCAGGTGCGTTTCATGACGGAAGCTGGCGCCTGAAAAGACAGAGAGTCTGAAAACTGTGCCGGAGCCGTGCATTGGCCTGCCGGCTCGTGTATTCGTGGATGCTTGAATTGGATTTTAGAATTGAAATTCCGCTTCCATGTGGAAGTTCCGGCTCATATTCGCAAGCTGATTGTGGCCATATTTGTAGTCGCATCGATTGCGAATGGGTGCGATGTCGCGAAAGCCGGGGCCGCGAACGTCTCCGCGCCCGATGCGGCGGCTGCGAGCCGAGTCTCTTCGGCGACAGATGATTTCGGCTTTAGGCTGCTGAAGGCTCTTGCCAAAGATCCGAAGCAAAATGCAATCGTATCCCCACTGGGCGTTGCGACCGTGTTTGCGATGGCCTACAACGGCGCGGCCGGCGCTACAAAGAGGGAGATGGCGAAAACGCTCGGTCTGGGATCTCTTAGCGACGACGACATCAATCGCGCCAATCACAGCCTGATGCTTGCCCTCGCGAAGGCGGATCCAGCGGCGCAGCCTGAGATCGCCAATGCGCTGTGGGTGCAGAAAGACTATTCGATCAATCCGGAATTTCGTACGGTCTGCGAATCCTTCTACGATGCCAGTGCTGCGAGCCTGGATTTCGTCGGCGATCCGAAAGGCGCTGCGGCGGAAATCAACTCGTGGGTCGACAAGCACACCCATCACCGGATTCCGGTCCTGGTCAAAGAGGTTGATAGCAATACCCGGCTGATCCTGACTGATGCGGTCTATTTTAAAGCCACCTGGTCGTTTCCATTCAAAAAAGCTGAAACGCGACCGCGGCCGTTTCATCTTATGAGCGGCGATTTACGCCAGGCCGCAATGATGGATCAATCGAGATGGTTCTCTTACCTCGAAAACCAGAGTTTCCAGGCTATTCGGCTGCCCTATGGCAACGAAGAGCGCTACGCGATGTACGTATTTTTACCGCGCAAGACGGCGGGATTGCCTGATTTTCTTCGCTCACTGGATAAGAAGCATTGGACACGATGGACGGGTCAGTTTGCCCCGAATAACGGCGAGATAGCTCTGCCAAAGTTCGAGGCGACCTATAGCAAGCAACTTAATGATACTCTGAAGACGATGGGAATCATTTTGGCGTTTGATGACCGAAGAGCCGATTTTTCGCGAATTTCTCTCTATCCAACTCCAGCAACACCACTGTTCATCAGCGACGTTGAACATAAGACGTGGATGAAAGTCGACGAGGAGGGAACCGAAGCCGGTGCCGCTACCTCACTCATCTTTGAGTTTTCGTCTGCGTCTAGTTCGTCCCATCCGTTCGCGATGGTCGTGGATCATCCGTTCTTCTTTGCGATTACTGAGCAGCAATCCGGCGCGCTGCTCTTTGCCGGCGTCGTGATGGATCCGACGTTGACCGGTGGCGCGTCATGATTCCTGACCAGCGCGACGGAGTCGTCTGAGCGGATGCGGGCCGCACAAGTGGTGGCGGGGCGGGGCGGGATTGCACGTGGACGCTTTCGCGCGACGACGCTGGCCGTGCTCGTGATTGCGGTCACGACCCTGCTTGCCGCGTGCGAAACGCAGTCGGACTACAATCCAGTGGCTCAGACAGGCGCCCCAGCGGAAGTTCCGCCGCCGCTTGATTTGTCCTCGTCTGAGTTTGCGGCTGATCTGGTTACCCCGACCGGGATTCGGGTTAAGACTAACGGGCAGTATAAGACCGAGGCCTCGAGGAAGGACGCCGCGATTGCGATCGATCGCTACTGGGGCGAGGTTCGCGCTTGTGCGGTTGGCGTCGAGCCCTCGAGCGATACAGATGTCAGCGGCCTTATTGAGGAGTTCCCGCGGCATCTGGCGGTCGAGATTGCCAACAACTGGAAGATGGTCGAAGGTCCGACGACGCATCGCAGGATGCAGGCGTTTCCGTCGACCGCTCATCCGGGATCATGGTCAACGGCGCGCCGCCGCGAGGATGCGCTCTACATCGTAGTTGTGCCGGAGCTGAATGGCCTTGGCCCGCAGATGGTGAATGAGCTGAATCTGTGGCTGATGAAGAATGCGAACGTGCCGCCTACGGCGGACTTGGTCAGCGCTTGCGCGTCGATCGCGTGTGTCAGATTCAACTACGACAACGCTCCTTCACAGGCATGGAGTCAGTGTACAAAGTAGATATCGATCCTAACCTCTCTGAACGGGAGTCTTGAACGATCGTTCTGGAGTGTTGACTATCGACTGGACCGTGTTAGTAGATTGGTTGACGGAACAGGAGGCGCGGCTATGAAACGCACTGGCGTCCATCATCTGGGGTTGGCGACTCTCGATATCGATCGCACGATCGAGTTCTACACCACGAAACTAGGCTGGACGATCGCGTGGTCGGATGTCCTTGAGCCGCAGCAGGGCGGCAAGATCAAGCACGTCTTCCTCGACACCGGCGACGGCAGCCTGGTGGCCTTCATGTGTCCGGAAAAAGTGCCGGGTATACCGGCCGAGTGGGCGACCGATATCAACAGCGCGCAGGGATTGCCGGGCGCGTTCTACCATTTCGCGTTCCATTGTGACGACGTGCCGGAGCTCGAGGCGAAGCGCGAGTACCTGATCGGAAAAGGCATCGATGTGACACCGGTGGTCGATCACGAATGGTGCCGCTCGATCTACTTCCGCGATCCCAACGGTTTGCTACTCGAATACTGCACGACGGTCCGCGCGTTCACCGACGACGACAAGATCATGAAGCATCGCTATCAGCCGGGAGCGATCGTGACCGATCCGGAGGACGCGAAGAAGGTCCACAAGATGCTGATGGGGCCGCAGTCCTCGCCGAAGCTCAATCGTACGCCGGTGTGAGCGGGCGCGGCCGACTGACGATTTCAAGCAAGCGGCTGGCGATTGCCGGCCGCTTTTCTTTTTTAGCCGCGCGATGCATCCTCGCGGCTGAGCATTAATCCGAACCAGGAGTTTCAACGATGGCAGAGATAGGACTTTTCGACGCAATTCACACGGCGCGATCGCTCCGGCGATTCAAGCCCGATCCGGTTCCCGACGACGTGATCACCAAGGTGCTCGACGCGGCGATTCGCGCGCCCTCGGGCAGCAACGAACAGAGTTGGGAGTTCATAGTCATCAAGGATGCCGCGCAGCGCAAAAAGATCGGCGACGTGTATCGCAAGGGTGGCGGAATCCTGATGGCGTTGTACGCGAACCGTGTCAAACCTGCGCACATGAACGAGGACACTTACCGCAAGCTGATGGCGTCGGCGACCTACCTGATCGATCATATGGCAGACGCGCCGGTGCTGCTGCTCGCATGCCTGAAGCAGACCGCTCCCTCAGGCCCGCCGCCGAAGCTTCCGCCCGAGATCGCCGCGGTGATGAAGAGCCTGGCGCGGACCTCAGGCTCGAGCATCTATCCCGCCGTGCAGAACATTATTCTCGCGTGCCGCGGCCTCGGACTCGGCACGGTGCTGACGACAATTCACACGTTTTTCGAGGACGAGGTGAAACAGATACTCGGACTCCCGTCCGAGGTGCAGACTTACGCGCTGATGCCGATCGGATATCCGCAAGGAAAGTTCGGACCGATCAAGCGCCGCCCGGTGAGCGAGGTCACGTACCTGGACAACTACGGCAACCATTGGAAGGGCTAATCGCGCTCGTCTTTTAGATCTTCAACGACTTTGCCGGCGAGGTGGCGGACCTGATCGTGTTGCGAGAGCAATGACGCGAGCATCGCGGGGTCGGGCCTGCCGCCCAGCCGGTATTCGTCGGCGGCGTGCGCGAATTTCTCGTACGCGTTGAGCAGCTTTATAAAATCGCGATGCGACGGGCGCGCCGCCTCGCGCGGCGTCGACGACGAGAAGGCGTTGGCCTTGTTGAGGGCGTAATAGAACTCGCCCATCTCCTCCGACGACAGTTGGCGATCGTCGAGCTTGAAATAAGTGCGGCAGTAGTCGGCCAGCTTGTCGGACATATCGGACAGCAGCGACACGTTCGCGGCCATCGTGCGGCGATAGTCGGAGGAATAGCATCCGCTCGCGGCGGCGACGGCTATGGCGATTGCGAAAAAAAAGACGGGCCGGCGCAAACCGGCCCGCCGAAATAATTTCAACAAAACGCGACCACGCAGTTTCAGCCGAGATACTCTTTGAAGAACGCGATGGTCCGCGCGAACGCTTCTTTGGAATGCTCCGGATGGAAGGACGGGCGGTCGTCGCACATGAAGCCGTGGTCGGCGTCGGGGTAAAAGACCACCTCGGCCGGCTTGCCTGCTTTCTTCAACGCGTCGCGAAATTCGTCCACTTCGGTGATCGGAATGAACGCGTCCTTGCCGCCGAAAAACGCCAGCACCGGGCCTTTGAGACCGTCGACGTATTCGATCGGCGGCTTGACGCCGGGCTGTCGTGACTTCACCATCCCGCCGCCGTAGTACGGCGCGGTGGCTCTCACAGCCGGATTGCGGCATGCGGTCATGAATGCGACGCGTCCGCCCATGCAGAAGCCGGTGGTGCCGAACGCGGGCTTTACTTCCTTGAGTAGTTTCAGGTGATCGATCGCGGCGCCCATGTCGGCGACGATCTGATCGTCCTTGACCGATCCCATCAGGCGAAAAGCGCCGGGCAAATCGTTGTAGCCGACGACGTTGTCCAGTTGGCGAAAATAGAGATTCGGCGAGATAGCAACGAAACCTTCGGACGCGAATTGATTGGTAATGCGCTTGATTTGGTCGTTGAGCCCGAACGCTTCCATCACGACCACCAGCGCGGGCCAAGGACCTCCGGACGCCGGGCGTGCGAGATGCGCGGGCATCTGCTCGGCGCCAGTACGAATCGATACTTCACTCGAGACGACTTCCATCGTTAATACCTCCATTAGAAAATTCGCGTCCGCGGACGAGCGGGTCGTGAGCGCGGATCGCGTTTGAGGGGGACGAGCGACCCGGCGATCTTTCTCGCATACATCGCGCTTCCGCTCAAGCCAGATAATTTCGCCGAGGCGCTTGAATAAGAAAAGTCTCACTGCCTGCGAGCGCGCCATCTCGCGCCGACCCGCCGCTCGCCGGTAGTATTGCAGCGGTCGATCGCCGCGCCGTGCCCGGCCCGATTCCTGATGATCCCGCTTCGCGATAACGCGGCGCCGCGCCGCCTGACTCCGATCAACGCCGCACTTATCGTTGCCAATGTCGCGGTGTTCGTTTATGAACTCTCGCTCGGCGCGCGGATCGCGACTTTCGTCGCTCGCTTCGCACTGGTGCCGGCGGCGGTGACGCGAGCGCTCACCGCCGCCGGCACGCATCGCGACCTCGCTGGGTTCGAGCCCTTGATGACGACTGTGACGTCGATGTTCATCCACGGCGGCTTCTGGCACATCGCGGGCAACATGCTCTACCTGTTCATCTTCGGCGCGGCGGTCGAATATCGGATGGGCGCGGCGCGCTACCTGATTTTTTATTTCGCCGCGGGCATCGCGGCGGCGCTGGCGACGGTGTGGATCGCGCCCGAATCGAGCGTGCCGGTCATCGGCGCCAGCGGCGCGATCGCGGGCGTGCTCGGCGCGTACTTCATCCTCTACCCGCGCGGGCGCATCCTGACGATTCTGCCGATTTTCATTTTCATCCAGTTCATCGAAATTCCGGCGGTCATCTACCTGCTGTTCTGGTTCGCGCTTCAGCTCTACGCGGGACTGGAGGAAGGTGGGCGGGCAGCGGCGATGGGCGGAGTGGCATGGTGGGCGCACGTCGGCGGCTTCATGTTCGGAGTCGGGCTCGGCCCGATGCTCGCCAAAAATCGCCCGCGCCGCCGCCGCCCGCGCTAGGCATCTGTGCATCGGCTGTGGACGGTGTGGTGACAACCGTTGGCCGATGGCGGGTGTAATAGTTGTATGCGGTGAAGCTATCGGAAATAATCGGCGCTCCAGAAAATTCCGGGTGCGCGGTTGGGTGGAGGAGGTAGTGGCAGGTGGCGGTTTCGTCGGACGATATTCTAAAGCGCGTTCCCCCGCAGAATCTCGAAGCAGAACAATCGGTGCTCGGCGCGATTCTGCTCGACAACGACGCGATTAACCATTCGCTCGAAATCCTCTCGCCGGAAGATTTCTACCGCGAGTCGCATCGCCAGATCTTCCGCGCGATGGCTGAGCTCACCGACCACAGCCAGCCGGTCGATGCGATCACGCTGACCGACGCGTTGCGCACGCGAGGCGTGCTCGAGCAAATCGGCGGCCCGGCTTATATCGCCGAGCTGGCGTCGATCGTGCCGACCGCCGCCAACGTCGCGCACTACGCGCGAATCGTCCACGACAAGGCGGTGCTGCGCAGCCTCGGCTCGATCGCGACCGACATCGCGAGCTCGTCGTACGAGGCGCCGGCCGACGTGGACGGCTTCCTGGACGAAGCCGAGCATCGCATCTTCGAGATTTCCGAGAAGCGGATTAAGCCGTCGTTCCATACGATGCCGGAGCTGACGCGCGAGTCGCTGAAGATCCTCGAGCGGCTGTACGAAAACCGCGAGATGATCACCGGCGTGCCGAGCGGGTTCATCGATCTCGACCGCATCACGGCGGGCTTCCAGCCGTCGGACCTGGTGATCATTGCGGCCCGCCCCAGCATGGGCAAAACGGCGCTCGCGCTCAATATTGCGTCTTACGCGGCGATGGACGCGGACCCGCCGCTGGGCGTCGCGTTTTTTTCGCTGGAAATGTCCAAGGAGCAGCTCGTGCTGCGCATGCTGTGCTCGGAGGCGCGGGTGGACAGCGCCCGTGCGCGGCAGGGATTTTTGGGCGAGCGCGATTTTCCCAAGCTCGCGCAGGCGGCGGCGAGGCTGTCGGAATCGAACATCTATATAGACGATTCGTCGGACACGACGGCGATCACGTTGAAGGCGAAATGCCGGCGGCTCAAGCGCGAGCGCGCCAAGAACCTCGGCCTGATAATCGTCGACTATATTCAGTTGATGAGGTCTGCGCGGCCCGGCGAAAATCGCGAAAAAGAAATCGCGGAAATTTCGCGCTCGCTCAAAGGTCTGGCGAAAGAACTGAAGGTTCCGGTGATCGCGCTGTCGCAGCTCAACCGGCAGGTCGAGTCGCGCGAGAATCGGCGCCCGATGCTGGCCGACCTGCGCGAGTCAGGTGCGATCGAGCAGGACGCCGACGTGATCGCGTTCATCTACCGCGAGGAAATGTACAAGGGCAAAGAAAGCAAGGAGCCGGGCGTCGCCGAGATAATCATTGCCAAGCAGCGCAACGGCCCCACCGACACGGCGAAACTGACCTACATCAACCACTACACCCGCTTCGAGAACTACACGCCGGAGACTGGCGTGTTCGAGGACACCGGCGTTTAGACTAATTGCGCGGACTAGTTCGCCGGCGGCAGCGCGTCGAGCAGGGCTTGTGTTCGTGCCTTGATATATTGCTCCATCACGCGGTCAGTGTGGACATAGAGCCGGTTCGCTTTCACTGCCGCCAGAACCATCTCGCCCACTTCGTCGGGAGTAGCACCGCGCGCCAGTTGCGCGGTGACTTGCTCGGTTATCGCGTCCCAGGTTTTGCTCTCTTCCGCGTTCCGGGCGGCTGGCTGCGTGATGCGGCTGTTCCCGACGATGTTGGTCCCGACAGGACCCGGGCATAAGACAGTCACTCCAATTTGCTTAGGCTCGAGTACTCTCCGCAGGGCTTCGGACATGCCGACCACGGCGAATTTCGACGTGGCGTACATAACGTCGCTGCCTTCCGCGGCGAGTCCCGCGCCGGACGCCGTGTTGACGATGTGCCCACCGCCGCCGCGCTCGAGCATCCGCGGCACGAACGTCTGTATCCCGTTGATCACGCCGTTCAGATTGATCCCCAGCATCCAATCCCAAAATTCGTATGTGAAACGGGTCGCAGCCGCCACGCCGGCGTTGTTGCACAGGATCGAGACCGGGCCAAGGCGCGCTTCGGCTCCGTCGGCGATGCGGGCGTAGGCCTCGCGGTCTCGCACGTCGAGCTTGAATGTCTCGACCGCGGTGAGTTTCGCGAGTTCGGACTTCGCGGCCGCCAGTGAATCGGGGTCTATATCCGCGATCGCGAGCTTTATCCCTGCGCGAGCAAATGCGTGGGCAATTCCGAGACCAATCCCGCGCGCTCCTCCAGTTATGAAGGCTGTCCTGTTTTTGACGTCTTCCATCGTCACCTCCTGTGGTTCATCGTCGACTTCCGTTAGAACGAATCGAGTTCGTCTTCCATCGGTTCTTGCTTGGTCATCGGATGTGACGACTTCACGGTTAGCGCCGGCTTCGGGGTTTTGTCGAGCTTGTAATCATCGTAGGTGTACTGATCGATCGCGAACGGCAGGCCCTCCGAGGCCGGGAACGACGGCGCGTCGCAGACCTGGAAATGCAGATGCGGCTCCGATGAATTGCCGGTGTTGCCGAGATGCGCGAGCACGTCGCCGGCGTGGACAGTGTCGCCCACCTTCACTTTGATCGTGCCAGGCCGCAGATGCGCATACGCGGCGTAGTGATCTTCGTTGAGCTGCTCGATGACGTGATTGCCGGCGAGCGTGTCGTAGGTCATCGGCACCGCGAGCTTGCCGCTGTTGGGGACGTTCTCGGGAATGCCGTCCTTGACCTCGACGATCTTGCCATCGGCGACAGCGTGAATCTCCTGATCCCATGCGTGATAGCTCTTGTTGTCGTGCTCGTCGCCGGTGAAAGTTTTGCCGTCGTCGCCGAGTTGAATCCAGTCGATCGCGTAACGCTGGCCGATGTGCGGCAGGCCGTTGACCGGCAGCATCGCGCGGCGATGCGCCGAAGTGTTCGAGGGGCCGTTGGCCGCGAGCCAGTTCTTACCCTGAAGCGGAGAGTGAATCACGATCGGGTCGTCCTGATTCAGATCGATTGCGGAAGCTTGAATAGTTCCGGAGCCGCTGCGCTCGCCATGTTGTTCGATCGTAATCGCAGTATTGAAATTGTCCGGGTCGCCCTGGTCGGGAAGCCAGTCGGCAAAGATGAAAAAGATGCCGGTGTCTCCCGGCTTGAGACTCGGTTCGTTGGGTTTGTAGGCATCGTTGCCTGAAGCCGGTACGAACATCGCGGCCAGTTGCTTGCCGCTCGCCGACTGATTCACAACCACCGTCTTGTCGTCTTTCCCAATAACGTCGAGCTTGGTGATTTTCACCGGCGTCCGGCCGAAATTCGTGACGTATAATTCGTAGGCCGAATGGCGGTGACCCGCGCCGTCGAGGATTTGCGCCTCGGGCGGATAGGGCATCGCAACGACGCGCATGTAGAGCGGATCATTTTCCGGCGGGGCCGGCTTCTCTTCAGCGAACGACGTTTGCGCGAACGCAAGCGAAGTCAGCGCAACCAGAATCAGCAGTCCACATCGGCGCATCAATCTCTTTCTCCAATTGTTGAGAGCGGACGAAGTCAGTGCGAGGTCTTGTCGTTGTCGTCGTCAGGCGCACCAGGCTCTGATTCGGCCGGCTCCTCTGGCGTGTCGGCGTCATGCTCTGACGTCTCGGCAGTTTCGGCGGAATCTTCAGGATGCGTCTCGATACCTTCGACCGGTCCGGTGTTGGCCTGCTCGACAGCACGCTCGATTTCGCGGAACTCCGACAGGTCGGGCAGGCCCTCGAGGTCCTTGAGTCCGAACAACTCCAGAAACTCTGCGGTGGTCTCGTACACCATTGGGCGGCCCGGCGCTTCCTTGCGGCCGGCAATCTTGACCAGCCGTTTTTCGAGCAGCGTTTCGAGCACGCCACCGGTATCGACGCCGCGCAACTGTTCGATCTCGGGGCGCGTGATCGGTTGCCGGTACGCGATTATCGCGACCGTCTCCATCAGCGGGCGGCTCAAGCGCGGCGGCCTTGCGGCGAGCAGCTTGCGCACATAGCTCGCGTGCTCCTTGGGCGTGCGCATCTGGTAGCCGCCGGCAACTTCGTCGATCACGATGCCGCGATTTTCAGCGGCGTACTCAGCGGCCATCGCGGCGAGCGTCTTCTGCACGGTCGCGCGCGGCATGTCGTCGAAGACGGCGGCCAGGCGTGCGACCGAAATGGGCTCGCCGGCCGCGAACAGCAAGCTCGCGAGAATTGATTTCAGTCGCTCTTCTTCCACTCGGCCTCCATCATGCCGCCGCGCCGCGCTCGAGAAAAATCGGGCCGAAGCGCACTTCCTGAAAGGCGCGAACCTCGCGCCGGCGAATCAACTCGAGCAGCGCCATGAAGGTCGCGATCACCAGCGATCGGTCGTTCGCATCGTCGAACAGCGCGGCGAACTGGATTCGTCCCGCGCCTTCAAGCGCGCGCAAAATCCGCGGGATACATTCCGCCACCGGGATGTCGCGCAGCGCGATTTTGCGCGGGGTCTTGTCGGCGACGCGCTTGAGCACGGCGCCGATCGCCTCGACCAGGTCGAAAATCGAAACGGTGTACTGTCTCGCGTTCGCATCTTCGGGCGCGGTCTCGCCGGGCGTCGTGAAAACGTCGCGGCCCAGGAGCGCGCGCTCGGCCAGCTTTTCCGCCGCCTCGCGATAGCGCTGATATTCGAGCAGCCGCTCGACCAGGTCGCGCTTGAGCTCCTCGGCCTCCTCGGCGTCGGCGAGTTCCGGGTGCGGCAGCATCGCGAACGACTTGATCAACAGCAGCGTCGCCGCCATCACCAGGTACTCGCCGGCGACGTCGAGATTCAACTGGTCGAGCAGCTCGAGCCACGCCAGGTACTGCTCGGTGATAACGCTGGCGGTGACTTCGTGCGGGTCGAGCTCGGCGCGCTTGAGCAGATGCAGCAGCAGGTCGAGCGGACCCTCATAAATCGGGAGCCGGAAGCGGACGCCGGCGTCGGCCGCTTGTCTGGGCGCCGTGTTGGACTCGTCGCTCAAAGTTGCACCATCCAGGAGATCGCGTTGAACGCCAGGTTCATAACCGGATAAATCGCGACATCCAGCCAATGCGTATACAGCAGCACCAGCAGTATAAGGAAGCCGTAGCGCTCGGTTTGAGCGTACGCTCGCGCGGCCGCGATTGGCAGGATACTGAACAGCACGCGCCCGCCGTCGAGCGGCAGCACCGGAAAGAGATTGAAGACGCCCAGCTCGACGTTGACGATCACCGACGCTTGTAGCATCCGCGCGATCGGTACGATCACGGTCGGTCCGAGCGATCCGTGCAGGAAGGCCGGCAATATCCGCAGCGCAAGTCCGCTCACGATCGCGAGCACGAAGTTCGTCAGCGGGCCAGCGGCCGCGACTTTCAACATGCCGGTCCGTCCTCCGCGCAGCACGCGAAAATCGACCGGGACCGGCTTCGCGTAGCCGAGCACCGGCAGACCGAACAGGTACAGCCCGAACGGCAATATGATCGTTCCGAAGAGATCGATGTGCGGAATCGGATTCAGCGTAAGGCGGCCGGCGTCCAGTGCGGTATCGTCGCCGAGACGCAGCGCGACCACGCCGTGCATTACCTCGTGCGCGATGATCGCGAACATGATCGGCGGCGCGACGATACAGAGGGTCGCGATGGTTCCGCTGAGATCGTCCAAGTCAGTCCGTACCTTCCGCCGCGCTCGCGCGAGTGGCGCGCGGATGAAACGTGCGATGCACCTTGCGCAGGTGGCTCTTCGAGAGATGCGTGTAGATTTGCGTGGTCGAGATGTCGACGTGGCCGAGCATCTCCTGCACGGCGCGCAAGTCGGCGCCGCCTTCGAGCAGATGCGTGGCGAAGCAATGGCGCAACGTGTGCGGGCTGATCCACGCGAGGCGTGCATCGTTGGCGGCCCATCCTTTGAGCGCCTTGAAAAATCCCTGGCGGGTCATCGCGCTGCCGAGCCGGGTGATGAAAACCGCGGAGACCCGGCGCGGAACTTTTTTCCGGTCGCGCTTGCCGTCGCCCGCGGGATTGAGAATTTCGTCGCGGCGTTCGAGGTAGGCCTTCAACGCGCGAATCGCGGCAGTGCCCATCGGCACCATCCGCTCCTTGCTGCCCTTGCCGAGCACGACGATAGCGCCGGCCGCGAGATTCACCTGATGCAGTTGCAAGCCGACCAGCTCCGACACGCGCAGACCGCATCCGTAGACCATTTCGAGCATCGCGCGATCGCGCAGCCCGCGCGCGCCATGCGCGTCGATCGCGGCAATAAGATTTTCGATGTCCGTCGGCGACAGCGTACGCGGCAGTTTGCGTGGATGCGGCCTGAGTTTCACCGCGGGCGCTGGATCGCGCTCGATGATTTTCTCGTCGACCAGCTGGCGCGCGAGTCCGCGCAGGCTCGCAAGATGCCGGCGCTGCGAACTTACGGCAAAACCCCGGTCGGCGAGCGCTTCGAGGTACGCGGTCAACGCGCCGGCATCGAGCTGCGCGGGCTCCAGCCCGGCTTCGTGGCACCAAGATTGAAATAGGTTCAAATCGTGTGCGTAGGCTTCCATCGAATGACGGCTGAGCCCGCGCTCGACCGCCTGGCGCGATAGATGACGATCGACGAGCTCGTCCCAGCTAGCGGCGCTCACGTGGCAGCTCCTGCCTGGGGATTCTGTACGACCTTTTCGAGCAACGCGGCGCGCAGCTCACGCATGCGATCGAGATCCTCGATTTTTTGTCCCTCGCGATCGCTCACGTAGAAGACGTCGAGCGCCTGATCGGCGTTGGTCGAAATGCGCGCGAGGTGAATCCGCAAGCCGAGGCAAAAGAGCGTGTGGGTGATCGCGAACAGCAGGCCGACGCGGTCCTGGGTGAACACGTCGATCACGGTGAACTGCTCGGAGGTGCGATTGTCGACGGTGACTTCGGTCGGCACGTGGCGCACGAACTTGCGGCCCGCGTGCTGCACGTGATGCGCGGACGCAACCAGCGCGGCGATGTCCTGCTGGCCGGTGATGACGCGCTCGAGGTCGTGCTCGACCCGCAGCCAGCGGTCGTCTTCCAGCGCCATCGAGGCCTCGCCCATTTGATGCGACACGCGAAACACGTCCATCGCGATACCGTTGTTGCGCGTCGTGATTCGAGCCGACAGGATGTTGAGATTGTTGGCTGTCAGCGCTCCCGCGATCATCGCGAAGAGTCCCGGCTGGTCGCGCGTCACGACGATGAACTCGCTGAACTCGAGTTCGGAAAAATGCCGGGTGCGGCAGACCAGCGGACGGTCGTCGAGCGATCGCATCAACTCGAAGTGCAGCGGGATGTCGTCTTCGGGCACGGTGAAGAAGTAGCGGTCGGGCATCTCGTCGAGGAACGCCTTGATGTCCGCTTCTGGAGCCGCCGCGGCGAGTAGGGAGTCGCGCACGCTGGCCTTGACTGTCGCCAGCCGCCGTTGCGGATCGGCCGCCTCGCGATCGCCCTGCTCGAGCACCTTGAGCGCGCGCAGGTAGAGATCGCTCAGCAGCATGTCGCGCCAGTTGTTGTAGACCTTCGGCGCGACCGCGCGCATGTCGGCGTAAGTGAGCAGGTAGAGCGCCTTGAGCCGATCGATCGATCCAACGGTGCGCGCAAATTCCGTGACGGTGGTCCGATCGTCGAGGTCACCTTTCTGCGCCACCTGCGACATCATCAGATGATTGCGCACCAGGAACACGACCAGATCGATCTCCTCGCTGTTGAGTCCGAGGCGCTGCGATACCTCCGCGGTCAGACTCGCTCCGCGCTCGTGATGGTCGTGGCCGTGACCCTTGCCGATGTCGTGCAGCAGCAGCGCGAGAAACACGAGCGGCAGATGCGGTAGCTCGCGCGCGACCTCGGTGAGCAGGGGAGTGGTATCCTTGAATTCCCCGGTGCGCATGCGTTCGAGCTCTCGCACCGCGACCAGCGAATGACGATCGACGGTATAGATATGGTAGAGGTCGTGCAGCACGCGCGCGTAGAGGTTGCCGAACTCGGGGATAATCGCGCCGAGCACGCCTGACAGATGCATCGCCTCGAGTGTGTCCGCCACGCGCTGGCGCGCGGAGAGAATCGTCATCAGTTCTTCCGCGACGCGCGGGTCCTTGCGCATGTCGTCGTCGATCAAGCCGAGGTTGTCGCGCACCAACTGGTAGGTGCTGCCTGACAGGCTCACGTCCTGCGCCTGGCAGTCCGCGTAGATCTTGATCAGCTCGAGCGGATCGCGTTTGAAAAAATCGTGCTCGGCGATACTCAGCAGGCTGCCCTGAACGATCACGCCGGGACGAATTTTGCGGGTCGGTGTGCGGCGAAAAAATCGTCCGCCCGGACTGTTCTCGGTGACGCGCGCGATCAAGCCTTCGGCAAAGCGATGGATCGTCGACGCGTGTTGGTAGTACGCGCGCATCAAGGCGGATCCCGCGGCCTGACCTTCCTCGGGCTTCAGCCCGAATATCGGCTCGATTCGCTCCTGCAGCTCGAAGGTGATCTGATCGAAATGGCGCCCGGTCAGAAAGTGCAGCGAATTGCGCACGCGCCAGAGAAAGTCGCGCGCCTCGATCACCTCGGCCGCTTCGGGCTCGGTGATGACGGCCTTTTGCACCAGCTCCTCGAGCGAGTGGACTTTGTATTTGACCTTGGCCAGCCACATCGCGGTGTGGAGATCGCGCAGCCCACCTTCGCCTTCCTTGATCTGCGGCTCGAGCAGGTAGATCGAATCGCCGTATTGGGCGTGGCGTTTGCGGCTTTCGTCGAGCTTGGTGGCGAAGAATTTGTCCTGATTGCGATTGAGGACCTCGGCGATCAGCAGCTTGTCGAGCTCGGTGTATAGTTTTTCGTCGCCGCACAGAAAGCGCGCGTCGAGAATCGCCGTTTTCTCCTTCAGGTCCTCGTTCGCGAGCCTGACGCTCTCCTTGGCGGTGCGCACGCCCTGGCCCACGATCAGGCCGGCGTCCCACAGCGCGTGCAACATGATTTCGGTGACGATTTCCGCGTACGGGCCGCGCTTGTAGTCGTGCAGAAATAGCAGGTCGACGTCGGATTGCGGATTCAGCTCGCCGCGCCCATAGCCGCCTCGCGCGACTACGGCGAGTTTCTGGTTGAGCTTGGGTGCGCGCTGGTTGTGTTGGGCGTCCGCGTAGTAAAACAGCGCGCGCAGCAGATCGTCCATCGCCGACGTCAACGCGGCTACTATCTCGCCGCCACTCGCACCGGCAAAATGCCGCTCGGCCAGCTCGGCGCGGACCGATTGGAGATAAGCGCGGGCATTGATGCCGGGAGTCTTGCTGGCGACGAATTGCGCCAGCAGCGCGTCCTGCCCGCGCGGCGAAGATCCAGTCGATAGGATCGGCTCGGCGCGATTCGCGCCCGGGACGAGGCTCACAGATCTCCCACCGCCACGTCGGCGTTGAAGTAGTCCGCGACCGACGTGGCGATCGCGCCCGCAAGAGCGTCCTGGTACCGCGGCGATTCCAGCCGCGCGGCTTCCTCGGCGTTCGACATGAAGCCGCATTCAACCAGCACCGCCGGCATGTGCGCGCCGACCAGCACGTAAAATGGTCCCATCTTCGCTCCCAGCGCGTTCACATTCAGCCCGAATCCGGCATCGAGATCGGCCACCGTCTGCGCGTCGATCATCCGGGCCAGCGAAGCCGCTTCGATTGCCTTATAGCTCTGCCGCATGTCGGTCAGGATGTAGTTTAAGTTGGAGTCGCTCGAGGTGCCATAGCCGTCCGCGCCGCCGTTCTCCATTCGCGCGAGGCGAATCGTCGCGCGGTCCGTGGTGTTGTTCAGGTAATAGACTTCGATTCCGGTGGTGTCGGGGTTCGGACTCGAATTCAGGTGAATCGAAACGAAGAGATCGGCGCCGGCGCTATTCGCGATTCGAGTGCGCTCGGCGAGGCTGATGAAAAC
>Ga0209333_1000841_pt1 | contig 15903 bp, 12 predicted proteins | sample BlaSpr_A8_OM2_O3_FD_187982 | JGI IMG/M metagenome (GOLD analysis project Ga0209333, IMG submission 187982) | Forest soil microbial communities from Thunder Bay, Ontario, Canada - Black Spruce, Ontario site 2_A8_OM2_O3 (SPAdes) (version 2) | ecosystem: Environmental > Terrestrial > Soil > Boreal... | reverse complement strand
TCGCTTACGGTGGCTGCATGGCCGCTCCGGCCAGCGGCATTCCAAGCCGCCGGTCTGGATCGCACCCTGGCGGTGGGCGCCTTTATGCAGCATTTCGCCGTAGGACCGGAGCGGAGCAGTTTTCGCGCGCGAAATTGATCGCGGCGCGGGGCGCGGGCGGTGATATTCTACGGAGGGGGCGACTTATGAAAGCAATCGCCGCGATTCTCCTCGGAACTGCCGGCGCCATTCAGGCCCTGGCACAGCCAGTTTGCCCGCCGGTTAACTTCGAGCAGTTGGCACAGGTTAAGCTACAGAACCGGCCGCAAAACATAGTCTCCGGAATGCTGCGGCAGGCGGATCAATCCTTTTCGCAATACGAGGTCACCGGAAATTTCCAGACTCGGACGGCCTCCGAAGTCGGAATAGTGCCCGACATCCAGCTTAGCTTTTTCCCCTGCAGCGGCTTGGCGGCGCGAAATCCGTTGCCTGGACCGGCGCCAAACCGGAGCATCGACCCACTGGGCACGGCGTCGCGGAACACTATTATCACCGATCTGGCGGGAGACGGAGTCGGCGCCATCGTCGGCCTGGATCAGCAAGCCGCACCGGGGCAGGTGGTGGTGGTGACGGCCAGTCCCGATTTCACCGTGACGTACGCCGGAGGCTATACGGTAGGCACAACGCCGCTGGGCGTGGTGGCGGGCGATTTCAATGGCGACGGCCGGCACGACGTCGCGGTCGTATATTTCGGTCCGGTGGATAACTCCACGCCCGGAGGCATCTCGGTTTTGCTCGGAACCGGGGCCGGCGCCTTGCAGCCAGCGGTCAACTATCCGGCCGGCCGCGGCACGATCGCGGCGACCGCGTGGGATTTCAATGGCGACGGGAAGACCGACCTGGCAGTCGCGAACAGCGTAGACAGCACTGTGACGATCATGCTGGGCAGCGCCAATGGAAGACTCACCATCGGCAACACTTACAGTGCCGGGATCGGCAGTGCACCCACGTCCATCGGCGTGGCCGACGTAAATGGCGATGGTATCGCCGACGTAGTTGTGTCAACCGCCTTGGGAATAGCGACGTTGCTGGGCAATGGAGACGGTACGTTCAAGTACGGTCCGATTACGAAGATCCTGACCAGCCAGTCCATAATGGCGCTGGGCGATTTTAACAAAGACGGCAAGATGGATGTGGCCGTGACGGATTACGAAAGCGGCCTGGTATCTATTCTGTTGGGTAACGGCGACGGCACATTCAGGCCGCTGTCGCAGTACTTGATCGGATATGCCCCGCCGAGTTTCTACGTGTTGGATTTGGATGGCGATGGGAATCCCGATATCGTATTCGCGGCGGGACACCCGGACGCGCTGATCACGCTGCCCTACACGCAGACCGTGGGCGTGCTGTTCGGCAACGGCGACGGGACGTTCGCCGGAGTACCGGCATATCCTCTGTCGATCCAGCCGTCCACAATGGGGATAGCGGCGGCGGACTTCAACGGCGACGGCAGACCCGATCTGGCTCTCGGCGCCGACGGCCAGATTTCGATCCTGATCGGCAACGGCGGGAGCAAGTTTCAAACAGGCTTAAATCTGTCCGCCCCGAATGGCAACTCTGTGAGGAGCGGGGTGGCTGCCGGAGATCTGAACGGCGATGGCAAGATCGACCTGGCAATCAACGACGGCCAAAGCGGCGCGACGATTTTTCTGGGGAACGGCGATGGAACATTCGAGGCGCCGCGACCCGTGGCGGGCGGCGGCACGGGTACGTCGTATGTGGCCATGGGCGATTTCAACAACGACCACAATCTCGACTTGGCCATTGCCAACCAAACGTCGAACAATGTGACGGTCGCGCCTGGGAACGGAAATGGGACGTTTGGCGCCGGCGCCACCTTTACGGTGGGATCGAACCCGACGGTTCTGCTCACCGGCGATTTCAATCGCGATGGCAACCTGGATCTGGCCGTGGTGGATTACGGGACTCTGGGCAGTTCCAGCGATCCGGGGGGTCTTTCGATTCTGCTGGGGAAAGGCGACGGCGCCTTTCAAAACGCCGTCAATTATTCCGCGTCGATGAATCCTAATTCGATCGGCGCGGGGGACGTCAACAACGATGGGATCACGGACTTGATCGTGACCGCTGGCGCGCCAAACTTCAACTACACGTTAGTGGTCTTCATCGGCAATGGCGACGGCACGTTCAAGCCGGGCGTGCTCATTCCCACGGCTTTCGGACCGGAAAAGGTGGCCATAGCCGACTTCAGCGGCGACGGCAAGCCGGACCTGGTCGTGCCGCACTGTTGCGGCGACACCGAAATCACTTATCTGCTCGGGAATGGGGACGGCACTTTTCAACCGGAAGTGCCCATTACCTACGCGAGCGCGATCAACTCGGTAGTGGCGGACTTCAATAAGGACGGCAAACCGGACATTGCTTTCGCGGGGCAGGGACTGGGAGGCGGGACCGCCAGCGCATTCATTTTTCTGAACGCGCCGTTGACGGCCCCGCGGCCGCTCGTCAGCGGTGTGATCGGCGCGAGTTCGTTTGGAGCGTTCGCGGATATCGCCTCGGGATCCTGGATCGAGATTTATGGGTCGAACCTGGCGGTCGATACCAGAGACTGGACCGGCTCCGATTTCAGTGGCCCCGACGCGCCCACCTCGCTTGACGGAACCAGCGTGGAAGTCGACGGCAAGGCCGCTTTCGTCTATTACATCAGTCCCGGGCAAGTGGATGCCCTGGTTCCCGGCGGCGTTACGCCCGGCACGGCGCAGGTCGAGGTAACGGTCGGGGCCGGGGTCGGCGCATCGTACCCAGTCCCGCTCTTGAGTACCGAACCTGGCATGCTCGCGCCTGCTAACTTCAATGTCGAAGGCACGCAGTACGTAGTGGCGCAATTACCGGACGGCGCCTATGTGCTGCCGGCGGGCGCTATCGCGGGACTGACTTCGCGGCCGGCCATGCCGGGCGAGACGATCGTGATCTACGGCATCGGTTTCGGTCCCACGGAGAACTCCGCGCAGCAAGTCTCGCCGGTGGGCCAGATCGCGAGCGGGTTGACCGAGCTTACGGCCAACTTCGCGGCTTTCTTCGGGCAGACTCAGGCGACGGTCGCCTACGCGGGGCTGGCCCCAGGCTACGTGGGGCTTTATCAGTTCAACGTGATAGTGCCCACGGTGGCCGATAGCAATGCCGTGCCATTCACGTTTACGCTAGGCGGCGCGAGCGGCGGGCAGACGCTGTATACGGCGGTACACCAATAGGCGGATCAAGACACTACCGACGGGAGGTGTTCGGAGTCTCCCCGGCCTGCTCGGTAATCGTCAGAATTCGATCCGCCGGCACGTTGTGCAGGGTCTGATGAACGCGGCTCGGCCAGACGATGTCGATCTCCTTCACCACCTTCGACGGCCCCAAACCGAAGTGCACCCGCGGATCGCTCGAGCAGGCATAACCGGTGCTGGTGGTGGCGTGATTATACTGCACGCCCGCATCGGTGGTCACGCGCACCTGCGCTCCCAGGCCCATGCGATTGCTCTTCACCCCCACCAGTTTCAGCGAAATCCAATGATTGGCATTCTGTGAAATGTTGTGGAAGTATTGCGCCTTTCCATTCAGCACGCTGACCACGGCGTCGACGCGGCCATCGTTATCCAGGTCTCCGAAGGCCATGCCGCGATGCGGCGCGGGCCTCTGGAAATCCGCGCCTGCGCCGTCGCTCACGTCCTGGAACTTCCCGTTTCCCAGGTTCCGCAACACCGTGTTGGGTTCTTCCGGATTGCGCAGCGACATCAGGGCGATGTTGTCGAGCGCGTGGCCGCGCACCGCCAGCAAGTCCTTCCATCCGTCGTTGTCGAAATCCGCAATCCCGTTCGACCAGCCCGACATGGGGCGGGTGATTGCGCCCACACCGGAGGTGGCGGTGATCTCCGCGAAATCTCCCGTACGGCGATTCTTGAACAACGGAAAAGTGTCGCCCTCGAAAGCGGTCACCCAGAGGTCGTCGTAGCCGTCGTTGTCGATATCCCGGAAATCGGCGCCCATGCCCGAAATGTAAGCTCCGGACTCGGGATATGCGACTCCCGTTTGCAGCGCAACGTCCTGGAATTTCTTGCCCCCCAGGTTGTGGAAGAGCATGTTGGGCGCATTATCGTTGGCCACGAAGACATCCATGAATCCATCGTGATCGTAGTCCGCGAAGGCCACCCCCATCCCCTTGCCGCGGATCTGGCCGATGCCCGTCGCGGCGGAAACGTCGGTGAACGTGCCGTTTCCGTTGTTGTGGTAAAGCGTGTTCGGAAGCGGCGCGTAGTTCTTGGGGTGGCAGTAGGCGCGCAGGTTCGGATTGGGGCCGCAGAACGGATCCTTGTCGACTTCCCATTTGCAATAGTTCGAGACAAACAGATCCAGGCGGCCGTCGTTATCGTAGTCGAACCAGCCGGCGGCCACGGCCCACATCTTCTTGCCGTCCAGGACGCCTCCGCCCACACCGGCCTTGTCCGTGACATCGGTAAAGGTGCCGTCGTGGTTGTTATGAAAGAGCTGATTCCCGGTCACATTGGCCAGGAAGATGTCCGGCCATCCGTCGTTGTCGTAGTCTCCGATGGCGACGCCCATGCCGTAGCCCTCGCCCTGCACGCCGGCCTTTTCCGTGACGTCGGTGAAGGTGCCGTCGCGGTTGTTGTGGAAAAGCCGATTCCAGTACTTGGGGGATTCCTTGCGCAACGACGGAATGGCCGCGCCGTTGACGAAATAGACGTCCAGGTAGCCGTCGTTATCGTAATCCAGCAGGGCCACGCCGGCCAGCATGGTCTCGGGCAGGTTCTTGTTGGGCGTGGGGCAACTGTCGGCTATGAAGCGGATGCCGGCGCGCTCAGCGATTTCTTCAAAAGCGATGGGGCCCAATGTGGCGGCGGCCGCGGCCAGGACGGGCGCACTGAGCAGGAATGGTCGCCATCGCATCAACTTCAGAATAATACGCGCGTATTCGGAGCGGTGGTCTATACTTAGCAAAGGCAGAAATGAAATCGAAAAAATCTCCCGCGGACAAAGGTGTCGAGCGGCTTGCCGCGATTGTTGAAGCGCATCTCGATCAATTGTCACCCGCCGACCGGGCGGAGAAGGTGCATGCCTTCCACGAAGTTGTCTCTAAGATCGGAGTCTTGAACGGCTCGACCGCTCGTAACCACGCGTGCGATGATGGGTCGAGATGCATTGAGTGTGAATAAGTACAGTTCTCCTAAACGCTCCTAAACGTCGAAATACCTGGCAGCGACCTCGCAGACGAGCTGTCGCGGCGGCGCCATTCACCGCCTCGCTGTCGCTTGCGGCTGCGGTACCACCATTCGAATTCAGTTGGCCGCTTGTGGTCGCGCCGCCAGCACAGATCCAACCACAAGAGCCGCAGCGGAAGCTCTCTGACGAAGAAGTCGCGGCGCTGGCGCGCCTCGTGGCGTGGTGGATATCGTCAACTGGCGTACGTCGCACCCAAAGGAGTTTTTTGCAATCCTGTGTGTCGGCGGCGGCCTTGGATTGGTTCTGGCGAAAAATCAGCCCGGTTATTAGGGTAAAGCGAGGGGCGTTTCAGAGCAGACCTAGGCGCTATTTCTTCTTACCGGTAAACGGGGGGATATCCACCGGCAAACCTACACGCATGAAGAAACGCGCGAAGGACTGCGAAAGATGCTCCCTGTAGGGCGGCAGCAGCCGCAGCCGTTTCGCCGCCTTAGCCGTGTTTCGTACGAAGGGAACCGGCAGTGAATGCACTCGCCGAAAATCGACAACCCGGATCTCGCGCTCAAAACCGGAAAGCGCTGAGGCCGCAAGCACATGAAAACCAGGCAGACGCCCTTTTCTGGCTTCTTCCATGCCTTCGTCCTTGCCCAAGTGGTTGTCAACTCCGCTCAACTCCGAACGCTTCCATACTGCGCACAGCAGGACGTCGTCCACCTTCTCGCGGTCCTTGAACAGGTGCAACTTTGTGACATGACAATCAGATCTTGCCTCTGCCATATGAACTTTGCCGTTGTTTCAGCTCCTATAACCAGATCGTTGGGCGGCAAGAAGACCGGGCAGCCCTCAAGAATATCGCCCTGCTCGATGTCATCGCCGTCAACGATGCCGAACCATGGATACTCTGGAATGTTCGTTGGCATTTGAGTGTTCGCCGCAGCAACAGTTGGAGGGCAGAAAATACGCCGGAACCACCGCAGCAACAAAATCTCTCAGTCCCAGGGATCACGTAATGGTGTGGGCGTGCCGCGCCCACCGTATTCCAGCGTGACGACGAGCGTGCCGGTAGGCCGCGCGGGCGCGACTTTAATAAGCGCGTCCCAGTTCAGCAATTCATCCACGTAAGCTTTGCTCGGAGTTGCAAGCCGGTGCACAGTTATGGTGCTCGGGCTTCGTATGAGGCTTTCGGGTTTGTTGTCCGAGAGCTCTCTTATGTCCAGTGACCATCCAGGCCACCCCACCCAACTGCGGTACGCGGCAACCTCATGCTCCTGAAGCTCATAGTAGATGCCGGCAGTCGCACCACCCATAAGGTGAACTGTTCCCGCGGCGTCGGCGGTTGCACTCAGCACTGTTATCTATCCTCCTTAAGTGAGTTGATGGTCTCTACTGTCAGAAGCCGAAAAAACTGTTGCTTTTCCTTTGTGTGAGCGGCTTCAAGCCAGCTTGTCACATCCGCTTCCTTCCTGCTTTCGTACCCATAGAGCGCCTCGACAATGGCGTCATCCTTCATTTTTGCAGGAATTCGCTTACGCTCTACCGCCATCGCCACCCCAACCTGTTCCTATCGGCCATTTCGTTCCCATCTACCGGAACATTGTAATAGACGGCTCGCCAAAGCAAGAGTGAGTTTTCCGTTTATTTTGTTTCAGGTTCCGGTCTCCCACGGCTTTCCGTCAAAATCCCCACCTTCTCGTGCGCGAGAAATCCGGCGGCGATCACGTCTTTCAACCGCCGCCTCGGCTCCGGTCGCGACTGCCGCACGGCCGCCCTCGGCGGACACCGGTCAGGATGCTTCTTCCACGCCCTCGTGCCGCAACTTCCCTTCCAGCAGGGATGGGGTGTGACGCCGGAATTCCTCCGCAAACGCGCGTTCCGCCTGCATCTCCTGCTGGATTTCTTCGATGTGATCGAAGTAGTAGGCGAGGGCCGCGTGGACGTCGGCCAGGTTGAGGGTAGGGAATTGAGAGACGATCTCGCCGGGCGTCATGCCCTGATGTTCGTGCCATGCCACGACATCCAGCACACGGAAGCGGTGGCCTGCGATGCAGGCCTTGCCGCCGCAAACGCCGGGCGTCCTTTCGATTCGGCCGTCGCTGGAGATAGTCATCCTTTAAGGATAAACCCGGCAGTAACGTGACCGAGGCAGCGGGCCGGTGTGGGAACATGAGGGGAGCAACCCAGCAGCGACATTATGGATGCACTGACTATTCACCGGCTGCATTTCGCTTTCACCGTTACGTTCCACTACCTCTTTCCGCAACTGACCATGGGGCTGGCGCTGCTGCTGGTGGCGCTGAAGACCATGGCGCTGCGCACGGGCGACGAGCACTACAATCGCGCGGCGCGCTTTTGGGCGCGGATCTTCGCCATCAATTTCGCCATGGGCGTGGTTACGGGCATCCCGATGGAATTCCAGTTCGGCACCAATTGGGCGCGCTTTTCGAAATACGCGGGCGGGGTAATCGGACAGACGCTGGCCATGGAAGGAGTATTCTCGTTCTTCCTGGAATCGAGTTTCCTGGGCCTGTTTTTATTCGGCGAAAACAAGCTGGGACCCAAGGGGCACTGGCTGGCGGGCTTCCTGGTATTCCTCGGATCGTGGCTTTCCGGATTCTTCATTGTGGCCACCGACGCCTGGATGCAGCATCCCGTGGGCTACGCGCTTGGGCCGCACGGCGAGATTCTGCTGTCGAGTTTTTGGGCGTTACTGTTGAACCCCTGGCTGCCGTGGCAGTATCTGCATAATATGATCGGCGCGGTGGTGACCGGCAGCTTCGGCATGGCGGCGGTGGGCGCGTTTTACCTGTTGGTGAAGCGGGCGGAGCGGTACGGGCAGACGTTCGTCCGGGTGGGCGTGATCGCGGGCGTTGCGGCGACGGTCCTGATGTTGTTTCCCACGGGCGACCAGCAAGGCAAGAATATCGCGTTCCATCAGCCGCCCACGTTGGCCGCCATGGAAGGGCTGTTCAAGACAGAGGCGGGCGCACCGCTGGCACTGATCGGACAACCGGACGTGGAGAAGCACCGGCTGGACAACCCTTTGGTGGTGCCGCGCGCGTTGAGCTTTCTGACCTATCAGCGGTGGAAGGCGCAAGTGAGAGGTCTGGACGCGTTTCCGCCGGACCGTTGGCCGGATAACATCCCGCTGCTGTATTTCAGCTATCACATCATGGTGGGGCTGGGGACCATTTTCATCGCCGTGATGGCGCTGGCCGCGGTTTGGCTGTGGCGCGGCCGGCTGTTCGCGCAGCGCAAACTGCTGTGGCTGCTGATGCTGTGCGCGCCGTTCCCGTACATCGCCAACACGGCGGGATGGATTACCGCCGAAACCGGGCGGCAGCCGTGGCTCATCTATGGCCTGATGCGCACACCCGAGGGCGTATCGCCGCATGTTTCCGCCGGCAACGCGCTGTTCACGTTGATCGGATTCATGGGTATGTACGTGGTGTTGGCCATACTGTTTCTGCTGCTGGTGTATCGCGAGATCGAACAGGGACCGGAGGCGGTGTGATGCAGACCATCTGGTTCATGCTGGTGGCGGTGACGATCGCCGTGTACGTGGTGCTTGACGGATTCGACTTGGGCGCGGGCATCGTCCAGCTTCTGGTGGCGCGCACAGACGGCGAGCGGCGGCAGGTGCTGCGCTCCATCGGTCCGGTGTGGGATGGCAACGAAGTGTGGCTGCTGGCGGGCGGCGGCACGCTGTACTTCGCGTTTCCGGCGCTGTACGCATCCAGTTTCAGCGGCTTCTATCTGCCGCTGACGATGGTGTTGTGGCTGCTGATTTTGCGCGGCATTTCGATCGAGTTCCGGAATCATATCGACAGCCTGGTATGGAAGCCGTTCTGGGACGTGGTGTTCGGCGGGGCGAGCGCGCTGCTGGCCATCTTCTTCGGCGCGGCGCTGGGCAACGTAGTGCGGGGCGTGCCACTTGACAACGCCAACGAATTTTTCCTGCCGCTGTGGACCAATTTCGGGATCGGCGGCGCAGTCGGCATTCTGGACTGGTACACGGTGTTGGTGGCGGTGGCGGCGTTCGCGACGCTGACGGCGCACGGCGCGCTGTGGGTGGCGCTGAAGACGGAGGGCGAGTTGGAACAACGTGCGCGGCGAGTGGCGCAGGCGGGCTGGTGGGGCTTGTTGCCTCTGACGGTGGCGATCACGTGGTGCAGTTTCGCGATCCAGCCGCGGCTTAGCGCGAGCTTCGGCGCGCGGCCATGGGGATACGTGTTTCCGTTACTGGCGGTGGCAGGGCTGGTCGGCATGCGCGCGCTGCACAGGCGGAGTATCGCGCCGTTCTTGTGTTCGTCGCTGTTCATTGTGGGGATGCTGACCAGCGCGGCGTTCGGGCTGTACCCTTATGTGTTGCCGTCGAACTTGGACCCGCGGCTGGGGCTGACTGTTTACAATGCGGCTGCCGCGCAGTACGGATTGAAGGTGGGGCTCGCGTGGTTCATTCCGGGAATGCTGCTGGCCACGGGTTACTTCGTGTATACGTACCGGAGCTTCGCGGGGAAGGTGGCGCTGGAGGACGAGGGGCACTGAGAGCTAAACTGGACAGACATGCCCACGGCGCAGCGCATGACACCCAAAAGGACCCGCACCGCGGCGGCTGAGCGGAAGGCCGCGCCGCAACCTGAGATCCCTCCCCTCAATTCTCCGTCGCTCTACATCAACCGCGAGCTGAGTCTGCTGGCATTCCAGTCCCGGGTTTTGGAGGAGGCCGAGGACGAACGGAACCCGCTGCTGGAGCGCGTCAAATTCCTCTCCATCGTGGGCTCCAACATGGACGAATTCTTCATGGTGCGGGTGGCCGGTTTGATCGACCAGGTGGATGCGGGAATTCCGGACGTGGGCCCGGACGGCATGCATGTGACGGCGCAGTTGGTGGCTATCCGCCGCGAAGCCAAGAAGCTGTTGGCCGAAGCGCACAAATGCCTGCACGACCAACTGTTGCCGGCGCTGGCCGAGGCCGGCATTCAAATCCTGGACTACGCCGCGCTGAACGAGAAGCAATTGGCCATCGCCGACGAGTACTTCCGCCAGACGGCCTTTCCGGTCCTGACGCCGCTGGCTTTCGATCCGGGCCGTCCGTTTCCGCATATCTCCAACCTGAGCCTGAACCTGGCCGTGCTGATCCGCGATAAAGACGGCGTGGAACACTTCGCCCGCGTGAAGATACCGGATTCATTGCTGCAATTCATCCCGCTGAAGAGGCCCCGCAAGAAGATCCGCAAGCGCCCGCCGCGCGAGGAGACTTTCGTGTGGCTGGAGCAGGTGATCTCGGCCAACCTGCCCGCGCTGTTTCACGGCATGGAAGTGATCGAGGCGCATCCTTTCCACGTGACGCGCGACGCGGACATCGCCATCAAGGAACTGGAGGCCGAGGACTTGCTCGAGACCATCGAGGAAGGCGTGCGGCAAAGGCGCTTCGGCAGCGTGGTGCGCCTGATGGTGTCCGACGATATGCCCGCGCACATTCTCGACATCCTGGTGAACAATCTGGAAATCGATGCCAGCCAGGTGTATCGCGTGCACGGTCCATTGTCGCTGAGCCGCCTGATGCACTTGTATGCGCTCGACCGGCCGGATCTGAAGGACGCTCCTTTCATGCCGGCGGTGCCGAAGACGCTGGCGGCGGCCACGGCGGAGGAAGACGTTTTCGCGCTGATCCGGCGCCAGAATATTCTGCTGCACCATCCGTTCGATTCGTTCCAGCCGGTGGTGGATTTCCTGAAGAAATCCGCCAGAGATCCCAACGTGCTGGCCATCAAGATGGTTTTGTACCGCATCGGCCGGAACTCGCCGGTGGTGGAAGCGCTGCTGGAGGCCAACGAAGAGGGCAAGCAGGTGGCCGTGCTGGTGGAGTTGAAAGCGCGGTTCGACGAAGAGAGCAACATCGAGTGGGCGCGCGCGCTGGAAAAAGAGGGCGTGCATGTGGTGTACGGGCTGCTGGGTCTGAAGACGCATTGCAAACTGCTGATGGTGGTGCGGCGGGAAGCGGGCGCCATCCGCCGCTACATCCACCTGGCCACGGGAAACTACAACGTGGTGACCGCGCATCTTTATACCGACATCGGCATGCTTACGTGCGACGAGGAACTGGGATCGGACGCGACCGACCTGTTCAATTATCTGACTGGTTACTCCGCCAAGAAGGACTATCGGAAGCTGCTGGTTTCGCCGGTGAACTTGCGCGAGCGCTTCGAGGGTATGATTAAGCGCGAGATCGCGCTACAGAGTAAGGGCGAGAAGGGACACTTGATCTTCAAGATGAACGCGCTGGTGGACCCGCAGGTGATCCGGCTTCTCTACATGGCGTCGCAGGCGGGCGTGAAAGTGGATCTGCTGGTGCGCGGGATCTGCTGCCTGCGGCCGGGGATTGCGGGTGTGAGCGACAACATCCAGGTGACCAGCGTGGTGGGGCGTTTTCTGGAACATAGCCGCATTTACTATTTCCGCAATGGAGGGCAGGAAGAGATCTATCTGGGCAGCGCGGATTTGATGCCGCGGAACCTGGACCGCCGCGTGGAGGTGTTGTTTCCGGTGGAAGGTACGGAGTTAGTCAAGCACGTGCGGGATCAGATCCTGGCGGTCTATCTCACTGACACTGTAAAGGGGCGGCAGATGAAGAGCGACGGGACTTATACGCGGCGGACGGCGCCGGGGGGCAAGCGGGCGGTGAATACTCAGGAATGGTTGGTGAAGCAGGCGTCAAAATAGAAGTCAGGAGTCAGGAGTCGGGAGTCAGAATGCTTGGTTGCTGCTGGGTCAGACAGTGCAGCGTTCCTAACCCCCACACTAACTCGACTGCGTTGATGCCGGCTACTTCACGATTCGGGAAGAGGTAGGACAGCATGTTCAGGGCGACGCGGTCGTTCGGATCGTTGAACGTTGGGACTAGTACAAGACCGTTTGCGATGTAGAAATTCGCGTAGCTGGCCGGCAGGCGGCGGCCGTTGAAGATCAGCGGGGCGGGCATGGGTAGCTTTGCCACGCGCAAGAGCTGGTTGCTAAGGATGCGGAAGTTTTCGCGGAGCGGCTCGTAGTTCGGATCGGTGGGATCGGATTCGGAAGCTATGACTGCCGTGTCGGGAGATACGAAGCGGGCTAAGTCGTCCACGTGGCCGTGCGTGTCGTCGCCCGCTATTCCATTGTGCAGCCAGGCGACTTGGCGCGCGCCTAAGTAGTCTCGCAGGGCTTTCTCGATTTGGCGGCGAGTCAGTTGCGGATTGCGGGCCTGCACGGGACTTAGGAGACACTCTTCGGTAGTTAGAAGGAGGCCCCGGCCGTTGACGTCGATACTGCCGCCTTCGAGCACTAAGCCCGGCTCCCAGAATGGGAGCTTCAACGCGGCGGCTAGCTTGGCTGGGATGGCGGCGTCGTTCGACCAATCGTCATATTTGGCCCAGCCGGTGAAACGCCAGTTAGTCAGTGCCACTTTGCCCGCGCGATTCTTGACGAACAGCGGGCAGTAGTCGCGCGTCCAGCTTCGGTCGGTAGGCGCGTGGAAGAACTCGACCGCCGCCAGGTTGGCGTCCGCCTTGCGCAGGATACGGCGCGCGGCCTCTTCGGCGGGGCGGTCCTTAATGAGAATGCGCACGCGCTCGACGCGCGCCAGCTTGCGTACGATTTCGGCATAGACCCACGGAATGGGCGCGAAGCGTCCCGGCCAATCGTCGCGATTGTGCGGCCAGGCGATCCAGGTAGCCTCGTGCGGCTCCCATTCGGCGGGCATGCGGAAGCCCAGTGCGCGCGGAGTGCCGGGCATCAGTCGATCACGCGCTGGGTGATGGGGCCGTACGCGTCGATGCGCCGATCGCGCAGAAAGGGCCAGTTGCGTCGCACCTCTTCAATGCGGCGCGTGTCGCACTCCGCGATCAGGATTTCCTCGCGATCGTGCCGGGCTTCGGCGACCATCTGGCCGAAAGGATCGGCCACGAACGATGCGCCCCAAAATTCCAGGCCGTTATCCGGCGGACCTTCGTAGCCCACACGATTCACGGCCGCCACGTAGATGCCGTTGGCGATGGCGTGCGCGCGCTGGATGGTGCGCCAGGCGTCGTGCTGGGCGGCGCCGAATTCCGCCTTCTCCGCCGGATGCCAGCCGATGGCGGTCGGGTAGAACAGCACCTGCGCGCCGGAAAGAGCGGCCAGGCGGGCGGCTTCCGGATACCACTGGTCCCAACAGACCAGCGCGGCGATGCGGCCGAAGCGCGTATTGAAGCTGCGAAAGCCCAGGTCGCCGGGAGTGAAGTAATACTTTTCGAGAAAGAGCGGGTCGTCGGGGATGTGCATCTTGCGATAGATGCCCAGGAGCGCGCCATCGGCGTCGATGATGGCGGCCGTATTGTGATAGACGCCCGCGGTGCGCCGCTCGAACAGGGGTGCGACGACGACCACGCCCAGTTCGGCGGCCAGGCGGCACAGGGCGGCGGTGGATGGGCCGGGGATGGACTCGGCCAGATCGAAGAGGGCGGCGTTCTCTTCGCGGCAGAAATACTGCGAACGGAAGAGTTCCTGGAGGCAGACGATCTGCGCGCCTCCGGCGGCAGCTTCGCGGATGCGCCATTCGGCTTTGGCCAGGTTTTCGTGGGGGTCGAGGGAGCAGGCCATCTGGACCAGGCCGATGCGGAATTTGGCAGGGGGCACGTTTATATTTTGGCAGAATTGGATTGTGCAGCGTTGTACGTGATTGGGCCTTATTGTGCGTGGCTGGGTGTGTTTGGGTGTAAGAGTGAAATGTGACGAGCAAAGCCGATTGCCAGAAATCGTCGGCTTATACGGTGTGTTCGGTTATAGTTACCGGCATTAGTTCGAGCTTCGGCTCAGGCGGCTGGGGCTGGAGATTGGGTTCACTCCGTAAATGGGTGCCAGGTCGCCGGCTGGCTGCGACGGGGCGCGGATTTTCCGGTTTCGTGTTGCATTATGTCGGATTTTGTCGCGTCGGAGCGGCTGGACTGTGCCAGAATCGGTTCCGGCGGCGGTTAAAATTGTCAAAGAACGTGGGTGGTCCCGGCAGAACACCTTGCGGCGAGTGCGGGGAGCCGTTGGGAGAGCATGGATGTCTGATTGCCCGACTTAAGGGTAGCACGGGGGTTGGCGAGGATCGGGGGTGCGGGCGTGGTTAGCGATTGTTTTCAGTTGGTTGGGGGAATTGGAGTTGAGTGATCGGTCGGGATGCCAAGAAATTTTTTGAACGCGCCTCCGGCGCGTTCAAAGGGAAAAAGGGAAAAAGGATCAAGGGATTACTTCCCGGACGCAACGAAAGCCTACGTCATCGACCCGTCCCCCTGCGTCGTACCCGTAGCGGACCGACACGCGCAGCCTCCTAGGAAGGAAGTCCCAGGAGCCCCCGCGAATCACGCGCTCCGTGCCGGATTGCGGTCCGGGCGGATCCCCCGCTGGCTTGTCCGACGGCAGTGTCGCGGAGTAGTAGTCTTTGCCGTACCAGTCGGCGATCCATTCCCAAACATTGCCGGCCATGTCATACAGGCCCCAAGCGTTTGGCGGGTATGAGCGCACTGGCGAGGTGCCTTTCCACTTGCTTTCCCTGTAATTCGCGTTCTCGGGCGTGATTCCGTTCCCCCACGGGTACTTCAGGCCGTCCTTGCCGCCACGAGCAGCATACTCCCACTCAGCTTCGGTAGGGAGCCTGCCGCCGGCCCATTCGCAGTATGCCCTCGCCTCGTCCCAAGTTACCTGGACGACTGGGTGGTCCTCTTTGTTCCATTCAGGATTGAAATCCGGCGCAGGCGGCATCGCGCGGCCTTTCTCCCGGGCGAAACGTTTGTAAGCTGCTACGGTCACTGGGGTCACCCTTAGCCAGAAGCCCTTGGTAATGCGCACCTGGTGGCGCGGCTTCTCCTGATCGAGAGCCTCGGTATCGCCGGGCGTTGCGCCCATCCAAAATCCTCCAGGCTCGATCCGGACGTAGGACAAGCCGTCTTTCGGGTTGGTCTGCGCGCCGGATTGGGGGGAGGCCGGGCTTGTTAGCTGCTCTTTCGCCGCCGACGCCGCCTTCGGCGGTACGCCCGCGAGATCCTCAATATCCGAGCGCAACCTCACGAATGCGGGCGCCGCAGCCTCACCCTCCCAGCTAATCAAATCCGCGGACTGGATCTGTCGGAACCCTATGGGCGGGCGGACCTTCTCGATCAGGACCGGAACCAGGATGCCGCGCTCCTCCCCCTCGGAGGCTTCGTCGATCACCCACTTTCTGATGATGGAAGTGGTCGACCAAAGCACGATCACGCAACGGGCCCTGTCAAGCTGCTCTTGGATGACCTGCCGAAACGTCTTCCCCGCAGGGATGTTCCAGTCCCACCACACGGACCACCCGTGCGCCTCCAGCGCCTTCGCGATCACTTCGGCGCGCGGACGGTCTTCCCGGGCGTAGCTGATGAAGATATCGCTCATCGCGTGATTGGCCCCGGCCGCGTTTCGCTTTTGGCTACTACGGGGCCGGGACCCTTCTGTTGTTCGGCGCCGAAGGCTGCCCCTCGCTCGCCAGGCGCGCGATCCGGAAGTGGAGTACGCACTCCCACGGCGGCCGTGGCCGCCGCGGCTCCGGCTGCGGAAGCGCTTGCGCGCCTCCGCTCCACATCCCGGACGCAACGGAAACCGATGTTGTTGTTCCTGTTGTCTGGCGCGTTCCTGTTACGGTTGGCGGCGCGCAGGTTC
>Ga0209333_1000840_pt1 | contig 15910 bp, 14 predicted proteins | sample BlaSpr_A8_OM2_O3_FD_187982 | JGI IMG/M metagenome (GOLD analysis project Ga0209333, IMG submission 187982) | Forest soil microbial communities from Thunder Bay, Ontario, Canada - Black Spruce, Ontario site 2_A8_OM2_O3 (SPAdes) (version 2) | ecosystem: Environmental > Terrestrial > Soil > Boreal... | reverse complement strand
AACTCCCGAATCACGCGCGGAGCCAGTGCGCCATACTCCGGATCGGAACTGCACAGCACCACGGCATCCGGCTCGCCCGAGAGCGCGTCTGAGACTTCAATCTCGAACCCCGCGCATCCGAAAAAGTTTGTAATAAATCCGGACCGGGCCTTGCGCATCTTCACATCGCCCGCTTCCAGCAGCAGGAGGTGCGGCGTGTGTCCGGTACGGGCGGCATAGCGCTCCGTACGCAGCCGGATTAATTCGAAAATGCGCGCGTCACGGGGTGCGCGGTCTTCGCGTTCAATTCTGGGTAGCATGCGCTCGGCGAGATTGGGATACTGGTTGGTTCCCACAATGGCCGTGCGGCGCGTACTTACGGCCGCCTCCCGGACGGCGCGCGATTTGGCAATATCCCGCTCCAGCGCGCCGCCCTCGGAGTACTTCAGGAATCCGCCCGCCGCCTCGATCTGCTGCAACATCTTCCAGGCTTCCCGGACCAGCGAATCGGTAAGCGTTTCCAGGTAATACGAGCCGCCCGCGGGATCCACGGAGCGGTCCAGCCAAGCCTCTTCCTTGAGGATCAACTGGGTGTTGCGCGCCAGGCGGCGGCTGGCCTCGTCCGGGTCGCGATACGTTTCGTCGAACGCCTCCACCTGTATCGAATCCGCTCCGCCGATGGCGGCTGCCATTGCTTCCGTGGTGGCGCGCAACGCATTGACGTAGGCGTCGTAGACGGTTTTCGTGGAGTGCGAGGTGCGCGCATCGATCGTCATCCTGCCGGACCCCGCTTCGGCGGGACGAAAGCCCCCCATGGCGCGTGCCCACAACGTGCGAGCGGCGCGCAGTTTGGCGATTTCGAGGAAATAGTTCGATCCGATGGCAAAAGAAAACGCCATCGCCTGTGCGGCTTCATCCGGCGTCAGCCCGCGATCGGTAAGCTGGGCCATGATTTCAACCCCTTCAGTGAGCGCAAATCCGAGTTCCTGGACGATAGTCGCCCCGGCTTCGGAGAAGCGGTGAGCGCCAACGGTCACGGGGCGAAATTCCGGCGCGCAGACTGCCCGAACCACGCGGGCCGCGCGATCGAGGTCCGCTAGAGGCTCGTAATCGACGGAGCCGCAGGATACCGGCCTCCGGACCAGCGCTTCCAGCACCTCGGCCGCCCGCTGCCCCGCTTGGAAATGAACGGCACAAGCGGGAAGCGTCTCCAAAACCTCGTCGATGTCTCGCTCCCCGACCACGATGCAGATCTCATCCGCGCCCGCATCCAAGGCTGCCTGGGCCTCGGCTGGATCGTGCACCACTTCGCGAATCTTCCATTTATTCTCGCCTCGCGTGCCGCGGGTATACGGAAACTCTCCGGGCGTTGAATGCAGATACTCCAGCCCGTTCAGATCCTCGGCGCGATAAAACAGCTTGGTCTTCGGCGCGGCGCCTTTTTGATCCTTGAGCACCACCGCATCCCAATCCGCGGTGGATACTGGTGGAAATTCCGCTAACGTCAGGCTGTCGCTCATGGCATCGCTCATGCCGTTGCTCCCGGTTCGGGGTCCTCCACAATCTCCATCAAAACGCCCAGCGATTTCGGATGCACGAAGAAGACCGTGGTCCCGCGCGACCCGGGCCGCGGCGCTTTGTCGATCAATTGGAAACCGCTCTCCTTCATGTATTGAAATGCAGCCTGCGCGTTGCGCACGCGAAAAGCCACATGAGCCAGACCGCCGCGGCCGCCGTTTTTGTCGATCAGCTTCTGCACCGGCGAATCGGGGCTCAGCGGCTCCAGCAATTGAACCAGGTTGGGGCCATCGCCCACACGCAGCAGCGCCTCGCGCACCTGATCGCCCCCGTACACTTCCTCGCGATGGATTTCATGGAACCCGAGCAGCCCATACTGCTTCACCTGCGCATCCAACTCGCCTTGGCGCACGGCGATCGCTACGTGGTCCACGAACTGAAAACCGGGAATGTTGGACATATCTTCACTCATAACGATTCGAATTCGGCGCTATTCAAATTCAATCAGCACCTGCCCCATTTGCACGCCATCTCCCACGCCGGCGTTGATGGCTTTGATTTTGCCGGGCGCCGGCGAGGTGATATTGGTCTCCATCTTCATCGCCTCCAGCACCAACAGCGGATCGTTGGCCTGGATCTGTTGGCCGGGCTGCGCGTTCACGCGCACCACCACGCCCGCCACGGGACTCCGGCAAACCTTGTCTTCCGCTACTTTGCCGTCCGGCGCGGCGGCGCGCGCGGCCGCGGACGGTTGTGGGGGGCCGGATGGCAACGCTGTGGGCGTGGCCGGAACGTAAGTGTGCGACGGGCTGGCCGGAGCGCGATCGTCTTCGGCTACCTCGACATCCACTTCGTAGGTCTTTTGGTCAACCGTGATTCGCAGTTTCATCGCCCGTGCGCTACCCCCAGGTTGTGTGAGGCTTGAACAAATACGCGGCCCTGTTGCGCCCATGCGTTGGATGGCGCGGTGCGCACCAGCCGCGCGCCGCGGATACGCGCCCGCTTCCCCAAAAATGCGGCGACCGCCGCGGTCAGGATCAGGATCGTTTCAGTGGGGACTTCTTCCACTTCCGCCGGCGCCGGAGGGGCCTGCTCCTTCTTGCCCTCGATCAACGATTCCAGCCGCTGCACTTCACGCTGCACCATGCGGCGCGACATGGCCGCGCCCGCTACCCAACCCGCGAAAATTCCCAACGGCAAGAGAAATAAGCCCATAGATCCTTGTGCTGCAATTACAGCGGCATCAAGCCGTGCTTCTTGGCCGGTCTCAACTCGCGCTTGGTTTGCAAAGCCTCCAGCGCCATCGCCAGATAGCGCCGCGTCTGCGCCGGCTCGATAATATCGTCGACCAACCGCGTCCCGCCCGCCACGTACGGATTCGAGAACGCGTCGCGATACAGGCCGATCAATTCCTGGCGGCGCTCCTTTTTGTCTTTTGCCTCGCCAATCTCTTTTCGGAAAACCACTTCCACGGCGCCTTCCGCGCCCATTACGGCGATTTCCGCGGTGGGCCAGGCCACCACGCGGTCCGCGCCCAGGTCCTTGCCGCACATCGCCAGATAGGCGCCGCCGTAGGCTTTGCGCACGATCACGGTGATCTTCGGAACCGTGGCAGCCGAGTATGCAAACAGAAGCTTCGCGCCATGCCGGATAATGCCGCCGTACTCTTGCTGCACGCCCGGCATGAAGCCGGGCACGTCCACCAGGGTCACCAACGGAATATTAAACGCGTTGCAGAAACGGATGAACCGCGCGGCCTTGTCCGACGCGTTGATATCCAGTGCGCCAGCCATTACCGCAGGTTGGTTCGCGACGACTCCCACCGGGCGGCCCGCGATGCGGCCGAAGCCAGCCAAAATGTTTTGCGCAAAGCTGACCTGCACCTCCAGAAAATCCCCCCCATCGAGCAGCGCCGCGATCACCGCGCGCATGTCGTAGGCGATCTTGCCGTCGTCGGGAACCAGACTGTTCACAGCCGGATCGGGATCGAGCGGCCCATCGTAAGGCAGCCGCGGCGGATCTTCCAGATTGTTCGATGGCAGAAAGCCCAGCAGCCGCCGGCAGATGAGCGCAGCTTCGTCGTCGTTTTCGGCGATGAAATGCACCACGCCGGAGTAAGTCATCTGCGCCGCCGGTCCGCCCAACTGGTCGGGAGTCACTACCTCGCCGGTGACTTGCTTGATCACCGAAGGACCGGTAATGAACATCTGCGCGCCCTTGGTCTGGATGATGAAGTCCGTCAGCGCCGGACTGTATGCCGCGCCGCCCGCACACGGTCCGCAAATCAGCGATACTTGCGGCACCACGCCCGAAAGCATCACGTTCATGTAAAACACGCGCCCATATCCCGCCAGGCTGTTGATGCCTTCCTGCACGCGCGCGCCGCCCGAGTCGTTGATGAACACGAACGGCGAGCCGGTCTTCAGCGAGTAACGCATCATCTCGGCGACCTTGTCGCTATGTACTTCGCCTGCCGCGCCCCCGCCCACCGTGAAATCCTGGCTCGCCAGGTGGATCAGGCGGCCATCCACCGTGGCGGCGCCGGTAACGACGCCATCGGCCGGCAATTCCTTGTCCGCCATGCCGAACAGCGTGGCGTGATGTTTCGCGAACAGGCCGATTTCCTGGAAGCTGGCCGCGTCGATCAGGCGGTCGATGCGCTCGCGCGCGGTCAGCTTGCCCGACTGGTGTTGCTTCTCGATGCGTTCTTTGCCGCCGCCTTTCATCAACCTGGCGCGTTTCTCTTCTAGCTCGCGAATTTTGGCTTCAATTCCCATATCCGTCTGTTCCGCTACCGGCACATTCGGCCTCCCGAGTTACTGGGCGGGAGCCACAGTAACATTATGCGACTTACCATTCAGAGTAACCACGTACGATACCGGCTCAGTCAGTTGTCCTTGCGCGGCTGCAACCACCGGTTTCGCGGCGGCCTTAACGGCCGCCTTGGCCGGCTCCTTACTCAGATTCTTGGGACCCTGGCTGCGCGCCGGGAAAAACTTAGGCGCAACTTGGGGGAACATGGCGTAAGTCAGAACGTCTTCGTCGCTGCCGTTGCATCCGTTCAACGCCAGTGCATCCGCGCGCAATTGATCCCACTCCGGGCGCAGCAAATCCGCCGGACGCCCGGAGATAGGCTCCTTCTTGGATTGCAGGATGGCTTGCTTGATCACCTCGGGGTTTTTCACGCCTAGGGTGCTTCCATAGTAACCCAGCATCAGGTCGGCGAACTCACCGGTCATTACTTTGTAACGTCCCATTAACACATTAAACACGGCCTGCGTGCCGACGATCTGGCTGGACGGCGTTACCAGCGGCGGATAGCCCGCATCGCGCCGCACACTCGGCACCTCTTCCAGCACTTCGCGCACCCTGTCGCCCGCGCCCTGCTGCTTAAGCTGGCTCTCCATATTCGAGATCATGCCGCCGGGAATCTGGCTGCGAAAAATATCCGTATCTACGCCGTTGAAGCCCGTCAGGAACTCGGCATAGCGCGGCCGGACCTTGTTAAAGTAGTCGCGAACCTTGCGCACGCGCTCCATGTCGACCACGGTTCGGTAGCCGGTACCCTCCAGCATCTCGATGAGTGACTCAGTCGGATTGTGTCCCGGCCCCAGGCTCAAACTGCTGATGCTGGTATCCACGATGTCGCAACCGGCTTCGATGGCTTTCATCAGGCTGACCATGGTCACACCGGTGGTGGCATGCGTGTGTACGTGGACCAGCGTTTCCTGTCCGCAGGCGGCCTTGATGCCTTCCACTAACTCGTAGGCCGGTGCGGGCTTCAGCAGTCCCGCCATATCCTTAATGCAGATGGAATTGCAACCCAGATCCACGAGTTGCTCCGCCATGGTCACGAACGCCGACATGGTGTGCTCCGGGCTGATCGTGTAACAGATGGCGCCCTGCGCGTGCTTGCCGGTGGCGCGCACCGCTTTGAGCGAGGTGCGCAGATTGCGGATATCGTTCAGCGCGTCGAATACCCGGAAAACGTCCATGCCGTTCTCCGCTGCTTTTTCGACAAAGCGCCGCACGACTTCGTCTTCGTAATGCCGGTAACCCAGCAGGTTTTGGCCGCGCAACAGCATTTGCAGGCGCGAGTTGGGCATCAATTTACGAAAAGTGCGCAAGCGCTCCCAGGGATCTTCATTAAGGAATCGAATGCAGGCGTCGAAGGTGGCGCCGCCCCAGCACTCGATGGACCAAAATCCCGCTTTGTCAAGATCTTCGCAGGCCGGCACAAGATCTTCCAGGGCCATGCGGGTGGCCATCAGGCTCTGGTGGGCGTCGCGCAGAATCAGTTCGGTGATTTGAATCGTTCGGTCAGCCATACTCTATAAGACTATTCTATCCGATTTTCGTGGCGCACGCCCGTGGCGTGCCGCGTCCCCACTCATGGGGACGCCTTGTTGCGCCAGCACCGGGAAATCCGTTTACTATAAACGCATGCGACCCATCCGCTATGTATCCGCCCTTCTGCTGGCCCTGTCCGCCATGCTTCCTTCCGCCCGTCTGGCAGGCGCGGGGAAGACGGCCCGTGAGTACCTGGTCTATTTCGGGACCTACACCGGCAAGGGCAGCAAGGGCATCTACGTCTCCCGCTTCCGTCCGGCCACCGGCAAGCTGACTCCGCCGGAACTGGCGGCGGAGACCGTCAGCCCTTCGTTCCTGGCTGTGGATCCCGCGCAGCATTTCCTCTTTGCCGCCAACGAAATCGGCGATTATCAAAATGCCAAGAGCGGATCGGTCTCTTCATTCTCGATCGACCGGCACACCGGGAAGCTCGGCGCGTTGAACACCGTTGCATCGCGGGGCGCGGACCCCTGTCATCTCACTGTGGATAAGGCCGGCAAACACGTCCTGGTCGCCAACTACACCGGCGGCAGCGTGGCCGTTCTGCCCGTCAAGGCGGATGGCCTGCTGGGCGAATCGTCGGACTTCGTGCAGCATCTCGGCTCCAGCGTGGATCCCGAGCGGCAAAAGGAACCGCACGCGCACGACGTGGTGCTGACGCCCGACAACCGTTTCGCCGTGGTCGCCGACCTGGGGCTCGATAAGCTGCTGGTCTATCGCTACGATCTTGAGAAGGGCAAGCTCTCACCCAACGATCCGCCTTCCGGCAGCGTGAAGCCGGGCTCCGGGCCGCGCCATATCGCCTTGCATCCCAACGGCCGGTGGGCGTACGTCATCAGCGAAATGGCCAATACCGTAACCGCCTTCGATTGGGATGGAGACAAAGGATCGTTCCACGAACTGCAGACCGTCCCCACGCTGCCCAAGGATTTCAAGGGCGAGAACACCACCGCTGAATTGGCAGTACACCCCAAGGGCCGGTATCTCTACGGCTCCAACCGCGGCCACGATAGCATCGCGGTCTATGCCATCGATCCGGCCAGGGGAATGCTGACGCAGATCGAGGATGTCTCCACGCTGGGTAAAGAGCCGCGCAACTTCGCGCTCGATCCCACGGGCGCATACTTGTTCGCCGCCAACCAGAATTCGAATACGGTGGTGGTGTTCCGGGTGGACCCGAGCAACGGCCGGCTGACTCCGACGGGGGAGAAGGTCGAGGTGGTGTCACCGGTGTGCGTAACGTTCGTGGCGGCGTTATAGGACAAACGCCGTATGATGTAAAGAAGGCGTGCAATATGGACAGATGGGAAGAAATCGTCAAGCGGCTCGAAGATAGCCTGATAGTGGCCGACCGCATTCAACAGCGCCACGCCGAGGCTCTTGAAACACACAAGGAATGGCTCGAAGATCTGACGCGTGTGGCCACCGAGCATGAACGGCGGATGGCGGACCATGCCCGCTCGATGGCGGACCACGAGCGCTCGATGGAGGATCACAGACTGCGCATGGAAGCTATCGACGAGCGCTTGGAGCAGATCAGCATCAAGGTGGATCGCATTGCCGAGTTGATTTTCAAAGACCGCTCTTCGAACGGCCACGAATCGTGACGATCCGCCGGGGCGTTCAGGCCGAAAGCGGCAGAACTTCCCGTTCAATCTGCTTCCTAAGCGCATCTTCAGCCACTGCCAAATCGTACTTCGACTGAAGATTCATCCACATTTGCGCAGAAGTGCCGAAATAGCGGGCAAGCCGCAACGCCGTATCGCCCGTAATGCCCCGCTGTCCTTTCAGGATGCCTCCAATCCGGTTCGCCGGAACCCGTAGAGCCATTGCGACGGCGTTTGGCGTCAGGCCGGCAATTCGACCTCAATTTCCTTTATTAAAGAGGTAGGCGACCGATCTGCCTGCAGCGTGGTCCAATAGAGGCCAATGGCCTCCTTGGCACGGGCTGCGAGTTCGTCCATGGATCGCCCCGTAACCAGGATTGTGGGCAATTCAGGCACGTAAGCGCTGTAGCCCGCTTCGTTCCCTTCGATGACGAGCGAATACTTCCGAGTCATTGTGTTTGGTCCTTAATACCAGTTTGCCGCAAGATTGCACGATATGTTCCAGGGCGCACATCGTCCCCTAGTTTACCAGACACGACAGTGATGTGGCCGTCCGGACTTCGAAATATGCGATGGTCTCCCGACGTCCTTATGTGATGCCAACCGGCTCTTTCTAACGTCTTGACTACGTCCCGAACTCTGACTGGCACGATTCAAGTTTAAGCGATTTCCGGCAGGTAATTGATGCCCACGCAAAAGAAGTGGCACTTCACTCCGGGCCGCACAATTCGAGCGCGTTGGTCTTGTAGGTGTGGTACGGTGGGAGGGCGGCAAGTTTGGGCACAGCGGATGGTGCGCATCAACCGTGGGTAGAACGATGTCCTTTGCAGAATCCTTCCGCGATCTGATCAAGGATTGCGGGACGACCGAAGATGGCCTGCGGAAGCTCCGCGAATACGGCCGGCAGAATATCCAGGGGGTATGGCACTACCCGGATGATGTGGAACCTTGTTACTACTGCAACCCAAGTGGCTTGACTAAACATCACCTGCCTCAGGTCGGAATCCGGGGGTACTTGGGATCTGGACCATTCACGATAGTGTCGGATACTCCTTCAGGCGATGTACACTTCGAGAAGAGGCAGGCACAACTCTACTATTCGAAGTTGAAGGCGCACGGATTGGAGAGTGCCCACCTGGTGGACGTCTTCAATACTGCAAGCAATACCCGCAATGCCGACGAACAGAAGGCCCTGTTTTTAGTTCAAATTGAGCTAGTGAAGCCGAAAGCCATGTTGGTAATGGACATGGCCTCTCGGCCTCGCAAGCGGATCACGGGATGGCACTACAGCGGGCCGTTGCAGGTCCTGGAGCGGCATTTTCAGGCAGACGGGTTCACCTTCGCCGTTGATCCGGACTTTCACCCTAAAGCTGCGACGGTGACGTGCGAACCTCAGAACGGCACAGTCTTCTCGTTCGATGTGTACACGATTTACCACTACACGAAGCTTACGGAACATCGCGGCAGCCGGACTTGGGAATCCGATTGGGAGAAGCGATTCACTGATGTGCTTTCGGATGGCTCACCTCGCTTGACGGTAGCCGAACTGCAGACCGGCAAGAACAACTGAAGCCAATGCATCGCGGAAACCAATTCAATGAAAATTGTGCGACTCCGCGGCCGCCCCCGCCGCCAGCGCCTCCACCCGCCCCACCTTCACCGAAATCACTCCGTCCTGATTCTGTAGCACACCATCGATCAATAAAAACGTCTCGCCCACCACCACCAGCTTATAGCGGTCGTAAGTGGCCGGCTCGATGATGGCGTTCATCACCCCAGTCTCGTCTTCCATGCTCAGGAATACAAAACCTTTCGCCGTCCCAGGCCGCTGCCGCACGATCACCGATCCCGCAATGCGCACTAACCGGCCATTGGGAACGCGCGCCAGATACGCCGCCGGAGTCACTCCCAACGCCTGCATCTCCATCCGCCGGTAGGCCATGGGATGCCGGCCTATAGTCACTCCCGTGCCGCGGAAATCGGACGTCAGCCGTTCTTCGACAGTCATGCGCGCCAGCGGCGAAGCGCCTTCGACGGCTTCCAGTTGCTCCAATAAAGGACCCACCGGCCGCACCGCGCGCTCCGCCATCCACAACGCGTCGCGCCGGTGGATTTGTTGCAGCGGATTCAGCGCGCCCACCTCCGCCAGCATCTTCATCTCGTCTTTACGCAACTCCCGAACGCGCAGCGCCAGATCGTCCACGCTGGTGAAAGGCCGATCGGCCCGCGCGCGCACGATAGCCTCGGCCACTGGTTGCCGCATCCCGCGAACGTAGCGGAACCCCAATCGCAGACAAAATCTCGCCGCGTCTCCGTGTCGCCGCGTCTCCGCGTCGGCCGCTTCGATACTGCACAACCACCCCGACTTACTAACATCCACCGGCAGCACCCGCAGCCCGTGCCGCTGCGCATCCTTGATCAGAATCGACGGATGGTAGAACCCCATCGGCTGATTGTTCAGCAAAGCCGCCGTAAACGCCGCCAGATAATGACACTTCAAATAAGCGCTGGCGTAAGCGATCATCGCGAAACTGGCCGCGTGCGATTCCGGAAATCCGTACAGCGCGAACGAAGTGATGGACAGCACGATCTGATCCTGCACCGCACCGCTGATGCCATTGCGGTCCATACCCGCGCGCAGCTTCGCCTCGATTTCTTTCATGCGTTTTTCCGATCGCTTGAAGCCCATCGCCCGCCGCAATTCCTCCGCCTGCCCGCCGGTGAATCCCGCCACAATCATGGCCATGCGCAGCAACTGTTCCTGAAACAGCGGCACGCCCAGCGTCCTCCGCAGCACCGGCTCAAGCGATGGATGCAGGCAGTCGGCCCGCTCCCGCCCCTGCCGCCGCCGCAAATACGGATGCACCATCTTGCCCACGATCGGCCCCGGCCGGATGATGGCCACCTGCACCACGATGTCGTAAAAGCGAGCCGGCCGCAGCCGCGGCAAACACGACATCTGCGCGCGGCTCTCCACCTGAAACATCCCGATAGTGTCCGCCTTCTGCAGCGCGCCATACACCGCCGGATCGTCCGCCGGAAGCCGCGCCAAGTCCACCTCTTCGCCGTACGATTCGCGGATGCGCTCCAGGCACTCCTCGATGGCCGCCAGCATCCCCAGCCCCAGCAGATCGACCTTGATAATGCCCATGTCGGCGCAGTCTTCTTTGTCCCACTGCACCACCACGCGCCCGGGCATGGTGGCCGGCTCCAGCGGCACGACCGAATCCAATTGCCCCTGGCAAATCACCATGCCGCCGGAATGCTGCCCCAGGTGCCGCGGCAGATCCTGCACGGCCTGGTACAGCTCCAGAAATTTGCGTATGCGCGGATTCTTCAGGTCCAGGCCCGCATCGCTGAAATGCCGCTCGGGCGTGTCGCTGGGGTCCTTCCATTCCCACGCCCGCACCAGGCTCGACAGGCGATCCAGCGTCACCATCTCGAAGCCCAGCGCCTTGCCCACCTCGCGCGCCGCCGATTTTCCGCGATACGTGATCACGTTGGCCGTCATGGCCGCGCCCAGCTTGCCGTAGCGCTCGTAGACATACTGGATGGCGCGCTCGCGTTGATCGCCGCTGGGCAGGTCCAGGTCGATATCCGGCCACTCGCCGCGCTCCTCCGATAGGAAGCGCTCGAACAGCAGGTCCATGCCCACCGGGTCCACCGCCGTGATTCCAAGCGAATAGCACACCGCGCTGTTGGCCGCCGACCCGCGCCCCTGCGCCAGGATGCCGTGGTCCCTGCAGAAATTCACGATGTCCCAGACGATCAGGAAATAGCCGGCCAGCGCCAGCTTTTCGATCAGCGCCAGCTCGCGTTCGATCTGCCGCCGCGCTTTGTCGTGATACGGCCGGTAGCGCCGCCGCGCGCCTTCATCCGTGCGTTTGCGCAGGAAGGACGCCATGGTCTCGCCGGGCGGCACCGGATAGCGCGGAAATTCGTAGCCCAAATCCGCCAGCGTGAATTGCAATCGCGACGAGATTTCCGCGGTATGCGCGATGGCTTCCGGCAGATCCGCGAACAAGCGCGCCATCTCCGCGCCGGATTTGACGTAGCGTTCCGCGTTGGGTGTGAGCAGCCGTCCGGCGGTTTTGAGCGTCGTTTTTTCGCGCACGCAGGTGAGCACGTCCAGCACTTCCCGCTGCCGAGGCTGGGCGTAGCAAACTCCGTTGGTGGCCACCAGCGGAATGCCCAGCCTGCGCGCCTTTTCGACGATGGCCTGGTTGCGGGCTTCCTCGTGGCGATCCATATGGCGCTGCAATTCGGCAAATAGATTCCGCTTCCCGAAAATCCCGGCCAGCGTTTCGTCGATATCCGGAGTAATGCAGATCAGCCCCTGCGCGAACTCCGCGATCTCTTCCAGCGTGGCGGCGCCTTCGCCTTTCTTGGCCCGCAATTTCACGCGTGTGACCAGGCGGCACAGGTTCCGATACCCCTCGCGGTTTTCGCACAGCAGCGGATAGCGCCGGCCATTGGTGCAGGTAATCTCGGAGCCGATGTGCGCGCGCATCCCCATCTTCTTCGCCGCCATGTGAAAGCGCGGCGCGCCATACACGCCGTCCCGGTCGAGCAAAGCCATAGCCGGAATGCCCAGATCGGCGCAAGCGGAAACCAGATCCTCGGGCGCCGACGCACCCTGCAAAAAGCTGAACGCCGACCGCGCATGCAACTCCACATAAGGTGCAGGCACATCAGTCATAACAACCCTCCACAAACCATCGCCCCCATTCGCAATAAATCCGATAAATCGCTCCGTCGCTCAACGCCACATCCCATTCATCGCGCGCCCACGGATCGGCAGTCCACCAATCTCCCGAAGTTCGCCAAGGCCCAGCGGACGCAGTCACGTGTCCGCGCACGCCTTCCGCCTGCACATGCACCGGCTGCCCCGATGCCATCTGCACACGGGCCATCCGCGCCGGCCGGATCGCGCGCAGTATCTGTCTCCGCGTCGCCGTGTCTCCGCGTCGCCGCGTCGCCGCGCCGCCGAAGCTCCGCATCGCAAACGCCCCCGGCCGATGCGTATCCAGCAACTCCGGCGATCCCACGTTCCCCTCGCCCACCAACCCCCGTAGCCGCGCCAACGTGAGTTCCAATTTTTCCGGCTCGGGTGCGAGAGGAATAAAGAGGCCAGTCTGCGCCGCGCGCGGCTTGACCGGCACCGCTTCCAGCCATACCTTAACCACCGGCGACGGCGGCGGATGCGCGCCCAGATCCAGATCCAGCAGTTTCAAAAATGCCTTGGTGTCCAGCATCGGAACCGGGAAGCGCAATGTGCGCGCATGCTCCCCCCGATTTTCCAGCTTCAACCGCAAGCGCAATTCATTGGTGGCCAATCCGTGCGAAACGAGGCGCGCACGCAGGCCGTTCAGCAGTTGCGCCAGCACGAACATCAGCGGCTCCAGCAGTTCCAGAGGATATTCCAGTTCCGCCTCTTCTTCAAAATGCAGCGGCGGCTCTCGCACGGGCGCCAGTGGCCGGTCGCCCGCGCCGCGCGCCAGTTTGTGCAAGCGCAACCCTTCCAGACCGAGCCGCTCCAGACCCAACTCCGGCAGCGCCGCCAGATCGCGGAACCGCCGGATACCCCAGCGTTCCAACGTCTCCTGCATCTCGGGAGTAGGACCCAACAGCGTCAGCGGCAGGCTGCCCAGATACTTGGCTTCATCGCCGTACGGGATCACGCTCACACCCGCGAACCCGCGCGCCGCATGCACCGCCGTATCCAAATTGGCCGCGATCGCCACGCTGGCCTGCAAGCCCCTTTCCACGGCGCGGCGCGCCAATGCCGCCGCGATTTGCTGCGGCAAGCCGTATATGCGCTCCAGCCCGTCGGCATCCAGCGCAACTGTATCCACCGCGGTCCGCTCCACCAGCGGCGAAAATTCCTGTGCCAGCCGCAGCAGCTTTTCTGAATCGCCAGGCATGGCATGGATCGCAGCGAACATAACTCCCTACCAGCGCGATTCAAAAGATGCCGCAATCGCCGGCACGGGCTTGCGCCGGTCCACCTGCACCCGGATGCCGCGCAACAAATTCGGATTTTGGGGGGCGGCCAATCTTGGCCGTAGCCGGCTTTCAGCCGGCTCAGGCGAGCGCAGCTCGCCCGCAGTGCCATCCCCTGCGTTTGCCCCCGACCAAACCGCCCACTCCCGCCGCATCTCCAGCGTGAGCGAAGCGCAGGTCTTGGCATGCGGCTGCTGCTCCAGCACCAGCAACACCGTGGGCGTATGCTCCACGGCGCGGCGCAATCGGAACCAGGAAGTCATCGAAATGCGCCGCGCGCTAATAACAGGCGTATCCGCCAGATCCATCACCACCAAGCCGAATCCTCCGCCCTGCACCAACAGATCCGCGGCTTTCAACGCGTGCTCGGCATTGCCGCCGCAGCGCACCCACAGGAGCCTCTCCAGCAATACGCCGGCCGCCGCTGCCGATGCGGGATCGAATGCGTCGCTCGCATCCACCAGCGCGCACACATTCTCGCCGCTGGTGGATTGGGCCATAGCCGCCAGCATCAGGCTGGTCCGCCCCGACGACGACGGACCGTAGACCTCGGTCAAACACCCTTGTGGCAGGCCGCCGACAGCCGTATCCACTTCAGATAAACCGGTCGGACAGACCTCTGATCTGTCCACCTTGAATTCGAAATCCCGGCCCAACGCAACGGCGGTCATATTCGCCTTTTATTCGCCTGTACTCTAATTGTGCAGAATGCCGGACCGGGTGTCAAGGGGCGTGTGTCTGACCATTCATGGCCCATTCATGACTTTGACAGAGTAACCAAAAGTGGTTACCATTGAATGGTGAAGGCGAGCGAGCTTAGACGCTGGCTGAAGAAACAGGGCTGCTCGTTCGTGGAGGAATCTCGACATACTCGCATCGCTCTCGGCGCAAAACTGTCGCGCATGCCCCGTCATCCAGCGAAGGAAATCAAAACGGGCACATTGCAAAGCATTCTGAAAGATCTAGATTTGAAAATGTGAGAACTTAAATGGAACCCTACCTGGCATTATTCGAACCCGACCACAAGGCCGGCGGATACGTCGTGACGTTCCCTGATTTTGGCTACGGCGTGACGCAGGGCGAAACCGATGCGGAAGCTATGGAGATGGCGCAAGATCTTTTGATGCTTACGATCGGCGATTACATGAGGGAATCCAGACCCCTGCCCACGCCCAGTCGCCACCGCGGCTCGAAGTTCCGTTCTGTGGCGTTACCCGCCTTGCAAGCCGCGAAAGTCGATCTGTACGGTGCATTTCTGGAGTCGGGTCTGAAGAAGGCGGAACTTGCCCGTCGGATCGGGATTCCGAAGACCCACATCGAACGCTTATTTTCTCTCCGGCATCACTCCCGCCTGAATCGGATCGAAGCGGCGTTTGCAGCGCTCGGCAAGCGTTTGCACGTCGAAGCGCGGAACGCAGCTTGAGGTCCGGATAGCCCGTGTGTAATTGCATTAAGACATTTCTATATTGGATCTATCGTTTCCGCGAGCGTCGCCGACGTTCATCTTCGGCTTGCCGAACATCGAGCAAGGAATCTTTTCAGATCGCTTGGTTTCAAGCCCCCGCCCATCTTCTCTATTTCCGCCATGGGCATATTCGTAATCAGTTCCCGGATGAATCGCCTGTAGGCAGGATCCGGACACCGGAGCGCGAACTGGGGCAGGTAAAAATAGAATTCAACCCCAGCCGCTTGTTGTGCCTCTCGGGAATCCGACCCTGTGCACCAAATCGCATACAGGCAAATTGCCCAAAACAGCTTTGGAAATCGCGAGCATCGCGGCCGCTCAGTGGGTTGATGTTTACACAACCCCATCCACGGATGGCACTAACTACTACGCGACCAGCGCCCTACAGGTGAACATGGCCAGCGTCCCGGTCTGTGAGGAACCATCGAACCCATGCGCCAAGGCCATCCACACCACAAAGACAATAACGATCACCAGCCCCAGCGGTAGTCAGGCCTCGTGCAGCTTTGGCTCAGAGCAGTACACCAGCACTCACCACCGTCAACCTGAATTGTGAAGCAAGTCTTGCCGTTGACGATTCGCCTGGAGGCCCAGACCTTGGCGAGTGGAAGATCGAGGAACAGCCGTACGCGACCTGCAAGTATAGCCGGCACCTTCTTACAAACCCCACCAATGCCAACGGGATGCCGCAACCCCAGCCGCCCCCACACGACGGCGTGCCGGAAGAGCAGGCGGTTCGGGTGTAATAAGCACCCGTATATGTCCGGCGGAACGTCTGAATTCAGAAACGGAAATGTCGCGGCCTTCCGGCCGGAATCGAGAAACAACGCATCCATCAATGCCTCGCGATCGGTAAAGGTGTGCTGCCGGAAAAACCCAGATATACCCGGCTTCTTGCCCGTGCTCAATGCGCGGCCGATCCCTTAGAACGGCACGTCGTCGTCGGTGATGCCCTGGTTAAAGCTGGGGTCTTCAGGTGGCGCGGGCG
>Ga0209333_1000837_pt1 | contig 15954 bp, 15 predicted proteins | sample BlaSpr_A8_OM2_O3_FD_187982 | JGI IMG/M metagenome (GOLD analysis project Ga0209333, IMG submission 187982) | Forest soil microbial communities from Thunder Bay, Ontario, Canada - Black Spruce, Ontario site 2_A8_OM2_O3 (SPAdes) (version 2) | ecosystem: Environmental > Terrestrial > Soil > Boreal... | reverse complement strand
TTTTCCCCACCAGGGAAATCGTGCCGATCTATTCCGGCGACCTGGTCTGGGGACTCGGCACCTTGCACTGCATGACGCAGCAACAGCCAGCGCCTTAGCGAACGAGCGTCTGTTCACCACAGAGGCACAGAGTCACTGAGAAAACTTCACTCATTCACCTGCCGTCTCCGTGTCTGTGTGGGCCGCTTTTGCCGTAAACCCTTTGCCGGAAAGTTGAATCTTACTTGTCTGTATCATATTGCTCAGACCGGACCGGTCTGATTAGCTAGGTTAGGTACCGTAGGGGCAGGCAGATGACTGTCCCGGATGTTCAAGACAGCACATTGAGGAGCAAATTAAATGAAGACGCTTAAGTGGTTTGCGTTAGCCGCCGTTGCCGCAATCTGTTTCGCAGTATCCACCCCCAAAACACAGGCTCAGGTACAGGTCGACATCGGAGTTGCCCCGGAATGTCCCTACGGCTACTATGACGCCGCACCGTACGACTGCGCTCCCTACGGCTACTACGGCCCGGAGTGGTTTACCGGTGGCATCTTCATTGGCGCCGGCCCATGGTTTCACGGCCCTTCGGGCTTCCACGGCCACGTAAATAACCATTTCCATCCCGAGCACGGCTATAACGGCCCCAAGCCAGCCCGTGGCGAGAAACCCGATCCCAATAAGCATCTCGATAAGGTCGATCACTTCAAAGGCAATGAAGTGCGTGATGGACGCGGTCACGTCGGCAAAAAGTAGCATTTTCTGAGAGCGGAAGGCTGGCAGTTCCAATCGTTCCCGGCGAGCGAGGGGTCTATTCTCGCTCGCCGTTTTCTTTCCTGCTCGATTCTGATTCCGAGCGCAGTCGGATGCCGGGCATTCTGACGCGCACTCTTACGTTCCGGTGCCGAGCAGTTCGCTCACCTGCGGCTTTGTTCTACGCTTCGATCTTCAGTTCATCGAGGGTGAGGAACTCCCGCACGATTGGTTCGGTGGATTTTTCCATCTCCGCATAGGTGCCAAAAAAGATGGCCTTGCCTTCGTACAGGAAGACGAGGCGGTCGGCGAGTTTTTGGGCCAGGCGCATGTCGTGGGTGACGACGATGCTGGTGAGATTCAGTTGCAGCTTGAGGCGCTTGATGAGATCGCCGAGCAGTTGCGCCATGAGGGGGTCGACCATGGTGGTGGGCTCGTCGTAGAGAATGCATTCCGGGCGCGCCGCCAGCGCGCGGGCGATGGCTACCGAGCGCTTCATCCCCGTGGAGAGATCGGAGGGCAGCAGGTCGCGCATTTCCTGCACGCCGACCATGTGCAGCAGCCCGTCGACGATCTGGTAGATCTCCTCTTCGGACAGGCCTCCGGTTTCGCGCAGGGGGAACGCTACGTTCTCGCCGACGGTAAGAGAATCGAAGAGCGCTCCGTTCTGAAAGACCATGGTGACTTTCTTGCGGATGGCTTCCATCTGCTCTTCGGAAAAATCCGTGACGTCTTCGCCGGCGACGGTGACGCGGCCGGAATCGGCGTGCAGAAAACCCATGAGCAGTGCCAGCGAAACCGATTTGCCGACGCCGCTGCGGCCTAGAATGCAGACGGTCTCACCGGGCATGACGTTGAAGCTGACGCGATCGAGCACGCGATTCTCTCCGAAGGCTTTGGAGACTTCGCGGAACTCGATGTAGGGTTGCTGGACAGAGTCGGGCATGGGTTGGTCTCGAAAGTCAGGTGAGGAAGCGAGCCGGACGCGCGATTATTGGGTCGCGAAGAACGCTACCCTTCGGCTGGCTCAGGGCAGGCTCCTTCGCGCGTCTCGCCTGGGTCCCTCGCGGCCCAAAGAACGCTTGCTCGGGATGACAACGACCAAACTGCACCTCTACCAACGTTCGGCCTCCAATTCTTGGGGAGTGTTCAGGTTGCGAAAGAGAGCGGGGAAAAATCCGGCGGCTTCCAGTTCTTGTTGGTCGATCACGCGGGTTCGAACCACGTCGAACAAGCGGTCGATCTTGTTTTTCCCGGCGCGCAGGGTGAGTTCGGCCGCGTCGGCGAATTCCCGCCGGTACATAGCGCAGAGCGGCTGCCAGCCTGTGTTGAGGCGTGGAACAACCACGACCGCCGCGAGCTCCCTGCGCGCCTGGCGGATCAAGTACTGCAAGAACGATGAGGAAACAAAGGGCGTGTCCACGGCGAGCATCAAGTTGAGCTCCACCGGCGACGCGCGCAACGCAGCGTGAATTCCGCCCAAGGGTCCGCAATCACGAAATATATCTTCCACCACGGGAGCGAACGACGCAAACTTTTCAGAACTTCCGACGATGCGTACGTCGGGAGTGACCGAGCGGGCGAGGTCGAGAGCCCGGGCCAGCAGCGTGCGGCCGTCGTAGCCCACAAAGGCCTTGTCCGCGCCCATGCGCGTGCTCTTGCCACCAGCGAGGACGAAGGCCGTCAGGTCCGGCGAGGGGTCCATGGGGCGATGATACACGGACGGGATTGCGGTTGGCGGTGCGCGCATGCTGGACTGGCCTCAAATCCAATCAGTCGGCTTCGCATCGAGAGAAAGGATCGGAGCAGCAGCCGTCCCTACCTCGCGACGCCCGCACGGCCCAATGCCAGCATACCTAATGAAGCTCCTCCGGAATCTGAAGAAGAAGCGCCGCGTCCGCTGTTCTGAGCTTGTTCCTCTGCCGCGCAACTACCCGCGGCAATCGCTGTGTTGGGAGTTGAATCGTAGCCGTAGCCGAGCACGTGGAGCGCCGTGAAATTATGCTTGTATGCGCCTTCCTTGGTCGTGACTCTCAGCCGTGCCCAGCCGAAATAACTTTGGCCGGATTGGGCGAACTGGAATCCGACATAATTGTCTTGCAACAGGCTGAGATTGCCGCGGTGCTTTTGCTTGGTGCCGCCGCCTTGAGCATGCCCGTAGGTTCCTCGTCCGTAGGTGAACAGCATCCCATACGATGCGGGCTTACCAAACTGCCCGCCCGGCCCAATCTCGGCGCCAAAGGCCACGTCTGCAGGCAGGCCCTTCGGGCCCAGCAGCACCTTTGCCCCGGCAGAGTTCGGGGTGAAGAAGCCGCGGTTCCACCAGAAAAACTGGCTGATGCCGGTGGTAGAAAAGTATTGCGTGTAGACGCTCTGCGCGACATTGAAGGGCCCGGCCACCTGATTCGCCGGATTGAGCGGAAAGGTGCTGCTCGATTGCAGGTCGATGGAAAGCGTTTTGCAGATGGGCGCACCTTCGGCCGGCATGGCGCAGGCAAGAATGGCAACGCCGGAAGCTGTTGCCGCGAGCGCGTAAGCGTTCAGACTTCGCGTGAGCGAATCGGAGAGTCGCGCGGGAGTTTTCACTTCGGGCAGGGCCCGCTTCGCCTTTTCTAAAACCGCGTCTGGCATAGAGTCCTCGCTTTATTGACAATTCGATGAGACCTTGAAATTTCGAACTCGGCAGCTGCCGTCGACTACGGTAATCCAAACACATACACGGCGTTCAGAAAATAATCCGAGCCACCAACAATAACTTTACCGCTCATGCCTACCGATGTGCCAAAATCGGCGAAGTGGTGCGCATCGGAAGCGGTCACTACCGTGCTGCCGGAGATAGTTTGCCACCCGCCCGCGGGCTGCTCAAACACGTAAATTCCACCGCCCGCGTCGTTCGGCGCTGTGCCACGGCCGGGCGCTCCGACAGCAGCTGAGTTTCCGGAGATGGATACAGACTCCCCAAAACGGTTATCTGCTCGGACATCGGCTGCGGAAAGTTCTGCTGTCTGGGTCATGTCGCGCCATCCGGTTGGAGGCTTGGTGAACACGTAGGCGATGCCAGGAGGATAGCTGAAGTTTTCCATGGCTGGAGCGCCGACAAGAATGTTATTGTCATTGATGGAAAGGGAGCTTCCTACTCCTGATCCAGGCTGAGAGTCCGAGGCTGCCAGCTTTGCGGTTTCGGTCATATCGGTCCATCCGCCGGCAGGTTGGACGAAAACATAGGCCTTGCCGGTGCTGCGCGAAGTTTGGGGCGCGCCCACCGCGATGGTAGCGCCGCTGATGGAAACGGAGGCGCCGAATTCGTCGGTGACTAATCCGTCCGATGCCGTCAGTTTGGCGGTCTCGGTCATGTTCGTCCACCCAGTGGGCGGTTTTACGTAGACATAGGCGGCACCCAAGGTTTCGAAGGCTACGTCGCCGACAACAATTGTGTCTCCGCTGATCGACACTGATTCTCCGAAATATCCATCGTTCGTACCAGAGGGAGTGAGAATAGCGGTGGGAAACATGTTGCTCCAGCCGCTGGCTGGCTTGACGTAAACGTAGGCGTAGCCGGGACCGGAGCCCTCGAACGAAGGCGTCCCGATCACGATTGTGTCGCCGTCGATTGCAACATTTGCAAGGAGGGCCTCGACTGAATTTGGTGCGCCGAGACCCGCCACCGGAAGCAAATTGCTCCAGCCGTCTGCGCTTCCGAGAAAGACGTAGGCAAGTTTTGACCGGTCAGGGTATGGCGCAGCAACGACGGTTTCGCCGGATACCGCAACAGACTGGCCCAAGCCATCATTGAATCCTTTTACCACCAGCTTCGCCAATTGCGACCAACTGCCGGGCGAAACCGCTACGGACGGCTTGCTCGTGCTGACAGCCATGGCGCGATGCGGCTTTCGCTGACGGGTGGGAGGATTCTGGCTTGCACAGGTTGCTCCTGCTAGAAGGATGAGAAAAAGAAAGCGCAGCGTTCGAACTGGAAAAGTGGACATGACGACCTCCCGCTAATAGCGAGACTTCTGCTCAGACGCGCAACTCAATCGGACAACACTTGGGGCCCAAGAGTCGAAGAAAAACTTTCGCCTTCATCGGCACACCGGTGGGGGAATGATGCGGCGATTCCGGGCCGCAATTATGCTATGGGCGGACGCGAAGGTCAATGATTAACGGGAGAAGGTGATTAAGAGGAGAATGCAAGATCCTGCAACTCGATCAACGGGGATCCACGGAAGGCGATAAAAATGTGAAAAAAATCGTGGGATTCGCATTGACAATGGGTCGTTTCCGTAGCACAATGCCGCGAAAAATGAGGTAACGTATGGAGCGCGCTTCCACCACTCGCAACTCTGACCTCAAGTCTTCAGAACGCTTCGATCAGCGGCTCTCCATGTACTCCATTGCTGCGGGCGCAACCGGAGTTGGACTGCTCGCTTTGGGCCAACCGGCGAATGCGGAGATTGTTTACACGCCCGCTAACGTCACGATCTCGACCACCAGCATACACAGCTATGCTCTTGACCTCAACGGGGACGGCACAACCGACTTTTTCCTCAGTGCCGCGTTTCGAGAGAGCAACGACACTTCCGGAGGCACCTCGGCAATCGTGGCGAAGCCGGCTCAGGCCGCCAACGGGGTTGTTGGGTTCGGAGGAAAAGCCGCGGCAATGCCAGCCAGCCAGCCTGTCGGTATCGGCCGGAGGTTCGCGGGTAATCTGCTGGCCTCGCTCTTTACATTTATTGGGACCGAATTCCAATTCGGAGGACAGTGGGCCAACGTCAAGAACCGCTATCTCGGTTTGAAATTTCATATCGATGGCCAAACGCACTATGGGTGGGCACGGCTGAGCGTAGGCGGGAAGCAACCGCTGGCCGCACTCTTAACCGGCTACGCTTACGAAACCACCGCGAACGCGCCCATCACTACTGGAAAGACTTCCGGTACGGACTCGGCCTCGCTGGCGCCAACCGATTTCGGAACCGATGCTTCACCCGCAACCCTGGGCACGTTGGCGCTGGGAGCACCAGCTTTGTCAATCTGGCGGCGCGAACAGGAAGAGGAAGAGCTGGACTGACCAGACAAGATTCTGGCCAACGATGTGTAGTACACTCTGCTTCCGGTAAAGATCTCCCCCAGATCGTGAAACCTCCGCATGGGCAAACCTCTCGCTAAGAAAGTGCTGCTGATCGGCTGGGACGCGGCCGACTGGAAGCTGATTAATCCTCTCCTAGACCAGGGACTGATGCCGACCCTGGACGATTTCGTCAATCACGGGGTGATGGGGAACCTTGCGACCTTGCGCCCCATTCTTTCTCCCATGCTGTGGAACTCGATCGCCACCGGCAAGCGGCCGGATAAGCATGGAATCCTCGGCTTCATGGAGCCGGACACGCAAACCGGCGGAGTGCGGCCGGTCACCAGCACTTCGCGCAAAGTGAAGGCGCTGTGGAACATCCTCACCCAGCGGGGATACAAGACTCACGTGCTGGGATGGTTCGCAGGACATCCGGCGGAGCCGATCAACGGCATCTCAGTTTCCGATCTTTTTCCTTACGCCGTGGGGCCGCTCGAAAAGGAATGGCCGCTGCCACCGGGCGCGGTTTATCCCGAGAGCATGCGGGAGATGTTTGCCAAATTACGCATGCATCCGCAGGAGGTAACGGAGGCGGCGATCCTTCCCTGGATTCCGCGCGCGGCGGAGATCGATCAGGAAAAAGACAAGGGCCTGCGCTCATTCGCCAAGATCCTTTCGGAGAATTGCTCGATTCACAATGCCGCTACTCACATCCTGCAGAATGAGCCGTGGGACTTCCTGGCGGTGTATTACAACGGCATCGACCACTTCTGTCACGGGTTCATGCATTTCCATCCTCCGCGCATGCAGGGAGTGCCGGAAGAAAAGTTCGAAATCTACAAAGATGTTGTAAACGGCGCCTATCGTTTTCACGACATGATGCTGCAAACCCTGGTGGATTTGGCAGGTCCGGAGGCGACGGTCGTGCTCGTTTCGGATCACGGCTTTCATTCCGATCACCTGCGGCCGCGCGGCATTCCGAATGAGCCAGCGGGGCCGGCGGTGCAACACCGGCAGTTTGGCGTCATCTGCATGAAGGGTGAACATCTGAAACAGGACGAGAGAATCTACGGCGCGACCTTGCTCGATGTGACGCCGACCATTCTCACTCTGTTCGGATTGCCGGTGGGCGAGGACATGGATGGGCGCGTACTGGTGCAGGCATTCGAGACAGTGCCCGAGATCACGCGCATTCCCAGTTGGGAGAATGAAGCGGGCGAGTGCGGAATGCATCCGGGGGATCTGCGCATGGATCCGGCGGCGGCGCAGGCCGTGCTGCAGCAGTTTGTGGCGCTGGGCTATATTCAGCCTCCCAGCGAAGATCAATCCAAGGCCGTCGAGACTGCGGTGCGTGAGCAGCAATACAATCTCTCCCGCGTGTACCTGGATTCGCGGCGGTACCCGGAAGCGCTGACGATTCTGGAAGAGCTGGCGAAGAAGTGGCCGGAGCCGCGCTTTATGCAGCACCTGGCGCAGTGTTACCTCGGGCTTGGGCGACGCGAGGAAGCGAAAAAACTTCTGGAGCAGTTGCTCGTATACGAGCCCCCGCCGCGGCCTAAACCGGCCGAGAAAAAACTTCAGGCTGATGGCGAGAAGCAAGGTACAGAAACACAAGGCGTGGAGAAGCAGGGTGAGCCGGAACCGCAGCCGGTTGAAATTCAGCGCGCTCAAGATCCGACCGTGGAGCCTCCAGTGGCGGAAGCTTCGCCCGCTGACGCGAAACCTAAACCGCGGCCGTGGGCGGATTTGCTTCTCGGAATTATCCACTTCGAGGAAGGCGACATGGACACCGCGCTCACCAGCCTGCTGAAAGCCGAGCAGTCGGACCCGCATCTGCCCGACTTGCATTTGCGGATCGGCGAGACGTACCTGCGGCTGAAGCGCACGGATGATGCCGATCGCGCCTTCCACCGCGCGCTGGAAATTGATGGAGACAGTCCCGAAGCGCACCTGGGACTGGCCGTGGTGCGTCTGCGGCAGCGGCGAAACCAGGAAGCCGCGGAACAGGCTCTGTTAGCGGTAGGACTGCAACACTTTCTGCCGCTGGGTCACTTCTATCTGGGCGTCGCGCTGGCGCGTCTGGGACATCGCGAACGCGCCACGCTGGCATTTGAGTCGGCGCTGACCATGCTTCCGGGTCTGATGGCAGCGCACCGGTGGCTGGCCGCGCTGCATACGCAGTCTGGCGGCGACGTGGAAAAAGCCGTGCGACACCGGGAAATTTTTCTGCGAATGCGGCGGCAACGGCAGACGCAGGCCGTCAACTGAGCGCATCACGCTCCGAACCGCTATCTAAGACAGCACCAAGCCGATCGTAGCGGCTCAGTTTGAACAGCATCGCATTTTGTCATTCCGAACCGGCGTTCTTTGCCGGTGAGGAATCTGCTTTGGTCCGGCCCGACAGCAGATTCCTCGCGCGATAAGACTGCGCTCGGAATGACAAACTTTTCAAACTGAGGCACCACCAAACCGATTTCCGAATTGACGATGACCATGATCTGTGGGAGAATTTGCTCCCCCACTGACTCGAGTATTTTCCGACAGTCAAATCCCTTCTACGGAGCGATCCCATGACTCGACATTCTGCACAAGACCAAAGTTCTTTCGCTAACAGTGCTCGCCCCAAAAATCCCACACCACTCACCCCCAGCCTGGATAAGAATCTATTTTCGTACGCACTGGTTGCCACCTCGGCGGGCGTGGCTTTGCTTGCCTCCGCGCAACCTGCCGAGGCGAGCGTCGTAGTTACCAAGACCAGTATTGTCGTGCCCATTAATGGCGGGCCAGTGTATTTCGATATCAATGGCGATGGCGTCCCTGACTTTGGCTTATCGGCCAACGCCGTCTACGACTGTCCTACGGGCGGAGAACGAAAAACACCCAATGCCCGTCCGCCTCTGGGCTGCTTTTTCGGCGGACATCTCTCGGTTTTGCCGACGCAGACGGCCAATGAAGTTGAGGGTTCGAATGGCTGCGCCGACGCTTTAGGCAAGGCTTCGCTGGTCGGAGGCGCTGGTCCGTTTGTGCCCGGTCGGATCATGATGGGCGGACTTACCGGCACCGGCTCGGGTAGCAATCTTGCCTGCAACTGGCTGGGCGATCATCCCGGACCGTTTCTGGGCGTGAAGTTCACCGACACCGACCAGAACGTGCACTACGGCTTTGTGCAGGTCGCGGTGAAAGAGAGAGGAACCAACTTTACTGCGAAGATCACCGCTTACGGGTACGAAACCACCCCGAACCAGCCGATCGCTGCCGGCGCGATAGGCGCTTCCACTCATGCCGACGCAACACAGCCCGAAGAAATCTTTACTCGGGAGAAAGAGTCGGCGACTCTGGGACGATTGGCGCAGGGCGCAGCGGGGCTGACCGCCTGGCGGCGCGACGAAGAAGTGGTTGCGGCGTAACCGGACAATCAGACCGAATCATGATCACTATTGTTTCTGGCCTGCCGCGATCCGGCACCTCGCTGATGATGCAAATGCTCGCCGCCGGCGGGGTGCCGGTGCTCACCGACGGACAGCGCACAGCGGACGATGATAATCCCCGCGGCTACTACGAGTGGGAGCGCATCAAGCAATTGCCGCAGGATCCCGGCTGCGTTGCCGAAGCGGAAGGCAAGGCAGTGAAGGTGATCTCGCAACTTTTGTTCGCTTTGCCAGCGGGACGCGACTATCGAATTATTTTTATGGAGCGTCCGCTGGCAGAGGTGGTGGCTTCGCAGGCGGAGATGATTCGCCGCCGGGGGACATCCGGCGCAGCGCTGAATGAGTCGGCGTTAATCGCTGCGCTTCAGGCGCATCTCAACCAAGTGAATACCTGGCTGCGAAGCCGGCCTGCCATCGTTTTGTGTCGCGTCGGATATCACCAGGTGCTGGGCGATCCAAGGTCTGCTTCGGAAACCGTGCAGCAGCACCTTCAGCGGACGCTGGATCTGGACTCCATGGTGCAACAGGTCAATCCGTCTCTTTATCGGTGTCGAAGTGAAAAGATGGCGTGAAATCGGGATCGCTACGTGCGGAGGATCGCTGTACTTAAGGCTCGGCTTACCCGTACGCTCGCTCTGAGAGATTGAGCGGACCCAAATTTGTCATAAATGCCATCATTCGGATTGACTAACTCCGGTGCTTGAAGGGGAATTGCTCGCTCGACTTCGCGGTCCCCCAGCCGCAGCTGCCAGTCGAGGTTTGATCGTACTCGTCCGTTGGAGGCTCCCTTGAAAACAATCTCGTTATCGCTGATCTCTGTAGTGTTCCGCTTGTCATCGTTGTGTTTCGCAGCTGCTGGACGCGACGGCAGGTCTGGCTTGCTGCCTGCGGGGTGGGAGGAGCTGGCTCAGCTAACCGCTTCCGATGGCGCGCAAACTTTCGCCACCATAGCAATCGATGGCAACACTGATGTTGTGGGCGCGCCACACGGAACCGCCGAATCAAATTACGAAGGGGCGCCGCGTATGTTTTTGTCAAACCGGCGCATGGCTGGTCAAGCATGACGCAGATTGCGAAGTTGACCGCGTCGGACGGTGTTACCGACAACGACTTCGGCGGAGCGGTTGCGATCAGCGGGCGCACCATTGTTGTCGGAGCCAGCCGCGCCACGCGGTTTCCCAACCATAATCGGGGAGCGGCATACGTCTTCGTGGAGCCGGATGGCGGCTGGACTAACATGACGGAAACCGCGGAGCTGAAGTTTCCTCATGATGAGTCGAACAGCGGCTATTTTGGCACCGGGGTTGCCACCGACGGCACTACAGTCGCAGTAGGATGGACCAATTACCTTTTTCGATCCGCCGTGTACATGTTTGTCGAGCCCGCATCTGGCTGGGAGACCGGGATGGCGTATCAGGCCGAATTGACCGCAACGTCTGGTGTGTTCGGAGTATACGATGGATTCGGAAGCTACCTCGCTTTGAGCGGGGGGACCTTGGTCGTTGGTGCTCCCTCCGAATTCAGCTACCCCGTGCCCGGCGCGGCATACGTTTTTGCTGAACCGCCAGGGGGCTGGGTTTCGACGGGACAGACAGCGACTCTGACAGCCTCAAACGGGGGAAATCGCGACTACTTTGGCTCCTCGGTTGCCATTCAAGGAGACAGCATAGCTGTCGGTGCGCCGGACGCACGGTGGTCCTATGGGCCGGGTCCGGGCGGAGTCTACGTTTTTCTTGAGCCAGCGGGGGGCTGGGCCGATATGACCGAGACAGCGGAACTGAGAGCTTCCGACGGTCAGAAAGGCGATCAACTCGGCGCCGCTGTTGCGTTCGACGGAACTGGGCAAACGTTGTGGGCAGGAGCATCTGGCCATAACTCGGGTCAGGGCGCGGTTTACGTGTTCGCAGAGCCGAAGGCCGGTTGGAGTACAACCTCGAAATTTAATGCCGAGATCGCGTCTCCTGGCGGCTCGTCGTTTGGCGCTTCGCTATCGATCTTCGGAGACGTCGAGGCGATAACCGGAGACACGGCCGCCTATATCTTTGGGCCAGAGTAATCTGAACGAACGGTACCGATTCTCTTAGCTGCAGACAGCGCAGGAACCGTGAGAGGCGCTTAAGCTTTTCGCTGCCTGCGCTTTTTCCTTTATTGGACCTGACACGAAAGTAACCTTCCCAAGAAGCCTGGTTCGCGAGATCATCCACTTGCGGACGCCTTTAGGTCCCGAAGTAACCATCATGCCGCAGAAAATCATGGATGTTCTTATGCTCGGGCGTTGCTCCCACGAGTTCTCCTGGCCACGGCGCGGCGCTGACGGAGACTATTATCAGGTTTGCATGCTGTGCGCCGCGGAATACAAGTATGACTGGACGACCATGCGCCGCACGCAGCGCGTGGAGCACACCCGGCCCGACGCCGTGGTCCGGCGCAGTCACACGCGGGAGAAGCGGCCGTCCTGGACGCCGCGCGCCCGCCGCCTGAAGCTCGACCTGGCACTTCGCTATCGCGTAAACAACACCAGTACGTGGTATGAGGGCACTATCGAAAACCTCAGCCAGAGCGGACTGCTGTTCCACGGACCGCAGAAGTTACCCGTGAACGCTTTGATCGAACTGGTGTTCGAGATGCCGGAGGAAATCTCTGGCCAGAAGAACCGCAACGTACTGTGCCAGGGCCGGGTGATCCGCTCCAAAGACGCGCAGGATCAGGCTCAAGCTAAGGACGAGCAGGATACGGAAGCGAGCGAAGGCCTCTTGGCGGCTTCGATCGTTGACTACAAGTTCATCCACTAACTACGAGTCCGCCGCGTCTACACGAAGGGACTTTTTCCGAGATAATTTCGGCTTTCCGAACACGCGAGCGCTTTTTCGTGTCTTGGCACGATGAGCTAGGTTCCCTAGAAACCACACCGTATCCCTAAGAAAAATCTAATCATCCGGGTCTCCGCCGGCTTCCGTCTGTTCTGACTCCGTAACACCCATCGCTTTTTTGTTGCGCAGGAACGAATTTGCGCTAGAAACCTCGACACAGATTCCGGACACCCTTGCACCCACACTGTCCGAGCTCAGTTAAACAATCTGCGCCATTGCGGTCCCTGGCCTAGAAACCAAGTCCGCTAAGGAGGAGTCGTGCTCCGCTCAACCCAGTCCCCGCGCCCAGCGGGGAAGACGACATTTCATTCCCTCCGTTCGCGCCCCGGGATATCGGTCCCCGGTCATCTCAACCATGGTCCCGCGGAGACGGCCCAAAACAAACCGAGAGAAGACCCACTAAGGAGGATTCGTGATCAAGACCGCTAAGCTTGCATCCGTTCTAACTTTGGCTGTGCTGTTCGTTGCCGGAATAGCATTGGCTCAAACCGACCCTGGAGTACAGAGTGCCGGCCGCGGCACGGGCGCGGCACTGTCTTCCGTGATAGCGAACAGCCCTAACGGGATACTGGCTTTTTTCACCGATGGTCAAACTCGCTTCCAGGAAGTGGAAACGGTTTCCGGCTCGGCGAACGTCGGCCTGGGACCGAGGTTTAACGCAAATCAGTGCAGCATCTGTCACGCGCAGCCTGCTATCGGCGGGACCGGTTCTGCGACCAACCCGCAATTCCTGTTCACCAGCAACGGGGTCGCGCCGGGCAACACGATGCCGTCTTTCATTACGGCCACTGGGCCCACCCGCGAAGCCCGGTTCCCGTTCTTCTTTAACGCCAACGGATCGGTTAATACCAACTCTCCCAATGGGGGCGTGGAAGATCTGTTCACCGTCACTGGGCGCTCCGATGCCGGCACCTGCAACAGCGCCACCGCGCTGCCGCAGCCCAGCTTCGCCACTGCTGTGGAGGAGAACGACGTCATCTTCCGGATTCCCACGCCGGTCTTTGGCGCAGGTTTGATCGAGAACCTGGATGACTCAACCCTGTTGAAGAACCAAGTGGTCAATCTCAACAACGACCTGGGCATTTCCGGTACCTTCAATCACAACGGGAACGATGGCACAATCAGCCGTTTCGGTTGGAAGGCGCAGAACAAGTCGCTGCACATTTTTGCGGGTGAGGCTTACAACGTGGAGATGGGCATCAGCAACTTGCTGTTTCCCCAAGATCGTCCGCTGCCTGGGGAAGACGGCGCTGGCGGTACCGGCGATACCGGGCTGGTATCGACCTGCCTGAACCTGGGCGGGGCCGGCTATCCGGAAGACACGTCCAACCCGGGATCGACGGGCACGGCGATTCTCGATGACGTCTCGGCGTTTGCCAACTTCATGCGGTTCCTGGCTCCGCCGCCACCCGGAGGGGTTATCCTGAATGGTTCGAGCGTCAGCGCATCGACGATCTCCGCCGGCAGTTCCCTGTTTGTCTCGGTCGGCTGTGCGACCTGTCACAACCCGACGCCGGGCACGACGCAAGCGTCGGGCTTCACCTCATCGTTGGGCAAAGCTCCCGTGAATGCGTTCTCCGATATTGAGATCCACAACATGGGCACTGGCTTGGCGGATAACGTCTCGCAGGGCAGCGCGGGCGGCGACCAGTTCCGCACCGCTCCCTTGTGGGGGCTGGGACAGCGGATCTTCCTGCTGCACGATGGCCGCACCTCGAACCTGATCACTGCCATCCAGGACCACGCGAGCAACAGCAGCGAGGCCACTTTCGTGGAGGAACAGTTCTTCGACCTTTCCACCACACAGCAACAGGAAATATTGGACTTCCTGCGCTCGCTGTAACTTTTTGGGCTATCCTGGCGAGACATCAAGGTGTCTCGCCAGCTTTTTCCAATTTCGAAAATTGATTCGCAGCCCAATTCGCCGGGCCGCTGGTCAAATGCTACCCGGGTTCGGGGGATCAATATGCGCTTTCGATTCTTGTGTTCTTTGATGGCTCTCGCTCTTTCCGTGACCTCGCCGGCCTGGGCGCAGGGGGACAAACCGCAAAACGCCCCCAGGAATGGCGGCGACTTCTCCGATGTCGTCCAACCTGGGTCAAAGGTTCCGACGGGCGTGATTCTGGTGAAGGGCGCGCGGTCGAGCGCGAGTGATTCCGTGACTCCAGTGCCCGAAGGCGGAAACGTGACCAGCAACGTCTTCAGCGACCAGTACTTTGGCATGAGCTACGCGTTGCCTCGGGATTGGGAAGAGAAATACAAAGGGGCGCCGCCGTCAGATAGCGGTCGTTACGTGCTCGCCCAACTCAGGCCTGTGGACACATTCAAAGGACCGGCTCGGGGAAATATCCTGATTACTGCACAGGACATGTTCTTCAGTCCGTTCCCCGCCGGCAATGCGCTGGAGCTCGTCAATTACTCGAAGGACCATTTGCAGGCCGATTACAAGGTGGAAATGCCGCCGACGCCGACCAAGATCGCCGGCCGCCCATTTACCTTCTTTGCCTACTGGTCTCCAATCGCAGAGCTACATTGGTATGTTCTGGCGACCGAAATCCGCTGCCACACGGTGCAGTTGGTGATGACCAGCCGCGATACGAAGCTGCTGGAAAATCTGGTGCTGGACCTGGACAAAATGAAGTTGCCTGCGGAGACCGGTCCCACGGCAGGGACCGGCGGAGGCGACGTTCCGGTGTGCATCAAGGACTATGCCAGCGGCGACAACGTGATCGGTCGGGTTGAACCGGTCTTTACCGAGCGCAGGTTCAACTCCGTTCCGGTGCGAATCATTATCGACAAAGAAGGCAAGGTAAAACATATTCACTTTCTCAGCGCATTTCCCGACCAGGCAAAAGTCATCACCAGCGCACTGGAGCAATGGAGATTCAAGCGGCATTTGCAGAACGGGCAGCCGGTCGAAGTGGAAACTGGCCTCATGTTTGGACGTTCAGCGTATCGGGCGAGAGGCCCGGAAAGCGAGCGGGCGACGGAATGAGCCGAGAATAATGATCGACAAATGATCCCTCGGGGAGGATTGGGTTCGTCGTACACTTTGGGGGCACGGCGATTGTTGCCTTATGCCTCTGATCACAGCGTTGTTGCACACCACCAATGATGCTTTGCGCCTGGGACGTGCGCTGGAGACACTGCTTCCCTGCTCTGAAATTCTGATCGTGGATCATCAATCCGCGGACGCCACGTTGCGCGTCGCGCGCGAGTACGGAGCTCGCATCGTGCCCGCACAGGACCGCGCCACTGCGGACGACTACTCGGGCCTCGCGCGCCACGACTGGATTTTCTGTCTGCATCCGGCGGAGTCCATCACCGAAGCGCTGCAGGCGACTCTGTTCGAATGGAGTTCGCAGCCTGCATCTGCGGTAGCCGATGCGGCTGCGTTTTGTGTGCTGGGGCGCGAGCAGGTTGGCGAGAAGTGGCTTGCCTTTGCCGCGCAGGAAACGCGGCTCGTTCCCCGCAGCTGGACCCAGTGGCGCGGAGAGCTTCCTGCTCGTCAGACTTCCGCCGTTGTGTTGGAAGGTGAGTTGTTGCGTTTTGCTTTTCCCTGACAGAGCCTGCAGCAACTGCCGCATGCTGCCGTATCGTCGATTTATACCCTAATTGGCCTTTCGGACAGTGACTTCAGTACCTTAGTCTGCCTACCCGCGCCGCCTTATAATCCAGTCAAGACTCGGCTCTATTCGCGTTCTCAGGAAGATGTGCGCCTGGAAGCGCGAGTGGCGCTTGCGGGAAAGAACGCCTCAAAACTCAGTGGACCTTCTTTACGCATCGGCGATTGGCTTTCTCGGGCTGGCCTTTGGCAGCTTTCTGAACGTGTGTATCTACCGGCTGCCGTTGGGTTTGT